>ENA-OUQO01000217-OUQO01000217.1-human-gut-metagenome-genome-assembly--contig:-NODE-217-length-24152-cov-4.373781_pt1 | contig 24152 bp, 11 predicted proteins | sample MGYA00237944_ERZ548825 | MGnify/ENA primary metagenome ERZ548825 (study PRJEB26490, sample SAMN05194700) | human gut metagenome | biome: terrestrial biome; feature: human-associated habitat; material... | reverse complement strand
GCGCAAGGCTTTGGCCGAAATCTCAGGGAAGGCTTGCGTAATCTCCAGTGTCGAACGCATCACCCTCCATGATTTTTCGCAGGCATTGGTGGATATAGGCGTGCGTAACGCCATATACCTTGTCGGCGGCGACTCGTTGTTCTCGTATAAGGATGAGAATGGCAATAGTGTGCTGGGCGGACGTAGTTATCGTCAATTTTTCAAAAGCGTGAATTTCATCGTCTGGCGATAAACACTTTGTACAGCAAAAAAGATATTTTGTACAACGCCCGGCGTAATGCTTTGCCGGGCGTTTTTTTCATCCGAAATTTGCATCGTCAAAAGAAAACTTAAGGACCTATATGAAGTTTCATTTTTTATCAATCGCAATTGCAGCGCTGACGGTTGCCGCAACTTCGTGCGGCAAACCGGAGCAGCCGCAACCCGAACACCAGGAGAAAAACGCGGTGTATTACTGGAAAACCACTTTCAATACGGCGCTGACTGCGACCTGCTGCTCCGGCACAAAATCGGGCGCGTCTATATGCGTATGTTCGACGTGGTACCCGACATATACCCGTACGACAATAAAATCGAAAATCGAGTGATACCCAATGCCTCGATACGTATTTCCGATCCGCAAAATCGATTGGTCGGGGACTTGGCCGATATCGAATTCGTGCCGGTGGTATATGTCACCCTCGAAGCGCTCAAGGCTATGAAAGGCCATGAAGGCAAACTGGCCTCGAATATCGTAACGCGTGTCCGCAATATGTGCGAATACAACGGGCTGCGCCACGTCTCCGAGCTTCAATTGGATTGCGATTGGACGCCCTCGACCGAGAACTCGTTCTTCTCTCTCTGTGATTCGACACGTCGCATTCTTCAAACGCCGGAATACGGATGGAACTTGAGCTCCACCATACGTCTGCACCAACTGGCCCGTAAGGTGCCGCCAGTGGACCGCGGCGTGCTTATGGTATACAATACCGGCAGCTTTGACAATCCCGACGCGGCCAACTCCATCATCGATGCCGACGATGTGCGTCCCTATCTCAAACGCCTGTCATCGTACAACTTGCACCTCGACGTGGCTTATCCCACCTATTCGTGGCAACTGCTATTCCGCGACCGTCGGTTTGCAGGGCTTATGGCTAATGTCGAACTGACGGACACTTCGGCCTTTACACGCCGCGAGGCAAGCAATGTCTATATGGCTCGCCGTGATGTACCGTATCACAATACGGTCATATATGCCGGCGATATAGTGCGCGCCGAGACATCCTCTTTCGACGATATTATACGTGTCAAGGGTATGATTGAGCAATGCCTGTCCAATCGTCCCCACTCAAATATTCTGTATCACCTCGACTTTGAAAATCTCTCAAAATACAAGCCAAATGAAATCGACAAAATACTTTCGACCGGTCGTTAGTACCTTAGTGCTGCTGTGCGCCGCGGCTTCCGCCTTGGCCTGCGGCCCGTTTTATCCGACAATACCCACGCCCGATTTCTTTACTACGTCGAAATGCAAAAGTATGTCCGACTACGAGCACGCCGAAAATCTGTGGCAGTGGCAGTCGCTCACATCCGAGCGCATACCGCTGTCGGATATCAACGAGGTGGTGTATCGCACTTCGTGCGAGGATTTTAACGGCTGGGTAAACGGCGTAAAGGACAATATCGACAATGCCTTCTATATATATCTGCACAACACTCGTGACAGCGAAATTACCGACTTTTTGGGCATTGCCAAACAGATAGATGCCGAGTGGAACAAGACTCGGTCGCCGTGGTATTATCCGCGCGAAAAGAATTGCGAGAACGAAGGCGGCGATTTTGCCGTGCTCATCGAGCGATGCAACGCTTATAAAGGTACCGTACTCAAAGATCGCTATGCCTTTCAGGTGATTAAGGCGCTGTTTGCCGCGCGTAGCTACGACCGATGCATTCAGTATTACGAAACGGCTTTTGCGGATATCCCGGCTGATAACCTGTTCTCGCGTATGTCGCGCCGCTTTGTCGCCGGGTGCTGGAGCCGACTTGGCGATGTGCACCGTGCCGATTCGATTTTTGCCGGATTGGGAGATATTTGGTCGATAGCGGACGCCGACCCCGTCGAGTATATGATAGAGCGCAATCCCGGCGCTCCGCAGATTATGGACTACATACGCCGAAATGCTTACGACACGGAATTTTTGCGTCGCATGGTCCCGATTGCACATCAGGCTTTGAAAGATGCTCGGGTTAAGACCAAGGGTGACTGGAATTATCTTCTGGCCTACGAGGCTGCCGAGCGCGGCGACAATACTTCGGCGCGTACATATATGCGTCGTGCCATGTGCTCGCGCTTTTCGTCGGACGAATTGCGCGAATTGGCGCGTGCCTACAAGATGAAACTCGATGCACGTATCGGCGACCGTAGCTCGCTCCTTGCCGACCTCAAATGGATGGAGACTAAGGGCGATCCGGCCAATGCCGACGCCTGCGAATGGGTGCGTCGTGTGCGCAATGTCATATACTCCGATTGGGTGCCGCAGTTGTGGCGACAGCGCGATTATGCCACGGCTATATTGCTGAGCGGATATGCCGATAATCTTGAGCCGCAGTCGCGCGGGTGGTATAATTATGTCGCGGAGTATCAAGACTACAAGCTCGAAATGTGCGACGGGTTGTCGCTATCTATGGCCGAGATACGAGCCGACGAAAGATTCTATAATCCGCGAGACTACGGATGTCTGTCTTTCCAGCTTATGGGCAGCCTCAAGTGCAAGCAGCTCATCGCCACCTATGGCAAGATGCAGTCCCATACGTCGTTGTACACGTTCCTGCGCCGCAAGGCACGTACCGACCGCGATTATGTCTACGAGCTTATCGGCACTCTGGCTTTGCGCGAAGCGAATTATGGCCGAGCCATCGAATACCTCTCCAAGGTCAGCCGCCGATACTTGCGCACAACCAATATCTACAAGCAAGGATGGCTTAAACTCGACCCGCTACAAGCCTATGCGTCGTCGTGGGCATCCGTTTTGCCGGCCAAGATTACGGCATCACTTGATGCTGCGGATCAGTCCGAAGAGTCGGCCAAACTTCGCTTTGCACGTCGAATGCAGGCTTTGCAGCGGCAAATGCGCCACGGCCGCGCCGCCGACGACCGCGGACTAGCGCGACTGGCGTATGCCGTCGGGCGATACAATTCGCTTGAGGACTATTGGTTCCTGACTCAATACTGGCGCGGTGAGGGTGTACAGCTCTTCAGCCCGGCGTCCGAGTATTATTACGGCGATTATGAGACCAAAAACGGTAAGCCTTACGGTTTCCTCTACAAATATGACAATAAGGACAGTGCTGCCGCCAATGCGCTGTACAAGCGCGAAGTAGCGGCTTCGTTGGCTATGCTCTCTGATGAGGCACGTGCACGTGCCGAGTACAACCTGGGCAATCTGCGTACCGTCGTCATACGCTACGGCAACACTGCTATGTCCGGGCATGTGCGTGCCCACTGCGACCGCTGGCGACAATGGCGGTAATAATGTCGAATGTCGAATGTGGAATGTGGAATTGGGCTGCGCCGGGGTGGCCTTGGCCGGGACCTGAGGGACTTTAAGGTCTTTAAGGTCTTTAGGGTCCTTAGGGTCCTTAGGGTCCTTAAGGTGGAATTATGACATAGTTCTCATAGCTTCCATAGCTTCCATTGTCATTACTCTCTTAGGTCTCATAACGCCTATTTTTCTCATTATCGGGAAATATTTGTGCGGGCGGGGGATTTTGTTTAATTTTGTGGATATAATGCCATAGCAGGCGCGGACGAGTGCCGGCGCCCTGTGGCAGACACAAAAATGCATCACCGATCCCGAAGATAATATGCAGGCAGACAATACGCAAGCGACCAAGATGACCCCTGAGGAAGAGAACCGGATGATAGACGACGCCTTCCGCGATGTTCTCAACGGCTATCTGGCGAGTAATCACCGCAAGAAAGTCGAAATCATAGAACGCGCCTACCGGTTTGCACGCAGTGCCCACGCCGGGGTGCGCCGCCGTAGCGGCGAGCCGTATATCATGCACCCCATAGCGGTGGCCAAGATTGCGAGTCAGGAGATAGGACTTGGCTCGACATCTATATGCGCGGCCTTGCTGCACGATGTGGTCGAGGATACGGACTTCACCGTCGATGATATTCGCCAGCACTTCGGGGACAAAATTGCACGCATAGTCGAGGGCCTGACCAAGATTTCGGGCGGTATTTTCGGCGACAAAGCATCGGCCCAAGCCGAGAATTTCCGCAAATTGTTGCTGACTATGAGCGAGGATATACGCGTGGTGCTCATCAAAATGGCTGACCGCCTGCACAATATGCGTACGTTGGGGTCGATGGCTCCGCGCAAGCAGTATAAGATTGCCGGTGAGACGTTGTATATCTATGCGCCGTTGGCCCATCGTCTCGGCCTTTTTGCCATAAAGACCGAATTGGAAGACTTGTCCTTCAAGTACGAGCATCCTGCCGCCTACGAGCGCATACGCCAGCAAATCAAGGACAGCGATGCAGCGCGTGCCGCGATATACAGCGATTTTGCAGCGCCCATAGCCGCCAAGTTGGACAAGATGGGCTTGGTGTACGAAGCCAAGGCACGCCTCAAGAGCGTCTACTCGATATGGCGCAAAATGGAGACCAAGCACATTCCCTTCAAGGAAGTCTACGACCTATATGCCATGCGTATCGTCTTCGAGTGCGATGACCCCGAAAAGGAAAAATCGATATGTTGGAGCATCTATTCGGCCATTACCGATCTGTACAAACTCCACCCCGAGCGTACACGTGACTGGGTGGCCACGCCCAAGGCCAACGGCTATCAGGCCCTGCACCTTACCGTTATGGGCCCCGATGGCAACTGGATTGAAGTACAGATACGCAGTCGGCGTATGGATGAGATTGCCGAGAAGGGCTTTGCCGCGCACTGGAAATACAAAGTGGGAGAGGGCGAAGAGGAAAGCGAGCTGACCGTATGGTTGCGCACCATCAAGGACATCTTGGATAATCCCGAGCCCAGCGCCATAGACTTCCTGGATACGCTGAAACTCAACCTTTTTGCCTCGGAAATTGTTGTATTTACGCCCAAAGGCGAGCTTTTGACTCTGCCTGCCGGAGCTACCGTGTTGGACGTGGCCTTCACGCTGCACAGCGAGTTGGGCCTGCATTGCATCGCCGGGAAGGTCAATCATAGGCTGGTTCCGCTGTCGCATAAGCTCAGTAGCGGCGACCAAGTGGAAGTGCTCACTTCGCAGAGCCAGCGCCCCGATCCTTCGTGGATGAACTTCCTGAACACGGCCAAGGCGCGTAGCCGTCTCCATGCGGCTTTACGTCGCGATCGCCAGCCGGTCATGGCACGCGGCCGTCAGATGTTGCAAGAGTTTCTTGATGCCAACGAGATGACGCTCGAAGTGGAGTTGACCAATAAATTGCAGACTTATTATGGCGCCGCTTCGCGCGACGAGTTGCTCTTGGGAATCGGTGACGGGCGCTTCGTGCTCGATCAGAGCGCTGTATCGCTGCTTCGCGGCAAGGGCAAGAGCCACAGTACACTCGGGAAGATAGCCTCAGTGGCCAAGTCCCTGGTAGGCTACGGCAATAAGGCGTCGGCGCCTGCCGCCGAGTCAACTCTTGCCGAAACCGAGCCGGTGGACACATCGCAGACTTATGTACTGAAATATGACGAAAACGGCAGCAACTTCGATATCGCCGATTGCTGCTGCCCCATACCGGGCGACGAAGTCCTCGGATTTGTCAACGATGACGGACGCGTGGTTGTGCATGCCCTCAATTGCCCCCGTGCTTTGGTGCTCAAGGCCAGTTACGGCAATCGTATAGTGACTACGCGCTGGGCTGCTTCGTCCGGCAAATTCCTGGCGCACGTGCACGTCGAAGGCATTGACCGCCACGGCATACTCCAGGAAATCACCGCCACCATAGCAACGCATAAAGAAATAGACCTGCGCAAACTGGACATTGAGGCCACGGGCGAAGTCTTCCATAGCGACATTTGGGTGCGCGTGGGTGATGTGGCTGTCGTGAACGACTTATGCCATCGTCTTTCCAAGATTGAAGACGTCTCTCAAGCCACGCGCATTATGTAACATCTCGACCGATACCAAAGCATCTCCCTCCGATCGCAACTCCTTGACAAGCATAAATCTCCTCGCATAAAATAATATAACACAGTGACACGCAAGAATATAATCATAACGCTACTGATGGCCGCGGTTTCATTGGCCATTATCGTATACTTCTATCCGCATCAATCAACGCGGCGCTATGTCTACGAGCAAGGCAAGCCCTGGAACTACGCCAAACTGATAGCTCCTTTCGATTTTGTCGTCAGCCTTGACTCGGCCACCGTGCGTGCCAAGAGCGACAGCGTTCGCGCCCGCTTTGTGCCGGTGGCTCATCGGGCCGATGTAAGTGTCGATTCGATAGGTAATGAGGTCGTTGCACGTATGAGTCGGTCTCTCGGCGGAGCCCTTAGCTTCCTGCCCGATGCCGTAGTTTTGCGACAATTCAGGGCCGAAGTGCGACGCGTATTGACTTCGGCCTATGCCGCCGGTGTCGTCTCCGATTCGCTGGACAAGGTCGCCGGCGCCGTGGGCGGACGCCTCCGCATCAAGGACGGCGCCACGCTGATGCTTACCGAGACATCTACGCTGTTCACTCCCATGCAGTTATACCGCCGCATCGACTCCGTGGCCGATAAAGCGGGAGTGCGTGCACTGCTGTCACGTGCCAATATCGGCGCCGTGCTTGTGCCGAATATCATCTACGACCGGGAAGACTCGGAGCGCCTGCTCAACGAGGACATCGCCGCCGTCACCGTGCCGCGCAATACCATACAAAACGGCCAGACAATCATAGACAACGGTACGGTCATCACCGCCAAAGACTATGCAACGCTCAAAGCCTACGAACGTGCGGCGGCCGAACACCGCAGCCAAGACACTCGCAACAGTATTATGAACACCTGCGGCCAGGCGCTGTACGTGGCCTTTATGCTTGCTGCATTGGTGCTATACTTGGTGCAATACGAGCCCAAGATAAGTCAGTCGATGCGCTCGATGCTGTTTGTTTTCAGCCTTATAGTGCTGTTCTTTGTGCTGGGTGCGATGCTTGACCATATCATCCCCGGCATAGGCATATACCTGATGCCGTTGGCGATAGTGCCGGTGCTGGTACTCGTATTCTTCAGTGGCCGCGTGGCACTGATGACCGGAGCCGTGCTGACACTGTTGTGCGCCGGTATCACCGAAGTGCCGCTACAATACATCACACTACAGATTGTAGCGATATGCGCCGCCGTCTACTCGCTGCGCCAGCTCTCGCGCCGTTCCCAATTGCTGCGTGCGTCCTTCTACGTACTGGGCGCGTTGTTGGTGGCCTATATCACGCTGCAATTGCTCTCTCAAGGATCGTTGCAATACTTCTCGTGGCGCATGGTGGCCATTCTCGGCGCGTATGCACTACTTGCCTCCATGGCCTATGTGCTGATGAGCGCCGTTGAGCGACTCTTTGGCTTCGTGTCCAATGTTACACTTGTCGAACTGGCCGATGTCAACGCTCCGCTGCTGCGACAGCTCTCGGACGAATGTCCCGGCACCTTCCAGCACTCCATAGCCGTGAGCAATCTGGCCGGAGACGCCGCCCAGCGTATAGGCGCCAATCCGATGTTGACACGTGCCGGCGCCCTCTACCACGACATAGGTAAGCTGTCCAATCCCATGTTCTTTACTGAAAATCAGCACGGTGTCAATCCGCATGACGGCCTCGATCCCAAGAAGAGCGCCGAAATCATCATTAACCACGTCTCCGATGGACTGCGCCGCGCCGAGCGTGCCGGAATTCCTGCGGTCATACGCGATTTCATCAGCCAGCACCACGGCACCGGCAAAGCTAAGTACTTCTACTTCACTTATTGTCAGGAACATCCCGGCGAGGACGTAGATCCGGCTCCGTTTACCTATCCGGGGCCCAACCCCAAGACGCGCGAGGCTTCGGTGCTGATGATGGCCGACAGTGTGGAAGCTGCATCTCGCAGCTTGCGCGACAATACGCCAAAGTCCATACGCGAATTGGTGGACATAATCATTGACGGACAGATTGCCGACGGCCTGCACAACGACTCGCCGCTGAGTTTCCGCGATGTCCGCATCATCAAGGATAGCTTTGCACGCCGACTGGCCACCATATATCACAGTCGCATTTCCTATCCCGAAGACCCCACCAAGAATAATAAAGAGACAAAAAACACGTTATAAAATAATACGACAATGGCGAGACGACGCAGCATACGCACTATCATCGCGGCAGTCGCGGTCCTTGTGGCCGTGGGTGCGCTTGTGTCGTGCAATGCTCGCAAGAAGAATACTGCGGCGGCTCGCCAATACACAGCCTTCATCACTCGATACAACATCTACTACAACGGTGACCGCCATTATGTAGAGACCCTCGAGGAGATGGAGAAAGCCTACGAGGATGATTACACGGACATCATCTATGCACATCCCGCCGAGGCCAAGCAAAACCCCAAGGCTCCGCAGCCTTCCGGGGATTTCAATCGGTCCATAGAGAAGGCTCAGAAGGCCATACAGTTGCGCTCGATTACCAAGAAGCCGCCCAAATCTTCGGGTAAGCGTAATGACCCCGAATATAAGAAATGGATGCGCCGCGAAGAGTATAATCCCTTTCTGCACAATGCGTGGCTGATGATGGGCCGCGGTCAGTATATGAACGGAGACTTCTCCGGAGCGGCTTCCACGTTCTTCTATATTTCCAAGCATTTTTGGTGGCTGCCCAAGACCGTGACCGAGGCTCAATTGTGGCAGGCGCGGTCATATTTGGCCATGGACTGGCTGTACGAGGCCGAGGCTATCATCGTTCGCATCAAGCCCGACGAGATTACCGACGGCAAGGTTACGGGCCTCTACAATCTGGATTTGGCCGAGCTGAATATCCGTCGGCATAATTATGCCGAGGCTGTCGAGCCGCTGCGTCTGGCCATTAAGCACTCTTCCGGAGCGCAGAAGACCCGATTATGGTTCCTCCTGGGTCAGGTGCTCAGCCGCCTTGACCGTAAAGCCGAGGCATATACCGCCTTCGGCAAAGCCGGAGGGGCGTCCAATGCCACATATCGCACGCGGTTCAATGCACGTATCAAGCAGTCGGAAGTATATACCGGCAGCAATATCGAGCCCGAAGTGAAGGCTCTGCGTCGTATGACGCGTTATGACCGCAATAAGGAATACCTCGATCAGATATACTATGCCATAGGCAACTTGTACTTGAGCCGCGGAGACACCGTGCGTGCCGAAGCCAATTATATCTTGGCGGCCGAGAAATCTACGCGTAACGGCATAGACAAGGCTTTGGCGCAAGTGAAACTCGGCGGGCTGTACTACAAGCAGCACAAGTACGAGCTGGCTCAGCCGTGCTACTCGGAAGCGGTGCCGCAATTGCCGGACAACTTCCCCGGACTGGACACGCTCAAACGTCGCTCCGACGTGCTGGACGAGCTGGCCGTATACAGCCAGAATGTCAACCTCCAAGACAGTCTGCTGCGACTGGCGGCTATGGACGAAAATCAGCGTAATGCAATCATCGACCGCATTATCGCCGAATTGACGAAGAAAGAGAAGGAAGAAGCCGATGCGGCACGCCGCGAGGAATTCAAGGCCAAGCAAGAGTCCGGCAACGACCCGTATATGGGGCAGTCTTCGGCGCCTCAAACCTATACGCTGAATACCGATGATAGTTGGTACTTCTACAATACGGCTACGCGCAACGCCGGTAAGACCGAATTCCAACGCCGTTGGGGTGCACGCAAGCTCGAGGACAATTGGCGTCGCCGCAACAAGACATCCTTCGCTATGAGCGACTTTGACAGCAGTAGCGCCACAGACGAGGACAGCGGAGATGTAGCCGAGAATCCGGTGGATACCATATCGCCCGAGGAAAAAGAGAAGCAGGAAAAAGCCGAGAATCCGCATTATCGCGAGTATTATCTCAAGCAGATACCATTCAGTGATGCGGACAAGGCGGTGGCGCATGACGTCATACAAGAAGGCCTGTTCAATATGGGTGTCATCCTCAAGGACAAACTTAATGACTTTGACGCGGCCATGGAGGAGTTTGACCGCTTGCTCGTGGATTATCCCGACAATGTGTATCGTTTGGAGACGTATTACAATATCTATCTGATGTTTGTGCGCACCGGCAACGATAGTATGGCCGAGCGCTACCGACAGATGATAGTGAATGGTTTCAGGGACAGCAAGTATGGAGAGGCTCTACGTAACCCGGACTATATCAACAACCTGCGGCAAATGGATGCCGTTCAGGAAAAAATTTACGAGGACACCTACGAGGCCTATATGGCAAACAACAACGAGGCTGTGCACAGCGGCTATCAGCGCATGGCCGACGAATTCCCCATGAGCAAGCTCATGCCAAAGTTCATGTTCCTGGACGCCTTAGCATACGTCACCGAGAACAACCCCGAACAATTCAACGCCACGCTGCGCACGATGCTCGAGCGCTATCCTGATACGGATGTCGCGCCCATCGCCTCGGCATGGCTCAAGGGTATGGCTGCCGGGCGTCAGCTGCATACGGGCGGCGGCACCAATATGCGCGGAATGCTTTGGGATATCAGCTTGACCAACGACACCACCGCCGGCGAGAAAGCCGCCATCAACTTTACACTCAACGAGTCCGACCCGCAAGTATTAGTGATGGTTTTCCCCACCGATGCGGTATCCTCCAATCGTTTGCTCTTTGACATTGCACGCCACAACTTCCGCAGTTTTGTGGTTAAAGACTTTGACCTCGAGCAAATGAACTTCGGCCGTCTTGGCATGATTGTCATCGGGCCCTTTGAAAATCTCGGAGAGCTCAACCACTATCGCCGCGTTATGGCCGCCTCCACGGAATTCCGCCTGCCCGACGGCGTGCGCCCCGTGCCCATAAGTCGGAGCAATTTCGATGCCCTGCTGCAAAGCGGCGGCACACTTGATGACTACTTCCGCTTCCTGCAAGAACAAAACTATCAGGACGCCCAATCGGGACTGCTGCCTTATCACGAGATACAGACGCTGCCCGAGGCCGAAGCCGAAGCATCAGCGGCCGCATCAGAACCTGCAACGGCGGAGAGCTCAGAGGCAGTGCCGACGCCTTCGGAGAATACTGAGAGCACTGAAAATTCGGAGAACTCCGAGCCGGAGAAGCCTGCCGCCGAGCCTGCTCCGACAGCCACCCCGGCTCCCGCACCTGTGGCAGAGCCGGAAGCAAAGCCCGCGGCAGAGCCGAAACCGGAGACCACACCTGCGACCGGGCCGAAGCCGACAACCAAGCCGGCGGAAAAGCCGAAGCCCGCGCCCAAGCCGAAGCCGCGCCCAGCGTATGACCCCGGCAGCGAGGGCGATGAAGACGACCCACTTCTTAATTGACATACACACCTCCTCACGTACACACTATGGCAGACACAACACAACAACGACACTCGATACTATGGGCGGACGATGAAATAGACCTCCTGAAACCGCACCTGCTATTCCTCGAGCGCAAAGGCTATGACGTGGCCACGGCTATGAGCGGGCGCGATGCCTTGGATATGTGCGCTACGCGACATTTCGATTTGATTATACTCGACGAGAATATGCCGGGTCTGACTGGCCTCGAGACTCTCGCGGCCATCAAGCAAAGCCAGCCGCACATACCGGTGATAATGATCACTAAGAGCGAAGAGGAAAATATTATGAATCAGGCCGTAGGTAATAAAATCGCCGATTACCTCATCAAGCCGGTCAATCCTAATCAGATACTCATAGCGCTGAAAAAGCACTTGCACAGCGACCGTCTGGTCAGCGAAACGGCTGCTGCCGACTATCGTCATGAGTTCGGAAGGCTGTCTATGGCCATCAACGACGCCTCCGGCATTTCCGATTGGATGGATCTGTATCGGCGTCTGGTGTTCTGGGAAATGGAATTGTCCGATTCGGCGACGGATATGCACTCCATGCTCGAGATGCAAATGTCCGAGGCCAATACAGCTTTCAATAAATACATACGCCGCAATTACGAGCGTTGGATATTGCCCGACGGCACTATTGACAGCGACAACACCCATACGCCGCTACTCAGTCCCAGGGTGCTGCCCTCCAAGGTGTTCCCGATGCTGCGCGGCGGCGACAAAGTGTTCTTTATACTTATTGACAACTTCCGTCTGGATCAATGGCTGGCCGTCAAGCCCATACTGGCCGAGATGTTCACCATTGACGAAGACCTGTATACCTCGATACTACCCACTGCCACCCAGTATGCGCGTAACGCCGTATTCTCCGGGTTGATGCCGGCCCAGATCGCCAAGATGTTCCCCGAGCTATGGGTCGATGAAGAGTCTGAGGAGGGTAAAAACGTTAACGAATCGGCACTGGTGCAGACCATGCTTCAGCGCTATCGACTGCCTTACAAATTCAGCTACAACAAAATCAATGACTCGGTGGCCGGAGAAAAACTGTTGCGCGACTTCGCCAATCTGTTTCACAACGACCTCAATATCATAGTGCTCAACTTTATAGATATGCTGTCGCATGCCCGTACCGAGAGCAAGATGATACGCGAATTGGCTTCCACCAACGCCGCCTATCGCAGCCTGACGAGCTCGTGGTTCCGTCACTCGACGGTCATAGATATGTTCCGCAGCATTGCCGCCGCCGGGTTCAAGATTGTGCTCACCACCGACCACGGAACCATTCGAGTCAATAATCCCGTCAAGGTCGTCGGCGACAAGAATACCAATACCAATCTGCGCTACAAAGTAGGCAAAAACCTCGGGTATAACCCGCGCCAGGTCTATGAAATCAAGCAGCCCGCGCGTTTCGGATTGCCCTCGCCCAATGTCTCGTCCACCTACGTCTTTGCCGGCGGGCGCGACTTCTTTGCCTATCCCAACAACTACAATCACTACGTATCCTACTATACAGACACCTTCCAGCATGGCGGCATCTCTATGGAAGAGATGCTTGTGCCGCTGATAACACTCACTCCGCGATGAAACCGTTGATACTGCCTGCAAGCAAACGTAAGCCGGCGCCCAAGCCTTCGGGCGATAGTAGGCGTCTGGTCGTCATAGGCGCCAACGGCGCCGGCAAAACCCGCTTTACGGACGCTATGTGCGCCGACCCGGACAATAAAGCCTTCCGTCTCAACGCCATAGACGCGCTATACGCCGTTCGCAGTCTCGATGCCGAACACAACGCCATAGACGCTCTGGTGGCCGATTCTATTGTCCCCGTGGCCGAGCAGGAGCGCCCCCAATGTCGACTGGAGCGTCTGCTCTCGCTGCTTATGGGGGATGAGCTGGTGAGCCTGCTTGACTACAAAATCGCCCGCCATGCCGGCAAGACCGCGTCGCTGCCTCCGTCCACGCGTCTTGATACCGTCTTCGAGCTGTGGAAAGCCATATTTCCCGGCAGCAACATGTTCGTTAGCGGTGGCCGCATACGCTTCAGCCGTCGCGACAGCAACGACACATACAGGGCTTTTCGCCTGTCTGACGGTGAGCGCGTGGTCCTGTACTATGCCTCCGCCGTGCTGTATGCGCCCAAGGATGCCAATATCGTTATCGACAGCCCAGAGATGTTCCTGCATCCCACCACCATGCAAAGTTTGTGGAACCGCATCGAGGAATTGCGCCCCGACTGTCGTATGGTGTATGTGACGCATGATCTTGACTTTGCGTCTTCGCGTTTGGACGCCGAGGTGCTGTGGGTGCGGTCGTATGACGCCGGGCAAAAATGTTGGGACTATGACATAATGCCTCGCGGTGCCGTCACTCCCGACATCTATGCCGCCATCGTGGGCGAGCGCAAGCCCGTGCTCTTCGTGGAAGGCGATGTGATACACAGCATCGATTATCGTCTGTATAGCCTTATATTCAGGGAGTATGCGGTCAAACCCTTGGGTAGTTGCGATCGTGTCATTGAGGCCACGCGTACCTTCAACACCCTCAGCGACTTCCATCATTTGACCGCCATGGGCATCGTTGATCGCGACCGCCGCGACGACCGCGAAATCGAGTATCTGCGCAGCCGCAATATCAACGTTCCGGCTGTGGCCGAAATTGAAAACATGTTTCTGCTGCCGGAGGTGGTGGCTGCCGCCGCCGAGGCGTGCGGCAAGAATGCCGGTGCCATCGTCCAAAAGGTCAGGGCGTACATCCTCGGCGAATTCAAGCACATGGCCAATGCGCAGGCATTGGAGCATACCCGGCATCGCGTCAAGCGGCTTGTCGAATATCGCATAGATGGCAAATTTAACAACATCAATGCCTTGCAAAAGCATTTGGCCTCCCTGCCCGAGGAACTCAACCCGCGCGCCATTTACGAAAGCCTGTGCCGCGAGTTTCGCGGATATATATCGCAGGGCGACTATTTGTCGGTGTTGCGCGTGTTCAATCATAAGCCCATGCTGGCCGATTGTGGCGTAGCCACATTGTGCGGTCTCGCCAATAAGGACCGCTACATACGTCTGGTGCTGCGCTTGTTGCGTGGCGATGATGTGTCCGCTCGGCGCATACGTATGGCCGTGCTGCGTGCTTTGGATGTCAAAGACACGACGCCACGGAGTGTGACGGCGCAGACTGCCGCATCTCGCGGAGTGATGTCTCGAAATATTGACGGCACAGTTGCTCAGGTAGAAAATAAAGACAAGAAATGATAAACTTCACACCCATGGCGCGCGCCTTGATGATGCAGCGCGTACGCGCCGCTCGCACCTGGCGCGGCGACGGCATCGAAAAGGCACAACGCCGCGTATTGGCATGGCTGACACGCCGTGGCGCCGTCACCGAGTACGGCCGCGGCCGCATAGTATCTACCGATGATGCCGACGTTTTCCGCCGGGCCGTACCCACGGTGGCTTATGCCGACATACGTCCGATGGTGCTGCGCATGATTGACGGACAGAGCAATATCTTGTGGCCCGGCAAAGTGCGCCGCTATGCCCAGTCCTCAGGCACCGGTGACGGACGCAGCAAGTACATACCTATCAGCAATGACAGTTTGCGTCTGAACCATTATCGCGGCGCCACTGATGCTGTAGCCCATTACTTGGCGTTATACCCCGACAGCCGGATGTTTTCCGGTAAGGGATTTATTCTCGGCGGCAGTTTTGCCAACACCCTTGACCGGCCGGCAGCGCGCGGTGTCAAGGTCGGAGACCTCAGCGCCAACCTCATAGATGATATCAATCCCGTGGTCAATCTTGTGCGCGTGCCGTCGAAACATGTCGCCCTCATGGAAGACTGGACGCTCAAAGTGCCGGCCTTGGTGCGTGCCGCCCGTGGCGCTAATGTCACCAATATATCCGGTGTGCCGTCGTGGTTTATGACCGTCATCAAGGAGGTTATAAAATCAGTACCCGGCGCCGAGACCATCCACGATGTTTGGCCCAATCTCGAAGTGTTTTTTCATGGAGGCATCTCCATGGCTCCGTATCGCGACGAGTATGATCGCCTGTGTGACGGCATCCGTATGCGCTATCAGGAGACATATAATGCCAGCGAAGGTTTCTTTGCCGTGCAGGACTTGCGCGAGCACGACAAAGGTATGCTTCTGCTGCTTGACGCCGGAGTCTTCTACGAATTTGTTCCGTTAGAACATTGTGATGATCCGTTTCCACCATCGTTGACCGCTTGGCAAGTCGAGGCCGGGAAGACCTATGCTATGGTTATCACTGCCGCCAACGGCCTGTGGCGCTACCGCATAGGCGATACAGTGTGTGTCACCTCCATTGACCCTCTGCGCATTGCCATAGCCGGGCGTACAGCTCATTATATCAACGCTTTCGGCGAAGAAGTAATGGTACATAATACCGATGCGGCCTTGGCTGCGGCCTGCGCCGCCACCGGCGCCGGCGTGCGCGACTACACCGTTGCACCCGTTTTTGCCGACAGCGGCCATCGCGGCCGCCATCAATGGCTGATTGAATGGAATGTCCCGCCGCGCGACCTCGAGGACTTCGCCCAACGCCTCGATGATGCATTGCGCAGCGTCAACAGCGATTACGATGCCAAGCGCTCGGGCAATATCTTCCTGGGCCGACTGTCCATCACCGTGGCCGCGCCGGGACTGTTTGAGCGCTGGCTGGCTTCAACGGGCAAACTCGGCGGCCAACGCAAGGTGCCGAGACTGAGCAACGACCGACACATCATGGACGCTATTACGGCACTTGGCGATGCGCCCGAGTCGCGATGATTTTGCAATGTATAAGATTTGGTAGATACACATCTCAAAACAAGATATACAAGAAAGAATAAACACACAAGATACAAAATTATGAAAACCAAACACTTGATTATCGCTGCGGCTATGGCTTTCATCGGCCTCTCCGCTTCGGCAACCGCCTCGGCGTCTTGTTGCGGCGCCCCGGCTGCCCCCAAGTATGTATTCCTCTTTATTGGTGACGGCATGGGCATGGGCCCGGTGATGTCCACATTGGCCTATCAACGTATGGTACATCCGACAGACACCTTGCTGATGTCCACTTTTCCGGTGGTGTCGTGGTGTCAGACCTACTCGGCTTCGTCGCCGGTGACGGATAGTGCCGCCGCCGGCACGGCTCTTTCGGCCGGCGTCAAGACCAAGAACGGGATGCTCGGCATGAGCCCCGACACCGTGGCCGTGACCTCCGTGGCGCGTCAACTTAAGGATAAGGGGTGGGGTGTAGGAATTATAACCTCCGTTGCGCCCGATGATGCTACGCCCGGCGCGTTCTATACACATGTGCCTCACCGCAGTATGTACTATCAGATAGACTGTGATGCCGCCGCTTGCGGCTACGACTTCATCGCGGGTGCCGGACTGCGCGGACTCAAGGACAAAGAAGGCAAGGCCACTGATGTGCTTGATCGCTTTGCCGCTGCCGGAGTCACCATAGCTCGCGGTCTTGATGCCTTGCCTGCCGCCACGCCCGGCAGCCGCGTGCTGCTCCTGTCGCCCGAGAATGTGGGCGAAACCAACAACGTCAGCTATACCATAGACTCCGTGGCAGGGGCGCTGAACCTCCCGGCAATGACCGGCGCCGGCCTTGAATATGTGCAAGGTACGGCAGCTCAGCCCGGACGCCCGTTCTTTATGATGGTCGAGGGCGGCAATATCGACCACGCGTTGCACGGCAATGACGGCGGCGCCGCTATCAAGGAAATTATCAATTTCGATCAAGCTATACGCGTAGCTTACGACTTCTACCTTCAGCATCCCGACGAGACACTTATTGTCATTACCGCCGACCACGATACCGGTGGTATGACCTTGGGCAACAGCGTGCTGCACTACGATGCCAAGCCCGGATACATTGACAGTCAGCGTGTGTCTAAGGAAGAGTTTTCGGCTTATTGCAAGGGTATTCTCAAAAGCCGTCGCATCTTTCTCTGGGATGATATGAAGGAATATTTGACAGACAACCTCGGATTGTTTACCGTAGTGCCTGTATCCGCCGAGCAGGAACAAGCCCTACGCGACAAATTTGAGGCCTGCTTCACCCAACGCAATTCGGCCGACCAGGAGACCCTATACGCCAGCTTCAATTCGTTTGCCGTCGATGTATTCCGTCATCTTAACGGACAGACCGGCTTCGGTTTTACCACCACCAGCCATACAGGCAATCCCGTACCCGTCTTCGCTGTCGGTGTCGGCGCCTGCCGCTTCAAGGCGCTCAACAACAATAAGGATATTCCGGAAATCATTCGGTCGCTGACCGGAATCTGAAAGCCCGGAACGCCCGGCTCCCGGGAGTAATGGGAGCTATGGGAATAATAATGGGAACGATGGCAAGGTATATGCGCATGTCATCGTTCTCATTATTATAATTCGTGGTATTTCATTATTGCTGTCCGATAGATTAATTGCTTGCGCCTCTTTTGTTAAATATTTTTAACAGTAAGCGGTTGCTGTGAATAAAAAAGTGTCGGTACATTTGCAATGTGTGATAGTTCCACATCAATCAGCGCCTTATGATTGTTTTGATAATATCTTAATGTCACCTTTCACCGGTATGCCATATTCACGATACTTGTTTACGATTATGCTGACGCTCATGACGTTTTATGGGTGGGCATCACCGAGTGTCGCCGCAAGTCGGTTCGTGTGCCATGGAGTGGGGCTGCATGAGCCTGAACGTTCCTCGCTGTGGAATTTGTCTGACGTGTCGACCTTGGACAAGGCCGGGTTAAATCTTGCTCCGCGATATGTCGCAACATCCGTGCACGACGGAGATAGTGTTCGTACTATTATATCCGAGATTATCGACGGACGGCGTATGCGCTATCTTGTTGATGGCTCCAACTTGATTTGGATTGGCGAAGAGACATCTGAAATGCATATCCGGGTTGACACTCTTTGCTATACATCGGCCTTGCTGCCTTTCGGCGATTGTGCGGCATCGTTGAGCTTGTCCGGCGCACATAGTCGTGAAAAAAATATTCGTGATTATTCGGCTCATGGTCGTTATTGCAACAATATGTATATCGTTGAGAAGGGCATTTATTGTACAACCCGGCCTCAACCCGGCATAATAGTGTTAGGACCGGACAGCCTTGACGCATTACTAACGATAGAATCTCGCCGATATACTGCCGACATCTCAGGTAAAGCGTTTTCGTCACTCCCGGATGCGGTTCGCGACAGTCTCGAAATCTACACGGTAACTCGTTATCGTTGGTATGTGTCTGACAACTATTCTATGCCGATTGCCGTGCAAACAAATACGTCTTCGCGATCTGCCATCGATGGCAGTGAGATTGATGCCGCGTCTTCGCTATATACTCTCGCTTCTGACGATATTAAAGCACTGGCGCGCCCAAAGGATAATTTTAGGGATATTGAGTCAGTAATTAATAACGCCCGGGCATACTATGCCGCCGGAAGTCTCCATATTATATTAAATTCGCGTATGGATTTGACCATTACCATAGGCGTCAGCAGTCTTGACGGTATACCGTATTACAGCAAGACAATTCGTATTAACGGCATTGATGAAGAACAAGATATAGTGTTGACAGATCTGCCGTCATTGCCGTCAGGTCGTTATATGGTCGGCATAAATTGCTCCGATACACCTGCGGTCGTAAACAGATTATATATCGTTGTCCCTTGAAAGTTACACTGAAAGTTCCACTGAATGAAGTTTGAATAAAATTTAAATAGAGTGTAGACTATGAGCGGTAGAAGGTGGCTTGTGTTTTTGGCGTGTGTGGCGGTCGCGGTGGCGGTCGCGCACGGCGAGGTATCGGTGCCGTGGCAGGAGAGCGGGGTGTGGCCCGAGAGTCCGCAGGCGCGCGCCATTCGTCAGGCTGAGATGCCGGCACCGGCTATGCTCACGGGGGCTTGTGAGTTTGACGTGCCACTCTACACGCTGAGTGTCGGCGATGTGTCCTTGCCGCTGTCGCTGCATTATCGTTCAAACGGCATACGCGTCGACGATGACCCTCAGCCCGTGGGTTATGGCTGGATATTGTCGCCGGCGTTGCGCGTCTCGCGCCAAATCATGGGGCGTCCGGACGAGTTGTTCCGTCCTCGCGGCACGGATATGACTAATGATTATGTGACCGATTTTCGCTCGGTGGTGATGGACGCCAAGGCGACAAGCGCGGCTACGCACGACTCCTTGACGCGTTATGATGCCGAGCATGACATTTATACGGTTTATCTGCTCGATGCCACACTGACCCTCGTTCGCGATTGGGAATCCGGGGCGTTTCACGGCGTGGGCTGTGACGAGTACACCATAACCGCCGACAGAGCCTTGCAAGCAATACGCGTAACCGACCCTCGGGGACGCGTGTATATATTCTCCACCCCCGGCGAGCACACCGACGAGCGCATAAACCGCACGGAATGGCTGCTCACGTCGCTGACCCTCACCACCGGCGAGCAAATAGACTTCTCGTGGTTTGCCTTTGACCATATCGCCCACGGACAGAGTTTCTTCGGTCCCAAAACCGTGATTTATGGCAGTGCAAGTCCCCAATTCATCGAGCAGAACGAACCCACAGACGGTGAGCGCACAAAAAACAACAGAACATTTGGCAGTGCCGCGCTGTCTCAAATTACATTCCCCGGCGGCAGGGTGACGCTGAGCTATTCCTCGCCCGCAGGCTTCTATATGCTCGACTCGCTGACTGTGTATTGGAGCAACAATATCGTGCACCGCGCGACGCTCACTCGCGGCCGTCAAAGCTCGATGCTCCTCGACGATGTCACCGTCGGCGGCGAGGGCAAATACTCATTCATTTACAACCGAGAACGATTCACCCCCGGCGGCGGTATGGATTGGTGGGGATACTACAACGGCAAGTACAATGATTACTGTCTGTCGCCGGCGGTGACGGTGACGCGACCCGGCGGCGACTTGGCGTTTCCGCGAGTGTTTGAAATACGTGGCGCCGATCGCTCTGTCGATACTCTCGCCATGCGCGCAAATATGCTCGAAAGCGCTATTTTGCCCACCGGCGGCTGCATACGATGGTTCTACGAACCCCATACCTTTGACCACCGCCCCTCGCCCGGTAGTATATCGCAGTATATCAATGAGCCGCAACTCACATACGGCGGCGGCCTTCGTGTGAAATACATCTCTATCGGTACGGACAGCCTCGACGCCGCGCCGCGAGTGCGCCGCTACGTCTATGGCGACAATGCCTCGGGCAAAGCCAATGTTGTGGCTCTGCCGACGTTGGGTACCTTTATCGATGTCGTCGACGTCCCCGAATGTCGTTGGGACGGCTTTCAGCCCGACATGTTCACCGACAAGATGATGACCATAAACCGCACTTCGGGCTATTTGGAAGGACATGGCGGCGAGACACCCTTGTGGTACGGACGAGTAGAGGAAATCGAGGCCGAGGGTAAGAGTGTGTATTGCTTTGAAAACATTGTCGAGCCGAACGCCATCAGCGATGACGGCCTCAAAGTTTTTTGCGGTCATCCGCGCAATTATTTTTCTAAGGGCCCGCAACAGGTGCGCGTCGAGCGATATAAGTCCGCATCCGGCGGCTATGAACTTGTCGAGCGTATCGACAACAGCTATACACTCGTATATGGCAACAGCCGTGATTATGTCGCCGTATCGCGCAAAACCGTAGTTCTCGAAACAGAATTCAGCCCCGATTTCGGCGAGCGCGAGAGCATGTGGCTGGGGTATCCCTCGTGGCAGATGAAACCCGAATACGGCATTCGCGATTATGCAATACCCGTCGGCATTCTGCGCTCCGATTACTCCTGGTTCGATGCTATACTATGCTCGCTGACGCTCGTCGGCGAACGCCCCTCGGGGTCAGTCGTCACTAAATATACGCCGACGGGCCAAATCGTGCGCTCCGAGAGCTATGCCTACGAACCCGGCACATCGCTTGTGGCGACAAAAACGCTCTCGGACGGCGAGCGACAAGTGATGACATCTATGACGTACGCTATGAGCGCCGAGGGCGGCAACAATGCCGTTACCGCCGCAGGAGCCAAAGGTATGCTCCTGTCCGCCACCGAGACTTTTGGCGGCTGCACACAAGGCTTCACAAACAATATCACGGTGCGTGAGGGTATGCCTCTGGTATCATCGATAACATTGAAGCGCGGTGCTGTGTCGTGGACGCCGGCAAGCTATGACTACAACAGCGGCGGACGCCTGATATCCAAGACCGGCGAGGACGGCATCACCACAACGTGGACGTGGGACGCGCTCAACCGCTATCCGCTGTCGCAGACACTCGGCGGCACGCTCACGTCCACGGCCCGGTGGCTACCTCTGGTGGGCGTCAGCAGCCTCACCGCTCCCAACGGCACAACAAGCACATATACATACGATGAAGAGGGACGCCTTGCCGAAGAAAAGACCAACGGGCGTATCCGCACACGCCACACATACCGCATAAGCCAGGACGGCGACAACCATGTCACCACGACTGCATACACCTCGCCTTCGGCCTTCCACGCCACGGCAGTCCGCGCCGACGGCCTCGGACGCGTGACGGCAACGTATACACAGACGCCGCAAGGCTATACCGCCACAGCCACGACCTACGATGCCATGGGGCGTCCGTGGCGCGGGTACAACCCCACACCTGTGAGTGGCATCGATTCCGGGGCTTCAGAAATAGTTACCGCCTCCGCCTCGTTCCACGGCGACGGGCATCCGTATACCGAGACATCATACGAGCCCTCGCCGTCGGCCATAGCCATCGCAACCGCCAAGGCCGGTGATGCGTGGCACGATGCAGGCAAAACCGCAAGGCGGCGCATCCTCGCCAACAACGGCGACACTTACCGCTGCCCACGCTATGCCGTCACGGAAGGCGGCGTGCGGCTTGACGGAAACTATGCTCCCGGACAACTCGAAGTTACGGAGGATATAGACGAGGACGGCGTGACAGTGCGTACTTACAAAGACTTCCTGGGCCGGACCATACGTCGCACCACCGGGACAGGCGGCGGCGCAGCGGCCACCGACTACGTCTACGATGGTTACGGCGGCCTGCGGTACATCCTGCCGCCCGGACTTGAAGGCACGCACAGTCGCACCGATGACGTGATGAAAAAATTGGCCTATTGGTACGACTACGATGGTCGAGGACGGCTTATATCAAAGAAACTGCCCGGCGCGGCTGTCGCCGAGTATCGTTACGACCCGGCAGGACGAATCGTTGCCGAACGCGACGGGCGCCTCGAAGACGACGAATGGAACCTCTACGCCTACGACGGCTGCGGCCGTCAGGTGGCCAAGTATCGCTGTGGCATGATGGATAGTGAGATAATGGAATTTGCATCGGTGTGCCGCACGGCCTCGCTGACGACGGCTGCTGACGAATACGACCGTGGCGGCTATGCCTTGTCGCCCGTCCCGGAGGCATGGCCCGGCGACGTGGTGTGGGCTAAATACTACGACGACTACCGCTTTGTCGCCGTGCGCGGCCTCGGCACGGGCTTCGCCTTCGAGGCAACCGCCGCCGCCTCGGCGCATGCCTCCGCCACCGGGTTGCTGACCGGCATGTACACCGGCAGCGGCTACGAGACCTACTACTACGACGGCGAGGGACGCGAGGTTCAGCGTTATGCCACGGGCTACAACTCCGGACGCCGCAGCACCGCGTACAACTACGACGGCAGCATCGCCTCGCGTACATACAGCTATAAAGAATCATACTTGCCCGACATGGAGGAAGAATACGCCTACGACAGCTGCGGACGACTAACCTCCACGACTATACGCGTAGACAAGGCGGTGTCGGTGCCGGTACTGAACCCGGCAGCAGGACAAGACGCCGCAGACAGCGAGGCCACGGATACCGCAAGCCCCGCAGCATCAGCGCGATGGGCGACGGCAGTCATCCGGCGCGAGTACGATGCCATAGGGCGATTGGCGCGGCTTCGCCACGGCGATGCGGCAACCACTGAATACACTTATGACGTCCATTCGTGGCCCGTGTCACAGCAAACCACATACGGCACTGCGGCAAACTTATCTTCCATCGGCTACACGTTGGAATACGCGCCGTGCTACAACGGCAATATCGCCAAACGCACGTGGGACGAAGGCAGCTACGCGTACACCTATGACGCGCTCAATCGACTATCGTCCGCCGTGTTCACTCCGGCCGAAGGTCTGGCGGACAGACCCGGCATCGAGAGAGGCCGCATACCCGACTTCTCGGCATACTACGATTACGACCTGCGCGGCAATACCACCAATGTAGTGCGCTATGGCGTTGTCGATGCCATCAGCGACCTTGATCGCATAGAGACCTTCGGCACACTTGACGAACTGTCCTGCGCCTATGACGGCAACCGTCTGAGCAACATTACGGCCACAACCGACGCGTTGCCTTTCGACGGCGTCACCGGGCTGCACGCCGATGGCGAGTTCGAGCTGTCGTACAACGATGCCGGCGATATGGTGTCGGACACTTCGCGCGGGCTGCTGTATACTCGTTGGAATGCTGACGGCCACCCGATGCAGTACGACCTTGAAGGTGGCCACCGGCAGTCGCTGGGCTGGGACGCCTTCGGCAACCACCTGTATACGTCCTACGAGACGTCCGTGGCACCCGTCTCAGCCGGGATGCGTCCGGGACGCACGC
>ENA-OUQO01000214-OUQO01000214.1-human-gut-metagenome-genome-assembly--contig:-NODE-214-length-24303-cov-9.093616_pt1 | contig 24303 bp, 17 predicted proteins | sample MGYA00237944_ERZ548825 | MGnify/ENA primary metagenome ERZ548825 (study PRJEB26490, sample SAMN05194700) | human gut metagenome | biome: terrestrial biome; feature: human-associated habitat; material... | reverse complement strand
CTGGTCTTTCTTGCCACATGAGGTCATGCTGACACCCAAAACCAAACCTAACAAAGCCACTCGCTTTGTCAGTCCAATAACTGTCTTAATTTTCATACCTATAGATTGAATTTTTTCTATTTCTTAACAGCGTTTAATATGTATAGTTCTATTTTTCCGAATGCAAAATTAATCACTCTATCAGCCAAAACCTATGATATTTATCACTTTTTTCAGCTTCTACCCACAAAAATATGTTAACCGCTTCACTTTTTTCGCCGATTGGTCGGCAAAAGTAGCAATATCTGATGTTTATCTTTTTGCAGGACACGCCTAAACGCTGAAATCTCCAGCGCAGAATTTTTCACACGCGACATTGAAATAGCAACCCCTGCTCTTCATAAAATCCATCAGCCTGCGATAGACTGCGCTCCCGGCGAGGATGCCGGGATTTCCGACAATTGTCAGATGCTTGCGGGCGCGTGTCATCGCCACGTTGAGTTTACGGTCGATGAGTGTTCCGTCTTCTTCAAACACGTTGTCGGTCAAGAAGTTCAACTGACATCGCTGCTGCACCGTAAGTCCGTAGATTATGTAGTCGCGCTGGCTGCCCTGAAAGCGTTCCACGGTGTCGATTGTTATGGAATGCAACGCCGGGATGCCATATCTGTCGATTGCGTTTCTTACGGTTGCAATCTGGTTGCGGTAAGGCACAATGACTCCTACCGTCGCACTGTAGTCGAAGCGGTCTGCCTGCCTGAAGATTCTCTCCACCATAGCGGCTATCATGTCGGCCTCCACCTGATTGGTCTTTGCTGAAACCGACATTTCTGGCTTCTCCGATGCCACAAATGCCACCCTGCGCAATTGCAGCAGTCGGCAGATGCCGTCGGTCGACGTGCAGGTTGGGTTTGCCGCCAGCTGATGCGGCAACGGCACCACGTCAAGTCTGCCACCATAGAACGCCTCATTGGGAAAGTCGGCTATGTCGCGATGCATACGACCTTGACGTGTAAGCATATAAACATAGCGGCAATCATATCCGTCAACGGTTTTAAACGACGACAGCAACCTCTCAAACAGTGAGCGGCGGCAGTCGGTCAGTCCAATTGACAGCAGCTCCGGCTCTGTCACTCTCGACTCTGCTTCGGTCTGCTGCACAACGGCTGGCAACTGCTTGTGGTCGCCAATAAGCACGAAGCGTGAGATGGCGTCGGCATTGCCTGAGCGCGCGCACATCAGCCCCAGCAGGTGGGGTTCGAGGATTTGCGACGCCTCATCGACAATAGCAAGGTCGAAACGTTTGATTTTAAACAGATTGACATTGGAGTTAAGCGCTGCGGTGGTGGCACAGACCACACGCGCGTCTTTCAGTGTTCCAGCCACAGCGTCGCCCGTGCGGCACTGCTGGATTTTGTTGCGAAGAAGGTTTGCGTGATACGCCTTGTCGCACGAAATCTCCGAACCGATACGTATGAAATCGATGCTCTGTTCTTTAAGTTTGCTGCAAATTTCGTCCACCGCCCTGTTGGTGTACGACAGCAGCAGTACGCTGGTGTCTGCCTCAAGCAGTTCCTCACGCAGGATGTTAAGCAGTCCGAACGACGTCTTGCCGGTACCTGGAGGGCCTATCACAAGAAACAGCTCACGGGCTTGCTTTGTTCTCTCCACGAGGGTGTTGAAATCGCCGTAGTCGCCCTTACGGCATCTGCCGGTGTCGATTTCGGGCATGCGCTGCGACAGCAGCATATCGCGCCGCCGTATAGGTGCGGTCAGGAAACTGTGCATCCCTGCATAAAGGGCATTTGTCGACGAGTCAAACAAATCGTGCTCTATCGCCCAGCGAATGCCGTCGGTCTGAGGAAACACGCGGCTGTCTGTCTGCGGATTGCGAAGTGCCACCCTGACGCCGTCTACACTGATATCGGCTATCGTGCCGCGTTCCACCATCCATGCGCAGGCGTTGGGCTCGGTGTTTTCTTTATACGGATAAAGCACCACGATGTCGCCCACCCGGAAATTAGAGGTGTCGGCGGCGGCAGTATCGGCAAACCGCAGTGTCACGGCGGTCACCGGAGAATCGGCAAAAGCTACTGTGTCGAGTGTGGGGTTGCAATAGATGCGGCCTGAAGCAATCTTGTCTTCGAGCGAATCGAGCCAGATTGATGCAAACCCACTGTTGTCCTTGATTTTATTGCCTATCTTCGACAGCAGATGCTCTTTTTCGAGAAACTGCATAAAACGGAAGAAATAGACGCGTTCCAACGGCGACGCATTCTGTATCGGAGACAGCACTTCGTTGAGCTCGGGCCGGGTGTATCTTGTCCACAACACGCCGTTGGAGTTTTTCTCATTCAACAGTTCAGGGGTCAGTCCGTCAAGCATCCCGACACCCTCTGAAGCATATAGGATTTCGCTATATGCCAACAAGTTGCGCATCCGTATAGCCCTAAGCATCAGTTCCGGACGCTGTGCCGTTGACACAAGGCCCTCGGGATAACGCGAATAGAGGAGCATGACGTGGCGCAGCTGTCCGGCATATTTGTCAAACTCATAGACAAACAGGGCGCGGTAGAGCATCAGCTGCACCAAATGCTTCTCCTGTGGCTTTGGACGGTTTGGATCATAATGTGGCGAGGCGGTCGGCACAAACGCTCCTTTTCCTGATTTCTGCTCCACAATTACCGCCTCGCCGCCTTTTTCCACCAACAGGTCGAGACGCCCTTGTATGCCAAGCACTTCGCTGAAGAATGTGGGTTCGAGCACTGCCTTCCCCATGTCAATGCCGCCAACGGCTTTGGGCAAGTCGTTGCCTATAAGTTTCTCGACATTGCTTTTCTGCATACGCGCGTCGGCATAGAATTTCGCCACGTCTTCCCGGCTTCGCATAGCGTCGCATGCCACAAGTCCTATGGCATTGTTTCTGAAAAAGTCCATCATTCCTTCCTCAAACGAGCGGGTGCTCCGATGTACCGTCTCGTCGAGATACTGTCCGGAAAGATTTCCAAGATGTATGGGCAAGGTGTTGGGCTGCGGCTTGAATTTATTGACCAAAGCCACAAGCGGCGATTCAGCATAAGTCTCGAAACACGACGCTATGGTCGTGACGTTCACAAGATAGTCGGGCTCGTAGATTATCAGTTCCGGCATACAGATTTCGCTGTCATAGCGCACGCGCACGAGGTTGAGCTGCACGCCGCGTCTTAGCAGCAACGACAGATACGACCAGTCGCCACGGCCTTCGCGTGTCAGATAGACGTTTTGCTGTCCGTAGCACACGGTCAGCGGCAAGCCGCCGCGTTCTTCCGTGACGTGGATATACTCGTTGTCCCATGTGTCGACAACACACCGCAGGTTGCCGCTGTCAAACTTGCCCCATGTCCGTGGCTTGTCGTCGACGGGCAGTTTACGCCGCAGCGACTTCGGAATCGGCTCGCCAAGCAGCGCCTCAACAAGCATCGCCGCCGACTTCACATCGCTGCCGATTGAATCTTGCAATTGCCGGTCGGAAATTTCAGAAAGGGTGTTGAGTGTGCGGCGAGTGCCGTGCAGACGCACCGACTCTGCCTCGGAAATGCCTTTTTCCTTTATCAGATAGTCCAATTTGGCAAATGTTCCCGAGAAATTCAGGTTAGTCAAGCCCACCTCCTGATTGATTGCGCGTTTGAACGCGTCGCGCAGCGCGTCATATTTTTTACGGATTTCCCAACCACTGTCGAGCAGCGTTTCCAGCTGTTCGTAGAATGAGGCTGCGTCGTCGGGCATATAACCGGATTCTGTCATAATGCTATATCAAACACACCGCAAGCAACAACAACGAATACACCAGCATATTGCGGGCGGTGGCGCCAAGCAGCGGATTCAACGCTGCGCCACGGCTGCGGCGGATGCGTTGCCACGTGGAGTAATGCAAGCACAAATAAATCGCGGGTGCTATGAAAAATATCCAGAACTTCTCTGCCCACAACGGTGCAGTCAGCCAAACGGCGGCAATTCCGAACAAGAGGTAGGCAATGGCGGCGACACGGCGCCCAAAGCGCACCACAGTGGTGCGCTTGCCTGCCTCTCGGTCATCCTCCATATCCCTGTAGTTATTCACAATCAACACGTTGCACCCCATCAGCCCCACGGCTGCCGATGCAGCGGCCACATTGCCGGTAATCTCGCCTGTCTGCACATAATATGTAAGGCAAACAGGCACAAAGCCGAAGAACACAAACACCGCGACATCGCCAAGTCCGACGCGCGACAGCGGATAGGGTCCGGCACTGTAGGCGAGTGCGAAAACAGCGACCACAACGCCTATCGGTATCAGTTGCCAGCCTCCGAACGGAATTAGGCAGCAGCCCACGGCGCAGGCGGTGGCAAGGGTGCCAAACGTGGCGCGCAGCATTGCCCGCGGCGAGATGTCGCCCTCGGTGACTCCGCGTCGGAATCCCTCACGTCCCTTTTTGTCGGAGCCGTTGACATAGTCGAAATATTCGTTGGCGAAATTTGACGCCACCTGTGCCAATACGGCAAAAAGAAAGCACAACAACGCCGGCTGCCACATGAACGAGCCGTCGTTATAGGCACAGCCCGACGCTACAACCACCCCTGCCGTTGACACGGGCAATGTGCGCAGTCGGGTTGCCTCTATCCAACTTTTCAGCTTCTTCTGCATAGTCAATATTTATTGTCGCCCATCACGGCATCGAGCGCGCGACGCTGTTTCTGACGCAACGGCTGGGTGCTGTAGCCCAGCGACACCACAAGCAGCACTCGCCGGCTGCGCGGCACTCCAAGCAACCGTTTCAGCCGCTTCTCGTCAAACCATCCCATCATGCACGAGCCAAGGCCTTCATCTGCGGCTGCGAGGGTGAGATACGACGCTGCTATGCCGCAGTCGATGAGCGGAAAATGCTTGTTCTTTATCCATCCGCCAAAACGGGCGGTGAAATTGGGCGCCTCCTGCACCAATACGATGAAGCATGGAGCCTGTGAGGCAAACTTGTTCATTCCTATGGACGTCAGGGCATCTGCCACTTCTGCCCGGAGTTCGGGTTTGTCGACCACAATGAAATGCCACGGTTGGGAATTGCATGCCGACGGCGCACGACGGGCTGCGTCGACAATGCGCATCACCGCCTCGCGCGGCACGCTGCGCTCCGTGTCGTAGCCACGGTCGCTCTGACGCTCGTCAACAAGTTTATAAAAATCGGTCATCGCTTATTTTGAAAACTCCATCAAACGGCTGAGATACTTGCCGATGATGTCAAACTCTATGTTTACAACCGTACCCTCCTTTATGCGGCAGAAATTGGTATGCTCAAAGGTGTAGGGGATTATTGCCACCTCAAAACTGTCGCGCTGGGAATTGCACACCGTAAGGCTGACGCCGTTGACTGTGACAGAGCCTTTCTCTACTGTGACATAGCCCTTGCGCGCCATTTCGGCATCAACGTCGTAGGCAAACTTGAAATAGCGGCTGCCCTCAACGTTGCGCACCTCGCAGCACACTGCGGTCTGGTCTACGTGCCCCTGCACGATGTGGCCGTCAAGACGTCCGTTCATCGGCATGCAACGCTCAAGGTTGACAAGGTCGCCAACCTGCAGCAACCCGAGGTTTGAGCGGTCGAGCGTCTCCTGAATCGCCGTGACGGTAAACGTGCCGTCACCAGGAAGGTCGACCACCGTGAGGCATACGCCATTATGGGCCACCGACTGGTCTATTCTCAACTCCGGGGCAAAGTCGCACTTCATTGTGATGTGCAGATTGCCGCCTTCTTTTCTCAGCGCAACCACTGTGGCTGCAGTCTCTACTATTCCTGAAAACATAGTTATATCCTTTTATTCACACACAAAGTTACTACAAAAAAGTGAAATGCGGAAGAATATGGTAATGGATTTGATTTACAGGGGTTTCATTTACGCTGCCAATTATTCCGAGAGCCATTACAATCCACGCCGAAGCCAAATCAAGACGGAGCTACGTTACTTGTTCGTAACCACGCCCAATAGGTGACGAAATGGACACGAATAACGAAACAAGGCTTTAAGGATTAGTGAGTTACTGACAACTCACGCAAAAAATCCGGTAACGAAAAAAGATTGCGCCGTTCTTCCGCGATTTGCGTATCAGAGGAGGGCTCTTCACCAACTAATTTTGAACAAAAAAAATTAAGGACGATGAAGAGTACATTTTCAGTTATTTACTACCTCAAACGTCAGGTAGTGAAAAAAGACGGGACGGTTCCCGTCATGGGACGCATCACGGTGGACGGCAGCCAGACGCAATTCAGTTGCAAACTGACCATCGATCCCAAGTTGTGGGACACCAAAGGGGGACGTGTCACGGGCAGAAGCACGGCGGCACTCGAAACGAACCGCATGCTTGACAAGATGCGGGTGCGCATCAACAAGCACTATCAGGAAATCATGGAGCGTGACAATTTCGTCACGGCAGAGAAGGTGAAGAACGCCTTTCTCGGACTGGAACACCGCTATCACACGCTGATGCAGGTGTTCCAGCAACACAACGAGGACTATGCCAAGCAGGTGGAAGCAGGCATGAAAGCCAAAGGCACGCTCTTGAAGTACAAGACCGTTTACAAGCACCTGCAAGAGTTTCTCAACATCCGTTACCACGTGAAGGACATCGCGTTGAAAGAGCTTACCCCCGCTTTCATTTCCGACTTCGAGATGTTTCTGCGCACGGACAAACACTGCTGCACCAATACCGTGTGGCTGTATGTATGCCCACTTCGGACGATGGTGTTCATCGCCATCAACAACGAATGGCTCACACGCGACCCGTTCAGGGAGTATGAAATCAAGAAGGAGGAAACGACACGCAGTTTCCTGACCAAAGACGAAATCCGCCTGCTGATGGAAGGTAAACTGAAGAACGCCAAACAGGAACTATACCGCGACCTCTACCTGTTCTGCGCCTTCACGGGCTTGTCATTCGCCGATATGCGCAATTTGACGGAAGAGAACATCCGCACCTACTTCGATGAACACGAGTGGATAAACATCAACCGCCAGAAGACGGGCGTGGTGTCTAACATCCGCCTGCTTGACATTGCGAAACAAATCATCGACAAATACCGCGGGCTGTGCGAAAACGGCAGGATTTTCCCTGTTCCCCACTACAACACGTGCCTCGCCGGAATCCGTGCCGTCGCCAAGCGTTGCGGCATCACCAAGCATATCACGTGGCATCAGAGCCGCCATACGGCAGCCACGACGGTGTTCCTCTCCAACGGTGTACCCATCGAAACAGTCAGTTCCATGCTGGGACACAAGAGTATAAAGACAACGCAGATATACGCGAAGATAACCAAAGAGAAGCTCAACCAAGACATGGAGAACCTTGCCGCAAGATTGAACCAAATCGAGGAATTTGCAGGATGTACCATCTAAAACAGAGACGCCATGAAACGTGACATAATCATTATAGAGGACAAGACGGTCAGCGTAACCGGTAACGAGGTATGGATGACCGCCGGGGAAATCGCCGAAGAGTTCCATGCCACCGTCCCGGCAGTGAACGCCGCCATCAAAGCCGTCCGCAAGTCGGACGTGCTGAACGACTACGAGGTATGCCGCTACATACAGCTTGAAAACGGCCTGTACGCGGATGTTTACTCGCTTGAAATCATCATTCCAGTAGCCTTCCGGTTGAACACCTACTATACACACGTGTTCCGCATGTGGCTGGTGGAGAAGGCACTCTCAAAGGAAAAGAGGCAGACATACGTGATGTTCATACAGAACGGGAAAACCGGATATTGCTGAACACGCATACAGACAACGAAAAAGGAAACGGACAACGCCATCGGGTGCTGTCCGTTTCCTTTTTTTCATGCAACCGCCTTATTCCAGCGGCTTGAGGTAATTCGCCTCCAACAGTTCACGCAGTCCCGATTCGGGATAAAGCACCTTACCTGCCAGAAGGATAAAGGGCAGCATCCTGTTGTTGCGATACTCCTGCAAGGTGCGGCGGCTTACCCGGAGCATTTCCGCCACCTCCTTGTCCGTCAGGTAATGTTCCCCGTCCAGTGGCGGACGGTAACTTTCCAAAAATGCGGAGAGCCATTTGGAGCCTTTGAGCATATTCTGTATCGCGGTAGCAACCGGCTCGTCCTCCATTGAGAAAACCTCGTTGTTCTCGTTCATCATAACATCGGATTAAGTGGTTAATAAAAACAGAGTCATTTTCCATCGGGATAGATCGTGCCGATAAGCGGAATAAGCCGCCTGACCTCCTCCGGCCTGTAATAGAACCTGCGGTTCATCTGCGAGTAGCCGATAAGCCGCCTGTCACGCAATGACTGCAACGTGCGCGGGCTGATTCTCAACTGCCCGCAGACCTCCTCGCCAGTGAGCCACCTTTCCAGCCGCCCGCCGTCGCTTTTGCGCCTTAGGGCGGCGACTTTCTCCGAGAGGGCGTTGAATGACGCCAGCATCATCTCGAAGGTCTTTTTCTCGATAGATACGATTTCCATATACCAAAACATTTAATGATTTACCGCAAAGGTAACGCAGCCGCCTTGAATGCGGGCCGTTTTCCGCTATATGGCAGTTTGTTGCGCCGGTTGTCCGGGTTACGGAGTCACTTTCAAAGAAAATCTTACGTGAGTCACGTAGTGAGTTGTTAAAGCTCCTTTTGTTTATTGCCGAATTTTGCCGCAGAGAAACAAAAGAAAGGACAAAATATGAAAGTGATAACGATTGAAAGTTCCGCCTTCACCGCCCTGACGGAACAGATAGCCGAGATAGCGGTCTATGTGCGTGCCGTTTCCGGTGAGAGGAAGGGAGAGTCTTCCGACATGCTGCTCACCACCCGCGAGGCGGCGCACCTGCTGAACGTGAGTACCCGTACCCTCCAACGTATGCGCAGCGAACAGCGCATCGCCTATGTCGTGCTGCGCGGCAAATGCCGCTACCGCCGGTCGGAAATAGACCGTCTGCTCGCAGACTGCACCGTGGCAGAAGATACAGCGACACTGACGGAACTGAAACGCAACCACACGCTGCGCACGGGCGGCGGCAAACCCAAAGGAAGGAGGACATAAGATATGGAACTGCTTACACGAAACAATTTTGAGGACTGGATGCAGAAGCTGATGGAACGGCTCGACCGTCAGGACGAGCTGCTGCTCTCCCTGCGACCGTCCGGCAAAGCCCCGAACCCGATGGAAAGTATCAGGATGTTCGACAACCAAGACCTCTGCATGCTGCTCCAGATAAGCAAGCGTACCCTGCAGCGCTACCGCAGCATCGGTGCATTGCCGTACAAGACGCTCGGCAAAAAGACCTATTACAGCGAGGAGGACGTACTGACATTCCTCTCCGAACACGTAAAGGATTTCCGCAAGGAAGATATAGCCTTCTACAAGGCGCGTATCCATAATTTCTTTAATAAATAACCCATTAAAACATTTTTCAAATGGCAAAGAAAACAACAGAAAAAGACGTGCTGATAGTCCGCGACGAGAAGACGGGCGAGATTAGCGTGGTAGCCGGGCTTAACGCCGACGGCTCACCCAAGCGTACCCCCGCAAAGGCGGAGAACGCGCAGAGTTTCCTGCAATTCGACAGGCACGGAGACGTGCTGGACAACTTCTTCAAGAACTTCTTCCGGCAGTGCAAGGAACCCAGCCGCTTCGGTTTCTACCGTTTCGCGGCGGACCAAGCCGACAAGCTGCTGGAAGTTATCAAGGACTTGCTGAAAGACCCCGAGGGCAACAAGGAGATGCTTGCGCCCCACAAGGTGGACACCTCCGGCTACGAAAAGAAAGTACAGGAGGAGCAGTCCGCCGAAAAGCAGGAACAACCGGAACAGAAACAAGATGACGAACCTAAAAAACAGGAAGAAATGGAACAGAAAAACGAACAGAATCAGAAAAGCCCACAGCAGGCGCAGAGCAACCGGGGCTACCAACCCATCGACGAGAGCAAGATCAACTGGAAGGAGTTGGAGGAGAAATGGGGCGTGAAGCGCGACGACCTTGAAAAGTCGGGCGACCTTGACCGGATGCTCAACTACGGCAAGTCCGACTTGGTGAGGGTGTCGCCCAATTTCGGCGGAGAGGCTTTCGAGCTGGATGCCCGCCTCTCCTTCAAGAAGGACGGCGAGGGCAACGTCAGCCTTGTGCCGCACTTCATCCGCAAGGAGCAGAAACTCGACGAGTACAAGGAACACAAGTTCTCCGACGACGACCGGAAGAACCTGCGCGAAACGGGCAACCTCGGCAGGGTTGTGGACCTCGTGGACAGGGAAACGGGCGAGATCATCCCCTCGTTCGTCAGCATCGACCGCAAGACGAACGAAATCACAGATGTCCCGGCAAACAAGGTGCGCATACCGGAGCGCATCGGCAAGACGGAAATCACCAAGCAGGAGCAGGACATGCTGCGTGCCGGGCTGCCTGTGCGCGACAAACTCATCGAGCGCAAAGACGGCAGGAAGTTCGTCACCACCCTGCAAGTGAACGTGGAGCAGCGCGGCGTGGAGTTCGTGCCGGGAACCGGCAGGTCGCCACGTGCCGCACAAGCACAGGAAGCCAAGAACAACCCCACACAGGGACAGGCGCAGGGTACGGAAAACACAGCCAACACGAACAAGGAGCAACGCCGCAACACGTGGACGAACGCCGACGGCAGCATCCGCCCCATCAGCAAATGGAGCGGCGTGGACTTCACCGAGCAGCAGAAAGCCGACTACGTGGCTGGCAAAGCCGTGAAACTGGAGAACGTGACCGACAAGCAGGGCTTCCACGCCACGATGTACATCAGGTTCAACCCGGAGAAGGGACGCCCGTACCGCTACGACACCAACCCCGACAACGCGCAGAAGGTCGCGCCTTCCAACGAGAGCCGCACGCAGGTGGCGGTGAACAGCGAGGGCAAGACCAACGAGGCTACCAAGAACCTGAAGGAGCCGTTGCGGAAGGGACAGACCGCCCCGAAGGACACCGCACAGCAACAGCAGCAGGAGAAGCCGCAAAAGAAAAACAATAAGGGCATGAAGATGTAATCCGGTGTCCGCCACTAAATCCGAAGTAACATTTGTAAAATTCAAAACGACAGAAAAATATGAAGACAATCATTGCAGAAAAGCCGTCTGTGGCACGTGAGATCGCCCGTATCGTGGGCGCGGCAAAGAGAGAGGAAGGATATTTCGAGGGAGGCGGCTACGCCGTGACATGGGCGTTCGGACACCTCGTGCAGCTTGCCATGCCCGACGGTTACGGCATACGCGGCTTTGTCCGTGACAACCTGCCCGTCATACCCGACACCTTCACGCTCGTCTCCCGTCAGGTAAAGACGGAGAAGGGCTACAAGCCTGACAGCAGCGTGGTGGCGCAGATTAAAACCGTCGCCCGGCTATTCAAGGAAAGCGAACAGATCATCGTGGCGACCGATGCCGGACGCGAGGGTGAGCTTATCTTCCGCTACCTCTACCATTATACCGGATGCACCACCCCGTTCGTCCGCCTCTGGATAAGCTCGCTTACCGACAAGGCTATCCGCGAGGGACTGCGCAACCTCGAAGCGGGCGACAAATACGACAACCTCTATCTTGCCGCCAAAGCACGGAGCGAATCAGACTGGCTCGTGGGCATCAACGGCACGCAGGCACTCTCCATCGCCGCCGGACACGGCACTTACTCCGTCGGGCGGGTGCAGACACCCACGTTGGCGATGGTGTGCGCACGCTATTGGGAGAACCGCCGCTTTACCCCCGAAGCCTTCTGGCAGCTCCATATCGCAACGGACGGCTGCGATGAAGGAACGGTGAAGTTTTCCTCTTCCGAAAAATGGAAAGAGAAAGAGTCCGCGACGGAACTGTATAATAAGGTGAAGTCGGCAGGCACAGCCACCGTCACGAAAGCCGAACGCAAGGAGAAGACGGAGGAAACACCGCTCCTGTACGACCTGACCACGCTCCAGAAGGAAGCCAACGCCAAGCATGGCTTCACGGCGGAACAGACGCTTGAAATCGCGCAGAAGCTCTACGAGAAGAAGCTCATCACCTATCCGCGAACCGGAAGCCGCTACATTCCCGAAGACGTGTTCGCGGAAATCCCCAAGCTGCTTGCCTTCACCGGCAGCCTGCCCGAATGGAAGGGCAAGTTGCAGCCGAAAGCCGTGCCGACACGCCGCAGCCTGGACGGCGGCAAGGTGACAGACCACCATGCCCTGCTCGTCACGGGCGAGAAGCCGCTGTTCCTCTCCAAAGAGGACAGCACCGTCTATCACATGATAGTCGGGCGCATGCTTGAGGCTTTCTCCGAAAAATGCGTCAAGGACACTGCCACCGTCACGGCAGAGTGTGCCGGAGTGGAGTTCGTGGCAAAAGGCAGCATCATCAGGCAAGCCGGATGGCGTGCCGTCTATGGCAAGGAGAATGGAGAAGAGAACAACAGCCAAGAGGAAACCGCCGCCATTCCCTGTTGGCAGGAAGGCGACACGCTGGCACTGAAAGCCGCCTCCATCACGGAGGGAAAGACCAAACCCAAGCCGCTGCATACCGAAGCCACCCTGCTGTCCGCGATGGAAACGGCTGGCAAGGAGATAGAGGACGACGCATTGCGGCAGGCTATGAAGGATTGCGGTATCGGCACGCCCGCCACCCGTGCGTCCATCATCGAAACGCTTTTCAAGCGCGGCTATATGGAACGCTGCAAGAAGTCGCTTGTCCCCACCGAAAAAGGGCTTGCCCTCTACTCGGTCGTGAAGGCGATGCGTATTGCCGATGTCGCCATGACGGGCGAATGGGAAAAGGAATTGGCACGCATCGAGCGTGGGGAACTGCCCGCCGATGACTTCCGCAGGAAGATTGAGGCATATACACGGGAAATTACCTCCGAACTGCTGTCGTGCGACAAGCTGTTCGCCCGCAGGGATTCCGGCTGCAAGTGTCCCAAGTGCGGAGTGGGGACGATGCAGTTTTACGGCAAGGTCGTCCGCTGCGACAACGCGGAGTGCGGTCTGCCCGTGTTCCGCCTGAAAGCAAACCGCACCCTCTCTGATGATGAAATCAAAAACCTGCTCACCGACGGACACACGAAACTGCTCAAAGGATTCAAGAGCAAGCAGGGCAAGAGTTTTGATGCCGTAGTCGCCTTTGACGGGGACTATAACACGGTTTTCGTGTTCCCAGAAAGGAAAAGTAAAGCGACCTCTGCGAAAAGAAGAAAATAAATGTTTAACTTTGCCACTGGTTCAGAGTAATGAATTGTTCTTCGATACCGGATTACACTCATACTTTGGATTTAGTGGTGGCACTCGGAGGGATACCGGGTGCCTTTTTCTTCTCGTTTTCCAACGATTATCCCTATCATCATTATCAATCCACTAAATTCCAAAGAAATGAACAACAAGAAGAAAAACGAGGGTCGGACCGACTTTTCCTATTACGGTCTGTACCTGCTGGACTACCTCACCACGAACAAGTTTGAACAGGCAGCCGATGAAGCCTTCATCCGAGAAAGAACCGACCGTGCCGCCGAAGCGTATGAACGGGCAAGGCTCGAAGGCTATCCTGTCGACGGGGCGCAGGAACTGGCGATGAAGGTGCTGACGGAGGGCCTTCGCTACTCCAGGCACGCCATCCTGCGCGAAGTCGTGGAGAACGAATTTGCGGGTGAAGTGCCGGAAGAAAAATGTGAAGCCTTTACCCAGAAGCTGCTGCCGCTTGTCGGAAACGTATTCTCCATCTATGACCTCTCGGACGACAATTTCGCCCTGTCGCCCGAATATGACCTGCTCTACACGGAGCTGACGGGAGCCGTCATCCTCTATATCGAAGAGTATGGCGTTTAACCGCAAACAGAGACTGCGGGACAACATCGAGGCGATACGGACGGCATTCCTCCTTGACAGGGAACAGCGCACACCCACCGCACGCGAACGGCTCTTGTTAGAACGTTATTGCGGTTTCGGGGGACTGAAGAACATACTCAACCCTGCAAGGGAACTGACGGATGCCGTCCACTGGGCGAAGTCCGACCTCGAACTGTTTGCCCCTACCGTGGAACTGCACAGGTTGCTGCGGGAGAACACAAAAGACGAGACGGAGTACAAACGGAATATGGATGCCATGAAGCAGTCCGTGCTGACCGCCTTCTATACCCCGCCGGAGATAACCGGGACCATCGCGGACGTGCTGCATGAACACGGCATCCGTCCCGACCGGGTGCTGGAGCCGTCGGCAGGTGTCGGTGCATTCGTGGACGCCGTGCTGGAGAACAGACCGGACGCGGACATCATGGCTTTTGAGAAAGACCTGATGACGGGCAAGATACTGAAGCACCTGCATCCCGGACAGAAAGTAAGGGTACAGGGCTTCGAGAAGATAGAAAAGCCGTTCATGAACCATTTTGATTTGGCTGTCTCCAATATACCGTTTGGCGATGTGGCGGTGTTCGACCCGGATTTTTCGGGCAGCAAGGATCCTGCAAGGCTCTCGGCGGCACGGACGATACACAATTACTTTTTCCTGAAAAGCCTTGACGCGGTGCGTGAAGGCGGAATCGTGGCGTTCATCACCTCGCAGGGGGTACTGGATGCCCCGACCAACGCGCCCATACGCGAGTATATGATGAACCATGCCAATCTGGTGGGCGTAGCCCGCCTGCCGAACAACCTCTTTACGGATAACGCGGGAACGGAGGTGGGCAGCGACCTGATTATCCTGCAAAAGAACAGCGGAAAGAACGGTGAACTGTATTACAACGAAAAACTCTTCGTGCAGACCGAACAGACCCCTATCGGCACTTCCGTAAATGGGTATGTATGGAGCATCGGCTCGCTTTCACACACGGATTTGATCAGAAGTACCGACCCGTACGGGAAACCAGCCTATAAACTCCTGCACTGTGGGGACATCGCACAACTGGCGGAAGACTTGCGGGAGCATCTGAAAATAGAACTGCAACAACTTGACAGGAAACTGTATGAGAGACACAGGCTGCATCCGACAAAGGAGGAAAGCACGGCTGCGGAAGTGCAACCTGCTCCGAAAACAGAAAAGGTATCACCTTCTGTAATAGCCCCCGTTTCTGTAATTGAGCCTGTCAAGGGAGTGGAGAAGCCGCAGGCACAGCCCATAGAGGAAAAGCCGGAGATTGAGCCGCGCCAACCCAATCATTCGTCAGCCGTGCAGCTTACCCTGCTCGACCTTTGGGGTATGCCCATAGAGGAACCGGTAAAAAAGAAAAAGGCAGCGAAAAAGGAAAGCAAGCCGAAGCCTATGCCGTCCACGCCTAAACCGCAAGTCAAAGTTACTCCACCCGTTGAAGCCGCCAAGCCGATAAACGGTAATAAGGAAGAAAAGCCGGAAAATGCCGAAAAGCCAAACGACCCGGACGACATTTACGTCACTCTGGATTGGGAAACCAATCCTCCCATCAACGGCTTCTATGAGACAATGATGAGCCTGACAGCGGAACGGCGCAAGGCCCTACGGCTTGAGGCAGAACGGCACAGGCAGGAACAACTGAAAAAGATGGGTATCAAAGACACGTTGAACCCTGCTTTTGCGCCTTCTTCGGACAATATGGATAAAAAGCCGGAACAAACGGAAGAAATAAAGCAACCTGAAACACCGGCAGAAGTTGTGCCTACTTCCGAAACGGTTGCCACTTCCCTGTTCCCGGAACTTGAAACGGAAAAGCCGAAGGAGGAAGTCATGGACCTTTCTCCCCGTCCGTTCAACGGCCTGCTGGAGCCACACCACCGTGACGGCTCGATGGTGCTGGATGCTTCACGCAATCTCGGTTACCTGAAAGACCTCACGCCTTACGGTGCGACCTTCCAACCGCTCGACCTCCGTGGCTATCAAAAAGAGAAAGCGATGCTGTATATATCGCTCCGTGACGCTTACGAACGTCTGTATAGCCACGAGACGGAGAACCATACGGAACACAAACCGCAGCGCGGGTATCTCAACACCTACTACGATGAGTTTGTCATGCGTTACGGTAACCTCAACGCCAGACAGAACGTGAAACTGGTGATGATGGATGCCGGAGGGCGCGACATCCTTTCGCTGGAACGTGCGGAGGACGGCAAGTTTGTCAAGGCGGACATCTTCGACCGTCCCGTTTCCTTCTCGGTGGAGAGCCGTGTCAATGCAGGCTCTCCCGAAGAAGCCTTGTCCGCATCGCTCAACAAGTTCGGCACGGTCAATCTCGGCTATATGCGGGAGATAACCGACACTACGGAAGAGGAACTGCTTGGTGCCCTCAAGGGGCGCATCTTCTACAACCCGCTCGTAACCGGTTACGAAATCAAAGACCGCTTCATCGCGGGGAACGTGATAGAGAAGGCGGAACGCATAGAGGGCTGGATGGAGGACAATCCCGAAAGTGAGCGGATGCCGGAGGTGAAACAGGCGTGGGAGGCATTGAAGGAAGCCGAACCGCAGCGCATAGCCTTTGAAGACCTCGACTTCAACTTCGGTGAACGCTGGATTCCCACGGGCGTGTATGCCGCATACATGAGCCATCTTTTCGACACGGACGTGAAAATCGCCTATTCCGCCAGCATGGACGAATTTTCCGTGGCGTGCGGCTACCGCACCATGAAGATCACGGACGAGTTTTTAGTAAAGGGCTATTACCGGAACTATGACGGTATGCACCTGTTGAAGCACGCCCTGCACAACACCTGCCCCGACATGATGAAAAGTATCGGCAAGGACGAGAACGGCAACGACATCAAGGTACGCGACAGCGAGGGCATACAGCTCGCCAACGCGAAGATAGACGAAATCCGTAACGGGTTCTCCGAATGGTTGGAAGAACAGTCGCCGCAGTTCAAGGAACGGCTCACGACGATGTATAACCGCAAGTTCAACTGTTTCGTGCGCCCGAAGTATGACGGCTCGCACCAGACTTTTCCCGACCTCAACCTGAAAGGGCTGGCAAGCCGGGGAATCAAGAGCGTTTACCCGTCGCAGAAGGATTGCGTCTGGATGCTGAAACAGAACGGCGGCGGGATCTGCGACCACGAGGTGGGAACCGGCAAGACGCTGATAATGTGCATAGCGGCACATGAGATGAAGCGTCTGAACTTGGCGCACAAGCCGATGATTATCGGGCTGAAAGCGAATGTGGCGGAGATTGCCGCCACCTATCAGGCGGCATATCCCAATGCGAGGATTCTCTACGCTTCTGAAAAGGATTTCTCGACCGCCAACCGCATGCGTTTTTTCAACAACATCAAAAATAACGATTACGATTGCGTCATCATGTCGCACGACCAGTTCGGCAAGATACCGCAGTCACCGGAGTTGCAGCAGCGCATCCTGCAGGCGGAGCTTGACACGGTGGAGGAAAACCTCGAAGTCTTGCGGCAGCAGGGCAAGAACGTGTCGCGGGCGATGCTGAAAGGGCTGGAGAAGCGCAAGCACAACCTTGTGGCGAAGCTGGAGAAGGTGGAACACGCTATCAAGTCCCGCACGGATGATGTGGTGGACTTCAAGCAGATGGGCATCGACCACATCTTCATTGACGAGAGTCACCAGTTCAAGAACTTGACTTTCAACACCCGTCATGACCGTGTGGCGGGATTGGGAAACTCGGAAGGAAGCCAGAAGGCCCTGAATATGCTCTTTGCCATCCGTACCATACAGGAACGCACGGGCAAGGACTTGGGGGCTACGTTCCTTTCGGGCACGACCATTTCCAACAGTCTGACGGAACTGTACCTGCTCTTCAAATACCTGCGCCCCAACGAACTGGAACGGCAGGACATCCGCTGTTTCGATGCTTGGGCTGCCATCTTCGCCAAAAAGACGACCGATTTTGAGTTCAACGTAACGAACAATATCGTTCAGAAGGAGCGTTTTCGCTATTTCATCAAGGTGCCGGAGCTTGCCGCCTTCTACAACGAGATTACCGACTACCGCACGGCGGAGGATGTAGGTGTGGACAGACCAAACAAGAATGAGAGACTGCACCACATACCGCCCACACCGGAGCAGGAGGACTTCATACAGAAGCTGATGCAGTTTGCCAAAACCGGCGATGCCACTCTGCTTGGCAGGTTACCCCTGTCGGAAACGGAGGAAAAGGCGAAGATGCTCATCGCCACCGACTACGCGAGAAAGATGGCTCTTGATATGCGCATGATAGACCCGAACTACGAGGACCATCCCGACAACAAGGCAAGCCATTGTGCCAAGATGATTGCAGAGTATTACCACAAGTACGAGGCGCACAAGGGTACGCAGTTCGTGTTCTCCGACTTGGGGACATACCAGCCGGGGGAAGGATGGAACGTGTACAGCGAGATAAAACGCAAGTTGGTGGAGGATTACGGCATACCGGCAAGTGAGGTGCGCTTCATTCAGGAGTGTAAGACGGATAAGGCTCGTAAGGCGGTGATAGATGCCATGAACGCCGGGACGGTGCGCGTGCTGTTCGGCTCCACAAGTATGCTCGGAACGGGCGTGAATGCGCAGAAAAGATGTGTCGCCATCCATCACCTTGATACACCGTGGGTGCGACATGAAGTCGCATAGATAATTGTTAGAATGATACTTTCAAGTATCAGCTTTAACCCGTTGTTCCGTCAACGGTAGCCTACCACCGATGCACCTTAATGTTGTATTAAGCGGTTGGGACAAAGTACACTTTCGTAAGACAAGACAGAACCGTGAGGGGAAGTCAAGTATGGTTAGTATCATACCATAGAGTGGCAAGGCTGGATAGTATGGTTAGCGTAAGCGAACTGTTAGTTAAACTTCGTAATGTCGTAAATGAGTGTAAGATACTGGTACACTCTGCCCAAAATGGGATGCGGTCGGTTAATCCTCTCCATGGTAGGATTACACGGATATAAGCACCGCCGGAGGATGAGACAGAACCTAACCTATCCGTTAGTTATCTATGTGAAACATGGTAAGCCTGTATATCTCCTGTCATGTAAACGCGGCAGGTAAGCTGACAGCAATGGAAGCTGAATGGTGTGCAGGTATAAGATAACAGAAAAAGCGAATGTCGCTCTGTAATGGAGTGAATAGGGTTTGAGCCACCTACCACGTGATGGAAGGGACAACATCAACCTACCACGAAAGTGGGCAGACTTCTGTGACAGTATTCGGGAGGCAATTAACTCGAATATCGTCAAATGGTGATTCTTTACAATTAACTTTTAGAACTTTCAAAAGGAGGAAAGCAAATGAACGAAAACAAAACATCGTGTGCGCCTGCTGACAATCAGCTAACGTCTTGGGACAGTATTGACTGGGTCAAGGCAGAACTGTCTGTTAGAAAGCTACAAGCACGTATTGTAAAGGCTCAGAAGGAAAGCAAACACAATAAGGTAAAAGCCTTACAGTGGACGCTGACCCACTCTTTTTACGCAAAAGCCTTAGCTGTAAAGAGGGTTACTTCTAACGGAGGTGGAAATACCCCCGGGGTTGACATGGAAACATGGGAGAAACCCGAAGCAAAAACGCAAGCAATAATTCAACTCAAACGCAGAGGCTATCAGCCAAAGCCACTGAGAAGAGTACACATCAAAAAGAGTAATGGTAAACTGCGCCCGTTGGGAATACCAACGTTGAAAGACAGGGCTATGCAGGCACTTTATCTTATGGCATTAGAACCAGTGGCTGAAACCACTGCCGATATTCGTTCATATGGCTTCCGCAAAGAGCGCCGTTGCATGGATGCGGTACAGCAATGTCATAACATTCTCCGAAAAGGCTATTCCCCAGAATGGATTTTGGAGGGTGACATAAAAGGATGCTTCGACCATATCAGCCACAAATGGCTACTTGCCAATATCCCTATGGATAAGGCGATGCTCCATAAATGGCTCAAATGTGGCTATGTCTTCAACAAACAGATGTTCCCGACCGAGGAGGGGACACCGCAAGGCGGCATAATCTCTCCGACGCTTGCCAATATGACGTTGGACGGTTTGCAGAAAGTTCTTGCAGATAAGTACAAGAGAAGAACCATAAAAGGAAAACATTATTCCCCAATGGTGAACCTTGTACGATATGCGGATGATTTTATCATCACCTGTGAGAACCGTGAGACGCTTGAAAACGAAATCAAACCATTAGTGGCTGACTTTATGGCTGAAAGAGGATTATCACTTTCAGAGGAAAAGACGGTAATAACCAATGTACGTGACGGTTTCGATTTTCTTGGGTTCAATATCCGCAAATACGGCAAGGAAATATTGACCAAGCCAACCATGAAAGCAGAGAAACGCTTTATGGAGAATATTCGTAAGGTAATCAAAGGCAACAAAGGTTGTAAGCAGGAATCATTAATCAGAATGTTGAACGCTAAAATCCGAGGTTGGGGAGCCTATTATCAACATGGTGCGACACGTGATTCATTTCACAGAATTGACCATCAGATATTCCTCGCCCTATGGCAATGGGCTAAACGTCGCCACTCCAAGAAAGGGAAACGGTGGATTAAAGACCGCTATTGGCATAACATCCGAGGAAACAACTGGACTTTTGCGGCTAAATTTAAAAAATCAAACGGCAAAGAAGATCAACTCACATTGTTGACGCTTACTTCGTCATTCCATTTCCTGCAATATACACAAATAAAAGGGGATATGAATCCGTTTGATGCAAATTGCCGCTTGTACTTCCACAAAAGAGTGAAGTCAAAAATGCTTGTAACGCTGAAAGGACGTAAATCCCTGCTTTACCTATGGGAAAAGCAAGGAAGAAGATGTCCGATATGTGGTGAACCTATTAATACGCATAAGGCATGGAATGTGATGCCAACCGTTCAAAGTGGGCGGAAGTGTAATTTGTTAGTTCATGATGAATGTTTCAAACTATCCCGTAAATCTAATGACAACAAGAAGTAGTATGAGCCGGTCTCTATACATGAACAGAGACTTAGAAAAGCTTGAGCCGTATGAGGGGAAACTCTCATGTACGGTTCTGAGGGGGGAAGAGAGCAGTAATGCTCTTGACCTACCCGATCGACCGTCCGACCTGCAACAGCGTGACGGACGGGGTGTTAGAGCCGGGAACGAGATTGCCAAGCATTTTGCCGAGAATAACGTGGATGTCATCATCTACGCGGTGGAAAAGTCGCTGGACAGCTACAAGTTCAATCTGCTGCACTGCAAGCAGACGTTCATATCGCAGCTCAAAAGTGGAGCGATGGGCGCACGTACCATCGACGAGGGAGCAATGGACGAAAAATCGGGTATGAACTTCTCGGAGTATATGGCGTTGCTCTCCGGCAATACCGACCTTTTGGATAAGGCGAAATTAGAGAAGCGTATCGCCTCGCTCGAAGGGGAACGCAAGTCGTTCAACAAGGGCAAGCGCGATTCGGAGTTCAAGCTGGAATCCAAGACGGGAGAACTGCGCAACAACACGGCTTTCATCGAAGCCATGACGGAAGACTGGAACCGTTTTCTTTCCGTTGTGCAGACTGATAGGGAAGGCAGTCGTCTTAATCTTGTCAAGGTGGACGGCGTGGATTCAACGGATGAGAAGGTCATCGGTAAGCGTTTGCAGGAAATCGCCAAGAACGCCATGACTGGTGGACTGTACAAGGCTGTCGGGGAACTTTACGGCTTTCCGATAAAGGTGGTCAGCGAGAGGACACTCAAAGAAGGTCTGGAGTTCACCGACAACCGCTTCGTGGTGGAGGGCAACTACAAGTACACCTACAACAACGGGCATCTGGCGATGGCAGACCCGATTGCTGCCGCACGAAACTTTCTGAACGCATTGGAGAGGATTCCGACCATCATCGACCAGTACAAGTCTAAGAACGAAGTGCTGGAAAAGGAGATTCCGCAGTTGCAGGAGATAGCGGGCAAGGTGTGGAAGAAGGAGGACGAGCTGAAACAGCTGAAGTCCGAACTCGCCGCACTGGACCGCAAGATACAGCTTGAGCTGGCTCCGGCTCAGGAAAACACGGAAGAGAACCGGCAAGGCAACGAGAAAAAACAGACGGAACAACAGCCGGAAAGCCCGCACGTGGACTTTGTACGCAGTCATTTAATTATAGGGAGACCCGGTTTATCGGAATCCAAAGGTGTAAAACTTTAATATCGAAGTCTTGACAGAAAAAGCCAGTGGTTGAATTTTTTCACCACTGGCTTTAATTCTAATAATTTTTCAATCTAATATGACCGAATCTATAACGTTAAATCATAGATTATGTGTCTATTTGTGAAGAAAAAGACGTAACTTTGTATCAAAATCAAATAAGCATAACAATGGAGCCATCTATATCTATATACAGTTTTTCACTTTATACCGCACTGCCGTTGATGTTATTCTTCGGCTTTTATTTTTTGTTTGCAAAGACTCCTGAAAAGAAAATTTTCAAGAATTATCTCCGCTCCCGACAGATTATGGGTATAGCTATGCTGCTGCTTTCGGCAAATTATTCGGTACATTTCTTCTTTGGTATCCGATTCAAAAATGCGGATTCTGCCATATTGATGAACATGTCCACATACTTCCTGTGCTATTCTCTGTTCAGTTCGGCATTGATAATGTTGCTTGATCGTTTTTACATTACCAAACGGCGTGTGTGGACACATATCATTTTATGGATTATATTTTCAACTCTTTCCGGAGTTGTGTTGTTCCTGTTGCCAAGCGGAATCATGCAAAAATTCTCTTTATTTGCTTTAGCTGTATGGTTAGTCGTTTTTGGAGTCGTTTTAGCTCGCAGAGTCATAATTGCATACCGTAGAGCCATTCGGATTTTCAATGAAACTCAGGCGGATGATATAGGTACATATATCGAATGGCTTTCCATATTCACTTATTGGGCTGTTATCTTCGGTGTCGGATGCGGATTGCTGACATTTCTGCCAGACAAATATGTTTTTATCTGGATTTTGTCGTCAATACCGTTCTACAGCTATCTTTTCTACAGCTATCAGAACTACCTGCTGTTCTATGAACAGGTGGAAAATGCTTTTGAGCAAGATATACAGTCTGAAGAAGAACTTCTGACAGATACAGAAACAGAACCTAAAATAGTTTCTGAGAAAGAAGTTCCAGTGTCCTATACAGAAATTATAGAGAAAGTGGCCAACTGGATAAAGACAGACGGCTATGTCCAGCAGGGACTTACCATAAAAGAACTGTCCGAAATACTTCATACGAACCGTACCTATCTTTCCGCTTATATCAAGACTACGTATAAAATGACATTCCGCGAATGGATAACCGGTCTCCGGTTGGAGTATGCGAAAAACATGCTGAAGGAGCATCCGGAAATCAATATACAGAAGCTGGCTGAGTCCTCCGGTTTTCTTTCCCGCAGTAACTTTATCAAATTATTTTCCGAGAAGGAAGGATGTACGCCTGCCAAATGGAAAAAAGCAAATCGGGAATAATTTGTGTACTAAAAAACATTGAAAAAGGTCTCAGAAACCCATTTCCCAAAAGTGCTCAAACGACAAAAAAAGTGCTAATTCGACAAAAAGGTGCTCTAACGACAATTTGAAAAGTGCTCAAACGACTATTTTTCATAAAACGCTGTATTTCAACAGAAAAAGTTTTTGTAATATTTTGGGCGCTGAATGGCATTTATTACCTTTGGAGAAGACAAAGATAATAAATTCAAGTTTATATGAGCAGAAAAATCACTTTTCTTACCCTGTTTCTGTGGCTGATGACGGTAACTTTTCCTGTCATTGCGCAGCAGAAAGCAGACACGACCTACACCTTCCGCTTTGTTCCGCAGAAGGACATGTTCTACGTGCCTTGGAATGGCAACGACACGGAACTTGCCCGCCTGTTGGAATGTATCGAAAACAACAAAACCACAATTCTTGACGGCAAGCTGCCGCTATTGGTTGACGGCTACTGCAATTCGCTGGGCGGTGAAGCCGAGAACCTTGCAACAGCGAAGATCCGTGCCAATCGAGTAAAATCAGAACTGATTACACGCGCGAAAATCAAGGAAGAAAACTTCATTACCCACAATCATGCGACAGGGGGTGATTTTGTAATCGTGCGCCTGACGGTACTGGTAAAGGAAACAGCCGTGACGGATGCGGAAGCGGAAGCACGACGCAAGGCGGAAGCCGAACGACTGGCAGCCGAGAAGCGTGCCGAGCAGGAACGGCTTGCCGAAGAGCAACGTAAAGCGGAAGAAGCCCGACTTGCCGCTGAAAAGGCAGAAGCTGAGAAAGCCGCTCAACAAAATACACTTGCCGACACGCCGTCGGAAACCAAAATCACAACTGATTATCATCTCTCCCTGCGTGCCAACCTGCTGCGCTGGGCTACCCTGACACCCGACCTTGGCGTGGAATGGCGCATCTGCCCATCGTGGGGCATTGCCGTAAACGGCTCGT
>ENA-OUQO01000213-OUQO01000213.1-human-gut-metagenome-genome-assembly--contig:-NODE-213-length-24562-cov-3.764475_pt1 | contig 24562 bp, 10 predicted proteins | sample MGYA00237944_ERZ548825 | MGnify/ENA primary metagenome ERZ548825 (study PRJEB26490, sample SAMN05194700) | human gut metagenome | biome: terrestrial biome; feature: human-associated habitat; material... | reverse complement strand
CCGACGACCAAACCGAAGGCAACCCTTTCGGATACATCAGCAAATCAGACGATAACGATGACAGTGGCCACGGCTCGGACATCATATTCACCGATGCGGTGATGGTGGGCAAGAACGGCAAGGCACTCGACGGGATACAGGATATTGATTGGAATGACGAATTTTATCGGTATTTCCAAGACCTGCCTATACGCCAGCACGTACGCATAAATGATAGAGGCACGGCCGAAGACAACGGTAAGTTTGACAACGAAGTCGTGTACAAAGGCACACGCTTCGTCTTCGAAATCGAGCTTATATCCGAAAAAGACACCGACGACAAGCATATCGAAAATGCAATTAAGCACTTGCGCGACTGCACGCTGCGCATAGGCGGCGGCACTCGTAAGGGATACGGCAAACTCAAGGTAGTCAAATGCCTGCAAGCCGACATAGACCTATCCATGCCGGAGCACCTCGAAAAATATCTCAAGAAGTGCTCATCCTTGGCCGAAGAATGGGATGGCTTTACGGAAATCTCTGAAATTGGATCGTTAGACAATTCCAAGTGGACGCACTATCAACTGAAACTTAAACCCTTAGATTTCTTTATGTTCGGCTCGGGCATGGGCGACAGCGATGCCGACAACATCTATGTCTCCGAATATGTTGTTGAGTGTGGGAACGACAATATCCCATATTTTAATAAACAGACTGATAATCCTCAAAAGCGCGTACTTATACCCGGGTCATCCGTCAAAGGCGCAATCGCGCACCGCACCGCGTACCATTACAACAAAATAAAGAAGCGCTTTGCCGGGAAAATCCCTGAAGCCAAGGTCGGGTGCGACAACGAGGCCGTGGCCGCAATCTTCGGAGAAAAAAAGTCCGACAAAACTTTCACTCGCGGGCGGATACTGATAGACGATGTCATCAAGGGGCAAGCCGAGCCAAAGTCGAAACCTTTCTTTCACAACAAGATAGACCAATTTACCGGCGGCACTATGGACGGCGCACTATTCCAAGAAAAGGTCATCTACGACAAAGGTACCGAATACACGTTTGACATCTACGTCGAAAACAGTGCCCTCGCCGATGATGACATCGAAAAAGCCTTTGAGCAGAGCCTCCATGACATCTGCACCGGACTGCTACCCCTCGGCGGCATCACCAACCGTGGCAACGGCATTTTCACCGGAACCGCAACTAAAGACAACAAGCCATTATGGACAGAGTAGAGAGAATAACAGAAATACCCAAAGCCAATTATCAAGGCTATATCTGGTACAGCGACAGCGAACGGCCCAAAGTCTTCACCGGCGACAAGGCATACGGAGGCTTCAAACCCAACCCGGCAGCCAACCCTTTCATCATTGAAGGCAATCTGTGGGACAAAGCCACCAGCACCTCCATATCCATCCGCTATGTCGATGGCCGGTACTATATACATCGGACGGTACTGACCCCCGAGGAAGTCAACGGCAAGACCGACCACAGCACCGTCAAGACATTCGTGGCACATCGTATAGACGGATACACATACCTGCGCTTTGTCCAACTATGGGAAACGCGGGAAGACCCTATGTGCGAAGACATGGAAGTACTCGAGCCCTCAAAACCGGTATTCATCGGATTCACTAATAACAATTAATCATGGCACTGACATCACCATATAACTTTGTACCGCTCAACTCAAAAGTCTATATACCTGATTGGTACGGCCTCGTGTCACAAGACATCCCCTTTGAGGACGGCGAAGACGGCTACATCGAACTGACTTGGCACAACGACTCGCCCCTGTTTATCCGAGATAAGGACAAGGATGACGATGAACACGCGCCAATGAACATAAACGGCCGTTACTTCATCCCCGGCTCCAGCATCAAGGGTATGTTGCGCAATGTCCTCAGCATCCTTGCCTTCGGCAAAATGGCAGAAGGCGAACAATACAAAGATCAAAAATTTCAAAGGACTGTAATTATAAATAACACGACAGTAGTTAAAGACCGAAAGTTCTCCATAAAAGATTTAGTAAATAAACGGCAGCCGCAGACAGAAGAGAATAGCGGTAAGCATGATTTATGCGAGCTAATCTTCGGCTGGGTTAGAGCGGATGGCAAGAATATGAAGGGTCGTGTTCAGGTGGGTAATGCGTTTGCCTCAAAGGATGAAGGCATCGACCTTCTAACTGATAAGACCTTAGTGTTAGGCCAACCGCAAGCCTCCTATTTCCCGCTATACATAAAACAGGATCAAAATACAGACAAGCCTAAAACATATGATAATGGCGAATCCATTAGTGGAAGGAAGCGTTATCGTATACATAAAGGTTTTACCGAGACTAAGGATGTCGAACCCGGCGACACCACATCCACGTTTAAGGCAATTCCGGCCGGATGTAACTTCGTAACACGCATCAATTTACATAATATGCGACCGGAGGAAATCGGCGCATTATTGTCCGCAATTACGATTCATAATACAAAAGGCATTTACCATAATATCGGAGCTGCCAAGGCATTCGGTTATGGTAAAATCAGGATAGAAGGAGAAGTCAAATTATTCGGACTCAATTATACGTTGAGTTACTACCTCAAGGCGTTTGAGGATACAATGGAAGGCTTCTACAAACGTGAATACCCAGATTCGAGTAATTATTGGAAGACATCTGAAGAAATAAAGACACTGCTGGGGACTATGGCTGAGCATAAATACGATGACGTGCGTTTTATGAATCCGAATGAATACAAGGAAGCAAAAAAGAGCAATAAGGGCAAGCTTAACGAGACTACAAGCACCGGACTACAGTCAATTTCAGTCCAGGAATATGAAAAGCTCAAGAAATCGCACGTCAGCGCATGTGAACTCAAAACATATGCGGATAAAATCATAGAAGAAACCGATGACCTACAGCAAAGGATAGAAGCCTTGATTAAGCTAAGCAAGTACATTCGCGAGGCTATCGATTATCGAAAGTTTACACAAGAAAAGAATAATTTCCAAGACATATCTTCTATCAATGAACGTCAAAGTCAAATAGAAGACTCAATATATAAACTAAGGCTTGAGCAATTCTATATTTTGCACAAACAAGAGTATGACAAGATAGATGAATATCTCACCGGCATAGAAGAACTGATTGCCTTAGGAAAGATGGACTATGTAAATTCTCGGCTTAAATTGGCTAAGGACGCATGCGATTCACTATGTCAGAGTTTGAACGAGAACGGGCTTACAGACCAGCGTATTATCGATAAGATAGGTCTAATCAACAAATACAAAATACAAGTTGAAAACACGTGTAAGGATTTGGGCCTTCGCGGAAAACTTGATAAAAAAGACGTCAATGGCGATAATCTTATCAAAGACTGGAAGCTATGCAATAAGATAATTAATCAATATAAGAAAAAGAAGCCTGACGGGCTTAGTGCGCAAGATATCAACGACATAATCGACAAGGCAAAACGACTATATAAAAGCCAAGACGTCAAATGGCAAAAGAATGGTCAGAATCGGAATGAGTTGGCCAACCATATCGGCCGTGAGCGTGCCGATGAGCTTTTCAAGGAGTGGGATCAGGGAAAATGAACGATATGGGAGGCAAGATGGTGACGACGCTTGTCGCGAGGTACGACACGGAGATTACGGAGAGGGAGATACCCTATCTGCGCGGCGCTGTCATCCAAGCCGCCGGGCGCGACAACGTACTGTTGCACAACCACGTGGACGAACGCTTGCGTTACAGCTACCCTATGGTGCAGTACAAGCGCCTTGATGGACGGGCTGCCATAGTGTGCATCGATACGGGCCTCGAGGCCATCCGCGACATCATCGCCCTCAACCTGCCGCAGGTGCGGCTCGGACGCCGCATCACGGCGCTGCCAGCCCCGACACTCGAACTCGAAGAAACCGAAGTAGCTCTCACCGATGAAACCTTCACCTATCAGGCTACGCGCTACTTCCCGCTCAATCAGGACAACCATCGCCGCTATAACGCCACCGACAGCATCGTCGAGCGCTACCGACTTGTCGAGCAATGTATCGTAGGCAATATTCTATCTTTTGCCAAAGGCATAGGCGTATTCTTCGATGGCACAGTAACGGCACAACTCATCGCCGTATCCCACACCGAGCTATACGACTTCAAAGACATCAAATTACGCGGCTTCGACCTCGTCTTCAAGACAAACGTCCGCATGCCATCCTACATCGGCCTTGGCAAGCACGCCAGCCTCGGCGCCGGCACCATCATCCAAATATAACAACATATGAAGAACGTACATATCACATTAGTGGGCAAGGAAGCTCTACCTGTATTCTATCCCATATATGAATACCATCCTGACATCATATATCTTATTGGGACAAAAGAGTCAAGGGTCGCAATGGCCAACCTATGCGCGACAATTAAACAAATGGGCATGGAATGCGTACAGGAAAAGCTCAAAGACGCATATGACGCAAATGAGAGTAGACGTAAATGCGACAGCATTATAGCTGATGAAGGGTTCGACTGCACGTACACTTTCAACCTGACAGGAGGAGCAAAGCCAATGGCTCTCGGAGCAATGTGGTCAGCAATTCTGCATAATTGTGAGATGATATATACCGAATCTAAAAATTACATCAACATCCGTACATCTGAGAAGACTCCGCTTCAAAAACACCTGCCCTCTGAACTCATATTTATGCTTCAAGGCCAAAAGCTAAAAAGCTATAACCAATACACACCCGACCCTGAACGCAGCAAATGCGCAGAAGAAGTCCGCAATCAAGTATTTGATCCATACAAGAGAGAGGTGCTTGACCTTCTTAAAGCGGAATATGACCGCAACATAAATCATATAAATAGTCCTTTCTCTTGTGGACCAGTGTCATACAAAAAGGATGGGACAAATACAATCATAGCATATAACGATGATGAGATATTCCAAAGTGATTACCCAGAGGCAGATATGCTTTTATTCGAAGGTCGATGGTGGGAGACGCTCGTTGCCGATGCTATCTACAAATGGGCTAAGGATAAGTACGATGTTTGGACCAGTGTAGTGTTTGATCCCCAAAAAGAAGATTATACAAGAGATGGCATCAAAATAACAAAAAACGAAATTGATATATTAGTCAATTTGGGGAACAAGTTCCTCTTTGTCGAATGCAAATCCAATTCTTTCAATCAAGACGATATCTACAAACTTAACCGCGTCACACAAACCTATGGAAGCGATAAATCAAAAGGAGTGTTAATTGCCTATAGGATCTTCTCAAGAATTAGATCCAATTTAAGAGAAAAGGCGACAGACAATAAGGTTGACATTCTCACCTTTGATAACGACTTCAGCAATCTTGACTGCGAATTAACAAGAGTCATCAACACCCTCAAAGCATAAGAGCATGGCACGCAAAGTATTTATATCTGTCCTCGGGACTGGGTCCTATAAGGAGTGTATATATGCATTGGGCGACACCCAATACGACAAAACCCGTTTTATTCAAAAGGCTACATTGCAAATGCTTGATGTCAAGGAGCAATGGACTGAATACGACCACATATATTGTGATGACAGATGGCTCACAAGAAAAAAACTGGGAAACAAGGACTGATAATGGAGAGCCTAAAATCGGTCTGGCCGACACATTGAAAGAAATGCATCTTTCCACACCAATAGAGACTATAAGAATACCGGACGGAAATAACGAAGACGAGATATGGCAAATCTTCAGTGATATATATAAGGTATTGAATGATGAAGACGAGCTATACTTCGACCTCACACATGGCTTCAGATACCTCCCGATGTTGGTATTGGTACTCGGCAACTATGCCAAATTCTTGAAAAATACCATAGTCAAGAGTATAACATATGGCAACTATGAATCTCGTGATAAAGAGACAAATATAGCTCCTATCATCAATATCACTCCGTTGGCCGCCCTCCAAGACTGGACAAACGCCGCTGCCGACTATCTTGAGCATGGCGATGCAACGAAGCTAAAAAATTGCGCAGATAAGCCGCTGATCACCATTGCTCGAGAAACAAAAGGGCAAGACCAAGATGCGACAACACTCATAAAGTTGTCTAAACAATTATATGAGTTTAGCAATCTGATTTCATTCAACCGAGGTGATGAAATAATTATAGGCAAACAAAGCGAACAAATAAAGGCACTTTTAGAAAAAGCAGATGCCGAATATATCCGTCCAATGGGGCCCTTGTTTAAACAGATCGCGAAATCTGTTAGAAATTTTAATCCCGATAGTCCCGAAAATATGATTGAGGCTTCGCGACTATGTTTGGATCACAGCGATTTTCAAGCATCTATCACATTGCTCCAAGAGGGAATAGTATCTATGCTATGTCGTAAATTCCATCTTGACGTTAAAGACAAAGGTGATAGAGAAATTGCGACACAAGCCTTAAACAAGCTTGGACTGGAACTACAGAATAAAGAATACAGGCCGCTATCGCCTTATAAAGAAACGATTATTAAGCGAATCATTGACAGTGGTATAATATCTTCAGAATTAGCCAACCAATGGAACAAGATAACAGAAGACCGAAACGACTTTAATCATGCCGGTCTTCGAGCGAGCTATAAAGATGCTGAAACATTGCGCAATAATATAAGCTCTTATCTTTCGGCTGTTTGCGATGAAATCTCTGCGATTAAAGCCTATGTTCCTGGCACTCCCCCGTTACTCGTCAACCTGTCCAACCATCCATATAAGGATTGGTCGGAAGACCAGAAAAAAGCCGCAGAAAAGTATGGAGAAGTACAGGATATGGCATTTCCAGAAATAGACCCGGCGATGAAAATTGACAAAATCAAAAAGGAGATTGCCGTAGCTCAAATAGATGAGATAAAAAATATGTGTAAGGAACGTAGAGTCACCGTTCACATAATGGGTGAGATGTCCTATACTTTTTATGTCGTTTCACAACTAAAAGCTTTTGGCATTCGCTGCATTTGTTCGACGAGTGAGCGCGACACAGAAGACCTCGGCGGAGGCGAAAAGAAGGTCTCGTTCCACTTCAAGCGCTTCCGCGACTACGACTGCTAACTCCGATGGCGGAGGTGGTAAACATTGCCACCTCCACCTCGGCAGCGACATTTCATATCTCGGCTATTATCGCCATACCGGCCGTACAGGCCATCCTTTTCACACAAATTATCATCTATGGAACTTGTCATCAACACCTATGGCGTTTCTATCAGCCGCGACAACGAAGGCTTCGTCATCAGCAACGCCGACGGCCGCCAGCGCGTCCCGGTGGTCGGCATCGACTCGATACAGATTGGGAAAGGCGCCCAAATCACCAGCGATGCCGTGATGCTTGCCGTCGAGCACGAAATCGAAGTAATCTTTACTGATAAATCCGGTCAACCGCTGGCGCGCATTTGGAGCCCGAAATACGGGTCAATATCCACCATACGCAAAGGGCAGTTGACATTCTCGTTCTCGTCCGATGCCGTGGCGTGGATCAAGGATGTCATTTTGCGCAAAATCGAGAACCAGCAAGCACTACTACTGATGCTTGCTGCCGATGACGCGAAGCTCGAGCTGAGCCAAAGCACCGACAAAGCCATACGCCGACTCGAAGACTATCGCACCAAAATACGCACCATCGAAGGCGACATAGTCAGTGACATCGCCCCTACCTTGCGCGGCTGGGAAGGTGTGGCCTCCAAGATTTATTTCGAGGCCCTGGCCGGTTTCATGCCCGAGCAATACCATTTTGAGAAGCGTACGCGCCAGCCCGCCACCGACATCACCAATGCGATGCTCAATTACGGCTACGGACTGCTGTACGGCCGCATCGAGGGAGCTCTCATCAAAGCCGGCATAGATCCATACATCGGCATTATGCACCGCGACGACTACAACCGCCCGGTACTGGTCTACGATGTCATCGAAATATACCGCGTTTGGGTAGACTATGTAGTCGTACGCCTACTATCACAACAAGCTATCACCGAGGATCATTACTCCGTACACGATGACGGTTCATACTGGATGGAAGCACTGGGCCGACGCATACTCATCCAATCGCTCAACGACTACCTTGATGAAGTCGTAGCAGACAGTTCAATGCCACGCAGTCGCATGACACAAATCACACTATACGCCCAAAGTCTTGCCCAACGTTTCAAACGCTATAACCAAGCACTATGATTTCCGCCGCTCGAAATATCCGTGACACCGCCGAGGCTTTGGTCAAAATGCCATTAAGGCATGTATACGACGCGCTACGCAACCCACGCCCCGATATCACAGCCATGCTCAACCAGATACGCGTGGCACACGCTCTCGATCCTTCGCGTTATCCGGCACTGAAATCTCAGTTGCCATACTTTGTATGCGCCATCTTCAATCCCCCATACCGTCGTAGCGCCAATTTCGCATACACCGAATACTTTATCATCGACATCGACCATGTGTCCGAACAAGGACTTACTATCCAAAGTCTCAGACAACGCATATCCGCCGATAGCCACACTCTGCTATGCTTTGTTTCGCCCGGAGGCGATGGTCTCAAAGTGGTCATGCAGCTATCCGAAAAATGCTACGATCCGGGGCTCTACAAAGTATTCTACCAAACGTTTGCCGCAACTTTTGCACGACAATACGATATCGCACAAGCCGTAGACGCCAAGACCTGCGATGTCACGCGCGCCTGCTTCATGAGTGCCGATCCCGAAGCATACTACAATCCGGAGGCTGAACCCGTGGCTATCAGCGACTACATCGATCTAACGGCAGACCTACGCAAAGCCGCTAAAACCAAGCACGAGACCTATGCCCAAAAGTCCGACGGCACACCGGACGCAGCAAACGTTCACGACACGACCGAACCTCCGGACGATGTCATCGCAGCAATCAAACGGAAACTCGATATAGGCAGAAAGACCATACCTCAAAAACCTACGGCATACGTACCGGACGAGCTCACTCAGATTATAGACGACCTGCGCACATTCATCGAGTCTTTCGGTATAACCGTCAGCGGCATCGACAACATCCAGTACGGCAAAAAGATACGCACCAATATCGCTGCAAAAAAGGCCGAGACAAACCTGTTTTATGGCCGGCGTGGGTATTCCGTCATCCAGTCGCCACGCTCAGGCACAGATGCCGAAGCCAACAAACTCACCGCCGACATAATTCGCCAATATCTGGCAGAACATAATCTCTGACCATAATGGCGCGTAAACCAAAGCCACCACTATCCTTAGCCGAGCAGATGCAGAAAATCATCAATGCTCGCCTAAAACTGCCCCCTCGCGAATACGACAATGAAGATGATAACGACATAGACCTTGATATCGGTTCGCTTGAACAACGCATCCAAAAAATCTTAGGCATCGTCCGCAACACCAAAACAAAAGACAACCACATGGTATTCTTCGTGATGTATGATATACGTAGCAACAAGGTTCGACGGCTCGTATTCAAGTACCTTACACGCAAAGGCTGTACACCGATACAACGGTCAATATTCCTGGCCGAAGCGCCTATGGATGTATTCCGGCAAATTCAGTCTGACCTTGCCGAGGTGCAGCAAGCATACGAAAACAAAGACAGCATAATCGTATTGCCAATCACCACAGACTACCTACGTATGATGAAAATCATCGGTCAACACATTGCCGTGGACGTCATCACTCATAACAAATCCACACTATTCTTCTAAATAATTTTACGCTCGCAAACACAAGCCCCGAATACTCAAGCGTCGCCTCTTCTGCCAACGCATCATCCTCGCTGCTCATCCGATTGAACGCATCACTTATACGCTCATCTATGGTCGCCCAATCAAGCCCCTTGCTCTTCTTAAACGCCTGCAACACTGCCACACCGTTAGCATCAAGCGCTCCCTGCACCTCTATGCCGCGCCCGTCCACACGCTTGCCGCGTATCGACAATAGGCGTCCCAGCGCGTCTCGACTACGTCGCAGCTGATTGTCCACCATGATGTCCATCACCTTCTGCACATACTTGGACGTATCCTCGCGCCCGGTAACATTGGCTGCCGTACTCAGTATGCGCTTGGTCTCGGCCTTACCAAGGTCGTCCAACAACCCATTCTCAAGCATTCTCTTGACCAAATCAGTGATACTCTTCACCGTCGAAAGGTCATACCCCCGCTGACGCGCCATCGCTTGTCGCAACTTACTCAAATTGCCGCCTATGGCCTTCATTGCATCCTCCTTGGTCTGCCGGTTGTCGGCATTGGCCAGGCTCGCTGCTTCCTTCATCTGCGCTATCGCTTCGCCAAGACCATCGTCCCCGTCCCGGAATTTTATGCCGCCGTCACGGTCGCTGTCGCCGATGAGATCTTTCATAGTCTTGTGGGTGTCAATATCAATAACGGGGTCAATCAGATAGACTTGGCCGTCCTCGCCGATAAGCGCGTTATCGCCGTTGAAGTCCGACACCCATACATCGTCATTGGTATAGAAGTATGGAGGCTCAGAGCGGAAGCCCTTCGATTCGAGATAGGCCTTCACTTCTTCATTGGTGGCGGTACGTCTTGACTTAATGAGTGGTTGAGAGAGGACTATACGCACTCCATCTACATCCTCGGCGATGCCTTCAAATTTGTAGGCAGTTTCCGGAAAGTATTTGTTGTGCAGGAGATATTCATAGATGGCGTCCTCCGCCTCAATGTGGTTCTTGTACCATGAGCCGGCCATTGCGTAAGGGTTTTTGACTTTATAGACACGGCTTTCATCAAAATTGATGTAAACCTCGCTTTCGCGTGATTGTTTGCTTACGCGCTCTCCAAAGCTCTTTATCTTCTCTCTTGGGATGAAAAGACCGTTGGCTTTAGCTATGGCTACCAGCCTTTCGCCCTCCGCTTCACGTCTATATCTCTGGCTGTCATCAATATGTTGTTCTCGGTGAGCTGAATGTCCTTCTTCAAACACTCGGATATCGCTTCTGTCAGATACGGCCGCCAATCTCCGGGAAGCGTCTGTATCCACTTCTCGGCCGTCAGCACTGCCTTCGGGCCGGCGATATTCACCACTTTGATTTTGTCCAAGTCTTTTTCCATACTGCAAATTTACTGTTTCTTTCTGATTTCCTTTTCCATCTCGTCCATAACTTTCCACATTCGACATTTCTCCAAACCCGGTTTTTCTACGCATCACCTCGGTGTCTGCCATATCGAATATGGTAGGCCGTCCGCCGTTGCGCTTACGCTTAAACGCTTCATGCAGCACAAACGCCCATTCCTTATCGCCCCACTGACGCTTGCTGCGTATCTTCAAGCCGTCCAGCAACCGCTGCAACGCCTTCTGAAGCATCGCTTTCAATCGCCCCCAGAACGTCTGCTCCGCCGCACTCATCTTCTCAAAACCACCCTCACCGATACGTCCGGCAAGGTCGGCTCCATACTCCTCGGTGGCATCACGCTTGAACTGCTCACGCTTCTTGCTTGCCTCCGCATGAGCCTCCGCCATATCTGTATAGTATGAAGCGTTGGCATCCCCACCTTTGGCTACATGCTCCTTGCGTTTCTTCTCACGTATGCGGTCCACCTCGGCATCGTACATCTTCTGCGCCATGCGGTCAATGGTGCCGCGTATCTCGTCCTTAGACACACGGTAGAGTTCATCAAGGGCATTGTTAAGCTTAGCCTCATCAGGGAACAGTACGCGCAGTCCGTCATGCCCCACAACCTCATGCACAAACGTATTCTCAATGTCTGCCATGTTGGCATTGTTGGGAACAACAATAGTCACCTCGCCGGTCATAGGATTGAAGCTGCCCTTCATTCTGCGCTGACGCACGGAAGGCAATGCGGCCACTTCTTCCTCTGTACGTATGATGCGCACTGGAGTATTGAGGAGCTCCGCCAACTCTCGCGCCCGCGCTGTCATCACCTCCGGGTCACTATTATTCCCGGTCTTCTCATTGTTCCCATTATTCTCATCAGAGAACCCGGATTCAGCCACCTCAAACCAACCGGAACGATTTACCCTGTCGGGCTTCGGCAACAACGTGTAATCACCGCTGTCTACAAAGCCTTTTAGCCCGTCCACGATTTCCTTCTGACGCGCACCATCCAAGCGGTCGGGATAGTACACATACTCCAAATAATCGGCATCCGCATTCGACTTGAAGCGATGTCTGCCGAGCTTCACAACAAGGCCGTACACTTCACTGTTGGCATTCTTGCTCGCAATATTATCAGTGTTCGCCGAATGGTCCGAGACACGTATGCCCACCGAGTTGCCGAGGTCTTGGTAGAAGGAAGCACGCAGACCGGCACCCTTCAGCCCGAAGGCCTTGGCGATATTATACAGAAATTCGTGCGCACCCATGGCCTTCTCGTCCAACCTATCGGAAATTTCTTCAAGACCGTCTCGATATTCGGATTTTTTGCCTACCTTTGCACCCGAATTGGATACGGCCTGGGCACTCCTGCTTGGACGGCCAGTCTCGGAGGCGACACCTACAGTGCCGCTTTCGTTATTTTTGGTCACTACCACCGCAGTGTCATAGCTGCCGCCGGCATTGCCCTTATTGGCTATTTCTACCTTGTAGCCGGCACCCAATTCTTTCTCACACCACTCTTTCAACTCTGACTTCGTGAAGCCTTTCTGATAAGCCTTGATGCTGCCGTCGGGACGCAATACCAGTATCTCGGACGGGCTGTCAAGCGTTATTCGCGTCTCGCCCTCCTTGCCCTGTCGGCGGATGCTCTCGGCACTGCGAACATTTAACACCATACGTCCGCCATCTTTCAGCTTATCTGCCATATCGTGCAGCACTCCGGCACGCCAGTCATCGGGTATCACATTGAGCACCGCATTACTGATGATGTAATCGTACTTCTTCTTTATATCACCGTAACTCTTATAGGTCGGCGCTGCTCGCCGCTCCGAAGGATAAGGCTCTACGTCCTCAACCTTGATGCCGTTATCCCTCATCCACTCCGTACCTATGCCCAGACCGCTGCTCGCATCTAATACGTCAACCTCGCGGCCTCGCGCCTCACGCTTAACCCATTCGCCGAATTTCTGATACGAACTCAGCGTATTCTTCACCTGCGTGGTATGCCGCCCGTCACTATTGGTCTGCTCGTCCAACCACCGACGTCCATACTCGCTGTCCAACTCCTCGCTCGTGCGATAACGCATATCCGCATCCATTTTCGAATAGTCGCCGTTATTACCCTCGGCATACTTTGCCTGATTTGCATCCAGTATACAGTACGAAATCTTTGTTGGCTCGTATGCATCGTTCAATTCCTCTGCAAACATCACGCCGTCATAACCCTTGGACTTTATCTTGTCTGCAATGCCTTCCTCATCCATAATACTCCACAACTCGTCCTGCATATCTGCCACGGTGTATTCCCATCCGGTAACATACTCATACGTCTCGGCGTATGTATCGTTGTCCACAAGATCCATAGGACGTCTGATATTCAGGAAGCACGCTATTACATCCGCCTTACCTCCACGAACTCCGGCTGCATTGCGGGCATACGTCTCCGCAAATTCTTCATCGGGCGTAAAGAAGTATCCTTCTGCCACAACTCTGCGCTCCAACCCGGCTGTATAACGACTGCCCTCATGTCGTTCAAAGGTATTGAAATCCACACTACGCCCATGATATACCACCATAGGTTCGCCGTTTTCGTCCACAACCTTGGATGACTTTTCAGGCTCATTCTCCCAGTCTCCAAACCATCGCTTGAAATTTCTTGTACGTACCGATACCCATTGGTCTGCAGTCAAACGTGTTGTCCGTCCGTTAGGTGCTTTCATATACGTACCGGCTTCCTTGGCCGAAGCTACTATCGACGCCGCCTCACTATCGCTCCCATAATTCCCGGCGTTCCCATTGTTCTCATTCTGCCCCGCTTCCGCATCTTTTCCTCCCGAAACTTTGGGATTCTCAAAGTTTTCGACTACCTTTGCAGCAGTTTCAAGGACTTCTTGTATCCCTTGTTTCGCCTGCTCTGCAGGTAAGACGAAAGCCACGTCAGCGAGATTAGTTCGCTGTTGGTCAAGGAATGCAAGAAGTTCCTTTTTATTCGCATTCGTCAACTTCCCGTCCAAAATCCAACGAACAATGCTTTCGCTATTCTTTGGAAATACATTGCGGATGCTATTAACTTCCAGCACACGGCCTTTTACTGTCGGACGTATAAAAATGCCGACAAGAAATTTCTCGCCATTATGATCCAATAGGGTAAGAATATTTTGCGACTTCCCCTTGTCGCCATAAGCAAATGTCGCTATCGGGTTCGCTATTGCCTTCGGCAAATCGCGCACTTCCTGCAAATCAAAATCATGCTTGCCCGAACTTGCCTTCAACGACAATTGAGATGCAGGCAACTCTATCGGCAAATTCGGAATTCCTGCTGCACGCAAGAATTCAGACGGCCTTCCCATCTTATACACATGTCCTATCGGCAGTTTGCCGTCTATCTGCAGCTCCAACTCCGCGTTGAACCGCGCATTAGCCGCCTCTAAGCCTTCCGCGCCATTCTCCCCCACATACTGGAAGCGAAGCCTATTCGACATCCCGGTTTCATCTTTCGACATTACATCTGCCAGCTGCCCCTCATCGGTATTCAGCCATGCAACATCGTCCACACTCACTTCTTTGCTGTACACCTTGCCGCCCCCGGCATAGTCCTCAGCCTGCATACGCGAAGGCGTCACAAACACACCGGCCTCTATGGGCTTGCTGCTGTACACCCTCACTCGGCCGCTGCGCAACACCGCCTCAAGCATCGCATTGCTCACATCGGGATAACTCGACAACGCATCCCAGCCGCCTTCTTCCCCTTCGGCTCGCGCCTCGGCAATAGCCTCTCGCAACGTCCTTATATCTTCCACTCCGCGCACCCCCGTGTGGTAATCATCTTCCATCGGATTGACACGCTGTATCACGGCATTCTGCTCGTTCTTGTGCAGCACCTCGCGCGGATTTACACCGTCTAACATATCTTTCATCACGCGGTCTGCTACCTCCTCGGCACTCGTATAGCGTATATGCAAGAAGTCACACACACCCTTCCAGAAACGCGCCAACGCCTGCTTCACACGCTCCAAAGCACTTATCGCCTCGGCTTTCTCAAAAACGCTGCCCCTGCCCTCGGCAACCTTCTTGGCTTCTTCACGCAAACGCTCGGCGCCGCGACGGCCGCTGTATGTCGCTATCACCTCATCGGCTATCTCATCTTCACTCTCCAATTCCGGATAACGCTCTCGCACTTCATCCCATACGGGAGTATCTTTCATCAACCCGACCACATTGGACCATTCCTCGGCATTGCCGCATCGCAAGGCCTCAGCCCACAGGTGCGCATACTCGTGCACCGGCGTCTCGGCCGTCGCTATCCGCGGATCGATATATATCTTCCCCCCGACGGTGAAGCCGTACGCCTCACCCTCGCCCGTCCGGAAGAATCGCACATGGTCGGTTATCTTCAAGTCTTTGTCATCGAAGATTACATAATTCTTCGCACCATCAGCTCGACCGCCGCTCGTATATTCAGCGGGATACTTGATGCCCGTAAAGCCTAACTGCGAAAGAAACTCCGAGGCCTTGCGCTGCACATTGCCGGCAACTTCATACCTGCTCCCACGTATCGCATTTGGTATCATTATGTTATAGACATACTCAAACGGCATATCCAAACGCCAACCTCTGCGAGCAAAATCCTCAAGATCCACTCCGATACCCTCCAAGGCTGTCCGCACTCGCGTTGCCTGGCTCGGCGTCAATCCTTTATCATGGTCTATATAATTCTCCCCGGTGTCCTCGGGTATCTCTACGGTGTAGAGGTGTCGCTGACCCTTGGCATCATCTACCTTCTGATTGTAGTAGTTTAGGGCGATGTCGGATTTATCGGGTCTTGTCTCGTCAACGTATGCTTTGAATGCCTCAAATGTCGGGTACTTTTTGAGGAAGCGTTTTGCATTATGCTGTCGGGCGATACTGGATAGGTTGGTGGAGTTGTTGGTAACAATCTTCGTGGCGTAGCCTCTGCCGATACCTTCTACCTCGGTCACATATGTGCCCCAACCAAAGACCTGCGCACCCTCGCCCGTGCCCATATGCGAGTGGTCAAAGCTCTCAAAGTCCGCACCGCTGCCATGATACACTCGATGCTCTCGTATTTTTATGTCGTTTTCTATTGCATTCTCGGCATCTCTGCGTATCTTTGCAGCGTCAATGTCAAGGATAGCGTTTTGGACGTGTGTATCAAGGGCAGCTTCGCGCTGAGCATTGGTAGCCTTGTCCGACATCTCAGCCCACATGGTAATGGTCTCCATATCATCAGGGCTGTTTTTATATTCTTTCTCTGCTACTACAACATATCCGTTGCCGAGTTCTTTGTAGAATCGTACAGATACTCGCCCACTCATATCATCACTCCCACGTCGAACATAATCGGGAGCGGTCATAATGTATGGCATAAGCTCCATGTCAACCGTTGTCAGGGGTATGCTCCTCTCATTGAGCTTCCGCCCACCGACACCATGATTCTTCTGCGCATGTACCACGCCATTTGCCGTAATATTATGGCTGTCAAAATCACGGCCCATAACCTTACGTATCATACGCTGTGTAGCTTCCGGAAGCTCTATGGTAAATGTCTTGCCACGCTTATTCCCGTCAAGCCACCCCCTTATTGTATTTGCCGCCTTTGTCAATGCCGACAATCGAGCATGCAAACGCACCTGCTGTTGTCCGGCATTCGACATCCCGGTTTCCTCATTCGCCTCATCCAACACCTTCTGTCCGGCCGCCACATCCGTAACCACTTCAACTCCGGCCTCGCGCAACCGCCCTATCACTGCATCGCGCAACACCGCCTCCGATGCTTCCACGCCCTCGGCGACAGCACCGTCTGCCTTACTCTGCTTCACACCTCCCGAAGGTATATCTACCACATGCGTGCCCAAGCCATAACTCAAACTCTCTTTGGACACTCCCATGTGTATCGAATATACACCGTCGCCGCTCAAGCACAAGTACTGCCCCGTGCCGTTTAAGCGCAACTCGCCGTGCTTCACATTATCCAAAAGGTCTGCCAACAACTCGGCTCGCTTCAACGCTATATATATCTTCCCTCCGTGATACGGCACACCTATCGCGTAATCAGACACATTGAACTCGCCCGACGCCTCGTCTGCACGCGCTTGCTCGACTGCCGCCTTAAACGCCGCCGCGTCCACCGCGTACGCCGCTTTCCTGCGCATGCTCAACAGCTCGCGCCACGGAACATACCCATGCTCAAAGTCCAACGCCTTGCCATCCCAGCCTATCGTCTTACCTTCCCATGCCGTAGGATACTTGCTGCGCACCATTATGATACTCGCCGTATCCGTAGCCATAGCCAAGCCTTCCTCGTAATGCACACCACGCAACTGCGGACGCTTATTATCCTCCGCAGTCTTACGCCACGGAGCATAATCCTTGGGATTCACCGTAACCTTACCCTTGACCTTCTTCGTCGACAACTCAAATCCCGGCGACTTACGCAACTTCGCCGCCTGATCCGCGTCCACCTCCACTTCTTCTTCTTTTCCGTCTTTCCCTTGCACATTAGACGACTTTGTCGTACCTTTGCCCTCGGAAGGGATGCTTTGAGGAGTTATTCCCGAGCCCTTTGTTGCAGTCTCGGCTTCTATTGGCTGCGCATAGTCCAAACCTTGACCCTCAGCCGAAGGGGCAGTCGCATCTTTCGGAGTGCGCCAAAGCATATTCCCTTCCTGTATAAGCCGCGATATTCGATTGCGGCTTTTTTCTTGGTTAGATACGACAACCTCTTTACCATCTTTGCTTACAGTAACCGATGTAAAGAAATAGAGCCGAGTGCCATTGGCCTTGGTGAATCCCTTGATAAAAATATACGATGACCCTCTTTCGGTTTTATCGCCGGGCTTTGCCTCACTGGTATCTTCAATAATTATGGTAGGCGTTTCAAGGGTAGGTTTCAACATGCCGAGTTTGCTATTACGCCCATCGCGCATGAGCTTGGCAAATTGATTTTTGCCCATCTTGACATCACCAATCGGGGTAGATACAATTCCATCCTCTCCGAAAAGTTTATCCCAATTCTCTATGGTCAACTCAATTTCGGGGGCGATTTCGGCCTGGAGTTCAATTTGACCGATAATCTCAGCGACCTCTTCTGCCGATAGTTTCCTTGAAGCGGCGCCTTCTTCTGCGCCCTCACGCTCGGCATCCACACGCTTCTGTACCTCCCGCACGTGGTCGGAAAACGCCTTCGCATCGTTATAATTATCGAAGTTCACGGTACTGAAGTCCCCGCGACCCTCAATCTCATAACCTTCCTCCTCTAATGCTTCGATGATACGCACCGGCGTCTCGGCATTATCGTCAAACACGTCAACCTCCAACCACGTCCTCCCGGTTTTAGTGCTGTGCACCGACACTATTCGCGGATCACGCGTATATCCCGTGATTATACCTGCCTTGTCTGCAGCACTCGTCGCTACAATATCACCGGACGGAATACCTTTCCACTTCTTCGTCTCGGCATCATAGCCGACATTCTTTGCTCCCTCACGCTTATCTCGCGCTCCCTTAGCCACTCGCTCGGCCTGTTGGAAAACGCTCTCCCGCTTCGGCTTCGCCGCCTTCTGACCCTCGCCACGCAGCCGCGCTATCTCCGCTCGCACAAGCTTCTTATCAGCCCCCGGCTTCTCCAATAGCTCTTCCAAATGCGCTATCTCCGCCGCTTTGCTCCCATTATTCTCATTCTCCCCATTGCTCCCGGTATTCCCGGTACGGCCATTCAATCCACTTCCGCCATTTTTCTCTTCCACAACGTCCTTCTTCACCGACGAGTATTCACCAAATGGCTTAGTCTTACGCTTGCTCGACTCAATCCACTTCTCGAAGTCTTCGAGGTTCACGCCGGTAATGTCAATTCTGCGGCCATTCTCCCAGCCCTGCTCGTAATTGGCAAGGTAGTCGCCCTTAGCCTCGTCTTGATCATTGAAGCCAAGCATAACCTTGTGCTCGTCAAAGCTGCCGTCGGGGTTGTACTGGTCCACAACGAACACCTTGCGTCCGTTCCAACCGTCAATATCATTGGAGAGGAACACGTCAATGTGGTCTCCGTCAACACCCACTGCGCCACGAATGTAGCCGTAAGTGTTGTTCATCTTGCTTTCCCACTGCTTGCCGTCAGCATCAGTACCCTTACGCACGCTGCCCTGCGGCTGTTCAATGGTGATGTCGAACGTACCAACTTGCACATGCCCCTTCTTATAGTTGCCGGCTTCCTTCTGCGCCTCGGTTGGTTCGGCGTTCACTTCGGCCGATGCAGTCTTTATCTTGGCAGACATCGGTGTTTCACCCTGGCCACCAACAATATTATCATTTTTCCCTTGCACATCCGCCGACTTTGTCGTATCTTTGCCCCTGAGAGAAGTTCCGTCAGACGCAGGAACAAGGTCCGGTCTCTTCGACCCACTCGGAGTCTCGGTTAAGCGCCATTCAGAACCGGGAGACAGCTTCTCAGCAAGATGCAGGATTTTATCATTCTGCATCTTGTTTTTTACCGCTGTGTCCTTAATCTCATGACTACTTATCGAGACCTCCATGCCGTCTTTTTTCACGGTTACAGACTCAAAGTGTACAATACGTGTACCATCCGCCTTGACAAACGTCTTCACGAAAAGATACTTACTGTCACGTTCCGAGCCATCCTTGGGGTCAACCTCCTCAAGCACTACATCCGGCGCGCTCAGCGTAGGATAAACCATACCAAAATACTCCGCACGACCGCGCGAATACATCTTAATAAACTGGTTCTCTCCCATCTTGACAACACCTATAGGCGTGTCAACCATACCATCCTCACCAAACTGAGCCAACCAATTCTCAGGCGTCAGCTCTACCGTGGGCGCGACCTCGGCTGACGCCTCCATACGCCCGACCAAATCAGCCGCCTCACTCTCCGACAACGAACGACCTATAAAGCGGCCGTCAACTTCCGAAGGCTTTATTTCTCTACCTTTTCCGCTTCCTCGGCTATCATCTGAAGCTCCTGCTCCACGCTCATACGCCCGGCCTGTGCCCGCAACGCGTTCTCGGCTTCCAACGTCTGTTGTGCTTCCTCGTCCCCCTCCTTGGCCGACTTCACTATCGTCAGCCATAGGTACATTTCCAGTCTCTCCATTATTTCTTTCGTTTACCGGTTTGTAGTCTATGCCGAGCACCTTCTTCACGGCCTCGGCTATCGTGTGCGGCGTCCGCTCTACACTCTCAAACAACGTGTCTTCGCCCACGCCTTGTATCGTGTCGTACAGGTCGTTGAACATCTTCTGCAGACCGCGCTGGCTCATACCCTTGTACATCGCCGCCAAATGCAACGCAAAGTTACTAAATCTTTCGGCGGGCAGATAGCTCTCGCCGCTCGCATCGTCAAAAGCATACTGCTGCGACCATGCAGCCACCGCCGTCAACGCCGATTCGATATTCGTCGCCCCGGCATACTGCGGATACATCATCATCTCGTTATACAGCACTATCGCCTGCTGTATCTCGCCGCGTATGCTGTCGGCCTCGGGGCTGTCGTAGTCACGGTAGGCCGTAGCCAATATCGCTCGCTGTACCTTCGCCGGCAGCTTCGCAAACATCTCTTCTATCTCTACACTGCCGCCCTCAAAAATGCCCTGGTACAACACATCCTTGAGATCCTCGGCCGCATTACCCGTCAACTCACCCTTGCGGTCAAAACAACTGGCATACTGCGTATCGGTGATATAACCGCGAGTATTCATCCATTGCAAGGTCTTCACGCCATTAGCAGCAACCAACTGCGAAATGCTCGCATCCTCGTCTTCTGACGACAATAGTCGCTCCGCATACTCACGCATATCGGCGCCCATCTTACGCGCCGCCGCACGTCCGCGTATACGCTCTACTCCGCCGCTCTCGGTATCGGCCTGCACATACTGCCCCAGACGTATAGCCTCGCCGTCGGACACGTCAAGCATATTCACCAGCACGGGACGCTCCATAGCCTCTATATCAGCCGCATCCATGCCGAAGTCCGCAGCATGCTCTATAAGATACGCCTTATACCGCGCCGCCTGCTCGGGCGCATTGTCGTACATCCATTTCAACGCATCCGCGCGCGAATTACCCTGTATCGTCTCACCACGGCCATTCACACTCGGAGCACCCGTATACGCCGTAATGCTCCCCGTAATCTCCTCGGGACGTATATCCCGCGCTATATCCTGCGCACTCACCTTGCTCACCGCATCCTTGCGATCTTTAGGCTGCGCCTCAGGTATGAAGTGTCGTACATTGCGGTTGCCCTGCACGTGGCTCGGCTGCAAATCATCCACATCTATGACCGCCGCAACACCGTCCGCGGTCGTGTCCTTGGCAAATTTCACGCGCACATCCTTGCCGCGCACCGCCTCAACCGCGCCCTGACGCTCTACTACCTCGGGTCCGCTGCGACGATAGCCGCGCGCACGCGCATGCTCGGGCGTGTCGGCACGCCAGTCGGGAACACCGTTCAGACGCTCCAGACGCAGCCTGTCAGCCTCGGCCTGTGCAGCTCGCTCGGCACGCTCACGCTCGGCCTGCTCAGCAGCCGCACGCCGCGCCACAGCCTCACGCTCGCGCTCCGCCACAGCCTCACGCCCTCGCTCGACTTCGGCCATCTGCCGCCAGCGCTCATACTCCAGCTGCGTACGCGACTGCTCGGCGGCTATATCGCGCTTCGATGCCAGTATCTCAGCCGGCGTCTTACCCTTGGGCTTGAGCTTCCGCGCACGCTCATATTCGTTGCGCTTCTCCTGAGCCATCACAGCCGCTATCTCCTTAGCCGTAGCCACATCGCCGCCGCTATACTCCACAAGAGCATCCCACGCCGTAGCAGCATCCTCAGCCTGCTCAAACATCGGCTCTCCCTTCGCATCCGTCGGCACTCGCGACAAAGCACTCGCGCGCGCCCCTTGCGCATCCAAACCATTTTCACTACCTTTGCCAACGGAAGACAAGCCGTCTTGAAGAGTGGAAAGGGCTGCCGCCGAACCGGACTTATCGCTCGGTGAAAGTATGATGAGTTGCCCGTCATCCTTGGCGGCTTGTCTTCTCCTTCTTTCAAGACCTCGCTCGTTTATCTCTCGCCATCCGACAATCTCCGTATTGTCCTTGCTCTCGTATATATCAAGCACAACAACGGCGTTTCTGTCGCCCGTCTGTATGGCTACACGATAGTCGGGACGCCGTCTCGCTTGCACGCTGCCCACAAGATCGGGATTATACAACGCACGCTCCAGTATACTACGGCTTTCAGCCGCATCTATCTCAGGATGATTATCGCGGTTTTTCTCAAACACTGATTTCTTTATCACTATAGGCTTGCCGCCGCTGCCTATTGCCGCTGCCACATTCTCCGGCAAATCAGGCAACTGCACATTGCGTGTAGGCGACTCAAAATCCCCATCGGTGATTTCATCCATTGACCCCACACTCTCAACCACAAGACGCCCTTGCCCGTCCACAGGATTACCTTGCACGTCATAGCCCGCCGGCTCCTCGCCTTGCGCCAATCCCTCGCCACGCATCGGCTCACCACCATCGCTCCCATTGTTCCTATCGTTCTCATTATTTCCAACGCCTGTCTCCTGCGGCTGCTCCTGCGCCACATTCGACATTGTTTTGGCCCACTGTTCCGGCGTCACAGCCTCGCCAACACTCTCCAAGCGCTCGGGCGATGTCGCATGATAATTACCCTCACTGTCACACACCACGATAAAGCTATCCGAATTACCTCGGTCGATAACACTGCCGTCGGGTTGCATACGCACCTCGCCGCTGACGATGCACACATCCTCGGCCGGAGCATTCCCTATTGCCGCAATACGCGCCGGCACAACCATACCGCTCTCATGATTGATACGCCGAGCCGTAGCCGTGCGAATTTCGGCTTGACCCCGAATTACCCCGGCTTTCCGCTCCACAAGCACAAAAAAGAAGGAATTACATCCAACGCCTAAAGCGCTGTGTTGTAATCCCTTTCAATCAACGTGGTCCTTGTAGGGCTTGAACCTACGACTCCCTGATTATGAGTCAGGTGCTCTAACCAACTGAGCTAAAGGACCTTCGGTTTTTTTCAATCACTCTACGTAAGTGATAATCCCATTTTGTGAGTGCAAAGTTAGCGATTTTTATTGAAACAACAAGCGCTAAAGGCAATTTTGTTTTGATTTTTTTTGAAAGACTCCAATAAGAAGTGCTGCACTACCCCAACAAGACCAATACACTATGTGGGGGTGTGTCGTAATTGGCTTTTACGGCACACCCCCACGCAGTATAATTCAGCATTACGACACATCCCCGTCCGTTTTCTTGACCTATAGGTCCGCCGATCTGACTAAATCGAACAAGCATTGGTATATTTGCGAACATTATTCGACCTTTTGACCAGCAAAGTTGGTCAAAAGGTCGAATAATTTGCATATTCAGTCTAAGATATATACCTTTGCAGCCTTTTTGAGAATGAACATAATATATTTGACAAGTATGAAAAAGCTACTATTGGCCGTGACGGCCATTGCTGTAACGGCCGGCACAGCCGTGGCCGAAGGCTACCAAGTCAACACTTTCAGCGCACGTCAAGAAGGCATGGGACATGTCGGCGTTGCTCTTAAACTTGGAGCCGAGAGCAACATCTTTAACCCCGGAGCGCTGGCATTCAGCGACAAGACTGTCGATGTTACCGCCGGGATGAGTGCAATCAAATCATCGGTTACAGCCAATCATAATGGCACCGAATACAAGACAAGCAACAAGGTAAGCACTCCGTTCAACATATCAGCCGCCTTCCGCATCTACGACAACCTGTATGCCGGCGTATCCATGTACACACCCTACGGCAGCAGCATCAACTGGGGTGACAACTGGGCCGGTGCAGTGCTCAACCAAAGTGTCGACCTTAAGATATTCACCGTACAACCCACCGTATCGTGGCGTATTCTGCCTAAACTGAGTATCGGTGCCGGACTCATGGTCTCCTGGGGTAGCGTAGACCTGCACAAGGCACTTGTCAGCCCCTCATCGCTTGACCGCTTGCTCGGCGCCTTGGGCAGTGATGTGCGCTTCGGCAGCATCTCACCGGCATCTGTCGAACTCACCGGATCTTCCGACCTTTCGGTGGGCTATAACATCGGCGCTATGTACGAAGTCACCCCGCGCATCACCATCGGCGCATCCTTCCGTTCTAAGATGCAGATGAAGGTCAGCAAAGGCGATGCAGAAGTATTTTACGCCAACCAAGCAGCCCAAAAGATTTTGGGAAATACGCTTGACAACCTCAACCAAACCAATTTTTCAGCAGCCATGCCCTGCCCCTACGTGCTGACCTTCGGCGTAGCCTATCGCCCCATAGACCGGCTGACACTGGCTTTTGACGCCCAACTCACCGGATGGAAAACATACGATTACCTCGACTTCTCCTTTGATCACCTGCCCGACTTCGACCAGCATCTAAGCAAGAAATACCACAACTCATGGACATATCACCTGGGAGCCGAATACGCTCTCACAGAC
>ENA-OUQO01000211-OUQO01000211.1-human-gut-metagenome-genome-assembly--contig:-NODE-211-length-24801-cov-4.134042_pt1 | contig 24801 bp, 15 predicted proteins | sample MGYA00237944_ERZ548825 | MGnify/ENA primary metagenome ERZ548825 (study PRJEB26490, sample SAMN05194700) | human gut metagenome | biome: terrestrial biome; feature: human-associated habitat; material... | reverse complement strand
AAGATTACCTTCGTGAAATCCTTGCCTCGGCCATAATTTGATGCGGTTGCCCTGGGTTGCGCGGGACAGTGGCAACTTTTTTTTCGAAGGTCTTTAGGGTCCTTAATGTCTTTAAGGTCCTTAGAATTCCACATTCAACATTTCACATTCGACATTTCCTTTAGCGCATTCCACATTATCTTGGCATACATTTTGCTGTCAGAAAGATGAATCCGAGAGAAGATTTGAGGATTTCTGAAAAAAGACGTAACTTTGCATCCCGAAAAGGGGACTTTCGATTGCCACGACATTCGTCGCAGGACGTCGGCTACAAGACGGCAGTCGCCGCAGAACACGGCTACGGCAAGACAGCAGCCCCGGCAGTCAGCGCCCCCGGAAGGTTAGAAAATAGGACAATACACATATATAATATATAATTTCCACAACAATGGTTAGCTACAAAGAACTCGGTTTGGTCAACACCCGTGAGATGTTTGCCAAAGCTATCAAAGGCGGTTACGCTATCCCCGCCTTCAACTTCAACAATATGGAACAGTTGCAGGCCATCATCAAGGCTGCCGCTGACGAGAAGTCGCCGGTGATCCTGCAAGTGAGCAAGGGCGCACGCGCTTACGCCAACGCTACGCTGCTGCGCTATATGGCACAGGGCGCTGTTGCTTATGCCAAGGAATTGGGCTGGGAGCATCCTCAGATTGTCCTCCACCTGGACCACGGTGACAGCTTCGAACTGTGCAAGAGCTGTATCGAAAGCGGATTCTCGTCGGTGATGATCGATGGTTCGCATCTGCCCTACGAGGAGAACGTTGCCCTCACCAAGAAAGTGGCCGATTACGCTCACCAGTATGACGTAACCGTCGAAGGCGAACTCGGCGTATTGGCCGGAGTCGAAGACGAAGTTTCGTCCGACCACCACACCTACACCGACCCCGCCGAAGTGGTAGACTTCGCTACACGTACGGGCTGCGATTCGCTGGCTATCTCCATCGGTACAAGCCACGGCGCTTACAAGTTTACGCCCGCTCAGTGCACCCGTGACGCCAACGGCCGCCTCGTGCCCCCGCCATTGGCTTTCGACGTGCTCGACGCTGTTATGAAGGAACTCCCCGGATTCCCCATCGTGCTCCACGGCTCGTCCTCCGTACCCCAGGAATACGTTGACACCATCAACGAATACGGTGGCAAACTTCCCGATGCCATCGGTATTCCCGAAGAGCAGCTCCGCAAAGCCGCCAAGAGCGCCGTATGCAAAATCAACATCGACTCCGACAGCCGTCTGGCCATGACCGCCGCCGTGCGCAAAGTCTTCGCCGAAAAGCCCGCCGAATTTGACCCGCGCAAATACCTCGGCCCGGCTCGCGACGAAATGGAGAAGCTCTACAAGCACAAAATCGAGAATGTGCTCGGTAGCGCCGGCAAAGCCGAATAATACGCACTGACACCAACGCCACGATCGCCTCGTGTGACGAGCGTCATTAAGCGACCACGCATCCCGTTGAAGGAAAGTGTGGTCGCTTTGTTATTTGGTAAGGCAAATGTCGAATAGGCTACGCCGAAGGCGTGACCGGGCGGATAGGCCGGGAGCAATGGATGTAATGTGAGTAATGTGACAAATGCATATCTCCTATGTTTTTCATATCACCCATAGTTCTCATATGATTGGCCAAAATTTCGTAACTTTGCAGACGTGAAAGCCAACGATGTCATAAGGCGCATAAAGCCATGGATGCTGATTATAGCCATGTCCACGGGCGCACTGTTCCACGATTATATGGAAGCGGTGGCCTTTCTGGCTCCGTATCTGATATTTACGATGCTGCTGGTGACCTTTTGCAAGGTGCCTTTCGACAATATACGCATTACGCGGCTGTCGTGGCTGCTCACGGCGGTACAGGTTCTGGGCGGCGTGGTTGTGTACCTGGGGCTGCTACCCGTAGATCGTGTGGTGGCTCAGGGCGCTTTTATCTGCGTATTTTGCCCCACGGCCACGGCAGCGCCCGTCATCGTAGGTATGCTCGGGGGCAGTATTCCGCGACAGGCCACGTTTTCCATCGTGTCTAATGTGGCGGCGGCGCTGCTTGTTCCACCGCTGTTCACGGCTATGGGTTCGGACGCCTCGATAAACTTTCTGGACACCTTCGTGACCATAGCTTGGCGCGTGATACCCTTGATTTTGGCGCCCTTGGCCGTGGCTATGGTGTTGCGCCGCATCACTCCCGGCGTGCACTCCTACCTCGGGCGGCATCAGGCCGTATCGTTCTACATTTGGTCCGTATCGCTGATTATCGTCGTGGGCCGCTCGGTGAGCTTCGTCATGGCTGAGCCCGCTTCCGAGATTACGCGTATGGTGGCCTTGGCGCTGGTGGCCTTGGTGCTGTGTCTGATACAATTTGCCGTGGGACGTGCCATAGGGCGGCGTTGCGGCGACCGTGTCGTCGGGGCGCAGGGCTTGGCGCAGAAAAATACCGTCTTGGCCGTATGGATGGCCTGGACGTACTTCGACCCCGTGAGCTCGGTGGCGCCGGCGGCATATATCGCTTGGCAAAATATCATCAATTCCATACAACTGTACCTGCACGGGCGTGCCGCTCGAAAAGCGGAGGCCTCCGCCATTGCAGCCCGAGATAGCCAAAATAGCAGAATCAAACACTAAGACACAGAATATGCGCGGGACGCACTTCATATTAACGATACTTTTGTGGGCCATGACTCCGTTCGCGGCCTTAGGTGCAGAAGTCGGCGACAGCGTTCAGGCTCAGACCCAAGCTGAGTCTCAGTCTCGGGAACGCAACTTCTACATCCCTGAGGTTCACGGCGTTGCCCGTGCCCGCTACGAAGTCGATACCGACAACGGCGAAGGACGCTTCCAGATACGTAATGCCCGCATCCAAATCACCGGTCGGGTGATGCCGCGCTTGCGATACTACCTCAATACCGACTTCTGCGACAAAGGTTCCATCAAGGTCCTCGACGTATGGGCGCGCGTCGATATCGCCTCGCGCTGGTTTGTGCAGGCAGGACAATTCCGCATACCCTTCGGAACGGACAACTTCCGCGGCCCTGGAACATACCTCTTTGCCAACCGCTCCTATCTGGGCAAATACGTCAATAACGTCCGTGCCGTCGGCGTCAAGGGGCACTACACACTGCCCTGGGGCAGCGACAATTACATCGAAGCCGGGATGTTCAACAGCGCCACCATCTCCGACCATGATGTCTGGAGCAAGGACTACGCCTACGCCGTCAAGATTTCCCAGCAGGCTACCGATTGGCTGCGCTTCGAGACCGGCTTCCAGTCCGTCGAACCCGGGCATGTGCGTATGAACCTCTGGGGCGCTTCGGCCATACTCACCGTCGGCGGGCTGCGTGCCGAGGCCGAGTATATGCGCACCGTCTACACCCACGACGCCCATCCGTCGTCCAACGTCTTCAACTTCTTTGCGGACTGGGGCATACCCGCCCGGGTCGGCATCTTTCGTCGTTGGAGTGTCCAAGGCCGTTTCGACGCGGTCACCGCACATTCCGACGGCAAGACCCTCGACACGGAAGGAAGGCTCGAAACCACCATACCCTCGCAACAGCGTTTGACCGTCGGGTCGGCGCTGGACTACACCTACGGCAAGGTCAACGCCCTGGTACGCCTCAACTTCGAGAAAGTTTTTTGGGGACGCGGCGGGGCGCCCCAAGACAGCCACGGCAATCGTCTGGTCGCCGAGCTTGTCGTACAATTCTGATTTCCACGGCTATGCCATCACAGCTATAACAGTCATCATAGCCATAACAGCTATACCGGACTGTACAATGATATAAGAAAACAACGTAAGATGAACAAGATTGCACACATTCCCAAGACATTTGTTGCCGCGTGCGCTACGGCGGCCCTGGCCGTAGCTGCATGTATGTACTTTTTACCCGGAGCGCCGGCGTTGGCCTTTGCCGGATTTGCCGGCATTACCGTGGTCACCCTCGGAGGCTACGGCTTTCTGTGCGGCGGAGCCTCGCGTCTCGGCGCCTACGTGCTGCTGGGCGCCGCCACCATTCTGTCCATAGGTATTGTGGTCAATGTCAACTACTTCACCATAGGCTGCGGTGGCACCGATGCCGCGCCCGTGCTCTACAACAGCGACGCATGGCGCACCTGGAACGATGCCTTGTACCGCCTAGGCGCCGGCGGCGAAGCCATACCCCCCACCTACGGCATGTACGGCGGCATCGTTGCCGCGGTCATGTCCGTCACCGGCATCAGCATCACCGCCGGACTCATGGTAAGCATGGCCGCAATTCTCCTCTCGATAATGTGCTCGGGCATTATTGCTTGGCGCCTTACCGCCAATCGCCGCACCGCCGCCGTGTCCATGGCATGTGCCGCCGCCGTATGCTACTTTATGACCTCGGGCACGCTGCTTATCAAGGACGCCTGGGTGTGCGCATCCTTCGCCATGGTCGGCGTCGGCTTTGCATCCTCCGGCGACCGCAGTATGCTCCGCATCATCGTGCCCGTGTACATCGGCGCCGCGATGCTCCTGCTGGTGCGCCCCAATATGCTGTTGGCTATAGCCATAGGCACCGTGATGTGCATCCTCCCCGCCGCCGTTGATGCCGAAGGACGCCGCCGCGCATGGACTTATATCGGATTATGCGCCGGATTCTGCATACTGCTGTGGGGTGTGGGCAATATCGCTCGAATCACCCCCGATGCCGACGGAATTATAGGTATGAGTATCTCCAACGAGTGGATACGCTACGATGCTCCCAACCAGTTGGCCTACTATAACTTCATCGGCGACTACGCCACACTCCCCGTATACTTCAAAGTGCTGCTGATGCCGGTGACCGCCGCCGTCCAATTCCTCATACCCTTCCCCTGGAATTGGGGTCGCGATATTCTCTACGGACCCACGTCCTTTTACGCCCATATCTCTTATCCGTGGTATCTCTTTGTCCTGATGGCCTTCTACTTCCTCTTCTACAGCCGTCAGGAATATCGTCTGTCTATGCCTTACTTCCGGCTGAAGACCATGACGCGCCTGGTGCTGTGGAGCATAGTGTGCTGGCTGATACCCTGCTACCTATTCGGCGGTACCATATCGCGCTACGGCCTTATGGCTGTGCCTCTGGTAGCACCCGCCGTGGCTATGACCGTACTCGGCCCCAAGTACTCGCTGCGTAGCTGGATGTCCTGGGCCGGCATCGCCCTGGTGGTGGTACTCGTTGCCAGCTACATCATGCAAAGTATCACCTTTCCGCCCACCGAGTGAAATAATTCAGTCGCTTCCGGCGTTATAACTATAACAGCCTTAACAGCTACAAATCCGGATAAAAGATGCAGATAGCCGTCGTCACCATCACCCGCAACAATGTCGAAGGCCTGCGCCGTACCATTGCCTCGGTACGGCGTCAGACATACGCGGACATACTGCACATAATTGTCGATGGCGATAGCACCGACGGTACCGCCGAAATCCTTGAAGCCGAGCGCCACGCTGCCACAGCCACGGTGGTGAGTGCGCCTCCGGCCGGGGTCTACGATGCCATAAATCGCGGCATTCGGGCAGCCCTCGATGCCGGGGCGGACGTCATAGGACTGCTGCACGCCGGCGACACCTACAGCAACGACACTGTTGTGGCGCAGATAGCCCGAGCCTTTGACGAGGGTGACGCCGATTTTGTCTACGGCGACCTGCACTACAGCCGCGCCGGCAGCGACAAGGTGCTGCGATACTACGGCGCCGCGCACTTCGTCCCCACGATGCTGCGCCAAGGCTATGCTCCGGGACATCCCACACTGTACGTTTCGCGCCGGACAGCTATGGCTGTAGGCCCTTACGACACCGACTTCCGCGTCGGCGGCGACTTCGAAATGTGGCTGCGGCTGTTCGAACACACCGAGTTGCGCCCGTGCTACCTGCCTCTGGATATGGTATGTATGGACACCGGAGGCCTGTCGCAGCGCTGGTACTCGCGTCTGGTGACCAATAACCGCGAACGGCTACGCTCGTTCCGTAAGCACGGTATGCCGGCGTCCCATCTCAATATTCTCAGACACTATACACGCGTTATACACAGCTACTTATGTCGCAAACAACGTTGACCGAACACTTTGATCGCCCCGGCGACGCCCCGGCGCCCCAACCGACCAAGACGCTGCTGGCCCTATGCCCCGGCGCCGAATTTATGGTCAAATACCTGGCCGTAGCCTTCGGCGAGCAATGGCGCGTAATCACACGTCCCGAAGAGGGCACGCACGTCGATGCGGCCGTAATGATCAGCTCCACGGATATTTACGACATCTCCGAAGGCCGCGACCTCGACGAAGACACCCCACGGAAAGCCGAATCGCCGCTGGCGCGCGACGAGGCCATGTTCGCCGAATACTGCCGCCGCCACGCGCTGCCGTGCCTGATACTTCGCCCGGCCAATATCGTCGGCACCGGAATGACGGGACTGCCTATGCGTATGGCACGTGGCGTCGCTCGAGGTACGCTGATGCACATCGGCGGCAACTCGGCCAATATCAGTGTGGTACACGCTATGGACGTTGCACGCCTGAGCGTCGAGATGCAGTCCGCCCCCGGCATATACAACGTCACCGACGGCACGGACACTACCGTGGACGCCTTCATCGAAGCGCTGGCCCACCGTATCAAGGACAAAAACGTGGGTACGCTGCGCCCCCGTTGGGCACGCTGGCTCTACGGTCGCCGATACTACGATACGCTGACGCGCACCCTGACCTTCGATGCCTCGCGCCTGCGCCGCGCCCTCGAAGCCTCGGGTCGCGATATAGCTATGACCAATGTCGTACAACGACTTAATACCCACCAATATGGGCAAGATGACATCTAAAATAAAGCACGCACTGGCTCAAACCTCGCCGTCGCTGAAAAGCGTGGCCAAGATGCTGCTGCAATCGCGCTGCACCCGTCCGTGGCCGCGTCGCGATGCCTCCCGAGGCGATGCCATAGTCGTTATGGGCAACGGTCCGTCGCTGGCGCAGACCATAGCCGAGCACGGCGAGACCCTGACGTCCATGCCGACCATGGCCGTCAATTTTGCCGCCATAGCGCCCGAATTCACGCGCCTGCGCCCCCGGTACTACATCATGGTAGATCCGCTGTTCTTCGCCCCCTCGGCCAACCCCAATATGCAGCGCCTGCGCCGCGCATTGGCCGATGTCGACTGGGACATGGTGCTGATAGTGCCCCGGGGCAAAGTCGGCGCCCTCGACCCGGCCATCACCGCAAATCCGCACATACACCCCGTGAGCATCAACGCCGTAGGTCTCGAAGGGTGGCAGTGGCTGACGCATTGGGCCTACTCGCACCGCCTGGGTATGCCGCGTCCGCGCAACGTTCTGATACCCGCCATTATGGCTGCCGCTTGGCTCGGATACGACACGATATACGTCGCCGGTGCCGACCACTCGTGGATGCGCACCATCGCCGTGGACGACCACAACAACGTCATATCCGTACAACCGCACTTCTACAAAGACGATGCCGCCGAGCAGAAACGCGTGGACACAACCTACCGCGGATACCGGCTGCACGACATCGTGCACAGCTTCTACGTCGCCTTCCGCAGCTATCACCTGCTCGAAGCATGGGCACGCCGCCGACATATAAACATTTTCAACGTCACCCCCGGCTCGTACATCGACGCCTTCGACAGAAAAAATCTCGACAGAAATAATGGGGATAATGAGAATAATGCATAATTCCCATCTTTCCCATCTTTCTCATCTTTCCCATAACTCCTATATTTTTCCACCTAAGAACAATACCGCTATAACAGCAATGAAAATACATCGAACCTTCGACAACGGTCCGTGCCGTTATTTAATCGCTTTAATATCAATACTTTTTACTGTAATGTCAGTTTCAGCCTCCTCCACTTTCGAGAAGCCCGATTTCGCCTATCCGCGCGACGTGATACGCGATGCCGATGCCGCTCTGGCCCAAGCCGTTAAGAGCGGCGATGCCCCCGTGCAGCTTTTAGCTCTGATGCAAAAGACCAAAGCCGCAGAGTCCATAGATCGCGACTCGCTCAAGACATCCATAGCCCAAGTCGTGCAGTACGCCGCACGTCAGACGGCGCCCGACGCCAAGGCAATATTTAACCTCTATGCCGCCCAACTTTATAGTAAGTATCGGTCGGACAACAGCAGGAATATGCGTGGCCGCACCCTCCCCGAGGGACCGCGTCCGGCCGACATCGCCGAGTGGGACAGCAAAGCCTTCATCGAAGTGGTGGACTCGCTGCTTGCCGAGGCTTGGAAAGCCGCCGATAACACCTCCATCGAACGTTGGGCCACGGTCGTCAAAGCCGACCGCCTCACGCGCACATATTACCCCGCAGTATGCGATTTTGTTGCATCTAAGATTATGGAAGGCGGCATGGTACACTCGACGCCGCTGATCACCGACGTTCGTAGACAAATCCTCGCCAAGCACCCCGAAGGCTCCGCCTCGTGGATGCTGTGGACGGCCAAGCTCACGGCCCAATTCACTCCCGGCGATAACGCCAAGGCCATGCTCGACTTTTGGGCCAAGTACAAGGCCAATCCCAATAGCGAAATCATCGCCTATACCATACTGACCACCTACTTGGACCTGAACAAAAAACTCGGAGATAAAGGCTACCTGGACACGCTCCGTGATCTTGCTCAAGGCGTCAAAGGCACGTGGGTTGAGCCTTATGCCCTCAACGTCATCGCCAACTTTACCAAGCCGATCATCTCGTTTGAAGTCTCCCAAGACGTCGGCATCGTTGGCCAAGACATCATCCTGAAATATACCGCACGGAATGTCAAAACCGCCGAGCTGCGTATATACGCTGATCCGGATTACAACACCAATATCGACCTTCGCCGTAGCAAGTCCAAAGTTCCGCTGAAACAACCTTTCAAAACATTGACGCTCAACGTCAATGCCACCGACCCCACGGTGGAAGTCAAGAACAGCGTAGCCGTGCAATTGCCCGTAGGCAATTACACTTACACCGTGATACTTGACGGCAAAGAAGTTGACCGTTATAGCTGTTCACGCATACGCGTCATTGAATACTTCCCGGCAGTCACCATCAACGCCAGCGGGACATTCGTCACAATGGTCGAAGCCGCATCGGGCAAGCCCGTCCAGGGGCTCGAAGTACTCGTGGACAAAGGTGTCCAAAAGAAACGATACACCTCGCTGGGCCGTACCGACGCCAATGGTATGGTGAAAATGCGCATTTCGGCAAGAGGCAGCATTTGCTACCGAACATCCACTGGCATAGTGCGTTGCGGCGAATATGTAAGTGCCATACCTCAGAAAAGTTACGACGAGAGCCCTCAAACCCTGACCGTATCCACCGACCTGTCCACCTATCGTCCCGGTCAGCAGGTGCGCTGGATTGCGGTATTGGCCGATACGGTGAAGGCACTGCCCGGTGTCGAACTTACCGCCGAATTGCAATCTGACGATGATGATTTAGCCACAGCCAAGGTAGTCACCGACGAGTATGGCCGCGCCACTGGCACATTCACTATACCCGAGGACACTCGTTTTGGAACACACCGTATATACGTCCGTAGCAAAAACGCCTCGGATGTTGTGCCGTTCACCGTCGGCGACTTCAGCCTTCCGCAGGCGCGTCTTGATTCGCTGGTCGCCATACCGAACCATGCAACCAATTCGGCCGTAATACGCGGCTTGGCTTCCACCTATGCCGGGCTGCCTATAGCGGGCGCCACCGTGACATTCGAGGACGACGAGGTTTGCGACACCGTGACCACCGACGCCGACGGCCGCTTCGAACTGCATCTGGACAGCATCAAAGACTCCGGCAAGTCATTTGCTGAGTATTTTGAGAAATCATTCACCTATGATCGCCGTGTCGACGGGACCATTACGCTGACCACTCCTACAGGTGCAACCATCAGCGAGAAATTCAGTTTTGACGCCATATTTCCCAATAAGATGAAGGTCTATGTCCTGCAAAACGGCAAGTTCGCTCAAAGCCTCGACGCCTCAAAGCCTGTGACGGTGAAAGTAGGGATGACCGCCCCCGATAAGGCCGAAATCAAGGATGCCACCGTCGTCTGGGCAATAAAGATTGAGTCATATGTTAGGGAAGACAGCATTGTACGCCAAGGCACCGCCACCGTCGGCGAATTTGCCCCGGACATCTCCGGCATAGCCCCCGGAGAGTATGTCTTGGAGGTATTTCCACAAGATTCCACCGCTGTCAAGGCCAAAAGTACAATATATGTCTACGACACCAAAGTCAACGTCACGCCCGATGGCGAGATTATTTGGACACCCGACACTCGCCTCGATGATGGCATCTTGACAGTATGTGTAAACGGTAATAAGGACATCCATATAATCTTTGCTGCCGAAAAAGGCGCACCCATCATACGTCGATTCAAGGGGGGATGGCACCGTGTCAACCTCTACGAAATCTTTGATGACAATGTTTCGGGGAGAGTAGTCGCAACGGGTATACGCAACGGACAATACAGTAATACGTATGTAGAGCTTGAGGCTAAGCCCGAGAAACCTCAGATGCGCGTCATCACCGAAACCTTCCGCGACCGTGTCACCGCCGGGGCCAAAGAACAATGGCGACTGCGCACAGTTGATGCTGACGGCCGTGGCGTTTCCGCAGCTCTGGCCCTGAATATGTACGATACGCGCATCCTGTCGTTCTATCCGATGAGCACCTTGAGCCCGACTTTGGCCGACATTGGACGCAATCGCTATCTGCGTTTAGAGATGCCACATTATCGTGGTTTCGGATTCAGTGCTTCCATCGACCCCGAATTGTCGGATGTTCTCATGCTTGATTTGCCCGAATGGATTTACGGTACACCTCGTTTATTTATTCGCGGCTACGGCAGAATGTACAAAGCTAATAGTCGAGCCAATAACGCAAAAGTGGAAGGATGTTATGATATGGCTATGGCGGAAGGGTTTACATCTAAGATATCAGGGAACGTGTCCGGTGTACAATGCTCATACGCCGCAATCACGCAGGGCATAGGCGAAGGCCCGACTTTGAATGAGGTTGTTTTATTAGAATCAGGCTCCGGCAAGAGTTTCTTGTCGCAAGTCGAGTTCCGCAAGGACGACGTCCTGAATGCACTGTGGCTGCCGACGCTGATTACCGACCGCGACGGATACGCCGATGTGACGGTGGACATCCCCGCCACGCCCTCGACATGGCATTTCACGGCCACGGCATGGACCACGGACATGCGCACCGCCTCGATAAAGCAGACCGTCACCGCCATCAAGCCGCTGATAGTCAAGGCTGTCGTTCCGCAATTTATCCGTCGCGGCGACCGCGCCGAATTCCTCTCCAATATCACCAACAACACCGAAGCCCCTGCGCGCATCTCCGCCGTGGCCGAAGTCTTTGACGTCAAAACCGACTCGGTATTGGATTCACGGAAATTCGACCTCGACTTGGCCGCCGGAGCCTCGGGCATCATCTCTATGGAAATATCTCCGCGTCTGACGCTCGCCGAAGCCGACAGCTTAGGCTTCCGTGTACGCGCCGCCAATGACGTCTCTGGCGACGGCGAGCAATACGCCATACCGCTGCTGGCATCGAGTGCACGCGTCACGGACAGTCGCAACTTCTACCTCGGTGCCGCCGACAGCATCCTATCGCTCGAGCTCCCGGCCATCGAAGGCAGCGATGCGGTACGCTCGCTACACTTCACCGCCAATCCCATGTGGAGCGTCGTCGAAGCATTGCCTTCCATCACCGAAATGCCTTCATCCACGGCCATTTGCGCCGCCAACGCCTATTTCGGCACCGTCATCGCCCTGAGCCTGCACAAGGCTCATCCCGAGCTGGACATCCCCGTGGACGTCAAGCAGGCACGCGATATACGCCGCCAAGCCGTCAAGGTCCTCGCCGACCTCCAACGCCATGACGGCGGTCTATCCTGGGGCAAATGGTGCAGCGAATCGTCACTCTGGGCCACGCTCTTCGTCCTGGACCGCATAGCCACACTGCGCATGGCCGGGTACGACACCGCAGACATCGATGCCCTTTGCACCGAAGCGCTCCGATATGCAGACGAACGTGTCGAGGCGCCGGACTACACCTACGCCGCAATGCGTCCCGCGTGGGACACTCCCGCGCCGAGCCTCAACGGCCGTCAGGTCATCGACAAAACCGTACAGCATATCATCAAAAATTGGAAGAAATTCTCGGTACACGACAAGGCCGTAGCCGCACTCGTACTCCATTACAACGGTAACCGCGCTATGGCTCGCACCATCATCGGTTCACTGGACCAGTTCGGCACTCACCGCCCCGGCAAAGGCATGGAATTCCGTAATGTCCGCGACCTGCTCACCTACGGCAATCTCCTCGAAGCCTACGGTGCCGTCACCGGGCAGTCCGCACAGACCGACGCCATACGCGAGTACCTGATTGTACGCCGCCAAGGCACCGATTGGGGCAACAGCGCCATCACGGCATACACTGTGGACGCCTTCATCAACAGCGGCACTTCATGGGCCTCCGACCCCATAGCACCATACGCCACCTTCGGCGGACGGCCCGTAGCCATATCCGATATGGACGGACGCAAAGGCGTAATCGACACCGCCATCACCGACACCGGCGCCGGGACACTGACGCTGGACAAGCGCTCGAATGTTCCGGCATACGGCGCCGTCACCGATGTATACACCGCTGAGGCTTCCAAGATTAACGCATTCACCGACGGCGAAATTTCCATAGACAAGATGCTCACCGTCACCGCCCCCGACGGCAAGACATACGCCATCCGAGACGACACCGAAGTCCCCGTCGGTTCGACAGTCACCGTACGTCTCACCATCAAGGCCGACCGACCTTACAGCTGCATCACCGTAGCCGACGAGCGTCCTGCCGGCCTCATCCCGCAAGAGCAAGTGTCGCAATACGTGTGGAACAACTCGCTGGGCGCCTACCGCGAAAGCCGCCCGGATCGCACCAATTTCTACATATATTATATGCCCAAAGGTGTGTACGTCTACGAGTACAAGCTCTATGCCACCGTTGCCGGCACTTACACCTCCGGCGTAGCCGTCGTCACTTGCGACCAAGCTCCCGACCTGACCGCCCACAGCGCCGGCTCAACCCTGAAAATCACCGCCGCCAAATAATGTCGACTGTGGAATTGGGCTGCGGGCTGTCGACTGTGGAATTGGGCTGTCGACTGTCGACTGTGGACTGTGGACTGTGCATTCTTTTATCCGGGGGCTTTAGCCCGGCGCGTCATTCGTCCCTAAGGTCCTTAAAGACCCTAAAGTCCTTAAAGTCCCCACAGCCCCCACAGCCGCAATGACCATACCCTAAGATACAGACAGGGCGGACGCTTTTTCCACGGCGTCCGCCCTGTCTATGTTTTAAGGTCCTTAGGGTCTTAGATTTTGATAGAGCTTCTTATCTGTCGGCGCGAGGATTGCGCTTGATTTTGATGGTGACGCGGAGCTGCTGCTCGGGATGGGCCTCGGGGTCTATCTTGCAGATGCGACATTCGAAAATATCGCCCCAGCCCATATCGAAGAAGCCGGACAATTGCGTGTTGTGGCAGCGCGGCACGTAGCCTATCAGGTATTCTTCGCAGTCGTCATTGTTCTCAAGACGTTCCTGATACATCAGTGGATTGTCGTGATGTCCAAGATATTCCATGTCCTCTTGCGATCCTTCGTTGCGATAGACGATAGCGATGGCTTCGGGGTCGTAGCGGTTGTCTGCTTCGCGTACCAGATGAAGTTTTGTCCCGATTTTCAGCTTGTCCCACACTTCGTCGGCATCGTGATACATGCGTCCGGCCACGTGGCAGTCCATGTAATAGAGTTTCTTTTTTTCCATGACGTATTGTTGTTTCTTTTGTTTGACGGTACAAAATTACCGTGACATTGACCCAAAACGTGGTACAATCAAAAAAAACAGGAAAAAAAATACGACTAATGGCGTGTGATGCACCATATCGGCGACAAGAACTATGGACAAGAGTGTCGCGTGTCAGTCAGGCCTTCGGTGCACGGCGGCAAGGTGTCGGGCCTTGATATCGTCGGCAAGCGCCTGCGGCGTAAGCACTTGCAGCCATTCGCCTTGCGAAAGCAGGTAGGCCTTGAAGTCGGAGGTGGGGCGCAACCGTATCTCGTAGTCTGTATAGTCGTCGCCGCTGCCCACGACGGTCTGCGTTGGGTGTATGGGGAGGTCGCGCACGTAGTAACGCTCTTTACCATAGGCGCGTATGGTCACGCGTTCCATAGGTATGGCCGGGTCGTAATATATGCCGTAGAAGTCCCTGAAAAATGCCGAGGCGCTGAAATCCCGTGGCATAGCAAAGGTCGTGGACAGGATTTCGAGGCGGCAAATGCGGTCAAAGGACAGTATGCGGAAGTCGTCTTTGAGCGGAAAGCGTACAAGCACATACCATCGGCGGTTGTACAGCTTGACGCAATACGGCTCGACTTCGTAATGCGAGATTTCCTCGGACTGATATTTGTGGTATTCGATGCCAATCATGTGCGAGGTCTTCATGGCCTCGATGGCGCCTCGCAGCGCCTCGCCCTCAGACGGCACCGGTTCGAGAAGTATGCGGTCGTGCACCGCCCGGTTCTCGGCAATGATATTGTTCAGCGACAGGGTATTAGCCATCCAGCTTAGCACCGAATGGCGGTCAAGGTCTCCGATGTCAGCGATGCAGTAGCGGCAGCCGTTCGAGCGGTTGCAGATGATGCGGATGCCGAAGACCTCCTCGATTTCGTCGCGATGACGATTGAAGGATGTGCGGGCCATTGGAATGCCTTCGTACAGGGACGAGTATTCCCAGCGGTCACATATTTCGTCAAAGGTGATAGGGCCGAAACGGTAGACCGTCTCGACAAGCCATACATAGGTCTTGAAAAGCTGCCTGTGTCGCATAAGCTATTCTTTTTTAAGGGATTGTGGGTTTTAGGGACTTTAGAGTCCTTAAGGACCTTAAGGACTATAGGGACTATAGGGACTTTGGAAACTCCTTCTTTTTTTTGGGGGGGGAGGAGGCTTTTAGGGTTGGTATTGGCGGAGTAGGGCATCGACCCGGGCTATGAAGTCCTCGTCGGAGATGTCCCAGGGTATGGGATGCAGGACAAAGCCGCGGCGTTCCATGCCTCTGAACCACGTCATTTGGCGCTTGGCAAATTGGTGTATGGCCGTCTCGAGGGCAGTCACCATCTCGTCATACTTCAAATGCCCGGTGAGGTAGAGCGTCAAGTATCTGTATTCGAGGCCGTAAGCCAGCAGCGTCTCGGGGTCTACGCCTCTGTCCAGCAGGGCGCGTACTTCCTCGACCATACCTTGGTCCAGGCGCGTGCGCAGTCGCTCGGAGATGCGGCGACGGCGGCTGTCGCGGTCGATGTCCATCAAGATTATCAGCGCCTTGGGGCGACGAGTCGGGTCGATATGCGCGGCCTGTGCCGCTTCGGGGTGCTCGAGGTAGTAGGTCTCGATTTCGATGGCACGTATGGCGCGGGACACGGTGTCCACGTCGGTGGTGTTGTGCATGGTTTTCATCGACGCCAGCCGTTCGGTCAGTTGGGCGAGGGTGTAACCGCTCAGGCTGTCGCGCAGCGCCGCATTGGCCGGCACTTCGGGTAGCCGCAGACCGCTGAGTACCGCTTCGAGGTACATGCCTGTGCCGCCGCACAATATGGCATTACGGCCGCGTCGACGGATGTCGGCGTAGGCCGCGTCATAGTCTTGCAGATAACGGTAGAGATTGTATTTTTCGCCCGCATCGGCGATGTCTATCAGGTGATAGGGCGTATCGCCGTATTCGTCAAGGTCTTTGCCCGTGCCGATGTCCATGTCGCGGTACACCTGACGCGAATCGGCGCTGATAATCTCGGCGTCGAGATGCCGCGCAAGCGCCACGGCACGCCGCGTCTTGCCGCAAGCCGTCGGCCCCGTAACGCAAATATAATGTGGAATGTGGAATGTGGAATGTGGAATGGGTTGCGCCGAAGGAGCGGGCTCGGAGGGCCGGGAATTATGGGGGCTATGGGAACTATGGGAACTATGGGAGGTATGGGAATTATGTATTTCTCCTGTTGTTTTCAGTTCTCCTATTTTACCAATTTCATCGATTGTTCTTATATCTTGCTTAGGGTTTGTTTTGCTCATTGCTTAGATTGTTTACGAGGCTTTGGTCTGCGGAGCCCAATTCCACATTCGACATTCGACATTCCACATTATATATGTAGCCAGTGGTCGTCTTGGAAGTCGACGTCCCAGCTGTAGATGTCGCGCAGGCGGAAGGTGGGGCGATAATTCTTGACCGGGTATTTGGGACTACCGTTACGGTCGCGGGTTTTCCAGGCCATGGCTATGGTGTATATGCGCAGAATTTCGGCGCTCAACTCTGGCGCCAGCTGCCGCGACCGAGCCATCTGTTGCACTTCGCTTATTGTAAACCATTGGCCGGGCGGTTGTTGCGGCTGTCGTTGTCCGAAGATATGGCAGAGGTAGTGGCGGCCTTGTCCCAGCCCTTCGGTCAGGGTGTACAGCATCCTCAGTCCGAGGCCGTCCGTGCCGGCACGCAGCGGCTCGATGAGAACCTCGATGTCGTCTGTGCCGACAAGTGGTGTGTCGTATTGTTCTGCGGCGTTGGTACTTAGCAGCAACTTATCGTCGTGTACCACCAAGCAGCGGCAGCGGCAGCGGTTTCGAGCGGCTTCGGCGGCATCGGTATCGGTGGCACGCGCCATATATGCTTCGGTACTGTATCGCATACCCAAGTATATGAGTGATAGCACGTACAGCGCCAGCGGTACGGCGTAGAAGAAGAATCGGTCCGGCGAATTGAAATTGACGTTGATGTAAAACGCGTAGTAGTAGGCCCAGCCCACAACGGACATTGCGCCCGACAGCACCAGGGTGTAGCGTAGCAGGTAGCGGGCTTCGGTGTAGGTGACGGATGCGGACAAGGTGCTTCGGCGCAGGCGCACACGGTTGTGCGCTGCGACGATAAATACTGAGGGATAAACTATCAGAGCGCTCACGTAGGGTATGTCCTCGTTGATGCTCGACGGGTCAAAAATCTTGGCCATGACCTGCGTATGCATCAGCAGGCTTATGGCTACCATCAGCAGGCCCACAATGTACAGCGACGTGGACGCCATTGCCGCAAAGTGCATTTCGCGTCCCGGGGCCATGGCCGAGCGACCGAACAGGCGCAGCGCGTGCGCCAGAAGCAGCGTGACCACGCCCACGGCCAGGTGTCCCAAGACTATGGACAGCAACACCGTCAACGTCACGGCCCCGTAGGATATGCGCCAATCGTACCACATGTAGCGTATGGCTCTAAGTCTTTCGGCGGTGGTATCGGTGGTCTGCATTTCGCTTGGTTTTTTCGATAATTAAACCGATAGAGGGGGCAAATTGTTCGGTCGGGCAGAGGAAATGATAATGTGGAATGTGGAATGTGGAATGTGGAATGGGCTGTGTCGGCGAGTGCTCCGAGCTATGGGAATAATGGGGGGCTTATGATGCCATAGCTCACATATATCTCATCGTTCTCATCGTTCTCATTTTCCTCATCGCTCGGTGTTTGGTCTTACTTGAATTGGCGTTGGAGGTATCGCAGCATATTGGCGTAGACGACGGCGCGGCTGTTGCAGCCGTTGATGCTGTGGTTCATGTTCGGGAATATCATCATATCGCACAGAATGCCATGGCTTTGCAGCTGCGATACATACTCGTAGGTGTTGGCCGGATGGACGTTGTCATCGGCTGTACCGCACATTATCAGCAGCGGACACTTGAGGTTGGCGGCCAGTTTGACTGGGGCGCTGCTGTTGTATCCTGCATCGTTCTGCTGTGGCGTCTGCATAAAGCGTTCGCCGTAGATTGTGTCGTAGTATCGCCAATCGGTGACCGGAGCTATGGAAACGCAGGCGGCGTAGGGGGCATCTTGGGCACTTGCAGCCATCAGTGCTTCAAATCCGCCGTAGCTCCATCCGTAGATGGCTATGCGCTTGGGGTCGGCCCACGACATGGTGGCTATATGACGTGCGGCGGCCACCTGGTCGATGGTTTCGTAGTGGCCGAGGTTGCGGTAGACGCAGTGCATAAACTTGTTGCCGCGAGCCGCCGTGCCGCGTCCGTCGACGCATACAGTGATAATGCCTTTTTGTGCAAAGTAGTACATCCAGTCCATTTCCCAGCGGTTGAGTACCAATTGCGACCCGGGACCCGAGTACTGGTACATCACCACCGGATAGCGGCGCGAGGGGTCGAGATTGGTCGGGCGCACGACGTATCCGTTGAGCATATTTCCGTCGGCGGGTACTTGTATCCATTCCTTGGTCACGCCCATACCGGCATAGGTGGCCTGATACTCGCTGTTGTCCAGAAGTGTACGCAGCGTCTTGCCGGCGGCGGTGCACATAGTGTATCGCGGGGCGGTGTCCTTGTCGGAGAAACTGTATGCCGCGTATCGGCATCCGGGCGACATATCCGCATCGGCAGTGCCGTGTCCGTCGGTAGCACTTCCGGGGACGGCCACGCGTGTCACCACGCCCTTGGCATCACGGCGCAGCACGCTACGGTCTATGGGCGTGGGTGTTGCACCCTGAAAGTAGTGATTGCCGGCGGCATCGACGCCATAGTATTTGGTGACGTCATAATCCGTGGAGGTCAGTCGCGACATCAGTGCCCCGGCGTACGAGTACTTGTAGAGTTGCATACGGTCGCCGTTGCGGGCGCTCATAATGACCATACCGTCGGCCTGATAGGCGATATTCTGGTAGGTTTCGGGGGCTATCCATGCCTGCGATTCCTCGGTATATATGCTGCGTACCACCGTGCTCAGGGGGTTGACGGCGTAGAGTGTCATCTTGCTTTGGTTGCGGTCCAGGGCTACGGCCATCAGCGACCCCGTGGGCGCAAAGCGTATGCGCGGAATGTACTCGATGTTTCCGTCGGGTAGTGGCAGGTCCTTGGTTTTGCGCTCGTCTATCTGGTAGCTGTGGATGCTGACGCGCGAATTAGGCTGACCCGCCACGGGATATTTGTAGCTCATCGACCCGGGATAGAGCGCGTATTGGTCCTTGGCCGAGCAAGCACCTTGGTACTGCGGCAGGCTGTACATGGGCACGGCGCTTTCGTCGTAGCGTATGTAGCACAACACGTTGTCGTCCGGCGACCACGCCAACGAGTTTGAGGTGTCGAATTCCTCCTCGTATACCCAGTCGGGCGCGCCGTTTATAATCTTATTGACGGCGCCGTCTTCAGTGACCGCTACTTCCGAGCCGTAGTCTAATTTCTTGATATAGATATTGTTTTCGCTCACGAAGGCCACCATACGGCCGTTGGGCGAGAACGATGCGGTGCGCACCTTGGCGTGTGCTGTGCTCAGCGGTTTGAGCAGGCGCGTGCGTACTTCGTAGACGTAATATGTGGCGTCGAAACTGCGGCGGTAGACCTTATGGCAGTCGCGCCATACCAAAATCTTGGAGCCGTCGTCGCTGAGTTTGAAGCCGTCAATGTCCGAGATGGTTGTTTCACGTGTATGCCCCAAGTCGAGCAGCGTCGAGGTCTTTTGGCCGGAGCGGATGTTGTAGACATCGATGGTACGGCCGTCGTCGCTGAGCATACAATATGACTCGCCGTCAGGCATATAGGTAAAATTTGAGGGCGTGGCGGCGCGGTTGGCCGGGTAGACGTAAGGCTCGAGGCCGGCTACGTCGGCGCTGGTCATCACCGGGGTAGCGTAAGTCGTTGTGCTTGCCATCGCGCTGAATGTCAGCGCTATAAGTACTGTGTATAATTTCATAATAATGTGGAATTCTAAGGGGAATGTAGAATGTGGAATGTGGAATGGGCTGCGCCGGACAGCGGCTATTGTTTTTCTTCGGGAGGTTTCGGACTTCTCAGAAGAGTTTCATCTGGGGATCGTCGTCGACTTTGGGTTTATTGCGGTCGGCGTTGCGGCTTCGGCTCTTGGATGTATTGTCCTGGCGTACAACCCAGTCGGTATCGCCGAGTATATCGTCGATGGACGGGGCGTTCTGCGGTTCGGCGGACTTGGAAACCTTGGATGATAGCGGTCGTGGCGTCTTGTTCTTGGGCGTGGTTTCGTCTAAGGGCAGACGCGCATCGGCGTGTTTGGCCGCAGCCTTCGGCTCGGATTTGGCCGCGGCATTTTTGCGGCGCTCGTATTCGAGTTGGCTTTTGAGAGAGGCTATGGTGTCCTCGTTGAGTTTTTTCTGCTGCTCATATTGTTCGAGACGTGCGTGTATTTCCTTGAGCTGCCGTTGGATTTCGGGATCGTTCATGGGGTCTCCCTCCTCGATTTGGCGTTGCAACTCCTTGATGGTGTTTTGAGCCTTGGAATTTTTGCGGCGCTCGGCCATGACTTGGGTCTGCAATTCGTCCACCTGTGCGCGCAGTGCGTCGGTGTCGCCGTTGTCGGCTTTCTGCTTTGCCTCGTTCAATTGCTTCTGCAACTGTGTGGCTTGGGTCTGCAATTCTTCTGCTTGCTTACGGGCATCTTCGACTTGACGTTTGGCATCTTCGGTCTTCCGGTGTGCCTCGGCGACTTGGGCATTGAGAGCCTCGATGGCGGCCTTGCCGTCGTCCTTGGGTGCTGCTTCCAGTTCGATTTGCAGTTCCAGTACTTGGTCGTTGAGCTTGGCTATGGTTTCCTCGGCCTGTTGTTTGGCGTCTTCGGTCTGCTTCTTGATGTTCTCGACTTGCTTGCGTGCATCTTCGGCTTGCTTTTGAGCATCCTCGGCTTGTCGTTTGGCATCCTCGACCTGCTGCCGCGCTTCGGCAACTTGGGCGTTGAGGGCTTCGACGGCTGCGGTGTCGGCCTCCGACGGTGCATTGCTACGCTTGGCCATCATTTGCTCGATTTGGTCGTGCAATTCGGTATTTTCTTTTTCGAAGACGGCGGCGACTTTCAATTTATTGATCATGGATTGGCGCTCGAGTTCGAATTGCTCCTTCTCGGCTTCGAGGCGCGCCACGGTGCTTTCGAGGTCGTGGACACGTTCGCTCAGGGCGCGGCGCTGTCGGTCGCTACTCATCTGTTTTTGTGAGATTTCGGTGCGCTTGTCTTCGATTTCGCGGGCACGCTGCTCGAGGTTTTTCACCGAAGTCTGCAAGGCGTCATTGTCCTTGCGCCATCGGGCCTCGGCCTCGCGAGCGGCCTCGTCCTTGAGCGAGGCGATATACGCCTTGAGCCCGTCGTCAAGGCTCTTATAGAGGTATTTACGCTGAGCCTCGGGGTCTACGGATTGCTTCAGAAAGTCCGGGAGCGATTGGTTGAAGACCTCGAGTACGCGGTCAAAAATTGCCGCGGCTCGATCGGAGGCGTCTTTACTTGGCTGAACGGTTGCTGCGGGTTTCGGGGCTTCGGTCTGAGCGGTCTGGACGGTCGGCGTCTTGTCGGCACTTGGCCGTATGTGTTGGTACATCCCGGACGGCGCGTCATCGTGTATGATGGCGTCGTCGATGTCGTCTTCGCCGTCGCTGAATCCGAGGGCCTGGCGTATTTTGTCAAAAAATGGCATATCGTGTCGTTGTCGTGTTATATGTTGGGGGTAGTCGTATTATCTTGTGTGTCAGATGGCTTGAGCACCACGCCGATGCCGCGACGCCCGTCGATACCTATTGGCATGGGGGCACTCAGGCGTACCACGCGCACGTGAGCGCTCTCGTACTCGGCGGGCTGGGCATCCAGGTACTCGGTGTCGTAGATGCCGTCGCCGCTGTAGGGGTTGATGGTGAAATATCCCACGCCGAAAGACGTGAGGTTCTGGAAGAAATGCGTGCCCTGGCTGGGCTCGATGCGGTAGTCGCCCAATGACGCCTCGGCGATGAGGCGCGCTGCCGAAATCTCGGGCCACTTGACCGGGATGCCCAGTGCCGGGTCGGAAGTGCCCCAGCGTCCCGGGCCGATGAGTATGTAGTTGCGGTCTTGGCGGACAAATTCGGCATTGATGTGCGCGATTTCGGCGGCGATGTCGCGCGTGACGGCACTGTCAAAGGCCGAGGGTCGTACGTACACCACCGTGTCGATGGCGTCGATAGCTCCGTGTCCCAGTGCCGTATTGCTGCGCAGAATTACGCGGTCGTCCGGGGCGTTGAGCACCGTATCCTCCACCATATCCTTGCGGTCGATGATGGGGCGTATTTGCAACCAATAGATGTGTCCCTTGTCGGCACCGGCGCGTCGGGCGGCGCTGTCGTTGATGACGCCCGCAAATTCTATCTCGACGGGACGTCCCATGGCCTGCTGGCCTTGGGTGAGCATAAAGTCTACAGCCGGAGCCAGAGGGAAAGCCTTGTCACGCAGAACATTGGCGAAAGTCACCACGCGGCGTCCGCGCCCCAGGTTATTGTCTACGAGCATATCGTTGTCGGCATCGTAGGTCGAGACCATCAGGTCCAGAGCGCTGTCGCCGGCGTAGTCGCTGATGTTGCGCCGTACCAGGTTGAAGCTGTCGTCCACCTCGAAGCCCGAGGAAATGTCGCTGCCCAAGGCGTAGAAATGACGTTGGGTGTCGCGCAGAGCCAGCTCGACGGTTGAGGTCTGCAGCACCTTGTCTGGATGACGCGGCGAGAAGCGCAGAGCCGCACCTCCGTCGACGATGTATTTGCCCAGACCTACAGCTACTTGCGCCACGCCGTCCTCGGCACGCTCATCACCTACTGGATAGTAGTTGAGCGACCGTCCCACGCCTGCAAAGGACGGGAAGTACAGGTAGCCGTGGCTTTCGCCCACAACTTCCTGGATGATGATGGCCATCTTTTCCTGGTCGATGACGTTGCGCGTGGCGTTCATATATGCCTTCGAATCAGCGTAGAATACCGAGGCGTACACGCCCTTGATGGCGTCCGAAAGCAACTTGAGCATCCGATACGGATCCTTGACGTGCGGAATCATATAGGTGGCGTAGATGCCTGCAAACGGCTGATAGTGCGAATCTTCGAGCAGCGACGAACTGCGCACCGCCAGCGGACGATCCACCACCTCGAAAAGGGCGAAGAAGTCCTCAATCAACCGTACCGGAAGTTTGGCCTCCAGAAACGCCTCGAGGATTTCGCGGTCGGAGGCGTTGCTCAGCGCCAGTTGGTAGAGGTTGTTCTCGGCCATGAACTCGTCAAAGATGTCCGTACACAGCACCACCGTGCGCGGTATGCTTATCGAAACTCCGCCAAAGTGGTCGCACACAGGGTTTTTCTTGATGATAGAGTCCACGAAAGCCAGGCCGCGGCCTTTGCCGCCGAGCGACCCTTGGCCTATACGCGCAAAGTTGGAGTAATGGTCAAAGCGGTCTTTCTGGAACACGGCGACGACGCCGCGATTCTTCATCTTGCGGTACTTGACGATGAGATCGAAGATGAGCTGACGCACCGCGTCGGCCTCGTCGAGACTGCAAAAACGGTGCATCTTCATGACCTCGGCGATGGGGAACATTGCACGCGAGTACAGCCACCGCGAAATGTCGTTGGACGATGCGTGATAGTATAGTGATTTGGCCGGAATCTCGAAGACGTGCTTTTGCAGGTCCTTGAGCGTGGCCAGTCGCATAATTTCCTTGCCTGTATCGGGGTCCTTGATGACAAAATCCCCGAAGCCGAAGTTGCCCATGATGGCGTCGCCCAAGTCTACGGGCAACTTCTTGGAATTCTTGTCGATAAACACCGCGCCCAAGGCCTCGGCCTCGGCGGCGTTGGCGCTCTCCGAAGACTCTATGATGATGGGCAGGTGCGGGTCGCAGTGGCGCAGCCACCGCGACAGCTTGATTCCGGCCTGGCTGTCCTTGACGCCCTCGCGACGGAAGGATACGTCGCTGATGACGCCCAGCGTATGGCCGCCGTATTTCTCGTACAGCGCCACGGCCTCTTCGTAGTCGCGCGCGAGCATCACCTTGGGACGTCCGCGCATACGCAGCATTTGCTCGTGCTCGTTGAGCGCTTCCGTCGCAAAAGCCATGGACTGCTTCAGCAAAAATTTGTAGATATGCGGCAGCACCGACGAGTAAAATCGTATCGAGTCCTCCACCAACAATATCATCTGCACGCCCACATCATTGATGTCGTGCTCGGCATTCATCTTGTCTTCCAGCAACTTGATGATGGCCAAAAGCAAGTCCATATTGCCCAACCACGAAAATACGTAGTCGATGCCGGACATGTCCTCGTGCTCGAGACGCCGCGACACTTCGCGCGAAAAAGGTGTAAGTATCACTATCGGCGTGTCCGGGAAACTGCGCTTGAGTCCGCGTGCTCCATCGAAAAAGGTGCTGATGTCCACCCCGGGCATAGCCACCACCAGGTCGTAATGCTTGTTGTGCAGTTCGGTAAGTGCTGCCTCGAAATCGGAGACGCGCGTCACACGCGGCGGCGACGACAAATTCAGCGCCACGTACTCAAAGTACAACTGCTCCTCCACGCGCCCGTCTTCCTCCATCATGAAGGCGTCATAGGGCGAGGCTACAAGCAGGACGTTGAATATCCGGCACTGCATAAGTTCTTGGAATGCAGTGTCTTTGAGATATAATTGGCTAAGTGCGTCCTCGTTCATTCCCTGAAATCCGTGAGTTGGGGTACAAAGCGTACATACGGCTTAATTTTACGGGCGCGCACGGCTGACACCGAACGCACTCGTATAGCCGTCTTTGGTGTCTGCGAAGTTAATAAATTTTTTTGAGAAATTGCGCTCGTATTCTCAGAAAACGCGCCCGCCTTTTTGATAATACGTTCAGCGAAATTTTTTTTGCGGAGGGGATGCAATGTTTTACGGCCATGCGG
>ENA-OUQO01000204-OUQO01000204.1-human-gut-metagenome-genome-assembly--contig:-NODE-204-length-25586-cov-16.222357_pt1 | contig 25586 bp, 15 predicted proteins | sample MGYA00237944_ERZ548825 | MGnify/ENA primary metagenome ERZ548825 (study PRJEB26490, sample SAMN05194700) | human gut metagenome | biome: terrestrial biome; feature: human-associated habitat; material... | reverse complement strand
CAGTGACAAAAATACGAAAAAAAGCGAGACCTTGTCGTCGTGTCGGTTCTCTATCCGACGATATTCCGACGATATGATGTTGCATGGCAGTCTTGGAGTTTTGGATGTCGGGGCATGAGTCGCAGACAACATCTTTACCGGCGGGGTGATTGTATGGCGGGCCGCACACGGAGTGTCACGGTGTGGGCGTATGCCGGCGGGCAGGGTGTTCAGGCGTGCCGGATGTCGATTTTGGGGCACCGCAGAACGAAAAAGTAAAAAAACATCGATTTTTCTTTGCAGATAAAAAATTAAGTTCTACTTTTGCATCGTCTTTACGACAAGAACATATCATTGGGCTATGGTGTAATGGTAACACTACAGATTCTGGTCCTGTCATTCCAAGTTCGAATCTTGGTAGCCCAACTCCGAGACCTCCGCCGATTGCGGAGGTTTTTTGTTGCCTTGTCCCCATCCGCCGTTGTCGCGTTGGATATCTTTCGCTATGGTGTCCTGTTTGTGAACTCCGAAGAGATGTTTCTCCCGTCTTTTCGGGTGTGCAATATGGATTTTAGATAAGAGTGTTCCTTTGCTGCCTTGATGTTTTACATGGTCCGGCCGTTGATGCGATATCTGTGATGGGGGAGGATAAAGGCGGAAGGACGGAAGATGGATATACGAAAAAAGCCTCTCACTTTCGTGAAAGGCTTCTGGTGTGGGAGCTGAGGGATTCGAACCCCCGACCCTCTGCTTGTAAGGCAGACGCTCTGAACCAACTGAGCTAAGCTCCCGAATCGTTGTCCCGTTGTTCATCGTTCGGGTGATGCAAAGGTACTACTTTTTTTGATTACTGCAAACTTTTTTGAACTTTTTTTTGAGTTTTTTCTTCATACTCGTATCCCGACATACCGTCCTCAGTAGGTCCAAAGCACATCCGTCACATTGAATATTCCTGAAAACCATTTTCTTAGGGCAGAGACACTATATTCCTCACCCGAATCACCCGAACATGCGGAAAAGTCACTTATTCAACAGCCAGGCGGAATGTCGAGGCCGGCAGGAAAGCACTGTTCACAAGATTGGCTCGGGTAAAGGGCTGCCAACCATAGCGGACCCACTTGGTTGACGGCACAGCGTCACTGCGCAACCTGACCGCCGAGCCTTCCACAATGGCTTCCACCGGGCGGAACTGTTCATCCTCTCCCGCCAGTTCAAACGTACGTAGCCTGTCTCCGTCAGCAGACCTCAACCCGTCCGCCCAGTCAAAAGCAAGCACGACATCCTTACCGTCCAAACGGGCGGAGCGGATGACAGGGCCGGACGGCACCACATCCCTGTCACCATAGACATTATAAAGAGCCTGGACACCCAAGCGTCTCCCGACATCCAGCTTGCGGCGAGGATGCACGTCAAGAGAGTCGCCCCTGTCGCTGCTGACAGCCATGGCACAGGCCGGAATGGCCTCGGCCAATCGTCTTTGACTATCCCTGAACCAAGTCCAGCTCGGACGGTTCAGACTTGAAAGTTGTACGAAGAGGAAAGGCATGTCCGGATCGTTCCAGTAGGAACGCCAACTTTGGACAAGAAGCGGGAACAAACGCTCGTGAACCTCAACATTGTGGCCGTTTGACTCGCCTTGATACCAAATGGTTCCACGTACATGATAGTGTTCCAACGGCTCAATGCCAGCCTCAAACAGATAGCAAGGGTGAAAAGGATGCCTCTGATGAGGGTTTTCCGCATCTTTGATGTTCACCGACGCGATCTCCCGGACCCATGGCATGACAAAATCATTGCGACGCCAGTCAATCATGATGTCAGGAAACTCAAATTCAAGGGTTTTACGGTCTATCCATGACTCCGTGGCGGCACCTCCGACGGCGTTGAGGACCAAGCCTATCGGCACATTGAGGGAATCCGCAAGCATCTGTCCGAACGCAAGTCCGATCGCCGAGAACGAATCAGCCGACTCTCTGGACCCATACTCCCACACGGCTGGATGGAAGAACCGCAAGCGGTTGAGCGAATCATAGACCGCCTTGTCCCAAACCCTGTTGTCAGTGCTCCATCTCGCCCTCATATTAAACAGACGGACATTATCACCTTGCCTGTCAACAGTTTCCAAAACCTCCGAACGTTCCTCAGACACCATCGACATGGTCTTGAACGCCATATTGGACTGTCCCGAACAAACCCAGACCTCACCGGCCGCGACGTCTTTATACCGAAGGTTACGTTTCGGTGTCGAGATATTCAGAGTCAGTCCTTTGGCCGCAGCCAATGGATCAAGGCAGATGCTCCAGTGGCCATCAGATGCCGCAACAGCCGATTTTTTCTGCCCAGCCAGCCTGACAGTCACCTTCTCACCAGCGTCAGCCGTTCCCATTATCTCAAGAGGACGGCCACGCTGCAAGACCATTCCGTCCGAATATATTTCCGGCATCCTGAGGCCTCCGAAATCTCCTGTCAACGCTGAATATACCGTGCGAGCCATGATGCACGCTCCTTCCGCATTCGGATGCAAGGAGTCCGGGAGCAGGTCAGGACGTGAATACAAAGATTTTTGAAGATCAATCAAACCTGTCCCGGCGACCTTCGCGACAAGCTCTATGCGCTCCTGCTCCATCCAGTACCAGTCTCTGGTTCCGGACTTGAAACGATGGTGACGATGCGATATCGGGGTCATACGGCAGACCCAAACCTTGCATTCGGGATTCACCTTACGAAAATCCTCGATAAGGTCAAGATAATCAGCCACGAACTCATCACGGTAGTTTGGCCAGGCTCTGGGGTCGGTATCGTTCAGCCCCAGATGGATGACCACTATGTCAGCCGCGAAATCCAATGCGTCGCGGTACGCTTGCTGCTCCGTGTAAGGACGGTATGCCCGGCGCAGGAGCGTGGCCCCGGAGTGTCCGAAATTACGGACATCATATTCCTCGCCAAGCAATGCCTGAAGCCTTGACGGATAACTTTCCGTCTCACGATTCTCAAGTCCATAGCCATAGGTGACACTATTGCCGACACAAGCCACTTTTATCCTCTCACGGGCGAAAAGCGGCGAAACCGCAAACGAAACAAGAAAAATCAATAACAATCGTCTCATCTTACAATATCCTTCAATTTGACCACCTGAAATGTAATGTGCGCCACGCTTGATTCGTAAAGGATGCCGACAGTCTGAGAATCAATCATTGTGAGGCACGAATATCCCCAGCTGTCTCCTTCGTCGAGCAGCAGGCTGTAAGGCCATGTCACTCCGCCGTCCAGACTGGCTTTTATAGTGATGTCGCGGCGGCCGTCGGTCGTGTCCGGATTGGAGAACAGCAACAAATCCTTGCCCAACACATTTTTCTCAGCCGGAACCGCGATCAGGCTGGCCATACAGACCGGCTCGCGGAGGGTTGTCCTGTGCGAGACGTGCTCGTTCCAGGTGCGTCCCAGGTCACGGGTTGTCATCACGGCGCGCGCACCGCCACGATTGTCCCGCATATTCAGCATCAGCACTCCAGGCTCAACCTCAGCCACCTGGGCCTCCGTCGTGTTGGAACGGGCGGGATTATGAATATGCCAGGTCTCGCCATGGTCCTTGCTGAATATGATTCCGGCGTGCGGCATCCTGTCCTTGTCGATGAACTGGATCGCGAACACCAATGTGCCGTCACGCATCGTTATGCCTCGTCCGGGACCTTGCAGGAGGAAGCACCAGGACGGGTCCTTGACTTGCTTCGTGATATTGATAGGCTCACTCCAAGTGCGTCCGTCGTCATCGCTGCGCGCCAGCATCAGCTGCGGGGTCTCCATCGGTTCCATCCCAGGCATCGAGTTAGTCCAGGCTCTGCCGTTACCCATTCCGTGAGTCCAAGCGGCCATCACCCAGATGGTTCCCGTTTTCTCATCAACCAGAACCGCCGGATCCCCTACCCCGTTCTGACCGGAAGGGAGTCCGTCGATGTCCGCGAAAGACATAGCGATACGCATCGGTTCCCAGGTCTGCCCCTTGTCCGTGCTTCGGCTCACACCGATGTCGATGCGTTCCTGAAGGTCAACGCTGCTGTTCCAACGAACGTCATAGACTCCGATAAGGCTTCCCGAGTTGGTTGTGACCAAGCCCGGAATACGGTAAGCCATCGAATGGTCGTCACCCGCGTGGCGCACGCCGAAGCCCATTCTGCGGACAACGTTCCTCGAATCACAGGCCACAGGGATTTTCTTCCCGTTAACCACAACCTCAGACACCCTCGCGCGCAACTCTGTCAGCAAAGACGCATCGGGATTCATCCGGACGCTGACCCAATAATAATTGATGCCACCGACCATAGGCTGGCGGGAATGAAGAACCACCTTGCGTCCGATCTTCGAGGCCTGCTCCTGCATCACTGAATATGACGGATTGGCGGAACGTGTGTTCCACACATTATGGGCAGAGATATATTCCACCGGGCTGAAACGCAGCCCTTGACGCCGCACTGCCTCTGTTCCGGAATAGAAAAGACGCAGCTCGGCCATGGATTTAATATCAGTGTCCGGTCCGAACTCCACGGTCAAGGATTCGAGCACATCCCCCTGCACAGCGTCAGGGACACGGATCTGGAACAGGACATTGTCCATGCGATCCAACAGGATGGGAATCTGAGGATTATGGATCCTCAACGAATCTGATGCCGACAATGTCAACGACAGCAACGACAAGGCAATGAGCCAAAAGGTTCTTTTCATCATAGGAATATTGTATGAGTTATTTTGATTTGTCCGGCGAATAGATCAGTCCATCGACCGCACGGCTTCCGTCCGGAGTGACAAACACAGCCGTGAACGCCCACTTGACCAGCCAGATCTCCGGAGTCGTAAACTTTCCGACAGGTAATTTCATAAACACTTTGTTCCATCCTTTGTTCAGATGGACAGGAAGCGGCGGACGAGCGGTACAATTCTCGTTACCTTGGTCAATCTCAGGGCTCCTCACATCCGGGGAATTCGTCCACGCCGGCGGAAGCAATTCCTGATCATTCAGCCAGATCCGGCTTCCACGATAGTCCCAGCGTCCCTCCGGCGGCGGCATATCGTTCACCGAACGGCTATAGTTTTGGAACTCAACCAACATCCCAACATCCTGAGCCTTTGGTGAATACACCAACGTGTAAGCATAAGCCGTGCTGTTCTCGACCGGATCCTTGAACAAAGCCGGGAACGGACACCATAAACTCCAGAAGTGGCGCAAGTATATTCCTGCCCCGGTGACTCGGTGCACGCCATATTCCTTACCTTCAAAAGAATAGCTGTCGGAGATTCCGTCCTCCGGCGGGAAGGAACGGGAAAGATCGCCTTCATTAGGAAAAGCGTCCGTGACCGCCCAATGAACGTTCGTCTGCCTCACATAAGGGAAAGGCTCCCCTTTAAGGAAATTGTCCTTATGCCAGAGCATACGACGCTCGAAATCAGCGAATTTCTTAAAGACATCACTTGATTCATCGGGGAGGATGACTCCGTTGCCGTCAAAATACTCGCTTCCCCCACCTATCCACGAACGTTCGGCGATGGCCAGAATATATGGAAAAAACGCGTTCTGCAACAGAATATTACGTTCATCCGGCAGTTTATGGTCATTCCACACGGCCATAATGGTGCCCAGGACATCCGCACTGCCATATTCAGCATCGCAGATCCTGCTGTTATAGACAGCCACAATGTCTCCGAACAGATCAAAATGATTCGCATAGCGGAACCGGCTGTCTATGGACGGGATTCCAGGCTTGGCCTTGCCCATATAGCTCCAAATCTGAGCTATGTCAATCTCTCCGGGAGCATATTCACAACCAGGACTCCAAGAGACCGCCTTCTTGCCCTTCGAGCGCACCAAAGCCACCATCTCCGGGACGAAATCAGGATCCTTGAAATGGACTTCATCCGTACCTATATGAAAATAAGGCTCTTCCGCAAACAGGTCGCACGCCTCGGCAAGAAGTTCCTTGATGATGCCCTTGCCTTTCGGGCTTTGCATATCGCACCCGAATGTTCTGGTGAAAGACTCGCTGTGACCAGGCATATCTATCTCCGGAATCACAAGAATATGATGCTTGCGGCAGAAATCGAGAAACTCCCGGACCTGTTCCTGGGTATAGCAGCATCCCGGGTAACGGGTCATATTCTCAGGGGAGGTAAGCTGCGGATAAATCTTGCTTTCAAGCCTCCAGGCCTGATTCTCAGTCAGATGCCAATGGAAAGTGTTGATCTTATAGAGCGAAAGGATCTCTATCTCGCGCTTGATTTCCTCCAGGCTTATGTACGAGCGTCCCGTGTCGTGCATAAAGCCACGGATTCCGAACGCGGGCCAGTCTATGATTTCACAGCAAGGGATTCTGACCTCACGAGTTGACCTGTCAGTCATCTGGCGCAATGTCTGGACAGCCCAATAGACACCTTTTTCCGTGACCGCCTCGATGCTTATCTCTTCCTGAGAGACAGTCAGATTATATGCTTCTTCCTGATTGACAACGGCTTGATCCATACGCTCAACCAGCCGGACATTCACTTTTCCGGTGGCCGTGTCCGAGCGTTTGATCCCGGCCACGTCAAGCCACTCCCCTACGATTCCCACAACTGAAGGGTCTCCAGACAAACTTACTTCAGATTTTTGGAAAGCACCTTTCGACCACACGACCTCTTGAGGGAGAGGTAGCAATTCTGGGGTGGGATCCGTTCGTTCCGAACAGCCGGCCATAGCCAAGAGCGCCAGACAACCAAGAAACAAAGATCTCATCGGATTATCTCTTTTAGTCAACAGCCGGGAAGCCTTTCTCCCGGCAAAGGTTTATTTTACAGTCTTAACTTCACCGGAATATGCATCATTCGCCCTGTAATGAGGAGCATAGAGGGACTCGATCGTCACGACAGGAGCGGTGAATATGCCCTCCTGGGTTATGAAGAAGTCCTCCGTCACAGTTGTTTTCTCCTCCGGATAGACATCGAACCAGTACTCCGTGCGGTCAGTCTTGACATCCCTGTAGCCTTGAGGGGTCACCGACCAGATTCCGTTCACGGAAAGAGGACGAAGCCACCAGCCGTAGGCTCCGGAAAGTTGGTCAGACGGGCGGAAAGCCGCCTCGCGAGGGGCGGTCAACTTCACGAAACTACGGTTCTCCTGATTCCAGATCCGGTACTCAGCGGTCACCTTGTCACCAACACTGAGTTTCATTCCCGGGAATATCTCCAGACGGTTCTTCTTCCCGTCCTCGCCGGTCACCTCTTTGTAGAAATGGCGCTCGACCGTGAAGCCGTTTCCTGCGGCCTTCACCTTGGAGAAAGGTACTGAATATGTCTTTGTCAGGCTCACGACCCTCGTCGCAAGGATGTCAGCCGGGCCGGTCAGCACGGAATTGAGGGCATCCACGAAAGCGGGATCCCCACCCCATTTCTGAGTCTCTTTCTGAAGCATCAGCCAAAGACGTATGCCGTCGGCGATCTGTTTAGCGGTAACTTCGACAGGCTCAGTGACCGAATTCGCCGATCCACGAGCCTGCACTGCACTGAGCTTGTCGAAGTGTCGAAGGGCGGCCTCCACATATTCACTTGACAGCAAGTCACAAAGCATCGAATGCGCATAGGCCTCGCTCTCCAGCAAGCCTCTGAACGGCATCACTGCGTTAGGATAATACCAACCGCCATCAGGATGTTGTACGGCATATTCAAGAAGCGACTGGACATCAGCGGCCATCGACTGGTTCATCTTCGATTCCGCGGAGAGTTTCAGCCCCCATGAGGAAGCCAACAACAAACCGCCATCACTGCCTGACAGATTAGCCAAAGTCTTTATTCTGCGAGCCTTGGCAAGAATCTGCCCGTTCAGCCCACGAACATCTTTCGCGGAAGGCACAAGATAGTCTTTCACCTCCTTCCTGAAGTCCTTGAAGTTTCTTGAATAATCAGACTTTTCGTTCCTTGTCTGTGCAGAGACATCAAACGGCACGGAAGAGTACATGGAACGCACATAGGCATATTCCTCCATCGAGAGCCGTCCGCACCAGCGAGGACTGACTCCGCTGCGCAGGAACTGATTGCTGTCCAACCACTTGACAGAAGAGTCGCATTCAATCCCTCCGTAATCAAGACCAGCGTAACGCATCTTGGCGAAACGCTCCAGCACCACGGCGGTCACGATCGGAGAGGAACGGAATCCCTCGAACCAGCCGAAGCCACCACCGGCATTCAGGCAAGCCTTGATCCTTTCCACAAGAGCCTCGTCGGACATCTCCACCTCAACCTTCGCCCCAAGCGAGGCGGCCACCTTCCTGACATACAAGGCCTCGGTCAGCGACAGGACATCCTTGCCGGTCGGTTCAACCTTGGAAGGAAGCGCATCCAGCACCATCCGGCGGATGTCAATTTCCTTAACCTCAGCACCTTTGGATGTCGTACCGGTAAACTCTGATTCGAGACGTTTGATCAGAGCGGCCTTGTCCGCCCCGGCAAGAAGCACGGCGGAATGGGACTCTGTCAAAGTCTGCCTTGCCTCGCGGACCGGAAGCGAGACGAACACGCCGTCCGAGAATGTCTTAGCATTGTCAGCGAAAACGACCTTCAAGCCAAGCTCGTCGTGATCCTTAGGATCCACTTCAAACTCTACCGCCACGGAACCTCCCGCCGGGACAGTCACACCGCGGGTCTTCGACGCGAACGGCTTTGACCCTTCATAATCCTTCGATGAATATGTATGCAAAGCCGCCACGCCAGCGACACTCTTGTCGGAACTATTTGACACCGTGGCTCGCAGCACGTACTTATCGCCCTTGTACAGGTACTTCGGCTCGACGAGAGCGACCTTCACAGGCACCGTCACGACCACCTCCCTGCGGACACAGGCGTTCCGCATCTCCTTGGTGTGGGCCCAGACCTGCACGATGAATGTCGAAAGCCTGTCGGAAGTCCTGAACTTCATGAACATCCTGCCGTCGGCCCCGGAACGGAGGAACGGCTCGAATGCCAGGGATGAAGAGAAGTCCGAACGTACCGCCACCCCCTGGCTCGTTACCTCCTCTTCTGCCAACTCCGCCTTTGACATCATAAGCACCGGAGCCGCCGAACTCTCGACATACCCGCCGTCAGCGGAATCGGCCATCAGCTCCACACGTTCCGAGGCATTGTTTCTGCCAAGACCGCGGACCTTGGCTTGGCGCGGGGCGTATCCGATCAGCATTTCGTCATACAGCACCTGCCCGCGGACTCCTCCAAGTGATGATGTGACATAGACCATTTCAGCCCCGAACTCCGACAGCCGCACCGTCGGCCACTCGTTTGGAGAGATCGACTCGGAACTCTTGTCGAACACCGCCGCCACAGCCTCCACGCCGGGAGCCGATTTCAGGGTCAATGAGTATTCCTTACCAGGCAAAGCCTTGTCGGTGAACGTGCTGAACTCAAGCGGCAACTCAAGGGTACTCCTCTCGCGCTTGAACTCCTTGTCAAACGAACTGCATGTGCCGTCGCGGAAATACCGCACCATCAGACGCACGGCATCCGGGTAGTCTTCCTTATAATTATAGGTAAGGAAGGTGACAGACCCGGTCTCCCCTACCTTACCGTCCAGATAGACGATCTTATGCTCAAGCAACTGACGCTTGTCCCCGAACAGTTCCACAACAGCCCACACCGGTCCCTCGCCGGCTCCGAACTGAACCTTGATCTCCTCTCCGGAGCGAAGCCACCCGTCGGCGCAGTCCCCGACAGGTTTGAAGAAATTCCTGACCTTGGCGTCAAGGGTGACGGCGGTGTCATCCACGCGGAGTATCATCACCTGTTTCTTCGCGCTCACTTTCCTGCCGTCTTCCCTGACGATTTCAGCATTAACCTCAAGCAGGTACATTCCGGCCACCGGAAGCGCGAGTTCCTCCGTCTTGCCGGAGAACGTCTCGCCAGAAGCCAAATTCTTGCCAGAATCATCTGACAATAAATACCTTACTTCAACAGGAGAGTTAACCTTACAGCCTCTCGAATCCTTGACTCCGAACGACACAATGGCCTTATCTCCGGAAACCATAAATGGAGTGCCGCGCCATGCGCCATCCGAAGGATTGATGTCACCCTTGGACGCATTTGTCACATCAACAGCAAGGTTGAAATATTTCAGAGCCGAGACCATCCTGGAGAATTCCTTTGTCTCCCCTGTCGCATCCGTCACCTTGACGGTCACGCCATAGAAGGCGAGGCCATCATTGTCATCAGTTCCGAAGCGTACCGTGAACGAACCGTCCGCATCCAAAAGCAGTTTTCCCGAGGCGAAAGTTCTCCCGTGCCGGCCAACAGAATAGGTCACTGATGCGGCAGACAGCGGATGTCCGCTGAAACTGGACACCTTGCCGGTCACCTCAACGGTGTCGCCGGCAATGAAAAGCCTGTCGGTCTTGTCAAAGGCAAGGTCGTAGGTCGGAAGGATGAACTCATCCACGACGATTCCTTTCGACGAGTTCACGCCAGCGCCGGTGACCCACACCTGAAAATGACCGTTCCTGTCTCCGTAAGGGATGTCAAACGAGCCAGCCACAGAGCCATATTCATTGGTAGTCAATTCTTTGTTCCCGATTGACTTGTCCTCAGCATTGACGAGTTCGGCCTTCACTTTGACACCGGCCTCCAAGGTATGCAGACTCTTGCCCATGTCTCCTTTGTAAAGGACGGCCTTGAACTCCACCTTCTCTCCCGGATTGTAGGCCGACTTGTCCGTGAATATCTCGCAGAACGTTCCCGGATCGTCATTCTGATCCGACACATAACCAGAGTTCCCGTAGATGTAGTGTTCATCAGTCTTGTGGAGGAATCCGTCCTGATCACGGTATGACGCGACCAGACAGCTCGCCGCACCGTTCTTCAGACTGCCAGCAATGTCTTCAGGCAAAGGAGTGAATCCGTCCTTGCAAAGTTCCACATCCTTGGCCCCGGCAATGGTCTTACCTGAGCGAAGTAGCTCAAGATCAACCTTTTCCACAGGCTCGCCAGTCAGATAGTCAGCGACAAAGAAACGCAGCTTCTCGCTGTCCTTGCGCACGGCGATGGAAAGGGTCTTCTTTTCCCATTCGGCCTTTGAGACCACCTTCCCGTTCCTTACAGTGAAGATGTAGTCTCCGTCATCGCATTTCGGAAGTTCAACCTTCACAGTGTCTTGAACATAAAAACTTTTCCTGGGGTTGTTCACCGTCTTGCGGATCAAAGGCTTGGCTCCTTTGACATCCTGAACGAACTCCACATCGACTTTCGCCAGATTGCGAAGGGTGAGGACGGAGACACCTTTCTCGAAAGCTATTCCTATCTCCTTCCTGTCAAGGGATTCCATCAACAGTTTGAAATCATTCACCTTTCCGGCGATATCCTTTTCGATACCTTTTGAATATGACAGGCGTTCCTTCTCGGCAAGTCTGCAATCATTGCGAAGGGATTTATAAGACGCTTCGACAAGCTCGGCGTCCGAAGATCTCTGGCCGGCATAAGAGTCACTAATCCTGGACAGGCTGTCAAACCGGCCTCTTAACACGATGGCCTTGCCGTACAGGGACATAGCCTTTCCAGCATACTTATCCGCGAACGAACGGGCGGCGGCCATCTTCTCGGCACGTCCCTGATCATTGTATTTATAGTTCTTATCTGCCATCCGGCGGTACTCAAGGTAGGCGGCCTTCGGGTAGGAATCGCCGACATATTCCCCCAGAAGCGACATCGCCTTCTCCGAACGATTGATGACGGCCAGGAACCAGAGGGCATATTCATAATCATCCTTGATCATCCCCGTCCACAGGTCATCCCGTCCGTCGCCGTAGAAAGCGCCGTTTCTGGCCGCCTGAAGCCTGGCCTTGTTGATCAGAACATAATCAACGAGCGATGCAGGACTCCCTTCGGAGCGCCGGTGATAAAAGGTCACGATCGGTTCGGCATATTCATCCACCTCCTTGTCAAGCCACTTATCATACTTCTCGCGCAGCTTCCAGTCACGGTTGCCCACAATCTCAACCTTCCTGTTGGCGGCGGTGTAGAAGTCATAGTTCAGACGTTCGGCCTTGGCTTTCGAGATGATGGCGTCAAGAATGGAGGCCATTTCTTTCGGGCGGTCGGCTTTCTGAGCGGCGGAATATTCCTTCCACAGGTCAGTCAGCACAAGGCCGTCCTTTGTCGTGCTCTGACCTTTACCTTTTCTTACAAAAGCGGCTGTTGTTATCGCCGCAAGGCACAGGATAGCCACGAGGACGGAGGTTATCAGCATATTCGTCTTCATCTTTAATGTTATCTTTTATGTACGGTTAAATCCACGCCTGCAAAAATCTTGCAAGAAGATTCGGCATCGAAGTGACCCTATATAATAACCAGAAATCCTACAATTGCAAGGATTTCAGGATCTGCACGGCCTCGCTCACAAGGTAGGTGCTGCCTCCTACATAAATCAGCGGGAAGCAGAAGCGAGCGCTGTCCGGCATCCTCGACGTCTCACGCGCCAGATTGATAGCCATTGAAAGAGCCTGACGCACATCAGAAGCGTCGTAGATGCGGTTCACAGACCTACCGTTCGCGGCACAGAAAGCACGGTACCGCGCCGTCAGTTCCTTCTCCGGAAGCGCGCGGTGAATCTCTGGATTCGTGAATATGCAGGTGGCGTCGGCCGGAATCAACGGCATTATCCCATCCAAGTCCTTGTCGGCCATAATCGCATATACCAGAATCAACGAGGAGCACTCCCCTTCCGCCACCATCGACTCCAGCTGGGCGAAATTCTCTTTCAGGGCCGCCGGATTGTGACCGATGTCCGCGATGATGAACGGCTGGAGCGAAAGCCTTTCCCAACGGCCGTGGAAGCCCATTCTGGAAGCCGTGCGGACTATGGCGGTGACGACAGCCCGGGAATCCGACAGACCGGCATATTCAGGCATATTCCTTAATATATCAATGGCGGCGAGCACGGTGCGGAGGTTTTTCCTCTGGTACTCACCTCGAAGGTCCATATTCCTTAGAATCTCATCGCTCCGGTGCCACAGCGACGGCTCGGCATCCTCGGCGAACGTCAGCGGGCAGCCGACCTCGGCAGACTTGGCCTCAAAGACGGGGCGTGTCTCAGGAAGATACTCCCCGACAAGGGCCGGGACGTTCTTCTTGAATATTCCGGCCTTCTCGGCGGCGATCTCAGCCAATGTGTTTCCAAGAAGGGCGCAATGATCCAGAGCTATGCTTGTGACTATCGAAAGGTCTGGGGTTATGACATTCGTGCTGTCAAGACGGCCTCCGAGACCGACCTCGATCACTGCGACATCCACTTTCTGATCATAGAACCATTTGAACGCCATTCCGGTCGTGATCTCGAAGAACGACAGGCTCAGGGCATCCATATCGGCCTCGTAACGGCAAAGGAAATCATAGACATATTCCTCGGACACCAGTCCGGCGCTCTGTTTTTCCCCGGCAATCCTCATCCGCTCCCGGAAATCCACAATGTGCGGAGAGGTGTAAAGGCCGACTCTGAGACCGCAGGCGGACAATGCCGAAGCGAGCATATTCGCGACAGATCCCTTGCCGTTCGTGCCGGCCACGTGTATCGTCCTCAGGCTTTTATGCGGATTACCCAAGACTCCCTCGAACTTGAGCATATTCTCAAGCCCGGGCTTGTAGGCATCCTTGAAAGGAACTTTCTGAACCGAAGGGAATCTGGTGAATATAGCCTCGACCTTCCTCTGGTAACTCTTTTTGGAAAATGGTTCCATTATCGTCCGATATACTTGTTTTTTGAACTGAACTCAAATTTACTTAAATTTACGGACATATTCTAGCGGAATGAAAGAAAAAACATCAGCGCTTCATTCGAAGTACATCATCGATGGCGTTTCCAGACGGTTGACTCCGGCTGAGATGCTTGATGACTGCATCGCGTCCAAAGAAGAAGGGGTGGTTCCGAATAACGGGGAGTTCGAGCCGGTCGTGGACGAAAGTACGGATCCATCGCCATCAATGAAAAAGTTTCAGAATCAGAACGTTCAAGGCTACCTTGCGACAGTCGTTTCGCTTTTGGACGAACCCAGGCCGTTTCCGGCGGCGTACGCGGATCCCTACACCAGAGGCAGGATCGCCAAGGCGCTTCTAGACGCGGTGTGGCTGAACGGCCATTTCAAGCTCGGCGACCTGACCTTGGCCGCGAAATGGAAGTGGAACGGCAAGCCGCTCGGGAATATGGCAGCGTTCTACTCTTCGGCGGAAGCCACGGCCGACTACATCAATGATTTGGGAATATGCCTGAGCGGGTACTCGTTCTCTGAAAGTGGACGAATCTGCCAGACTTCTTTCAAGGTTGGAGCGTGCGAGAAGACCGAAAATCTGGATGAAGACGACATATTCCTACCCGAAGACGCTCCTTTCGGCAGCGAGCATCCGGTGCTTGGCCGCCGCAGGGCGGTTCCGGACAAATTGGCCGCGGATCCGGACAGCTGGATCATCTACGTGCCGTTTGACACGTGTGACTTCAGGCTCGGCGGTTCGCTTCTCTGCGACGCTCTCGGACAGAACGGGGACAATTTCCCGGAAATCGGAGACGCAGACTATTTTATTGACTGTTACGAGGTTATCCGTGAGTTCATCGAGGACAGAATCGCTGTGTCAGCCGCCACCGTGTGCGATGGAGGTCTGCTTACGGCACTGAAATTGATGTGTTCGGGGGATGTCGGAGCCGACATCGACATAAGCGGGATAATGAGCGCATACGGCGAGGACAAGAAGCTAAGGATCCTGTTCTCGGAGGTTCCGGGAGCGATCCTTCAGATCAAGGATTCAGACTACGATTATGTTGACGCCGAATTCCTGCTTCAGGACATCGCCTACTACCCTATAGGTCACCCGGTGACCGGCACCGGCGAAGTCAATGTGAAGGCCGGCGGCAGCGGAATCGCAGGCATATTGCAGTCCCTGCTCGGCAGCCAGGCCTCGGAAGGAGAAGACTGAGATTCATTATTTGCAAGCGGCAAATGGAGATTGCCGTGGAAATGATAATTAATAACACATATGGCAAGATACGCTGACACTCCGCACGGCGGAGGGGGCGGCAGGAAGCCCAAAATCTTTGTTCTTGACACGAACATCATCCTGCACGACCACAAGGCCATCCGCAAGTTTCAGGACAACGACCTGGTGATACCGATCGCCGTCATCGAGGAACTTGACAAATTCAAGAAAGGCAACGACAATCTGGCTTTCAACGCCAGAGGCTTCATGAGGGACATCGACCGCATCACCGACGGGAAATCGTTCGGGAAGTACGGTGTACCGATCGGAAGAGGACTGGGGAACATCAGGATAGACCCTGGGCATCCTTTCCCGGAGAGCATGAAAGGGATGTTCTACGATGATATTCCCGACCACAGGATCCTTGCCACCGCAATCTGGACCAGAGACAACAATCCGGACAGGTTCGTCGCCCTCGTCACGAAGGACATCAACCTCAGGATGAAGGCGAAGGCCGCCGGGATGGAGGTCCAGGACTACCTGACCGACAGGATCGACGAGGACAAGATCGAGAACTCCAACAAGGAAGTCCAGTTCCTTGGAGGGCTCTCTCCTGAGGCGCTGCAGAGCCTTGCCTACAGCCAGGAGACCGCCGTGGACTGGAAGGCCGTCTGCAAAGTCAGGCCCAAGGCCAACCAGCTTTACAAGATCAAGGGGCAGGACAGCACGATCTGCGCGAGGTTCGATGAGAACAGGGACAAGATTGTTCTGGTCAAGAACAAGGAAGCCTACGGAATACGTCCGCGCAACGACGAGCAGAAATTCGCTTTGGACGCCTGCCTGAACCCGGCCATCCAGCTTGTCTCGATGACAGGCGGAGCGGGAACCGGAAAGACCCTGCTGGCGCTGGCCGCAGCCATCGAGCAGGCCAAGGACTTCGACCAGATCATCCTTACAAGACCGACGATAGTGCTTGGCAATCAGGACATCGGCTTCATCCCGGGAGACCAGAAGGCCAAGATGAGTCCTTTCGTACAGCCTTTGATGGACAACCTGAACGTCATCAAGGCACAGTTCCGTCCTTCCAGCAAGGAAGCCTTGAGGATAGAGGCCATGCTGAAGGAGGAGAAACTGATGATCTCCCCTCTGGCCTACATCAGGGGCAGGAGTCTGGGGCGTGTGTTCCTCATCTGCGACGAGGCGCAGAACCTCACTCCGAACGAGGTGAAGACAATCATCACGAGGGCGGGAGAAGGCACAAAGATGGTGTTCACCGGAGACATATTCCAGATTGACCAGCCTTATCTGGATCAGTGGTCCAACGGACTGTCGCACCTGAACGAGAAGATGGACGGACAGAAGCTGTTCGAACATATATTCCTGAAAATAGGAGAAAGGAGCGAGCTTTCAGACATCGCGTCCCGCCTTTTGTAAGTTTGTAAGAGAGAGAAACCTGCCCCTGCTGCTTTTCAAGGCATGGGGGCAGGTTTTGATTTTTTGACTTTGCCTTTTGACATTTGATTTTTCCGTAATTGCTATAACCAAAGTTTTTTAGTAATTTTGTATTCTGTATTTACTGCAACGTCTATAAAACAAATTCTTGATAATATGTTCGACAAAAAGAAAAGAGTCTATCGTTTCGGCGGCAAGACCGCTGAGGGCGATGGACAGATGCGTGAGCTCCTGGGAGGAAAGGGAGCCAATCTGGCCGAGATGAGCAAGCTCGGAATGCCGGTTCCGGCAGGTTTCACAATCACGACTGAATGCTGCGCTGAGTATTACTCACTCGGCGGAGGCTATACGGAGGAACTCAAGAAGGAGGTCGCCGAGGCTTTGAAGGCCACGGAGACCGTCATGGGCAAGAAATTCGGTGATCCGTCCGATCCGCTTCTCGTAAGCTGCCGCTCTGGCGCCAGAAGTTCCATGCCAGGCATGATGGACACCATCCTCAACATCGGTCTTTGCTCCGCCACTCTTCCTGGAATGATCCAGAAGACAGGCAACCCAAGGTTCGTCTATGACGCTTACAGACGTCTCATCATGATGTACTCCGATGTCGTCATGGAGAAGGCCGAGGGCATCGAGCCGGCTGATGGCCAGGGAATCCGCCAGCAGCTTGACAGGATGATGATGGAGCTCAAGGAGCGGAAGGGCTACAAGTCCGACACCGACATCACAGCCGAGGAACTCAAGGACCTCTGCGAGAAGTTCAAGGCAAAGGTCAAGGAAGTTCTCGGAGTAGATTTCCCTGACACGGCCGAGGCCCAGCTTTGGGGTTCCATCGGCGGCGTGTTCAAGTCTTGGAACGGCAAGAGGGCCATCGCCTACAGAAGGATCGAGAAGATTCCTGATGACTGGGGAACAGCCGTGAACGTGCAGTCAATGGTGTTCGGTAATATGGGCAACACCTCTGCCACCGGTGTGGCGTTCTCACGTAACCCGGCCACCGGAGACAACAAGTTCTATGGAGAGTGGCTGATCAATGCGCAGGGTGAGGATGTGGTTGCCGGAATCCGTACCCCTAACCCTCTGAACGAGGCCACCAAGACAGAGAAGAACAAGGATCTGCAGTCCCTTGAGACAGCCATGCCGGATGTTTACAAGGAACTTGACGGAATTCGTCTGAGACTCGAGCAGCATTTCCGCGACATGCAGGACATCGAGTTCACCATCCAGGAGGGCCATCTTTGGATGCTCCAGTGCAGAATCGGCAAGAGAACCGGTCTGGCCGCCCTTCAGATGGCGATGGACATGGTTGATGAGAAGATGATCGACGAAAAGACAGCCGTGATGAGGGTTTCTCCTTCACAGCTCGACGAGATCCTCCACCCTATCCTCGACCCAGCGTCTGAGAAGAAGTCCAAGGTGCTTGCAATCGGTCTTCCTGCATCTCCGGGCGGAGCCGTAGGTCAGGTAGTGTTCACATCCGAGGCCGCCATGGAGGCCAACGCCAACGGCAAGAAGGCCATCCTCATCCGTGAGGAGACATCTCCTGAGGACATCGAGGGAATGCGCGCCGCGGCCGGCATCCTCACCACACGTGGAGGTATGACCTCACACGCGGCCCTTGTAGCCCGTGGATGGGGCAAGTGCTGCATCGTGGGCTGCGAGTCCATGAAGATCAACTTCGAGGCGAAGACCGTTTCCTTCGGTGATGTCACATTCAAGGAGGGAGACTGGATGAGCCTCAACGGAACAAAGGGATTCGTTTACGGAGAGAAGATCGACACGATGGACGCTTCCGAGAACCCGATGTTCATCAAGTTCATGTCAATCGTCGACAAGTTCCGCAAGATTGGTGTCAGAACCAACGCCGACACCCCTGAGGACGCTCAGAAGGCCCTCAGTTTCGGAGCCGAGGGAATCGGACTGTTCCGTATCGAGCACATGTTCTACGGGCTCAACTCCGAGCAGCCTCTGGCTAAACTGCGCAAGATGATCCTCTGCAACACTGACGAGGAAAGAAAGGCCGCTCTCGCTGAGCTTGAGCCTTACATCAAGGCATCTGTGAAGAGCACCCTGAAGATCATGGACGGCAAGCCGGTTGTGTTCCGTCTGCTTGACCCGCCTCTCCACGAGTTCGTGCCTAAGACAGAGGAGAAGGAGAAGGAGCTTGCCAAGGAGCTGGGTGTCACTGTCGAGGACATCGAGAAGCGTGGCGAGGCCCTTCATGAGGTCAACCCTATGATGGGTCACCGTGGAGTGCGTCTGCACATGTCCTACCCTCTCATCGCCGAAACTCAGTACAGGGCGATATTCACCGCCACCGCCGAGCTTCAGCAGGAAGGCTTCAACCCTCATCCTGAGATCATGATCCCAGTGACGATCTCCGCCCGTGAGCTCAGCTTCCAGAGGGCGATCTGCGACAAGGTGAAGGCTGAGGTTGAAGGCACCACCCGTCAATTCATCCTTTACAACTTCGGTACGATGATCGAGATACCTCGCGCGGCACTGACCGCCGACAGGATGGCCCGCGCAGCCGAGTTCTTCTCATTCGGCACCAACGACCTCACCCAGATGACATTCGGTTTCTCACGTGACGATGTCGGAACCTTCATGGGTGAATATCTTGGCAACAAGATCCTCGACGCCGATCCGTTCCAGACCATCGACACCAAGAGCGTGGGCAAACTGGTTGAGTTCGGCATCCAGGCCGGTCGCTCAAAGAGGCCTGACCTCAAGTGCGGTGTCTGCGGAGAGCACGGTGGAGATCCTGCGTCAATCCGTTTCTTCAACAAGATCGGTGTTGACTACGTTTCCTGCTCACCGTTCCGTGTGCCTATCGCGCGGTTGTCAGCCGCCCAGGCCGCGATCGAGCAGAGCAAGTAGTTAGAGTTTCACTGACATATTCATAAAGAATCCGTCCCTTGCCGGGGCGGATTTTTTGGCAATATAATTGCTGTTGTGGGCGCAAGAAATTTCCCCTTGCCGAATTTTTCACGTTACAAAAATTGCGGCAAGGGGAAATTTCTTTGCGCTATTAACGCATTGCGAATTATTATGCCTACCTATAGTTCTAACCATAGAGGCTATGGGAAATTTCTTTTGCGTCATGGCGACATCGTCGGCCAACCCACCGTGGCAGATAAAATCCTGATATTCAAGCAGAAGCGCTCTCTCGTGGTATTAAAACCAGAACCACGAAAGAGGCTACATGGCTCATTATCATCTACTTAAGTGCCACGACCCCGCCCCGCCCACACATCTACGGGGCGTTGAGTCTGGCAAAGCGTAGCGACCAACCATAGTAGCCAGTGCGCCACTATCATTAAGCCTGTAGCGCACCGGGCTGGTCGAGGTGTCGAAACGTACTTGGAAGCTTCGGCAAACCCTGCGACCGGAGCGAACTACTTGGAGCCGAGGTAGAGGAATACCATTCCGAGGAGGACGAGGGCGAGGTCGATGGCTTTGCTGCGGAGGTTTTTCTCTTTGAAGACTAGGGCGGCGAAGAGGAAGCTGACGATGACGCTGCCGCGGCGGATCATCGAGACGACAGAGATCATCGCTCCCGGGAGAGACAAGGCGTAAAGATAAACGAAGTCGGCGACACTCAGGAATACAGAGATGAATATGATTGACCAGCGCCAGCGGAATGGTGTGGTTTTCTTTCGGTTGGGATACCAGATGAGCATCATCATCACGCCCATCATTCCGCACTGGTAGATGTTGTACCAGCTCTGGACGGACATCTTGTCCATGGCAAGGCCGTCCGGATTCATCAGGAACTTGTCGTAGAGTCCGCTGAGGGCTCCGAGAATCGCCGAGCCGACAACGGCATAGATCCAGACATTGTGCTCGAAATCAATCCCTTCCTTCTTTCCGCTGCGGCTCAGCATGAAGAAAGACACGACAGCCAGCAGGACTCCGATCCATTGGAGCCAGTTCAGCTTCTCCCCGAAGATCAGCATCGCACCTATCAGGACCAGAACCGGGCGGGTGGCGTTGATCGGGCCGACAATCGTGAGAGGAAGATGCTTCATTCCGTAGTAGCCTAAAGTCCAGGAACTGAGGACTATGACGCTCTTCAGCAGAATCCATTTCTGGACCGCCCAGCCACCATATTCACCAACCTTGAGGATGCTGCCGTCAAGAGCGGTGGTGCCGTAGGAAAGAGCGATGAACGGAATGAATATGAGCGAGCAGAACAATGTGTTCAGGAACAGCACAGGGATGACGGCGTTGCCGCCAAGGGATTCCTTTTTGAAGGAGTCGTAGAATCCAAGCAGGACCGCCGACAGGAACGCTAACGATAACCACATAACAATTACTGCTATACTAACCGGGTGCAAAGATAATCTTTTTCAGGAATATTATTGTGTTCCGGCTCATGCGGCAGGCAGTGAATAAACTTGGCCGGGAACCGTGCAAGTGTGGAAAAAATATGGTAACTTTACGAAAAATTTTACCCAATGAGCGCAGTGCACGTTATTGACCATCCTATGATCCAGCATAAGCTGACGATTATGAGGAAAAAGGAAACCGGTTCCAAGGATTTCCGCGAATTGCTTAAAGAGATTTCCCTTCTGATGGGATACGAGATCACCAGGGATCTTCCTCTTGACGACATCGAGATAGAGACCCCTATCTGTAAGATGACAGCCAAGAAGGTATCGGGCCGCAAGCTTGCCATCGTTCCAATCCTCCGCGCCGGCATCGGCATGGTGGACGGACTCCAGACACTCGTTCCCGTGGCGAAAGTCGGACACATAGGACTTTACCGTGACGAGAAGACCCACACTCCTGTGGTTTATTACTGCAAACTCCCTGAAGACATAAACAAGCGTCTCGTGATCGTGACCGACCCGATGCTCGCCACCGGAGGAAGCTCTTGCGACGCGTTGACAATGCTGAAAGAGCGTGGATGTTCGAACATCAGGCTTATGTGCCTCGTGGCAGCTCCGGAAGGAATCGCCCGCGTGCAGAAAGAGCATCCTGACGTTGACATATTCGTGGCCGCGATTGACGAGTGCCTGAACCAAGACGCATACATAATTCCCGGACTTGGTGACGCCGGAGACAGAATCTTCGGCACGAAGTAAAAAGGCCATTGTATGAGCAGGCAGATCCCGGAAATTAATTACTTGATGTCTCTTGTGGAGAAGAGATTCTGTAAGAGTGTCATGACATCCACTGACTTTTACTCTCTGGCTCAAGAGATTGAAAGCGAGACCATGAAAGAATTTCCGCCTCCACACTGAAAAGGATGTGGGGTTATGTCAACATGACCCCGCTTCCTCGGCAGACAACACTTGATGTACTGGCCAAATATATCGGCTCAACAGACTATAAGACATTCTGTGAAAGCATTAAGAATTCTACGGCGTTCCAGTCAAGATTCTTCACGGCCAACTTCATCAACTCCTGCGACCTGGCGCCGGACTCCAGAGTTGAGATCGGTTGGGATCCCAATCGCAAGGTCACACTCAAGTACATGGGCGACTACCTGTTTGAAGTAGAATCCTCCCTCAACTCCAAACTCAGGCAAGGAGACCGCTTTGAGGCCGCCAACTTCATAAAAGGCTCCCCTCTCTACATTTCCAGAATCCTCAGGGACGGCGAATACACTCCGTCCTACATAGCCGGCCGCCAAGGCGGGATCAATCATCTGAAGACACTTTGAGATGGGATTCTCCGGTGACGACAAAGGCGGTTTTTGTCACCGAAGAGGGGCCTCTGGAGTTCTTGGGGAACGAATATGCCCAAAAACGTCGCAAAAAAGACACCTCTAGAAAAAGACTCCGACGGCGAATTGAAGATCAGCATGGCCGGAAAAATCCGACGTGACACCCACGGACAGTATCAACGGGCTGAATGTCAGGAACAATCCCACATCGGCCGCCGGACTTTTGAATGACTTGTCCTCCACTTTGGCCCACTGGCCGGAAACGTCCTCCCAACAGCGAGTGTAAGATGTCACACCGGCTCCGGCAAAGAATCCGAAACGACGGGAAGTGAACATGGCGAGACCGGCGGTGATCATGGTACGGTCTGCACGGGACTTTCCTGTGGCCCAGATGCGGCCATATTCAGTGTCACCATCGCTGGTGCATGTGTAGGAATATTCATTCTTCCGGAAATCACTCCGATAGTTGACGTATGCGCCGATGCCTTTCCAAGTCGCCACCGCCATCGCACCATAGGATGGGGTCGGGAATATTCCGGCATCGGCAAGGACGGCCAACCTGAGTCCTTCCTTCCGGTGCTGTTTTTTCCCTTCAAGTCGCTGAGCCACTAGTTCCGGTCGCTGAGCCTGTGGTTCGACGGGGCCTACCAACCATCGTAGCGACACTGCTTGACGTGTCTTAGAGGTCACTTCGACAGGCTCAGTGACAGGGCTTATCTTCTGGATCGAAATGAACTTCGGTCTGTCCGGCTTCTTCCCGAAAGCCATCATCCCTTGCATATACCTCACCTTGATTGCCTCAAAACGGGCCGCCTGCGCCGCCGACATCTTCCCCGAAGCGTTGGACAAAGTCTTCCTGAGTGACGAGAGTTCAGCCATAAGCGAGCCCAACGACTCCATCTGGAGGCTCTGCCCGGACTCGACCTTGGCCCGCATCTCCACGCAACGGTCACAGATGTAGGCATACTTGTCCAACGCCTTGTCGTAATTGTCCGACTGCGGCGCGGCGGCAGCGGAAGGCCAAAAACAAAGCACGGAAAGCAAAACCAAAAGAATATGTCGGTGAATATACCTCATAAACCTCGATGCATCATACAAATTTAGTAACATTCAAAAAATAACCTGCATCATCTTAAGGAATCTTTTCGGTCTAGATCTCTTTTCTCATCAGTCATGTGCCACCGGCACACTCCTTCTTCAAAAAAAGATCTATCCTCGAAAATCTTCTCTTAATCTGAAGCAACTTATTTTTTTCATGTTCCTTAACATAAAAATGGTTATCTTTGAGTTTCAGACCAACAATTGTGAAGACAGTTTCAGAATATTCAATCGCATAATGGACGAGGCATCCGGATTTTTCGAGACACCGACAGAGGCTCAAAGCCCGAGACAAGGCATTTTCGAGCTGATGCGCAGCAACCCTGAAAGTTACTGCGAGATCTGGCGTGCCGACAAGGACGGACGCTTCCGCATCTATAAGGCTCTGAAAAGTGAATATGCCGGTGACGCCGTCTATGAGCGTCTGTTGAGGAAAGAATTCGAGATAGGATATTCATTGGACCATCCGAACATCTGTGAGTACTATGGTTTCGTGAACATTCCGCCGCTTGGCAACTGCATCGAGATGGAATGGGTGGACGGTTGCTCTCTGGACACTCTCCTGCCCCGTGGAGCGATCAGCAAGACATTGGCGTCAAAGATCATCAATGAGACATGTGACGCGTTGGCCTATATGCATTCCAAGCAGATTGTCCACCGGGACCTCAAGCCGTCCAACATCATGCTGACCTACAACGGCAACAATGTCAAACTCATCGACTTCGGGCTTTCCGACTCTGATTCGCATTCCGTCCTGAAAGGTTCTGCCGGGACGCAGGTCTATGCATCCCCGGAATTGATTTCCGGTGGCAACGTGGACTACCACACCGACATATTCTCGCTTGGCTGCGTCATTGACCGCTTGAGTCCGGCCTACGCCAAAGTGGCCCGGAAATGCTGCCAAAGAGATCCTTCGAGGCGTTACCAAAGCGCGCTTGAGGTCAAGGAGGCCATCAAACACATATCCAGGCTGCCGTTGTGGCTTGCTGCTGTCGCTTTAATCGCCTTTGTGACTCTGCTTTCCATACGCCCTTGGACCCGCCATGTACTTTCAGGTGCGACAGACTCTTTAAGCAAGGTTGTGGGCACAGACTCGGCATCCGTGATTCAGACTGTGGACTCAGGTCAGATGGTGGGCATTGGCTCGCCTTCCACTGACTCGACTTCGGACAAGGATAACTTCCGGAATCCGCCGGAATCCGCAAAGGCTGCCAGCGCCACAGTGAAATCATCAGATTCCACCAAGAAGATCGTACGGAAGGATGAAAGCAAATCTGAAAAGAAAGAGCCTTCACCCCGTCAGGCAAAACCACAAAGCGACAAAGAAGCCATCGACGAGCTTTTCCGTCAGGCCACCGAACTATTTGACCAATAAAGTAGTTTGCCCACGACATTCCGTTCCTTCCCTGGCAACGATTCCAGTCCGTTTCGTAGCCAGACAATCCCATACTTCACTCTCCGGCGACATTATCGTCCCGTTTCGTTACCCAGCGGTGCAGCCAGCACTCTCCGGCGACATTATCGCCCCGTTTCGTTACCCAACGGTGCAGCCAGCACTCTCCGGCGACATTATCGCCCCGTTTCGTTACCCAGCGGGTCACTTTGAATATATACTTTCTAATTCCGACTTTGAGAACATCCTGAAACGTGCCTGCCAATAAGCGGATTTCTCACCGTCGAACTCACCACGATCAATCTCCGACTCCTTGCCGACCCTGTGCAGGATCGTGTTGTTGCCATCCCCCATATGCTCAGCCCAAGTGAGTTCCGCGAACGGTGAATCCTGTCTCCGGCCTATGTGATGCAGCTCATCTGGATCTCCGTTCGAGTCCCGAGGCGGGTACCCTTCACCGATCAAGTCAGCGTTATTGTAATCCTTCCACCTGCTCCAATCCGCCAGTTTAGTCTTAAGCCACTCCTTCCGGCAGTTGAACGCCGACCAATCAATGTCCGACCGGATAAGCGCCGGCCGTCCCCCGACCATATATGGGGGTAAAAACGAAATGTGTATAATAGAGTAGGGGAGTGGAGAGGTGTATGTGTGGTGATTATGAAAGGGTTAGGGGAGTGTGAGCCGTGAACTGGGGATAAAACGAAATGTTACTTTTGCTTTACTTATGCGTTACTTTTAAGGCTGATTGAAAGCCGTCTTTTAAGTTTGAATGTTACATTGCCTTCAGAAAGGGGTAAAACCGCCCTATTTTGAAGGCTTTTTTCGTATCTGGTTAATTGGGTGGTTAAATGGTTTGAGGGTCTATAACGCCAAATATGGCTCAATCTGAAGGCGTTGTTAAGGCATAAGAGTGCGGAAGTTTATACTGGCTTTCAATAATGGTTGAAATGCCTTTCAAAAGCCATATTTCAAAGAATGAAAGTAAGCATTCGATAAAGTACGACTGTCAGTTTGATTAAGTGGTATATAACTTTG
>ENA-OUQO01000200-OUQO01000200.1-human-gut-metagenome-genome-assembly--contig:-NODE-200-length-25895-cov-4.439512_pt1 | contig 25895 bp, 8 predicted proteins | sample MGYA00237944_ERZ548825 | MGnify/ENA primary metagenome ERZ548825 (study PRJEB26490, sample SAMN05194700) | human gut metagenome | biome: terrestrial biome; feature: human-associated habitat; material... | reverse complement strand
CGGGCCCCCGTCAATTCCTTTGAGTTTCACCGTTGCCGGCGTACTCCCCAGGTGGAATACTTAACGCTTTCGCTTTACCACTCAGAGGTCGCCCTCCGAACAGTTAGTATTCATCGTTTACTGCGTGGACTACCAGGGTATCTAATCCTGTTCGATACCCACGCTTTCGAGCCTCAGCGTCAGTCGCGAGTTGGTATGCTGCCTTCGCAATCGGAGTTCTGCGTCATATCTATGCATTTCACCGCTACACAACGCATTCCGCATACCTCACTCGAACTCTAGTCCGGCAGTTTCAACGGCAGGCCGGGGTTGAGCCCCGACATTTGACCGCTGACTTGCCTGACAGCCTGCGCTCCCTTTAAACCCAATAAATCCGGATAACGCTCGCATCCTCCGTATTACCGCGGCTGCTGGCACGGAGTTAGCCGATGCTTATTCTTGCGGTACACTCATCAGGCGTCTCGACGCCGCTTTGTTCCCGCACTAAAGAAGTTTACAAACCATAGATCCGTCTTCCTTCACGCGACTTGGCTGGTTCAGACTCTCGTCCATTGACCAATATTCCTCACTGCTGCCTCCCGTAGGAGTTTGGTCCGTGTCTCAGTACCAATGTGGGGGACCTTCCTCTCAGAACCCCTAGATATCGTGGGCTTGGTGGGCCGTTGCCCCGCCAACTACCTAATATCACGCATGCCCATCCTTCACCGATAATTCTTTCATCCCCCAAGGATGCCCCCGGAGGACGTATGCGGTATTAGTCGGAATTTCTCCCGGTTATCCCCCTGTGAAGGGCAGGTTGCATACGCGTTACTCACCCGTGCGCCGGTCGCCGACAGAAGTGTTGCCACTCCCTCGCTGCCCCTCGACTTGCATGTGTTAAGCCTGTCGCTAGCGTTCATCCTGAGCCAGGATCAAACTCTCCGTTGTTTATCTTGTTCTTTTGTTTTTCTCTGTCATTCCGACAGCCAGACCAACAACCTCGGATCGTCCCGGCATCTGCGCTATTCTTTCTCTTGACGGAGGGCTTCCGCCCTCTTCCTTCGTCTTGTCTCTTTATCGCATCATTTCAATGTTCTCTGCGCCGTTTCCTTTTCGGAAAGCGGTTACAAAGGTACTGCCTTTATTTTTAACCGCCAAATTTTTCGCGAACTTTTTTTTCAAGTTTCTTTTTCAGAACCCCGCGTCCGCGCCGGTCCGACGCCCTCCGGCATCACGCCAAAGCTTCACGACCACCGGTCTGTTTCGCTTTTGCGGTTGCAAAGGTACTGCCTTTTCCCTTTCCCGCCAAACTTTTCAGCATCTTTTTTTGCCCCTTTTTTCAACTTTTTTCACAACATATTGATTCTCCGTCACTTATTTCGGAAACTTTTTTCACCCCGTTTTCCTTCTTTTGCGACAGAAACAAGCCCCAATTATTTACACACATTATTATACATTTAAGAGCAGACATATTTTTATAAACATTCATGGCAAAATATTCTTATAATACGTCAGATTTCCGTAAATTTGTACAAGAATAGAAAAACGAGAACGAATGAACGAGGCTAAACTTAGTCAACTCTACTTGCGCGACACTGCTTTTCAAGATTTGATGCAGCGCCGCATCTACAACGTGCTTCTCATCGCCTCGCCCTACGACGCCTTCATGATGGAGGAAGACGGACGCATCGAAGAGCAGCTGTATTTTGAGTACACATCGCTCAATCTGAGTTCTCCCCCTCGCGTGGCACAGGCAAGCAGCTACGAGGACGCCCACGATCTTTTAAGAAGCAAGTCGTTCGATTTAATCATCGCGATGCCTGGCAACGACATCGGACTCACATTCCGCGAAGCCAAAAACATCAAGTCAAGCTATCCCGACATTCCGTTTATCGTATTGACTCCATTCTCACGCGAAGTGTCGCGGCGTCTTGCCAACGAAGACTTCTCCGGCGTCGACTATGTGTTCAGCTGGCTCGGCAACGTCGACCTGCTTCTTGCTATCATCAAATTGATGGAAGACAAAATGAACAGCGACAACGACATTCTTGAAGTTGGCATCCAAACCATACTGCTTGTGGAAGACTCCGTGCGCTTCTACTCATCAGTGTTGCCCCACCTGTACAAGTTTCTGCTGAAGCAATCGCTAATTTTCTCAACCGAAGCGCTCAATGAGCACGAGCAGATGCTCCGTATGCGCGGACGCCCAAAAGTCATTTTGGCACGCACATACGAGGAGGCGATGACTTTGTACAACAAGTACAAGAACGAGATTCTCGGCGTAATCACCGACGTGTCGTTCAGCAGAGACGGAGAGAAGGACAAGCACGCCGGCATCCGCCTTGCCAAAGAGATAAAGGGAATCGACCCCTATGTCCCCATCATTATGGAATCGTCAGAGACCGAGAATGCAGTCTACGCCAAAGAAATGGGCATCTAGTTTCTCGACAAGAATTCCAAGAAGTTTCCTGTCGACCTTGGGCGCATCATCACCGACAATTTCGGTTTCGGTGATTTCGTGATACGCAACCCCGAGACCGGAGAGGAAGTGATGCGCATAACCGACCTGAAAGAGTTTCAGGACAACCTATTCAAAATTCCAGACGAGTCGCTGCTGTACCACGCCTCACGCAACGACATCTCGCGGTGGCTGTATTCGCGCGCGATGTTTCCCATCGCCGAAATCATTCAAGCCCATCGTTTCCGCGAAATCAGCGAGGCGGCAGAGGTAAAGAAATTCTTCTTCAACCTGATTGTGAAATACCGCAGGATGAAGAACAAAGGAGTCGTTGCCATTTTCAAGAAAAACCGCTTCGACTACTACTCCAATTTCGCCCGCATCGGCCAAGGCTCACTTGGCGGCAAGGGACGCGGCCTGGCTTTCATCGACTCTATCATAAAGAAATATCCGATATGCGACAATTTTGACGGCGTCACAGTGTCAATTCCGCGAACGGTGGTGCTCTGCACCGACATTTTCGACCAATTCATGGAAGAAAACAACCTATATCCCATCGCCCTGTCTGACGCCCCCGACGAGGAGATTCTGCGCTGTTTCATAAACGCAAAACTGCCGTCGCAGCTTAAAGACGACTTTCTTGCCTTGTTTGAGGTTATCGACAAGCCGTTGGCGATACGCAGCTCAAGCCTTCTCGAAGACTCGCATTATCAGCCCTTTGCCGGCATATACTCCACATATATGGTGCCGCGTCTCGACAACAAGGAGGAGATGCTGCATCTGCTCGGCGACGCCATAAAAAGCGTCTATGCGTCAGTGTTCTATGCCGACAGCAAAGCATACATGACCGCCACAAGCAATCTTATCGACCAAGAAAAGATGGCTATAATCATACAAGAGGTGGCTGGCGCGGAGCACGACGGATACTATTACCCATCGTTTGCAGGAGTGGGCCGCTCGCTTAACTATTACCCCATCAACGACGAGATGCCCGAGGACGGAGTGGCAGAAATTGCCGTAGGACTCGGTAAATACATCGTTGACGGAGGTCTGGCACTGCGTTTTTCGCCAAGACATCCCGACAAAGTGCTGCAAACAAGCACTCTCGACCTTGCCCTGCGCGACACACAGACCCAACTCTACGCCCTCGACCTTAAAGACGTTGAAGGCGGATTCAAGGTCGACGACGGGTTCAACATAAAGAAAATACGTGTGCAGGACGCAGCAAAAAATGGCTCATTGCGCTATATGGTGTCGACTTTCGACCCCTACGACCAAGTGATTCGCGACAGCGAGTACGGTAACGGACGCCGCGTGGTTACATTCGCCAACGTGCTGCAACACAAAGCATTCCCGCTTGCTGAGATTGTAGACTTCATGCTTTCCGAAGGAGAAAAAGAGATGCGTCGTCCGGTGGAAATCGAATTTGCCGGATGCATCGACAAGCACGGAGAGACAAAAGGCAACGTATATTGGTTGCAGATACGTCCAATTGTCGACCGCAAAGAAATGCTTGATGAGAAAATCATGCATACATCCGACAGCCAGCTGATCATGAAGACATCCAGCGCTCTCGGACACGGTATGATGGACGGTGTCACCGACGTGGTGTATGTCAAGACGCAGAACTTCTCCTCGTTCAACAACCCTATGGTGGCACGCGAGATAGAGAAGCTCAACAAGTCATACGTAGAAGCCGACAAGGGATATATTCTGATAGGTCCCGGACGATGGGGCTCAAGCGACCCCGCACTGGGCATCCCCGTGAAATGGGCGCACATATCAGCCGCACGCGTGATTGCAGAAACGGCACTGCCGGGATACCGCATAGAGCCAAGCCAGGGCACGCATTTCTTTCAGAATCTCACATCGTTCGGCGTCGGGTATTTCACCATAAACGACAAGAACGGCGACATCTGCGACATTGAATATCTCGACAGCATGCCTGCCGTCTACGAGTCCGACCATTTGCGTTCCGTGCGTTTCAGCCGACCGCTGCAAATCGGAATAAACGGCAAGACGGGATTAGGAATCATTGTAAAACCAACAACAGAAGATAACTGAACATATGTCAATCATAAACAACCTAAAAGCAATGTTGGGTTTTCCCGACAAAGAAGATATGGGCAACGAGAACTCATCGCAGACAAACTCGCCGTCTTACATCAACCCGTTCAAAAAAGAAAACGAAAAGCCATTGCCACCGCCTGTTCCGGAAGTGGCTAAAATCTCACAGAAGGATGTTGAAGACGCCATAAGCGATGAAGTGGTCGACAAGGTAACCTCCGTGCTCAACACGTCATTGCCGGAATACGTGCGCGAATGCATCGACAAAGACGCGCAAGCCAACTACGTGAGAAGCCTTATCGGATCAACGCTCACCGACTTCCTGCAGCAAATCAAGCAGGAGGCGGAGGAAGCCGCTCGCCAGCAATGGCAAAAAGACCGTATGGACCTTGCCAACAAATCGTCGGAGACTTCAAAGCAGATGAACGAATACAAGACGAAAAACGAAGAGCTGCGAAACCGCATTCTAAGCCTTGACAGGCAGAAAACCACGCTCAACGACCGCATATCGACATTGGAAAACCGCGCTGCCTCAGCGGAGGCTGAACGCGAGCAGTATCAGCTGGAATGCAAAAGTCTGATGAACAAAATCAAAGTGGCTGCTGTCAACGATGAGGCGCTGCAGGCATTGCGACAGGACAACGATGACTTGCGCGCGGCAAACGAGAATCTGCAAAACGAAATTGCCGAAATCAAAGCCGAGGCCGAACGCAAGGCCACCGACTCGGCGGCTCAAATCCTTGCCGCCAAAGCAGACGTGGCGAAGAAGGAGGCGCGCATTGCCGAATTGTCATCACAACCCGACGACACAAACGAGAAGGAGGCGGAAATCGAGCGTCTAAACGCCGAACTCGAGTCCATAAAAAGCAACGCCAAAACCGAAGCAGAAGCGCTGACGGCACGCATTACGGCTCTCTCGCGGGCCACCTTAGAGCTGGAAGAGACAAAACGCAAACTCGCCGAAGCCGAAGATGAAAAGTTAGCGCTGAAAAATGCCCCAGCGACAAGCAGCGAGGAACTGGAAAAGCTCCAAAACGAACTTGCCGTGCGCAACAATGAGTTGGCAAGTATGCGGTCCACAATCCAAAGCCAGAACGACGAGCTCTACGCCTTGCACGAGAAACTTAACGAGACCGGCGACACCGCAAAGATGGCTGAAATCGAAGCCACTCGCGCCAAGCTCGAAGACACCGTGGAGAAACTCAACAATGAGCTGTCGCAAAAACAATTGCAAATCGACGACCTCAACAGCACGAAAGACGAGATTTCTTCTGTCTACGAGCAGTTGAAAAAGGAATTGGAACGCAACAAAAAGCACTATGCCGACAAGGAGCAGGAGTTCCGCCAACAGATTGTGGCGCTGAAAGACGAGCTGGAATCAGCAAAAAACGAGATTTCAATCCAAAAGGCAGAAAAGAAAGCCAAGAAAAAGGCTCAACACCATGCGGCTCCGCTGTCGGGAATATCTGCCATCGACTACACAACCGAATATTCCGACTGGCTGATGCCCACACCGCCGACAAACGCAATTCCAATCGTTGCCGAAGAGCCTGAAGAACCCGAAATAGAGAATCATAAAGAACCGGAAAAGAGTCACACGAACCCCAACATTCCAGAGCAAATGGAACTGTTTTCATAACTATGGACTATACGACCTTATCACCGGAACTTGAAGAGCGCGTGCAGCGCGCTGTCGACAATTTTATGCAAGGCTATGGCTGCTGCCAATCAGTGGTGGCGGCTTTCGCCGACATCTACGGACTCAGCGACGACCTCGCAAAACGCATTGCCGCAGGTTTCGGCGGCGGCGTTGGGAGGCTTCGCATGATGTGCGGCGCCGTGTCGGGCATCGTGTCGCTTGCGGGACTCGACTGCGGTCAGACCGACGGTGCCGACCGCGAAGGCAAATCGGCTTGCTACAAGGTTGTACAACAGCTTCTTGAGAAATCGCGCGAGCAAAACGGCTCGCTCATCTGCGCCGAAATTCTCGGGCTGAAAGGCCACGACAAAGCAGTGTCGACCTACGAGGCATCGCCTCGCACAGCCGAATACTACAAGTCGCGTCCTTGCGCTGCCAAGGTGGAGAGCGCAGCCCGCATCTTCGCCGAATATCTCCAAGCCAAAGCTTCGTTAACATAAAATAACAGCATCAACAACAAAAAAATATTTAGATTTTCCCCCCCCCCGTATTTGTATTCTTTGTAAATTTGCATCCGCTATTAAAAGCAGGTTATATTTTAATCAACACATTAACAATTAATATAGGTACGTCACAGCACCATACTTCCCAACTTTAATCAGTGTTTGTGGCATAAAAAGGTTTAAAAGAATAGGTAAAAAAGAGTGAGATATACCAAACTGATAATTACACTAATTATTGGTTTCGCAATGGATATGGCTGCTGAAGGAATAACCGCCGACAGCATCTTTATCCAAAATTCGCGCCCAATAAAATTTATTGTAAATAGGATCAACATCAGCGACCAAGATAGGAAATGGATTACTGATGTGCTTATCCCAGAGCTTCAAAGGCTGGGAGATAGGGGTATTGTTTTCGGACGTGCCGCCGCTTCTCCAGAAGGCCCATACGACAACAACCGTCGTCTGGCAAACCAACGTCGCGCATCGGTCGACGCTCTGCTTCGAAGCTACGGCATCGGCACCGACCACATCCAATACGACGTTGTGGCTGAGGACTACGACCTGCTCTACACCATGATGATGCTGAAACACGACGCCAAATTCCATGATGTCGACTCCTTAATCACACTCTACGCCGACGACACCCAACGTCTTAAGGCCGCTATGAAGCGGCACGACGGCGGCAAGCTATGGCGCTACCTGCTGAAAGAATATTTCCCGAAACTGCGCGCAGTGAGAATAATTGTCGTTGACAAAAGGCTTGCCAACGTGGACAGCAACGACCTGGCTCCACGACCTATAGCAGCAACCATTCCGGCAACTGTCGCCGACTGCCATCTGCGCATCCAAAATGCCGACATCACACCGGCATACATCATCCCAGCGACAACACCCGCCTCGACTTTGCCGCGTCGCGAGGTGCTGAGCGTGAAGACAAACGTGCTGTTTGACTTTGCCTACATGCCGGGCTACGACCGCTTCTGCCCTATTCCAAACGTTGCGTTGGAATATTATCCGCTTCATGGTCATTTCACCTACGGTGCAAGTTTCGACTGCCCGTGGTGGCAGCACTATGATGAGCATAAATATTTTCAGGTCAGAAACTATCAGCTGCACACCCGCTACTATCTGCGCAGCGGCGACATCCGCAAACGCAAACCGGGAGAAGGCGCGGCTTTCAGAGGTTTATACCTCAGTCTATACGCGCACGCGTACCTATACAATATCTGCTTCGATGAGAAACGCGGATGGGAAGGCGAAGGCTGGGGCGCTGGTTTGGGTATAGGCTATGTCGTCCCGTTAGGTCGCTCCGGACATTGGAAGCTGGAGTTCGGGCTGCAGGCGGGATATCTCAGCACCAACTACGACCCCTATCAGTGGAAATGCCCCGTAGACCACGACACCGACAAAGAGCAATATTACTACAAGTGGTACGGCGATGCCAAGGATTTCCAAAAGAGGCAGCACCGCTTCTCGTGGCTTGGTCCTACCAGAGTGGAGATAACGCTCAGCTACGACCTGCTCTACAGACGCAACAACAAAAAAGGCGTAAGTTTCAGAAACCGAGAAACGACAATCAACTATTAGACAAAACATAACAACAATGCGCAATATAACAAAACTCATATCACGAATCATCCTTGATGCAAGCCGCAAAGCCTGCAACAAGGCTGTCGTCATGTGTTTTGCATTGTTATGCCTTGTCGCAACGGGATGCGTGCGCGAGCCTAAGCTCCATCTCCACCAGGGCGGCGCCGACATAGATATGGAGATACCGACCGTCGACCTCGACTTGAAAGTGATATGGAACTACATTTTCAAGTACGACACCGAATACGACTGGCAAGCGGAGTGGATCTACGGATGGGACAACACCGACAAGGAAATGTTCGGCACTATCGGCTACACAGAGCCTGACGCCTTCGAGGTGCGCCGCTATTTCACCGGCAACGTCCAGTTCGGTGTTCACAATGCCCCTTACAGGCACTCAATCGTCGGCAACCACGTCCAAGCCAAATACGATTTCGGTTTTTGGGACATCCTTGCATGGAACAACATCAACACTCCCGACGGGGTGCAGAGTGTGCATATCGACGAAAACACCACCTACGACCACGTCACAGCTTACACCGGACAGACAATATACCCGGCGCTCTACAACTCGCCGCAGTTCACGCGCTCCTTCTATCAGCCGGAGGAGCTGTTTGCCGGATACCGTGGAGGAATTGAGATAAACAAGAATCTGGACGGATTCACGTTCGACGAGAACCGCAACTGCTGGGTACGGCAGCTCGAGATGGAGCTGCAGCCAGTGACCTACATCTATTTGGTACAAGTGATTCTGCGCAACAACGACCACAACGGCAGAAAGGTGACAGCCGTAGAGGGGAACGCCAATCTAAGCGGTATGGCTCGCTCCGTAAACCTCAACACAGGCGTGACGGGGGCTGACGCCATCACCGTGAACTTCTTCATGCGGATGAAGCAGGACGTTGCCGACAAGAACGGCGACAAGGTCGACGTGATAGGCGGAAAGGTGCTGACTTTCGGCATCCCGAAACTAAACCCGAGCAAACTTGACGCGCGAGCATATCTGGAATCGCTGCAGAAAGTGAAGAACGCCGACCTTAACAACCGCCACTATATTGACGTGAAAATGCAGTTCTACAACGGCAAAGACTCCACGTTCGTGTTTGACGTCACCGACCAGGCGCGACGGCTGTTCCGGGGAGGTGTAATCACGGTGGAGCTCGACATGGACAAGGTGCCTGTCCCCAACCGGTCCGGAGGCTCCGGCTTCGATGCTGTGGTGGAGGACTACGAAGAGAAAGAATGGATATTCGACATGTAATCAATAATAAATTTAATATATAATAAACAATACGAACTATTTTAATTTTTTAATTTATGAACAAATTTTTTATCGCAGCCGCTTCGGCATTGGCTCTCGCCAGCTGCTCAAGCGACGATTTCTTGGGAGAAATTCAGGGAAATGAGCAAAATGGAGCCACCTCCGCAATCAACTTCGGTGGCGACACAGGCAAAATCACACGCGCCACAACAAAGGGCAACGCAGCCGCAGACCTTCTCGAAAACAACTTTGTAGTTGTCGGTTTCAAAGGCAACAAGACAGACGCAGCCAACAACGAAACGTACGCTTTCGACCACTACAATGTGAACTTCAAAGACGGTTCAGCATTCTCTACCGAGTCAAACCGTGCTGGTTGGGAGTATGTAAATCAGAAAATGGATGTAAAGGGAGTCACCCCTGCCGGACCTCTCGCACAGAACGCATCGCAGCAGACCATCAAGTATTGGGACCACTCTTGCGCATCCTACGATTTCATCGCATTCTCAATGGGTAAGGGTGCGGCGTCAAAATACGCCACTCCGACACACGTTGACAAAGCCAACCTCGACAAAGCCGCATACACTCTCACCGGCAACGTAAACACTCTCAGCGAGTGCTACATTTCCGACATGAAGACTGTTGAAGAGAAAGACTACAACAAGACCTCTGTATCAATGAGTTTCCGTCACCTTGCCAGCAAGGTGCGCATGGCTCTCTTCGAGATTGTTCCAGGTTATGTGATCAGCGACGTGAAGTTCTATACCGACGCAACAAGCACCACAACCGACAACACGGAAGGCACACTCATCGGAAAATTCAACAATTCCGGCACATTGACAGTGTTCTTCCCCACAACAGGTACCGACCACTCTACTGAGAAAGACTACAACAAGGCTCACGTAAGCTTCACTGCATCAACAACTGCAGGTGAGACTGGCGTATTGAATCATAAAGGATTCGGCGCTGTCAACTACAACAACCAGGCCGAAGGCACGATTCCTGCAGGTAAAACTTACCTCAGCCAGAATGCAGCGGATCCTTCTTACTGCGACGCCGGCTATCAGAACGTGCTTCCGTCGGAAGGTGCGGCAAGCGCCATCACTCTGCGCATCGACTACAAGCTCACTTCTGTCGACGGTTCTAAAGAGACAATCAACGTGAAGGGTGCCACTGCAACCGTTCCTGCCGAATACACAGAATGGAAGTCTGGTTACGCCTACACTTACATCTTCAAAATCTCTCAGGACACCAACGGTTCTACCGGCGGCACAAGCACTGGTTTGACTGCCATTTCTTTCGACGCTGTTGTTGTTGACGATGAGGCAAACGGTCTCCAGGAAACAATCACCACTGTTTCTGACAACAGCTTCACTACATACGGCTACAAGGACAACAAGGTTACTACCAACGGCAACGAATATGTTAACGGTACCGACATCTATGCAACTGTATATTCTGCCGGCGCTACTGTAGCTCCTCAGAAATTGTACACCGTAACTCTCGAAGACGGTGCCACTCAGACAATCAACGAGGCAAGTGTTGCCAACGCTCTCGTGAAAGGAACCCCCGACGCTACTCACAAGACTTGGACTGTCACCGACTACGCTGGCAAGAAGATGGTTGTGACAGAAACAGCAGCAAATGTTGCCACTACTGTAGATTCTGTTCCGGCAGGTCCTGGCTACACTCTCAAGGTAAATGCCCTCAAGTGGACAGGTGTTGTCACCGACCCGGCTAAAGAAACATACTACGCTGTTGAATACGACAATGGAACCAAAAAGTCATACAAGATTGTCAAAGTTGTCAAATAATAATTCTTTTTCCATGGCTCACGCCTTGGATTCTGACTAAAAACATTGTGTCTGAGGTGTGTTTTCACACGCCTCGGACACATTTATATGTCGGACGGGGGTTTCTCCCCCGCCCGTCTTTAAAAAAACAAGAAGACATGCAGAAACATCGCATCCTAATATTTCCTCTGTTGGGACTTTCCCTATTCTCCTGCTCTCAATCAGCGCCGGACGAACCCATTGTGCCCGACCCGGACAATACACAGACAAGCATTGCCTTCAGCAGCACAAACAACAACTGGCAGGATGCAAAAACAAAAGCAGCGGGCAACGGTCTCGAGACTATCTTCCAGACGTTCCGCACATGGGGATATAAAACCACAACAAACTCCCCGAACCCGTCATCGCCGCAAATTGTGATGGACGGATATAAAATGTCATACAATCAGGGCTCTGCCGGCAGCTCTACGACAAACACTGCCGACTGGGAATATGCTGGCATTGAAAATCCTATAAGTGCCACCCTGCAAACAATAAAATATTGGGACTACTCGGCAACGAGCTACCGCTTTTTCGCATACAGTCCCTTCAATCCAGATGCAAAGACTTCGGTCAGCTCGGGCGACAACGCTACCGCTACCTTGTCTTTTAATTTTGAATATTCTGAAGCAGCAACCGCTACTTCAACACCATACGCAAGCCGCCTTTGGCTTGCCTCCCCTTCATCGACGTCGCCGGCATACGGGTCGTGCGTCACTCTGACTTTCGCGCCGATAATTGCAAAGGTGCGCTTCCGCTTCACCTATCCTGACGGAACGACCAACATTGCGATAAGCAACATCAAGTTCCGCGACAGTCGTTTCGTCGACACCCCGGCAAATGCCGACACCCCTCTCCGCGGCACCATCGACGCCGCCTATCCGCTCACCGGTATTCCGGTCGGCACATTTCCGACTCTCACGATGTCGAAGTCGGAAGCGGCTGATGCGTCCGGACTCCTGGTTCTCACCACTCCCTACGAGGAGGCTGGCGACCAGATACACATCCTCAAAGACCCTACTCTCTACAATAAATGGTACTACGTGCCGCCGCTCGCCAACATCCCCTACGAACAGGGAGCATACACCATAACCATCAACATTGGCGGAAAAACGGTGTCGGCTACAGTGCCGGCGCAATACATGCAGTGGAAGGCGGGCTGCCAATACACATACATTTTCAAATTGTCCGACACTGGCGACAGCATCTCTTTCAACGATTTGATGGTGGAGCAATGGCTTCCCGGTGCCGACATAAAAAACAACGGCTCAGGCACTGAAGACTGGTAAAAAGAATTGACTACAAGGATGAAACATATCTCAAAAATAACCGCTATCGCGCTTCTCGCAACGCTTTCTGCCTGCGAGGGTTCCGACATGCCCATACAGCAAGCCGACAACCACGGATACATCTCATTCTCGGCGCAACCGCAAAAAACAGCGACACGCGCCAACCCCTACGAGGCCTACGACCCTACGCGCCATCCCGCAACGATGGGCACGTTCGGATACTACGACATGCCGAAACGCTATGCGTCGGCTGCAAACACCATATTCAACAATGAAACTGCCACCTACAACGTAGCGACATACGGCTGGGACACTGCGACAAAGAAGCGCTGGACTGAATACACCAAGGCTTCGTCGTTCGACTTCTTCGCATATATGCCATATACAGGCGGCGCCACTCTTCTGCGCACCGCCAACAACACATATACCCTCTCGTTTCCGTTCGCCATGAGCGACGGCGGCAACCCTGTGCCGGTAATCTACGACACAAAGGCGGCGCCGATCATCTGCGCCGTCCCGAGCAACAAAGGAGCCATCTCCGATAGCAACGGAGGCGGAACGGTCAGTCTGAAATTCGACCAGACACTCACCGGCTACAAGCTGCTCTTCATGCTCGGCACCAAGATGAACGCCATCCGCCACTTCCGCATCAAGAGCGTGACGCTTTCAGGCAGCTTCTCCACATCGTGCACAATATCGCGTTCCTACGTCTGGAATACAACATCAAAAAGTTGGTCTGCCTCTGCAATAACATGGAGCGACATCAAACGTCAGTCGTTTGTAGAGACACCATTCCCTATTGCCTACAAAGGCTACGGCTCCGCGGACTACGACGACAACACCCAGACCGTCATTGTCACATCTGCCGGCTACACGCAATGGGGTGCCGACATCTACACCATACCCGATGCCAAATTCCTGCCTGTCATCAACGTCAAATACGACGTGGAATTCATAGCGGAGGACGGTTCCACCATCGTCACCCGAAAGGACGTAACATCCGGGATAACCATCAACAAGGATAATTTCAGCAGCCTCACAACAGGCAAGACTGCGATGATAAACCCAATACGCATCCTCATACAGCCACGCTACCTGTATGTGCTTGCCGACGAGGATGCCTATACGGGTCAATTATTGATAGACTAACAATAGATAACGACAATAAAGTGTTTGGAAAATGAGAAAACATTCAACACATAGCATATCACAAGTTTTTTTCTCTCTGCTCATGCTTATGATTGCCGGAGTCAATCTGACCATGGCTCAAGGATTAAGCAGCAACGACATTAAAGCCTCATGGGATTTCAAAAACGGCACGGTCGCATATTCCATCGTTTCCGCCGACATCCCCGCCGGAAGCACATTCGCATGGAACGTGGACTCAAAGAGTGTCACCGACGGAATTTCCAACAGCGGACAGACCATCACGCTGCCGCTGACCAACAAGACTCGGAGCGGCGATGTGACAATCACGTCTGCCGACAACACATCGCAGACCATCGCTTTCAGCATCGAGCCGAAAGCCTATGGCGTGGACTACGACGGCAACCACTTCTATGCCGACAGCTACCAGCTCTATCCCGACGGCACCGAGGGCGACGGCTCTAAGGAAAAGCCCTACCTCATCAGCAACGACTTGGAATTGGCAAGACTGGCGCATGAAGTGAACAACGGCACCGAGCTACAAATGTTTTCTCAGAAATATTTCAAACTCACCAAGGACATCGACCTAAGCAAGGGTCTGTGGACTCCTATCGGCACGGCTCAAGGCATCGCGAAGGCTACCGACGGACATTTCTTCGCCGGAAAGTTTGACGGCGACGGACGCTCCATTAGCAACATGCTTGTCTGCTGGACTTTCAGCGACCTAAAAGAAGCCTCATGGGGTCTGTTCTCCCGACTCAACGGCAAGGGCAACAACGAGAATGAGTATGCGTCTGTCACAAACCTCATCATCGACAACGCCCGAATAGAGAAGCTCGAGGCACACATACCTCTCAACAACGCCAACTACACGGTAAAGATGGGTATTGTGGTTGCCGACATGACCCAAAACGCGGAACTCAGCAACATCATCATCCGCAACTCAAAAATCACCGACAACAACGAGAGTTTCTCGACAAAGACCAAATTCAGAATTGGAGGTATAGCCGGATATCTGAACAACTTCGTGAGTCTGAGAATATTCAACATCTCCGCAGACACGGAGATTGATATGTTCCGGAACGCTGCACTCAACGGTGTGGAAGGACAAGTGACAATTTCATGCGGTTTCGGTGCGGCAAGCAAACTTGCCAACCAAACAGGCTATGTCGTATGGCCAAGAAACATCTATGTGCACGGCGCCGGCTTGAAGACAAGCGCCAACACCACCCAATGCAAAAAAGCCAGCGTGATGGCGTTTATAGCCGCCGACAACTTTGCAAGCAAGGTGAAGGACACATGGTACTACACTCCTGCCAACAAAGCTGCCGACACCTACGCCTATAACCAATACGGCGTTGAAAAAGAAATCTCAGCTACCGACGCAACCACAGGAGAGCCGTTCGGAAAGACGTTTGCCGGGCTCAACAGCCTGTACATCAACCAAAACAACCTCGACAAGAGGCCGTGGTTATATTCAAACTCTTCCAAACGGTTCTCTTTCAGCTCGATTGCCCTGAAGGCGGAGCGCGGCACAAGCGATGTGCTCACCGTGACAACAGAAGACGGAGAAACCACTTCCGATGTCTACAACTGGTATGCATCGACCGACAACACTGAGGGTGAAAAGGTGAACAGTTCCGCCTGCAACCCGTTCATCCTGCCGCGACAAACCTACTCCCAGTATGTCTACGCCATGACCGTCGACGGCAGCCAGCGCACCAACACCGTACTCGTCGAGGCTATCGGCATCACTGCCGAACTCGATTACGAAACCAAGCCCGGCACATACATCATAAATGTGACGAACAACACGAAAGAGAATTTCACAAACGACGAACTTGGTCTCGACATCACATACAAATGGTACAACAAAGGAACCTTGCTGTCGGAAACGTCCAACGAATTTGTACGTCCGGAAACTGCCACCAACAAGGACCAGTTCAACTGTACTGTTACCGTAAAGAGCGGTGGCAACATCATTTTCCGCAAAAACATCAAAGTGACAATCGTGGTGTACCTATGTCCTGAGGCGGTGAGCATCAACGGCACAACCTACGCGCAGGGCGATGACAACGACGACGAGGAGTGGGGCTACTCCCCGACACAGGCAATGAAGACGTGGGAAGGCGCCTACAGCAAGCTCGCCAAGACGGGTACTTGGGATGAAAACATCATCGTGCTGATGGGCACAAGCCATGCCGACGTGACCAACAGTCAATACACGGGCTTCAACATCACCTCAAACAACAGGGGTAAAAATATGCTGAAGATTGACGAGTGGACGAAGGTGAAGAGTGAATCGCCGCTTTTCCGCAACGCCACCATCACGGGCGACTGGGACGGCACCGACTACAAGGGCACAATCGAGATTTCGGGTGCCGAAAAGGGTCTGCCGATCTGGGGCGACACCCGATTTGAGTATATCACCTTCAACAACGACCCTGTGACAAACAACGGCGGCGACTTCTACAAGATTATCTACTGCCAGTACAACAACCTTGAGATGGGCGAAGGCATACAGATGACCGGCTTCGGGCAGAACTCCCCTAACTACGGCACTATCGACGGCGCGGTGACCACTGCATTCCACATCTTCGGCGGTTTCAACAACGACGGCCGTTTCTATCCGCTGGACAGTAAAGAGAGAATCGAGGCATTCGAGCAATCGATGCCTCACGGCAAGGAGGGTTTCAAAATATCCATCAAGTCCGGATTATACTCCGCAATCAGCGCGGGCGGACGTCAGACATCCTCCGAGAAGGTCTACAATGGAGTGATGGGAACTCCCAATCAGCCCCTAAAGTGCACAATCGAGATGGACATCGACCGCAAATGGAACGATGCCCACAACCCGGAAAGGGAAATCAAGGGAGAGACAAGCAAACGCAAGAGCGACTACGATGCCGGTATCATTCTCGCCGGAAGCCACGAGGGTGCCATGTATGCGGATGTCGACATAATAATCAGAAGCGGAAAGGTGGCGCGTGTCGTAAACGGTTCGCTGGGTGCGCAGCGCGACTTCATCCTCCCCTACAACGGCACTGACTACCACGTGCCAAACAACACCTATATGGGACGTGCAAACATCATGCTCGACCCGGCGTCTTCAAAACACAACAACGACGAATGGATCGACAACCGTGTTATTGTCACCGAGATGTATGGCGGCAGTACCGGTCGTGGACACACCGGCAACGTGATTGTCAACAACCCGTTCTATGGCTACAGCACAATAACCATCAACGGCGGCTTATTCGAGATTCTGCCTGCCGGCAACACTAAGACAGACAACATCTTCTGCGGAATCTACGGTGCGGGCGCAGGCGGTATGAACGGCATCGGCGAAGGCGACGACAATGCCGACAGCCACACTCCCGATAAAAGCATTGCCTACTGGAATGCTTCGGGCGACGTTATGCTCTACGGTCCGTATGCCGTTGCAAAGAATCGTCTGGTGACGTATCGCTGCTACAACAACGATGATTTCGAGTCGTTCACAAATGTCGACCCAACCAACACCAACACCAAGATTATAATCAACGGTGGAGAGTTCGGCTCAACGACCGAACCTATCGACGGTATTTATGGCGGCGGAAGCGGATTCATGAGTAAAGGCTTGTGGTCAAGCACGGCTGCCACGCCAAACAGTTGCGGAGGCAACGTGTACGGAAAAACAGGGGCGACAGTGGCAAAGCTCACCATCAACGGTGGAGAGTTCCACTGCAAGAACGGCGTATTCGCCGGCGGACGAGGCACTGACTTTTTCTATTCGCAGAACCCCTACGGCGGCAATTCCGGCAACTACAAAGCCCTCGGCAAGACCTATGGCAACGTGGAGCTGAACATCAACGGCGGCATTTTCTACTGCCCGGTGTTCGGAGGCGGATACGGAGTGGCCGACGCCAAGGAGATGGGCACATCCAACGTAGAGACGCTTTCCGACATGGCACGCATCTACGGACAGTCGAGCGTGAACATCATGGGCGGCACTTTCTACAAAAACATCTATGGCGGAGGCGATATGGCGATTGTTGAGTTTGACGGCAACGCCACAAACGTCGTGATCGGCGACAGCGCCGACATCCGCGGCTCGGTGTTTGCCGGCGGCAACGGTCGCCGTCTGCGCCCTGCCTCGCAAGCGTTTGCCGCCGGCGACGGCTTCACGCAGCACCCTGAGCTGGTGGGTCTGGTTGCCGGCAATGCCAACGTGTCGTTCGCGGGCAGCACACAGCAGGCTCCTTTCATTTACGGCGACATCTTCGGCGGCGGCAATCTTGCACAGGTTGCCAACGACACGCATGTCAACATTTATGCCGGAAACATCGCCGGAGAGGTGTTCGGAGGCGGAAACGGCGACATCACCGACGGCACGGTCACTTCAGCCGACGTGCTCGGCAACACCAACGTGACCCTGCAGGACGAGGAGGGCACACAAGGCCACGGTCGGATTGACGACAGCTTTTCGATTAATGTACTCTGGTTCAAGATGTGGGATCCGGTTGAAAACATATTCTACATCTGGGACCCCGACATCGACAACGCCGGCGACGAGCCTGCCACGGAGGACACTGTATACGATAAGTCGAAGTTCTATGCCGACGGCAAGTTCCTGAATCCCCACAACATCTATGGTGGTGGAAATCTTGCCTGCTCTGTGGGAACATACAAAGATGCCGACGGCAATGTGACAACAACCCCTGCCGACGGCACCGGACTTGCCACCGTGATGATGCAGAAAGGCATGACACCTTACGAACTGCTGATAACCGACGAATGGAAACAGTCGTACACCGACAACGAACATCCTCACTTCAGTGTCTTCGGCGGCGGATACGGACGGCTGACAACCGTTGGCAGCACCGATGTAACCGTCGACGTTGACGGCGACTATGGCAAATACAAACCTGACGGCAATACTGACCCCAACGCTCCTTCGTTCGACCATTCAATGGGAATGCCCAACTTCACCGTATGGGCTGTGTTGGGCGGCGGATATGCCGGCACTGTGGCTGGCAACACCAAAGTCACTGTCGACGGAAAAACGTTTATCCGCCGTGTGTTTGGCGGCGGCTTCGGCGACATTGAGGCAACCAAGGACAACACCACGGGTCAGATTGGCGGCAACACGGAGGTATATATGCGCGGAGCATTCACCCATGGCGACGTGTTTGGAGGAAGTGCCGGACTGAAGCCTGAGACAGCCTCTTCAACCCACTTCATAACCGTGGCGCGTGTCATCGGCACAACCATGGTGGAGGTTGCCGACAACGCCAATATCTACGGCAACGTGTACGGCGGCGGCGACAATGCCAATGTGGGCATTTTCCAAGAGGTGAAACCTTCCGGCTACTACTCGCCCGACTTGCTGACAAGCGCTTCGACGCTCAACCAAGCCGACGGCTCGTTTATCAGCTACAGTGCCGATGGCTACCGGTCGTTTGTCAACATCCGCGGCGGCAACATTTTTGGAAACGTGTATGGCGGAGGTGCGGGCTGCAAAAAGGCTGAAGCAAACCAATACTACAACATCGGCCGCATCAACGGCAACACGCTTGTACACGTGGTCAACAGCAATCCGGGCGTTGACAGCGACATCGACAATGTGGTGCCATGCGTTTGGGGCGACATCTACGGCGGTTGCGAATACGGAACGGTCGACGGCAACACGCTTGTGCACATCGAGGGCGGAATGATGGGCGGCAATGTATATGGCGGAGGATACGGCGACATTGACATCGACAACGAGCTGACTGCAGTCGACGAGGTGCTTGGCAAGAAGGACGTAGCCGACACCGGCACTTATGCCAATATTCTTGGCAACACGAAAGTGCAATTTGACGGAGGCTCTTGGATATGGAACCGCAAAGCAGACAGCAACGGCAACATCACGACATGGCTGGACGCCGAGTCTGACAGCAGCCCTATCTGCAACGACAATAACGAATTCCGACGGATTGCCTATGCTATCAACGAAGCACCGTCGCTCGACAACATCGGCGACCCGCTTGCGCAGGAGGCCATCAATCGAATCAGAAACAATGAGAATACCAAGAAATTCTTCGATCTGGACAGATTCACCTTCTCCACCACCTACAACATCTTCGGCGGAGGAAACCGGGCTTGCCATGTCGGCTCAGCCTCTGTTGCCAACACCGGCAAGACTGTCGTTATAATCAACCACTCCCCCCTCGACGACATAAAGGACTCAAAGGGGAAAACCATAAGTATGTTTGAAAACACCACTGTACAGGGGCTCTGCTGGTTCCTGAACAGCATTCACGTTGAACACCCCTCGTTCTCGTTGTTCGGCGCGGGGTATGGTGTCAACACATCCGTTGGAAAAACCGAAGTCTATGCGCAGCCTGGAGCAAAACTTGACGACGACGGCATAATAACAATCGACGGCATAAAATACCGCTATCTCTATCAAAACAAGGACTATAAAACATATCTCGACCTTGAAAAAGATATATACGACGACTATCTCAAGTTGTCGAAAGAAGACAAGAAACTCTATTTCGGCAGCTATGATGGCGGCGAGAACGATCCAGGCGTATTCCGCCGCTATCATATCAGCCGCTTTGCATGGAAAATCGGTGTGCCCGGACTCGTGCTGCTTCAGATTCATGGCGGCGGCTATGCCGGATATGTAACGGGCGACACTTATGTGGAAACCGACTGTCAACTTGGCTGCCACGACATCTTTGGTGCTGGTTTGGGAGCGCTGCCCTATGGCGACTTCTCCAGCGGAAGCGGCTATGACTTCGGTTCGGTAAAAGGCAAATCAATGGTTTTCATTAAGGGAGGCGATGTCAATCATAGTGTCTACGGAGGAGGCTCCGGTGTGGAATCGGTAAAAAGAAACGGCGTTTTCATCGATTTCCCGGACATGGCGCATGTAGAGAAAACCGAAGTGCACATCTATGGCAAAATGTACAAATTCCGTAATGGACTCGGACTGATTGAACGCACATTGATATTCGGCAGAGTCTACGGCGGCGGCGATTTGGCGAATGTAGGCAGCAAAAAAGCCGACGCTGCGGTGTTCACCCGCGACAACTATCTATCCCCGACAAACCGCACCACTCTCGTAAACATCCGTGGAGGATCATTGATGTCGCAGGTGTTTGCTGGCGGCAGGGGGCGTGTTGTCACTGAGTATGCCGACAGCAAGAGTCTCGGAGGTGTTTACGGCAACTCGTGTCTCATCCTCGACCGCCCGGTGATGCACTACCCCTATTGGGACGACACAACGAAAGAATATCTCTCTCCAAGCGATGACGCCAACATGGTGCATCCCGATGTTGACAACGATACCTACCCCACTCTCATGGAAGACTTCTTTGGCGGCTGCCAGAACGGCACTGTGTATGGCAACACCCTGCTGACAATCTACGACGGATGGTTAGGAAAAAGCGCTCACGGAGGTGGTCTGGGAAGCGTCGAAACCGTTACTGAGAATGGCAGCGAAAGCGTGGCGGTGACATCTGCCGACGTAACCGGCAACACCAACCTGCTGATTCTTGGAGGCAAAGTGCAGGCACATGCATTATGGAACGTGCAGGCACGCACATGGAGTCCTGCTAGCATCGTAGACGGAACGATTTACTCTCCGCAGTACGACCCTAAAGCACGTAAGTTCAAAGTGAACCACAATATCTACGGAGGCGGAAAAATAGCATCCGTTGTGGGCAACAACTCCTATATCACCATGACAAAGGGACTCCTTTACAACAGCACAGAAATGGTGGCTGGACGTGACACCGGCAAGAATTTCTTTGAAAGCATTGAGTGGAAAGAAATCTACGAAAAAATCGGCACACCGCAATTCAGCGTGTTCGGCGGAGGATTCGGTGAGAATGCCATCGTGATGGGTGACACGTATGTGAACGTGGAAATGGAAGGACGAGGAAGCATCCTCGAAGGCATCGACATCGTGAAAGGCGAGGAATACAAGCACTTTTTCAACGGCTACTCGGTGATGGACATCATCGGTGGCGGATATTCAGGCAAAGTGTTCGGCGACACGCACATCGTGGGCTCCGGTGGCGTGTTCTGCCGTCGTGTGTTCGGAGGAGGCACCTACAGTTCAGTCAACTCAACCGACGTGGAGCTGAAGGCCATCGACTGCCACGACATTTTCGGAGGCGGATTTATGGGCGATGTGCTTAAGAGCACGACTGTGAGAATTGGCGACAACAAGCCGGCTACAAGTCCGCATACCTACAGCAATGCCGACATTTTCATTCATGGCAACGTGTATGGCGGCAACGACGTGTCGGGATATGTCAACGTGGGACTGAACAAGAATGGCTACTTCATGGACAACGGCGGCACAGGAACCACCATCAACATCTACGGCGGCCATCTGTTTGGCAACGTGTATGGCGCAGGCAACGGAAACTACCTGTATGCCACCGACCGAAACGGAAACAAGAATGTGACGGTCAACGAGTATTATCCCATCAATCCCAACGACCCCGACTCCGAGACGGTGCCGTTGGTCTACACCGTGCCTATGCGCGAGAACATGACGCAGTCCAGAGCCACAAGCGATGCGGTGAAGATGGTGAACATCAACTCATGGCGTCCGCTGACCAACAAAGTGAGCATCAACATCCATGGTGTGTCTACATCCGACACGGTACGCATCGACGGAAACGTGTATGGCGGCGGCAACTCCGCAACCGTGCTGAAGATGCTTGCCTACGGGGCTTCGGAAGATACCGACAAGTCTGCCGGCGACATCAGCGTCAACATAGGAAGCCACGTACGTATCGGCGGCGTGTTCATGGGATGCAACGGCGAGGAGCTGTTTGTGACGTCGGAGGACAACGACTTCATGAATATGTTCCAGAAGCTGAACGGCGACATCTACGACTACACCCAGGAGCTGGATCTTGCTGAGCCTATCGACTGGATCAACGACTCCGAAAACGCAAACATCAGCACAGTGTATCTCCCTACGGAAAAAAGCAAACGTCCGATTGTGTATCCGTACCTACTCGACCTCTACTTCCAACCGGTGGAGACCAACATACAAGGCTCGCTCAAATGGAACGGCAGCGAGACCGGAGAGGGGTTGACCGACTGCGTAATCGGCACGTTCTGCTGCGGCGGAAACCGCGGTAATATGAACGTGTTGCCGAAGACAAGCGGAAAAATCGGAAATGTGCTTGAATACACATTCCCTGAGGGACTGACTATAACCGACAAGATTGTGGGCGGTTGCTACAACACCAACTACGACTACAAAGGCAAGGCCAAGCACATGGGCGGATATCTGCTCGGCGATGCCGACTCTGAATATCCGTTCATCAAACTCAACATCCGCAACAAGTTTATGCCTAAAGAGAAAAACGGCGCATACGTCGGCGGAAATGTGTATGGCGGATGCTTCAAGAGCGGAACAATCGTTGGCGACGTCCTCATCAACCTGCAGAGCGACATGCTGGCTGGAAAGGACAAGGACAAACTGGAGAAGTCGAACGAGCTGCTGGTCAAGTCTGCCGAATATTCCGCACTCAACGTTTACGGTGCCGGATACGGTATGGAAAGCTACATCTACGGAATCGCAAACGTGACAATCGGCGAATCGGTGAAATGCTCCGAGCCAAAAATGGACGGCAACAAGTTTCTGCCTTGCGGCGTGGTCGACCCCGACAGCAATCCGGAAGGTCTGGGCGTCTCTGCCAACTTCGTCTACGGCGGAGGCCAGCAGGGCAACGTGGTGGGCTACTCGACTATCAAGATACTCAACGGCCACATATTCCGCGCCGTCACGGGCGGCTCGTATTCGGGCTATGTGTATGGCTCCACTCAGGTGATTGTGGGATATCCAACCTACTACTCGACCAACCCCCAAAACCATGTCCGAGGCAGATATGAGCTTAAACGCGCCGACCGGAAAAATCTTGGAGTTGAGAACGACAACGGAAAGGAAAAGACACCTGCCATCAAGCAGCACATATATCTGCTTAATGACGAGTGGATATCGCAGGGCGTCTACGAAGACATCGTGGCTATCGACAACGGCAACGGCATGCGCGACACGATTACCGACGCAAACCGCGCCCACTACTTCAAGAAGATAGTTTCCGCCGCGCCGTCGGTGGGCTGGGAAAACGTCAACATCACCATTGACGAGGCTGTCTATGGCGGCGGATATTCGGTGGCTCAAGGCTCGGTATTAGCCAACAACACAACCGTGCTGAAACTAACCGACAAATACAATCTCGACTATGCCATAATCGCCAACGGCAACGGCGATGATCTTAACTTGTTGCCCGGCGGCTCTACGGCTGGATTCTGCGGCAACACGCTTGTACTTGTCGGCGACAACAAGGACAGTGAACATATCACCATCTCCCACCAGGACATCAGACCGGTGCAACTGCCCGACGGCACCGACCTATACGGCTATTACTACAAGCACTATGCCAGCGACGACGATGCCGCCAACGGCATATACACATACCGCTACATCTCGCTGCAGGACAAATATTTCTTCAAATCGGGTGCAACGCCGCCGTCGGGACTTGAGGGAATCAGAGAAAATGAGTTCTACGAATACGACAGCGAGGGAGGCATCTTCGGCGACGGACACCTGTCGTATGCCCAGGGCTTCCGCAGCGCCGACCTGACAGGATATGGATTTGCAGGACACACCATCGACAATCCGAAGATTCTGAACACATTCCAGCGGCTCGACATCATCCGCCTGGAGGACAACTGCTTCTCGCTGCTCGGCGCCCGCGACTATACGGTTAACGATGTCAACAAGGCACCCTACTCCATCGCCCGTGTCGGAGAAATCAAGATGGTGGCAAACGACATCCGATTTGACAGCAATGGAAATCTGGAAGCGAAGCCCGACAACAACACGGACTTCAGATACAGCACGAAAGCCCGCAATTACATGGGATTCTCAAACAATATCCTCTATGTAAGCGCAATCACATCGAATGTGGATTTCAACAGCGGGATGTGGCGCAACCGCAACGGTCAGCTTGCCGCCGCCTCTACCGACAACACTGCCTTTGCCGGAATGTCGTACCAGGGCGTCAAGCAGCACTACATCGACGACTATAACGCCAACAAGGACAAGGAAGACGCCGAGGATCCGTTCGGAGAGTTCCTGAAACGAAACGACGGAACGGCGATGAACATGATCGGCATCGCTTCGGGATACGCAATGAAGATTCAACTTTGTCATGAAACTTACGACTCCGACCGTAAAAAAGTGGTGGAAAACAAGCTGTACGGCCCAATCTACGGCGTTGTGGAAATGAACCTTATCAACGTCCGCGAGGATGAGGGCGGAGGCTATGTGTATGCCGACAACAATCACAAGCGGCATGACGGCGACTCCCACGAGGAGGACTTCCTCGAGACCACCGGCAACTTTGTGTTCCCATACCACAAGGGCCGATACATCGTCGACGACTGTTTCCCGACAGGATACCACGCCATCACTGCGCCCGGATCGGACAAGACGGTCGATGACGTGAAGGTTCACTATTGGTATGTCACCGGATTCCATTATTACTACAATGTCAACATCTCCGGATACACGTTCAAGTCGTCGAAAGAGAATCCACTCGAATTCGACAGCGACAACAAGGACGGACTCACCGTTCTCGCCGGATTGAAGAGCACCCAGCCTATAAGCATCTTCAACTGGAAGATGCGCAGCGGCCATCCCGACGACAAGAGCCAATACTCAAGCGACCTGGAATATCGAAACTATCTCACAGGAACCGAGACCAACGAAACCGACAAGACATACTATTCCGACGCGGTTGCCGGAGGCTACAAACTATATGTGGGCGGTGCGGAGAGCAACAACTTCTCAGGCGCAACCTCCATCGACGATCCCGACAAGGCGTCGAAAGGCTTTGCCGCACTGCTGTCGATGAGAGAAAAGGGCGACGACGAAGCCACCCTTTTCAACAACTCGCTGCCCGCAGGGCTGAAGGAGGATGCCAAGATTTCGTTCCGTCTGGTGGACATGGTCGACAACACAAACTACGTTGAGCCCGACTACTTCGACAAGCACCTCGGCAGAAAGAGTATGGCAACTGTCTCTTATACACATCTCCGAGCCCACGAGACGTAGAGGAATCTCGTAT
>ENA-OUQO01000198-OUQO01000198.1-human-gut-metagenome-genome-assembly--contig:-NODE-198-length-26059-cov-16.101946_pt1 | contig 26059 bp, 19 predicted proteins | sample MGYA00237944_ERZ548825 | MGnify/ENA primary metagenome ERZ548825 (study PRJEB26490, sample SAMN05194700) | human gut metagenome | biome: terrestrial biome; feature: human-associated habitat; material... | reverse complement strand
CATGGCGCGGTGAATACGTTCCCGGGCCTTGTACACACCGCCCGTCAAGCCATGGGAGCCGGGGGTACCTGAAGTCCGTAACCGCGAGGATCGGCCTAGGGTAAAACTGGTGACTGGGGCTAAGTCGTAACAAGGTAGCCGTACCGGAAGGTGCGGCTGGAACACCTCCTTTCTGGAGCTGGCAGCCTTTAAGGACGGCAGCGGAGGATGTCCCGCAAGGGCGTCTGCGACAAGGACGAGGGGCTTCGGCCCTCGGAATTCATCTGAATAGAAGTCGATTTATCGCAAGACATACGATTCCCGGCAGAGGAATTGAAAGCAGTCCTATAGCTCAGTTGGTTAGAGCGCTACACTGATAATGTAGAGGTCGGCAGTTCAACTCTGCCAGGGCCTACTAATCCAGAGGTTTCTGGAATAGTCCGGGGGTATAGCTCAGTTGGTAGAGCACCTGCTTTGCAAGCAGGGGGTCTAGAGTTCGAATCTCTATATCTCCACACGAAAAAGTCGGAACAGCATTCGCTGCTCCGACTTTTTTTGTGGAGATAATCCAACCCCAGTCGCTTTGCGACAGCCCCTGAGGGGCATTGGGGAGCGTTACGCATTGATTAGTAGCGTTTTATGAAATCCTGCCAGTCTGTGCAGAATGGCAGGATTCGGTAAATATCTAATTTGTAATGAATTACTGATCACGCCCGGATGATCTCAACCTCGCCGTCGAGGCCGATCTTGATGATCTGGGAGGCGAGACCGGTGGCCCCGGCTTCGAGACGGGGATCAACGGTGTAGTCAACCGCGTTTTTGATCTCGTCGGAGATGTCGGCGAATTTCTTCGGTGTAGGCTCACCGGAGATGTTGGCGGAGGTGGAGACGATAGGCCTGCCGAGCTTGTAGGTGAGCTGCTGGCAGAACTCCATCATCGGGATGCGGATCCCGACAGTGCCGTCCGCAGCCACGGTGTTGTGCGCCAAGTGGTAGCGGTCAGCCTTCCAAGGCTCTCCCTCTGCCGGTGCCGGGTAGGTTTTCGCCCCCGGGTAGATCAACGTCATCGGCCGATCGTTCACCTCGACCAGATCTATGGCCATCGGTGGAATCTCATTTACGTATAACGCTATCTGATCCAGACTGCTGGCCAGCAGTACGAGCGACTTGCTGTCCGAACGATGCTTGATCTCGTAAATCTTTGCGACAGCCTCAGGATTGGTCGCATCGCAACCTAATCCCCAGACCGTGTCGGTAGGGTAAAGGATAACCCCGCCATCCTTAAGAACCTTCAACGTCTCGTTAAGGATCTCATCTATAGTCTTCTTTTGCATATTCATAAAATTATTCCATAAAATGCAGGTAACAGGCCGTCACCGCCGTCACCGCCGCCGTTTCTGTGCGCAGCCGGCTCGGCCCGAGGTGAACCGGCACGAAACCGTGCTCGATGGCCAGTCGTGCCTCTTCCGGAGAGAAATCCCCCTCGGGGCCGATCAGCACCGTGACCGCCGAATCAGATGGGAGCCCTTCCAGCACATCCTTGATTGATCGCCTTAAAGTCTCACCCTCAAAACAGTAACAGATCATCTTGGCACCGGAGTCCCCGGAATGTCCCAGGATGAAATCCCGTACGGAGACCGGTTCCTCCACCAGCGGCAGTTTCGCCTTCAGGCTCTGCTTCATCGCCGAAAGCGCGATCTTGCGGGACCTTTCCGCCTTGAACACCTTCCGCTCGGAACGCTCCCCGATGACCGGCGAGACCACGTCCACGCCAAGCTCCGTGGCCTTCTCCACGAACCACTCGAAGCGATCGTTGTTCTTCGTCGGGCACACCGCCATATTCAATGAATATGAATGCCCACCCCATCCGGGAACGGTTTCCAGGATCTCCGCCGCGGCTCCTTTGGGCGAATCGTCGCTCAGGCGGCAACGGTACATATTCCCGATGCCGTCCACAACGGTGACCTCGTCCCCGACACGATGCCGGAGCACCCTCACGCAATGCGCGCTCTCGTCCGCATCCAGAAGAGCGAGTCCGCCATTTATTTCGTCAGCATAGAAAATCTCCATACTGCAAAGATACAACATTGAATAATAAAGATTAACTTTGCGCCTATGAAAAAACGTTACGAATCATTGGATGTCCTTAGAGGACTGACAGTCGCTTTTATGTGCATCGTCAACAATCCCGGCACGTGGGCGCACATATTCCCGCCGCTCAGGCACGCTGGTTGGGACGGCTGCACCCCGACGGATCTTGTGTACCCGTTCTTCATCTTTTGTATGGGATGCGCGATGGCGTTCTCTTTCTCAAAGTACGAGAAAACGACCGCCAAGGCTTATCTGAAGGTGTTGAAAAGGGGCGCTCTGATCTTTCTGGTCGGCTTCGCGCTGAACCTGTACCCGTTCTTCCCGACCTCGCTCCACGACGAGACCTGGTCATTCGGCCAGAACTACCTCTATTGGCTTCAGCATAAACGAATATTCGGGGTTCTCCAGCGAATAGGTATGGCGTATGTCATCGCCGGCTGCCTTGCCCTGTGGCTTAAAAAGCCAGGAAAGATTCTTGCCGCGATCGCGACGCTTTGCGTGACCTATACGGGAATATTACTGTTCTTCGGCCGTGAGCCTGGCGCGTTCTCCCTCGAAGGCAATGTCTCGATGAGAATCGACACTTGGTTGGTTGGCGGCAATCATTGCTACCACGGCTACAACGGGACCGATTTCGACCCGGAGGGTGTCCTTGGCTCGATGACAGCGGCTTGCTCCTGCCTCCTCGGCTACCTGATCGGCTCGATGATCCACAGCTCGCAAAAGAATATGTCCGCCGTAAACTGTTCACCGGACAGGGTTGTCAACAGGACTTTTGTCTATGGCTGCCTGTCCCTGATCCTCGGTGTGGTCCTCAGCATCTGGATTCCGATAAACAAGCCTCTTTGGTCAGTATCCTATGTCTTCTATGCCGGAGGCTGGGCGATGCTCGCGCTGGCTTTCCTTGCGTACTTGCTTGACGTGAAGGGGTACGAGAAACCGTTCGTCCCATTCAAGGCTATGGGTATGAACGCGTTGATGGCGTTCGTGTTCTCCGGAGTCATCGCCAAAAGCTACGGATTCTTCGGATTCGCTCCGAGCCGCTACTTCGGTGCCAATGAATATGCCTCCCTGCTGTGGGCTCTCATATTCGTCACCATCATATTCACCCTTCTGTGGATTCTCTACAAGAAGAAGATTGTGATTAAACTGTAATCCGAATGTACATTGGACTGATATCCGACACCCACGGGGTGTTCGCTGATGACGTGAGACATTTTTTGGAACCGGTGGACCAGATCTGGCACGCCGGAGACTTCGGCACGCTTCAGTGCGCACGGGACATCGCCGCGTTCAAGCCTTTGATCGGAGTCCACGGCAATTGCGACGGACTTGATGTGAGACAGGAATATCCCGCCTTCCAGAACTTTGAGTGTGAGGGCATGAGAATCCTGATGACCCACATCGGTTTACGGCGCGGCAGCTATTGGGCCTTCAATCCGCACCAACCTATGTACGATCTGCGGGCAAAGGCTCTTCTTGACTCATATCATCCGGACATATTCGTCTGTGGGCACACGCATATTCCTCAGGTATTCAGGGACAAAAGAAATGGTTTTCTCTTTATGAATCCGGGCGCGTGCGGCTTCCAAGGCTCTGGAGACGTGCCTCGTCTGGCGCTTCGCTTTCATATTGTAAGCGGAGAAATCTCCGGTTTGGAGAAGTGTGAGTTGCCAAGAAGATCGATTTAGATAAAATTTTTATAAAAAAATATTGTAAATTTCAGAAAACTATGTACTTTTGCGGTCAGAAAAACGTGAGTAGAGTAACAATAGTTTTTTTTATTTATATTATGAAGAAGGTATTTATGTCTTTCGCAGTTGTAGCTCTTATGGTAGCTGCTTCTGCTTGCGGTAACAACGCGAAGAAGGCCGAGGCCGCTGAAGGTGAGGCTACAGAGGCTGCAGTTGAGGCTGCAACTGACACAACAACCGCTTGCTGCGACTCAACCGCCGCTTGCTGCGATTCAACTGCTACAGCTGAGTAATTTCAGCCGTTGATTCCCGAAAGGGATTTTGTGCGGTGTCCGGGTCCAAACCCAGATGCTGCAATTTTTTTTGTCTTCCCCCGTCCTAATGTCTATCTTTGAATATTGTTCGGCCGCGGACACTCGCTTTGTCGCCTGGGCACTGAACCTGTGGTTCGCAGACTCACCAACCGACGTTTGGCATAGGCACTACCTTTGCCGGTAACTGAATTTACCTTTCTTTGGCCACAGAGCCTGTCGAAGTGCCAACCGAACGATATGTAATATTGATGAATATGAAAGAGAAAACAGTCTGGTTTTGTTCCAATTGCGGTAATGAATATCCCAAATGGATGGGACGCTGTCCCGCCTGCGGGGAGTGGAACACGATGGTGGAGCAGAAAGTCGTCACAGGTGGCTCCAGGAAGTCAACCGTGGCGGACACCGTCCCAGGCGCCAGCCGCAAACCTCAGAAACTGAACGAGATTGATTCCCGTTCAGAGGCGAGGCTTTCCCTGAACAATGAGGAAATCGACAGAATCCTCGGCGGCGGCATCGTGGAAGGCTCTCTTGTACTGATCGGTGGTGAGCCGGGAATCGGCAAGTCCACCCTTTCCCTTCAGATTCCGCTCGGTTGCCCGTCACTCAGGACGTTGTACGTCACTGGAGAGGAAAGCCTGCGTCAGGTCAAGATGCGTGCCGACCGTCTGGGCGGTGATGCCTCCAACTGCCAGATCTACAGTGAGACGTTGATAGAGAATGTCGTTGCCCAGGCTCGTGAGATCAATCCGGACCTGATGATTGTGGATTCCGTCCAGACAATGTTCTCGCAGACCGTTGATTCCACTCCGGGATCCGTGACCCAGATCAAGGAGGTTGCCGCGATCCTTCTGCGTTTCGCCAAGGAGACAGGCATCCCGGTCATCCTGATCGGACATATTACCAAGGAAGGCTACATCGCCGGTCCGAAGATTCTGGAGCACATTGTGGATGTGGTTCTTCAGTTCGAGGGCGACAATCGAGGTTCGTACAGAATCCTGCGCAGCATAAAGAACAGATTCGGCTCGACTTCCGAGCTGGCTGTCTTCGAGATGACCGGCAAAGGACTCCGCGAAGTCTCCAACCCTTCCGAGCTGCTCATCCCGATGCACGAGGCCGGACTTAGCGGCACCGCCATCAGCGCGATGCTGGACGGCACGAGACCGTTTCTCTTTGAGGTTCAGGCGCTTGTCAGCTCTGCTGTCTATGGCACGGCGCAGCGCTCCGCCACCGGATTCGACGTGCGGCGACTGAATATGCTCTTGGCGGTTCTGGAGCGCAGGGCCGGCTTCAAACTCGCCCAAAAGGATGTTTTTCTGAATATGGCGGGCGGGCTCAAGGTCAGTGATCCGGCCTGTGACCTGGCTGTCATCTCGGCGGTTCTGTCCTCCAACTTTGATTTCGCCATCCCCTCCGACAACTGTTTCTCCGGAGAGATCGGACTCAGCGGCGAGATTCGCCCGGTCGCCCAGATCGACCGCCGTGTAAGTGAAGCCGCCCGTCTGGGCTTCAAGAAGATATTCATTTCTTCGTTCGCCTCCTTGGACCTCAAACCGCAAGGCATCGAGGTTGTCAAGGTGGCTGACGTTCCCGCCCTCGTCCGAAGTCTCTTCAAATAACCTTCGGTCACTGAGCCCTATCGGTCACTGAGCCGGCTTCATCGGTCACTGAGCCTGTCGAAGTGACTCGCCGCCCTCAGCATTGCGCCTCCATATTCGTAAATCGAAAAAAAATGCGTATATTCGCCAAGTTTTAAGTCTAAACAAAACGAGATATGAATCTTAGAGACATCAAGAAGGACATTGAATATGTCATCGGAGCTTTCATCGATGATTGCTCCCTCTTCAGCGCACTTAACCAGAAAGCTGACGATGAGGCTTTGGGCGGACTCTTCGACGAGGCTGTCAAACTCTACAATGACCTCAGGGACAAAGTGAACGCAAAGGTGGAAGGCAAGAAGTCCGCCTACTATGCCGGAATCCGCAAGGAACTCCTTGAGAAGACTGACGCTATGTATCAGAAGCTCAGCGAACTCATCAAGGCGACCGCAAAGTAACCGTTCTCTTTGCAGAAAAATATTTGGGGAAGACCGGATGGCCTTCCCCATTTTTGTTCGTTTTCGTGAAGCCTAATACTCTGTTTTGATTTGTTTGAAGATTTTTCACTTCAAAGAACATTTCAAACGAATCAAAAGCAGATTCTAAATGTTGCCCTCCACGGATTATTTCCCTGCCAGATGCTTTTCCCAGGCCCAGGCGGCGGCCAACGTGTCCTCGATTGACCTCTCGGCCTTCCATCCAAGCTCGTTGTTGGCAAGTGTAGGATCCGCCCAGATCGCGGTAACGTCTCCGGCCCTGCGAGGCGCAAACTTATAGTTCAGCTTCAAGTTGTTGGCTTTCTCAAACGCGGTGATGAGTTCCATCACCGACAGCGGCTTGCCGGTACCGATGTTGAAGATCTCATATTCCTTCTTCATCTTGCCGTCGAGCATCCTGCGCACCGCGAAGACGTGCGCCTTCGCCAGATCCACGATGTCGATGAAGTCCCTCTGGCACGTTCCGTCTGGAGTAGGGTAGTCGTTGCCGAATACGGAGAGGCACTCACGCTTGCCGATGGCGGTCTGGGTGATGAACGGTACCAGATTGTTCGGCACGCCGCGCGGCAGCTCGCCGATCAGCGCTGACGGATGCGCTCCTACAGGATTGAAGTACCTCAGAGCGATACCCTTGACATTTGAATATGCCTTCACGGAGTCCCGCAGGATGTCCTCGCACATCTGCTTCGTGTTGCCGTAAGGCGATGTGGCCGGCTGCCTTGGCGACTCCTCTGTCACCGGAAGCTTCTCCGGCTCGCCGTAAACCGTCGCGGAGGATGAGAAAAGAATATTCTCGCATCCGTGCTTCCTTGCGGTCTCGATGACATTCATAAATGACTCCAGATTGTTCCTGTAATATTTCAGTGGCTCGCTGACGGACTCTCCGACGGCCTTGAACCCGGCGAAGTGGATGACAGCGTCAATCTTGTTGGCCGTGAACAAAAGTTCCGTCGCAACAGGATCGCAGAAATCCATCTTCACGAAAGGGATATCCTCCTTTCCGGTGATCTTCTTGACACCCTCGTAGCAGGTCTCATCGCAGTTGGACATATTATCGGCCACGATCACATCGTAGCCGGCCTCGATAAGTTCCACGGTGACGTGGCTTCCGATAAATCCGGCACCGCCGGACACAAGGACGCATTTTTTCATATTCAATGACAATTTGATTCAAGTTCGTTCCGCATAAGCGGTTTTACATCCTGCAAATTTAGCAATAAAACACTATTTTTGTACTCTTGCCGTTTCCTGTTTTCATTCGTGTGTGTCGGAACGGCTTGAAATTCAAAAAGACTGCTGTTATGAGATTTGGAATATTCATAAATTCTTGTGTTTGCGCTTTGGTGATGTCTGTTGCCATCGCCCCTTCCGCCGTGGCCTCCTCGCCGCAACTGCATTCCACAAATAAGGCTCGATTCAAGACCAAGGCCCAGAGATATGTCGAATCAATCTCCCGAAGCGAATCTCTGAAGTCCTCCGTCCTCGGAGTCCTCGCCCTGACCGAGGGAGGCGACACTCTCGCCTCCTGGAACAGCGGCCAGCGGATGGTCCCCGCCTCGACGATGAAGCTGATAACCACAGGCCTGGCCATCCACAGCCTCGGTCCCGACTTCAAGTACGTCACCCGCATTGGCCACAGCGGCACGATCAAGGACGGAATCCTTGACGGAGACCTTTACATAGTGGGCGGCGGCGACCCGACCATAGCCTCGAAAGATTCGATCGCCATCCCGCGCGCCAAACTTTTCGCCCAGTGGAAATCGTTCCTGGACAAGGCCGGGATCAAGAGAATCAACGGCAAGGTGATCGGCGATGGCCGCTATTTCGATGGCCCGATGGAGCACGACACCTGGAGTTACCAGGACATCGGCACGGCCTACGGAGCCGGCGGCAACGGCCTCTGCTTCTACGAGAACGCCCAGGACTTCCGCGTGAGCGCCGGCCCGTCCGTCGGTTCGCCCGTCAACGTCACGGTCTCCTTCCCGAACACCCCGTGGATGAGGTTCGAATATCCCTGCAAAACCGCTCCCGCCGGCACCGGCGACCAGCTCTACTTGTTCAACACCGAGTTTCTTCCTTACGCCGAGATCCGCGGATCCTTCGCCATCGACCGCAAGCCACGGACAGAGGAGTTCAGCAACAAGTTCGGAGCCTACACCTGCGCCCATTATTTCTGTGAATATCTGAAATCCAGCGGCATCCCAGTCTCCGAAGGCCCCGCCGACATCCGCCTCGGCCGCGTCCGCTCCAACCTCTCTTCCAATGAATATGGTCCCTACGCCTCCGGAGTTGACAATCTGAATATGCTCGGTCAGACATATTCCCCGTCCCTGAAGCGCATAGCCCGTGAGACGAATCTGAAAAGCGACAACTTCTACGCCGAGACCCTTTTCCGGACTCTTGGCCGGAGACTCCATCATTCCGCCTCCTACGATTCCTCCTATGTGGCTGTGAACGAGGTGATGAAGAGCCTCGCTGTCAGCACTGAGGATGTCCGTATAGTGGACGGCAGCGGCCTCGCCCGCCACAACTACATCTCACCGTCCTTCTTTGTCCGTTTCCTTTCCGCTATGATGGACAGCCCGTCCTTCGGTGATTACATCCAGACCATAGGCCAGCCTGGAAACCGTCATTATGAATCCCGCCTGAAGGATGCCTCGACCTCCGTCAAGTCCCGTGTCCACCTGAAGAGCGGCTCGATGAACGGTGTCCGTTGCTTCAGCGGCTACATCGAGCCTTCTGCCGGCTCCAAGTCCGACACCATCATCTTCTCCATAATGACCAACAACTCCCTCGCCCCCGCCTCCCGCATCGATCCCCTGATCGACCGCATAATCACCCTCCTCGCCGCCGACAACTGATCCGCCCTCATAGCCCGATCTCAGTGACCTGACAGTGAACGTACCTTAACTGTCTGGTGTTTAGTGAGATCTGAAATCCTGCCGGTCATTTTGGAAGGCCAGGAATCCATAATTAATTGGAACAGAGAACGTGAAGCTCCACGGCTTGTGTCTCAGAACGTTATGAGATCCTGCCAGTCATTTTGGAAGGCCAGAAATCCATAATTGGTTGGAACAGAGAGTGTGACGTTCCACAAGTTGAAGGTCAGTGCATTATGAAGTTCTGCTCTCTGGAATTGACTACCAGTAATTTATAAGTAACGAACCCATGATGTTTTACGGTCCACACTCTTGCTAATCATAGATTAATTTCCCATATTTGTGAAGCATCGTTCTCTGGTCTGGAATCAACCAGTCCACCGGAAAGAATGATGTGGGTTAACTATGTAAAACTTTTAAAGAGGGGAAGGCTATGAGGCGTCGAAAGTTTCTGTCCGGTTCACCGAACCACATTTATCAACGGTCACAGAACGGTTCTGTGATATTCTACAGTCTGGAGGATTGTCTGGTTTATTTCACTGTGTTCTGCACCTGCGCCAAACGGTACGGAGTGACAGTTCTGGGTCTGTGCGAGATGTACGATCATATTCATCAATTGGTTGAGGCTCCGGATTTACCTACGCTCAGCGGGTTCGAAAGAATGGTGAATATGACGTTCTCCTATGAATATTACGGTGACTTGAAGCGAGGCCTAGTGCCGGATTTTGATCGAGTGAGTCATAACAATCTCGACACCGTTGACTATAAGATCCCGAACATTGGCCATCTGTTCCAGTCTCCATTCGGAAGCGCTCCGAAAATCGGAAACAAAAAGATAAGGACCAGCATTGCCTACCTTTATAACAATCCGGTTGAGAGGAATATCCATCAGGAGGCGATCAAGTGGCGATGGAACTTTCTGGCCTACGCGTTTTCCGATCATCCGTTTTCGGAAAAGCTGTCGCGTAGAGTGGCCTCGACCAAGATGCGTAAAAATCTCAAGGAGATTGAAGGATGTTGTTCACGGGGCAGCTACCTGAGGTACCCTCAACTTCACAGGATGTTTGATGGCCTATCACCTGAAGAGAAAAACCAACTTATCGATTTCATTGTCATTACCTATAATGTTATTGAATATGACAGGCTGTCCTCATATTATGGAAGTCCGGAAAAGATGCTGCTTGCCATCAACTCCAACACCGGCAGTGAATATGATATCAAGGAGGAACGGCATCATAATCCGGACACTTCCTATGGCCAGATGATGAATTATGTTGTCAGGCATAAATTTGTCACAAGAGCCAAGGATGTCCTCATCCTGCCCACCAAGGAGAAAAACGCCCTCGTGAGGATTCTTGTCCGTGACACTATGGCTGATGAGTGGCAAGCCCTGAAGTTTCTCGGTATGGATCTCCCTTCAAGGTAGGGCCACGGTATCAAGACCGTCCGGATCTTACCGCAACTTACTGCGCATCCTCCCTTAAGGTGGCGCTTAACTGTCTGGTACTTAGGATAATTGCGAATCCTGCCAGTCATTTTAAGAGGTCAGGGAATCCATAAGGTGCTGGAATTGAGGCAGTGAAGCGTCACTTGTTACCCCCACAGCCCTTTGTGAACTCCCGCCCTCCGGTTTTGGAGATCAGAAATCTGTAATTTGCTGAAATATAGCGTGAAAAAGTTCGCTCGTCTGCTCGTGGATAAGTGATACGGTAAGAAACTGACGCACTAATCCTGCGGAAAGTAGGACGGGCTGCGTAAGGTGGAGATGATTCCGGAGCCATCGGCGTCTATGTGGCCGACGATGCGGCGGGCGCGGACAGGCTTGCGGTTGTAGAAATCGGCAGCGCTGGAATCCAATGAGTTGACACGCACGACCTGGGCGGAGTGGATGAACTTGCCGTCGCCGATGTACATTCCCACGTGCGTGATCCGCTCCTTTGTGCTGTCAGTCGCCGCCTTGCCCCAGAACAGAAGGTCACCCGGAAGCAGACCGCTCCAGTCAACGTCCCCGTTGTCCTTGAATATTCCCACATCCTCTCCGATCCTTGCCTGCTGGGAGGCGTTGCGCGGCAGGAGCACTCCGTTGGCGAAATATACGCTGCGGGAGAATCCGCTGCAGTCCACATTCTTGATGGACGTGCCGCCCCACATATATGGAACGCCGAGGAACCTGTAGCCCGTCGCCAGAAGATCCTGCCTGAAATCATCCCCGGCCAAAGTCCTGTCCTTTCGGTCTTTGGCCCATTTATAGAACACGGCTACATCCTTCGCCGGAACGTAACCAGTCTTCCCGGACGGAAGCACGACACCGGCGAACTTCTTCTTCAGGACGGCACGGCCTTCCTCGTAGCCTTTGTAGCGGCCGCTTGTGTGCGTCTTGACACCGTACATAATCCTGACCACATCTCCGAGCACGAAATCGGTGACAATTCTGGAATCCATCGAAGGCTCCTCGTAAATGTGTGATAAAGCCGCTGTGCAGATGTATTTCGGAGCCTCAAGGTAGTCCAGAAGCTCTTCCTCGCTCATCGGAACAAGCCCCATCTCATTGACCCAGGCCGTGTAAGGCTCCGGACTCTTTATCTTGACCCAATAGCTTGACTTGTCCAGGACCTCGACCACCGTACCCATCAACGCCTGGTCTCCAAGTTCGGCGGCATAGTCCGGTGCCTCGCGCATAAGGTTGGCGGAAAACTCAACCACAGCCCATTTCTTAGGGGCTTCCTGCGCCGAGGCGACAAAATTGAATGACAGCGCGACCGCGGCCACCGAAGACAAAATTTTCAGGAATATGTTCATATTGACATCTGTTTATAATCAATAATCTGTTCTGTTTGGAATGTCTTTTCGAGGTTCAAACAAATCAAAAACCTTCTCTTTCCGGAACCAATGACAGATCCAACTTGTAAAAATATTCACAATTCATTAGTTTTGCAAGGAATATGTCGCACTTTTCAGCGGCACGTGTCAGGGAAAAGGAATTTAGCAAGGGGATAGGACAATCACATCCAGACGTGGAACAGGAATTCTCCTTAATGGATTTCTTTGAAAACCGAATGTCCGGAATAGGATAATCACTTTTGAACGTGAAGCGGAAGAGGACGCGAAGGAAAAATGAATCGGTAGAAGTCGGGCTGCATTATGTTTGGTTTTTCAGAAGGGAAAAGATACAAATCGTTCGTGGGTTATTACCGCCGCAGGTACGGTGAGAGACTCCAGAAGCTGGTTCTGGACGCTGGATTCTCGTGCCCTAACCGGGACGGAACCGTGGGGCGGGGAGGGTGTACCTACTGTGACAACGCCGCCTTCCATCCTGGCTACAGCACTCCGGGCAAGCCGCTTCTGGCCCAGATAGACGAAGGAATCACGTTCCAAAAGGTGCGCTATCCGAGAGCGAGGCACTATCTGGCATATTTCCAGGCATATTCAAACACATACGGTTCTCTTGAGCGGTTGAAGGCTCTTTACGAGGAGGTTCTGAGGCATCCGGAGGTGGTGGGGATCGTGATCGGCACGCGTCCGGATTGTGTCGATGAGGTGAAGCTGGACTATCTGGCTGATTTGGCGGCGGGGCGTGTACTTCCAGGGTGGCAAAGGTTCCTTCGGCAGACTCAGGAACCGACTGTCCAGGCCCCGGTTCCGGATACCCTCACCGCACCCATAGTGGTGGTAGAGTACGGCATCGAATCCTGCCACGACAGCACCCTGCGCCACATCAACCGCGGACACAACTTCGAGTGCGCCCGCAAAGCCGTGGAAATGACCGCCGAAAGAGGCATCGACACCGGAGCCCATTTCATCCTCGGCCTCCCCGGCGAGACCCGTGAGATGCTCCTCGACCAGTGCGGCCTCATCTCATCGCTTCCGCTGCGCTCTGTCAAATTCCACCAGCTCCAGATCGTCAAAGGCACCGCGATGGAAAAGGAATATGCCGCCGACCCCTCAGCCTTCTACCGTCCCGGTCTTGATGAATATCTTGACTTTGTCATCGACATCCTCGAACGCCTGCGCCCCGACCTTTACATCGAACGGGTCGCCGGCGAGGTTCCGCCCCGTTTCGTGAACGACACCCCTTGGGGACTCGTCCGCAACTTCGAGATCCTCCGCCTTCTGGACAGACGACTGGATGAACGTGGCACGTGGCAAGGCCGTTTATATTCAAAGCCTTGATTAATCGTCTGGCACTACTTTCGCTTGCCGGAAGGTCGGCTGTCGGGCCGGAAGCCGAATTTTTTGAGGCCATAGAGGCAGAACAACCCTCCAGCCAAGCCAACTATTGCGTGAAAATTCTTATATTTGTCAAATTTATTTGATTACAATGGCGAAGTTTGTAAACCGAGAGATTCCTGAAGGCCTCACCTTCGATGACGTTTTGCTGGTTCCGGCACATTCCGATGTACTTCCTCGTGACGTGGATGTCACAACAAATTTCACGACTGACATCAAGCTCCACACCCCGATCGTGTCGGCTGCGATGGACACAGTCACAGAAGCCGATCTTGCCATAGCGATGGCGAGAGCTGGTGGTATCGGCGTGATTCACAAGAATATGACCATCGAGCAGCAGTGCGAGCAGGTGCGTCACGTGAAGAGGGCCGAGAACGGAATGATCTACGATCCTGTGACGATCAGCCCGGACGCGAATGTCGGCAACGCCCTCGCGATGATGAAGAAGCATCACATCGGCGGCATCCCTGTCGTGGACGCCAACGGCTTCCTTATCGGAATCGTCACGAACCGTGACTTGAGATTCCAGGAGGATATGCAGCTGCCGATTTCCGAGGTTATGACAAAAGAGAACCTCGTGACCGCGCCTAAGGGCATCACTCTGGCCGACGCGACGAAGATCCTCCAGCACAGCAAGGTCGAGAAACTTCCTGTTGTAGATAACGACGGCAAGCTTGTCGGCCTGATCACCTACAAGGATCTTATGAAAATCAAGGACAATCCTATCGCGTCCAAGGACAGCAAGGGCCGTCTTCTTGTGGCCGCCGCTGCCGGAATCAAATCCGACACTCTCGACAGGATCGGTCTCCTGATCGACGCCGGAGCCGACGCAGTCGTCCTCGACACCGCCCACGGCCACTCAGAGGGTGTGCTCAGAATGATCAAGAAGGCCTGCGACGCTTATAAGGATTTCCAGATCATCGCCGGAAACGTCGCCACCGCGGCCGGTGCCAAGGCTCTCGCCGATGCCGGAGTCAAGGCCGTGAAGGTCGGAATCGGCCCGGGCTCGATCTGCACCACGAGAATCATCGCCGGAATCGGCGTGCCGCAGCTCACGGCCGTAATGGAGGCCGCATACGCCCTCAAGGGAACGGGCGTGCCTGTGATCGCTGACGGCGGTATAAGATATTCAGGAGACATCGTAAAGGCGCTTGCCGCCGGTGCCAGCACCATTATGGCAGGCTCCCTGCTCGCCGGAACGGAGGAATCCCCTGGCGAGACCATCATTATGAACGGCCGCCGCTTCAAGTCATACCGTGGAATGGGCTCCCTCGAAGCGATGGAGCAAGGCTCGAAGGACAGGTACTTCCAGGATATGGAGTCCGACATCAAGAAGCTCGTACCTGAAGGAATCGTGGCTCAGGTGCCTTACAAAGGGACCGTCTCAGAGGTTGTCTATCAGCTTGTCGGCGGACTCAGGGCCGGGATGGGCTACTGCGGAGCGCATACTGTCGAGGAACTCAGGAACGCCCAGTTCGTGCGCATCACCAACGCCGGCTTCCTTGAAAGCCACCCGCACGATGTCACCATCACAAAGGAAGCTCCTAACTATTCCCGCTAATCAATGATGCTCAAGAGGTTCCGCATATTCATAATGGCTGCCGCCGTCGCTGCCCTCCCGTCCTGCAAGGCAATATCCTCGCTGATTCACGACGGGGAGGTTGTCGCCCGGCTGGGAGACCATAAACTCTATCGCTCGGAGCTGGACGATGTGATCCCCAAGGGCACGTCTCCGGAAGACAGCGTGAACCTTGCGAACCTCTACATCAACTCGTGGGTGAAGGACAAGGCTTTCCTCGACATCGCCCAGCAGCGTCTCTCCAAGGAGGAGAAGGATGTCTCGAAGGAGCTTGAGGCCTACCGCCAGTCGCTCCTGCGGTACCGCTACGAGCAGCGCTACATCAACGAGCGCCTCGACACCACCGTCTCGAAAAAGCAGATTGATGAATATTATGACTCCCACAAAGAGTCCTTCAAGCTGGAGCGGCCTATCCTCAAAGCCCGTTTTATGAATATTCCGAAAGATTCCCCGAATCTTCAGAAGATCAAGAAACTGATGTCTTCGGACAAGGTTGAGGACGTGGTGGCCGCCGACAGCATCGCCTTCAACTCGACCCAGCGTTACCACGACTATTCCAACGACTGGATAGACGCGGTGAAGCTGGCCGCCGAGTTCGGTGTGGACTATGTCCAGATGCTGTCCCAGCGCAACGGGCACTTCATCGAGATCCCTGACGGGGACAGCAACGTCTCTGTGGCCTACATCGTGGATTATATGAAGGCCGGCGAGACCGCTCCGGTGGAGTACTGCGAGGACAGGATAAAGGACATAATCATAAGTGGAAGAAAGCACGAGCTCCTGACCGGTTTGGAACGGGACTTGATAGAAGACGCCAAGGTCAAGGAAAATTTTGAAATATATTCGAAATGATAAAGAAAACAGCAATCACACTCTTCGCCCTCGTCGCGACCTGCGCGATGGCCTCAGCACAGAAATACAAATACGTTGACAAGACCGTGGCGGTTGTCGGCAACGAGGTTGTTATGATTTCCGACATTGAAGGCGCTGTCAAGGACAGGGCCGCGCAGGGAATGTCCTCTGACCGCAATGTCCGTTGCGAGGTGCTGGAGTCCATCCTTGAGTCCAAACTTTTCCTGATGCAGGCGAGGATCGACTCCCTGACCGTCAATCAGGATATGGTCGAGGGGAGCCTTTCCCAGCAGGCGGACAGGATGCTGACCTACCTCGGCGGCGAGGACAAGGTTGAGGAATATTTCGGCAAGCCTCTCTACCGCCTCCGTCAGGAATGGCGCAAGCAGTACGAGGACATGAGCCTCACACAGCAGGCCCAGCAGGAGATCATGAAGAAGATCCCGGAGATGACACCTTATGATGTAAAGGAATATCTTGACACGGTTGACACCAAGAACCTTCCGATAGTTCCTATCAAGTACCAGCTCAGTCAGATCTGCCGTTATCCGGACCGCGAGGCCGCGAACATGGCCGTGCGCGAGAAGTTGCTGGACCTCCGCGAGAGGATCATCAACGGAGAGAAGTTCTCCACTCTTGCTCGAATATATTCGGAGGATCCGGGTAGCGCCCGTAAGGGTGGCGAGCTTGGAATGGCCTCGAAGTCAATCTTCTGGCCTGTGTTTTCAGACGCCGCTATGGCTTTGAAGCCGGGTGTTATCTCGCAGATTGTCGAAACTCCTGACGGATTCCACATCATCGAGGTCATCGAGAAGAAAGGCGACATGTTCAACGCCCGCCACATTCTGATGAAGCCTAAATACACTGATGACGACAGGGATAAGGCGTTCAAGACTCTGGACAGCCTCCGTACCGAGATCAACAATAACGCCGTGACGTTCCAGATGGCGGCGAACTTCTACTCACAGGATCCGGCCACCAGGACCAACGGCGGTCAGATGTCCGATCCGAACACCGGCTCGGCATATTTCGAGATTGACCAGCTCAAGCCGGAGGACTATCTGGCCATCAAGGACTTGAAGGAGGGCGAGATCTCCGAGCCTGTGGAGTCCACTGACAATGATGGCCGTCAGGATCAGGTCAAAGACTATGTCGTTGGAAAGACCATCTACAAGATCATCCGTGTTGACAAGATCATTCCGGCCCACACTGCGTCGTTTGAGGAGGATTTCAGCCAGCTTCAGGAGCAAGTCCGTCAAGACAAGCAGATGAAGGCCATCGATGACTTCCTCGCCGGCAAGATCAAGGAGACCCACATTGTCATCGACCCGATGTTCAAGGACTGCGAGTTCCGTCGTCCGGGTTGGGCTTCAAAGTTCTCTGAAGACTGATGCTTGCGAGACGTCTGGCATATTCATTAATCCTTCTGCTGGTTTCGTTCGGCCTTTTCGCCCAGAACACCGAGCAGAAGGACAGTCTTGTGCGCCTGCTGGGATGTGATGAGCTTCAGCAGGTCGAGGAATATGGCCAGAGCTACAGGAAGGCTTTGGGACATGCCAGATTCGAGCACAATTCAACTCTTCTGATCTGCGACACCGCCTTGTGGAATGTCAACCAGAATGTTATAAACGCTTTCGGCAACGTCCAGATCATTCAGAACAACACAGTGCTCAGCAGCGAGAGCCTCGACTATCTCATCGACCAGAACCTCGCTCAGTTCAGAGGCGCGCTGGTCCAGCTTAGGGACAAGGACGGGAACACCCTGCGTACCACTGACCTGGACTATAACACCAAGGACAGTGTGGCCGTGTTCAGGAACGGCGGTGCCTTGCGCGACAAGGACGGCCAGATCATCGAGAGCGATGACGGCCATTACTATTCCAAGCTCAAGACGTTCAGTTTCACGAACAACGTCAACATGTACACTGACTCGATATTCGTGAAGACTGATGATCTGGACTACAACACAGGCACGAACGTAGCCACTTTCGGAACCGGCACCAACGCATGGAGGGACAACAACATGCTTTCTTCTCAGGCCGGTTTTTACGAGCGGACTTTGGAAAAGTTCACGTTCTTCAGGAACGTGCATATTCTTACCGAGAACCAGGAGGCATGGGCTGACACCTTGGTATATTACCGGGTTCCGAACAATGTGGAGATGTTTGGCCATGTGGAACTGCTTGACACGACTCGCAATGTGGCCGCGGTGGCCGGTTATGTGCAGTATATAGATTCCTTGTCATTCATAAAGTTGACCCGTGAGCCGGCTGTGATAGCGATCAGCGAGCAAGGGGAAAAGAGAGATACAGCTTACATCGGTGCGGACACATTGATTCTGCGCTCCATACCGAAATGTGATGTGGATTCATCGGAGATTTCCAATTCGGCAAGCCGTCTGAAAGAGATAAACGTGGATCCTGTCACGGAGTACCGTCGCAAGGCCTACGAGGCAGCCAAGGCCGCGGCCGAAGAGGCCCGCAAGAAGCGGGAAGAGGAAGACCCTAACGCCGCCGGAGCCTCCGACAGAGGCGCCTCCGCTGTCAAGCCAGGTGGAAAACCGACCGGGAAACCGGCTGGCAAGGCAACTGGAACGGCTACAGGAAAGACGGCGGGAACAACGGCTGGAAAGACAGGTGATAATTCAGGAGGAAAGGCGATCTCGAAATCCGGAAAACTGTCAGGTGACGCGATGATCGGCGATCCTGTGACGAAAGGCCGTCAAGGCCTTCCCGCTCCATGGGATGATGTCATTGAATATGCTCCTCCACGGTTCCAATTGCCGGACACCCTGAAAACGTCACCCGACACTGTACGTGTTCCAAGCGACAGTCTGGCGGCGAAGACCCTTTCCGCGGTCACTGAACCTGTTTCGGTCACTGAACCTGCCGAAGTGACCAATCCGCAATCACCGGATTCCCTTACCGTGCCTACGGATTCCCTTACCGTTCCTACGGATTCCCTGACCGTGCCGGGTGATTCCCTGCATGTTCCCACTGACTCTTTGTCTTTGGCCCCCAAGGATTCCACGAAGATCAGTTTCATCTATGGCATACGTAACGTCAAGGTGTTCCGTAACGACATGCAGGTCGCATGCGACTCTCTTGCCTACACGGATCTTGACTCTTTGATAAGGTTGTATGAAAACCCGATTGTCTGGAATGAGATCAAGCGGCAGTACAGTGCCGACAGTATAACCGTCATTGTCAAGAACCGGTCCATTGACCGCGCCAGCTTGATGTCCAATGCCTTTATAATAGTGCAGGAGGACACCTTGTCCTATGACCAGATCCGTGGAACAGAGATGATGGCATACTTTGACAGTACCGGTGCGTTGAGGCGGTTCGACTCGATGGGTGGCGCGTCCGGAGTCTTCTACATCGAGGAGAACGGAAGTCTGGCCACCGTCAACAAGTTCGAGTCAAAGATGTTGACCGCGACATTGAAGGACGGTAATATTCAGGACTTGAACTACTTCGATGCCGTGAAGACAGATGCCTACCCGGTCGTCCAGATGAAAAAGGACGAGAAGATTCTGAAGGGATTCGACTGGCAGCCGGACAAACGTCCCAAGGGACCGGAGGACATCACGCCATATAAGCCGCGAAAGTCCCAGAGGAAAGTCTATGAGAATGTGCCGAGAGCCGAATTCGCGCAGACGGACATCTACTTCCCGGGCCATATGAACAGCGTCTATAAGATGCTGGCCAGACAGGATTCCTTGAAACGGGTCCGTAACGCTGAGCGCAGAAGGCTTGAGGCCGAGCGCAAGGCTGAGGCTGCCAGGATTGCCGACAGCCTTAGGATCGTTGCCGCCGCCGACAGCCTTGCTTTGGCGGACAGCCTTGCCCGTGCCGACAGTCTGGCTCTGAGAGACAGCCTTGCCAGCCGTGATTCTTTGGCGCGACAGGACAGTCTTGCCGTGAAGGACAGCCTTGTGGTTTCAGATTCGTTGTCGGTCAGCAAGGCCGATTCATTGGCCAATGATCCTTCGGCCATAAAGAAGGCTGAGCAAGAACGCAAAAAGGCTGAGAGAGAGAAGGCGCGAAAAGATCGTCAGGCGGCCAAGGAGGCCAGATGGGCTGAACTTGACGCCCGTGATGCCGCCAAGGCTAAGGCCAAGGAGGAGAAAGCGTTGAAGAAGAAGCGTCAGAGGACCCTCAAGACATTGAAGGCGATGGAGAAACGTCGTGCTAAGGAAGAGAGGATGCTTGAACGCTACAAGGCTCGTTACGAAAAACAGAAAGCCAGAAAAGCCGCACGGAAAGCCGGTAAAAAATAAGGACTGACCTGAAGGCCAGTCCTTGATCCTTTATAATAGAATCCTTTTTTAGAGAAGTTTCTTCTTGAGGGCGTCGATCATGTCCACGGTCATGGTCTCCAGATCATAGGACGGTGTCCATCCCCACTCCTCGCGGGCGCAGGAATCATCCATCTTGTCCGGCCAAGAGTCAGCGATCGCCTGACGTACCGGATCCACCTCATAGCGCATCTTGAATCCAGGAATATGCTCCTGAATCTTATGGTAAATGATTTCCGGATCAAAGCTCATAGACGCGATATTGAACGAGTTGCGGTGCTTCAGCTTGGACGGATCAGCGTTCATAATGTCCACGGCGGCCTTCAGCGCGTCCGGCATATACATCATATCCATATATGTCCCGGCCGCGATAGGGCAGACAAACTCCTCGCCTTTCACTGCCGCATAGTAGATCTCAACCGCATAGTCAGTCGTTCCGCCTCCAGGAAGGGTTACATTGGAGATAAGTCCAGGGAATCTCACCGAACGGGTGTCAACCCCGTATTTCGTGTGATAGTAGTCGCTGAGCAATTCGGTCGCCACCTTCGTGACTCCATACATTGAGCGAGGCCTCTGGAGGGTGTCCTGCGGGGTGTTCTGGTGCGGGGTCTCCGGGCCGAACGAACCGATTGATGAAGGAGTGAACACGGCGACATTGTTCTCGCGGGCGATCTCAAGAATATTCATGAGTCCGTCTATCTGGATGTGCCATGCCAGTTGCGGCTTCCTTTCAGCGACGGCGGAGAGCAGGGCTGCAAGATTGTAGATCGTGTCGATGTTGTACTTCTTCACGATTCCAAGAAGCTGCTCGCCGTTGCAGACATCAGCCTCCTCGGCGGGACCGCTTTCGAGCAGTATGCCTTTAGGCTCAGCGCCTTTGATGTAACCGGCCACAACATTACCTTCAGGATACATCCTCCTGATCTTCATTGTCAGTTCCGACCCGATTTGTCCGGTCGAACCTATCACTAGTACATTTTTCATTGCAGATCGCTTGTTTATTGCTAAATTAGCGACTGCAAATTTACATTATTTTCTGACAAGAGCCTTTAATAATGACAAAATATTAACGTTTTTGCCAAAATTTAATATATTTGTCACTGCGAAATCGAAACGTTTTAAAATTTTAATGAATATGTACGGAAAATTCCAGGAACATCTACAGGCAGAGCTTGCCTCCATCAAGGAAGCCGGACTCTACAAGAACGAGAGAAACATCGCCTCCGCCCAGTCCGCAGAGATCACTCTCCAGGACGGCAGCAAGGCTCTTAACTTCTGCGCCAACAACTATTTAGGCCTGGCTGATTCCCCGAGGCTCATCGAGGCGGCCAAGAAGGCTATGGACGAGAGGGGATTCGGAATGTCATCTGTCCGTTTCATCTGCGGAACCCAAGATCTTCACAAGGAACTTGAGGCGGCCATCTCTGACTTCTTCCACACTGAGGACACCATCCTCTACGCATCCTGCTTTGATGCCAACGGTGGTGTGTTCGAGCCGCTTCTCACGGCTGATGACGCGATCATCTCCGACTCCCTGAACCACGCATCCATCATTGATGGAGTACGTCTCTGCAAGGCTGTCCGTTACCGTTACGCCAACGCTGATATGGCCGACCTTGAGCGTTGCCTCCAGGAGGCTCAAGCACAGAGATTCCGCATCATCTGCACGGACGGCGTGTTCTCGATGGACGGCAACGTCGCCCCGATGGACAAGATCTGCGAGTTGGCCGAGAAATATGACGCTCTCGTGATGGTTGACGAGAGCCATTCCGCTGGAGTTGTCGGAAAGACCGGTCACGGAGTCGCCGAACAGTTCGATTGCTATGGCCGTATCGACATATTCACCGGTACCCTCGGCAAGGCTTTCGGTGGTACCGTCGGCGGATTCACTACTGGCCGCAAGGAGATAATCGATATGCTCCGCCAGCGCTCCCGTCCTTACCTCTTCTCCAACTCCCTGCCTCCGATGATCGTCGCCGCCGGCATTGAGATGTTCAAGATGCTGAAGGAAAGCAATGAGCTTCACGACCGTCAGCAGGAGAACGTGAACTACTTCCGTGACAAGATGTTGGCCGCCGGTTTCGACATCAAACCGACCCAGAGCGCCATCTGCGCCGTGATGCTCTACGACGCTCCTCTTTCCCAGAAGTTCGCCGCCAAGATGGCCGAGGAAGGAATATTTGTGACAGGCTTCTACTACCCTGTGGTCCCGAAGGGCCAGGCCCGCATCCGCGTCCAGCTCTCCGCCGCTCACAAGCGTGAGCACCTTGACAAAGCCATCGCCGCCTTCATCAAAGTCGGCAAGGAACTCGGTGTCATCAAGTAACCTTGGCATTTAATTGCTTAGTAACCAATAAAATAAACATTCTCGTGGTGTGGTTATGTCCACCACGAGAATGTTTTTATTGTTGATAACCAATTGGTTATCCGCCACGAGGATTTACTCTGCTGCGTAAAGCGAGATTATGTTGAGGATGACCTGCGAGGCCTTCTCGATGCTCTGAAGCGGCACGAACTCCATCTTGCCGTGGAAGTTCAGGCCACCGGCGAATATATTCGGGCAAGGTAAGCCTTTGAAACTCAGGTTGGCTCCGTCGGTTCCTCCACGGATCGGCTGGATCTTCGGCTTGATGCCGGCCAGCTCCATCGCCTTCACGGCCTTCTCCACGACGTGATAGTGCGGCTCCACCTGCTCGCGCATATTGTAGTACTGGTCTTTGATCACAGCCGTCGCCGTGCCCTCACCGTACTTCACATTGATGAAGTCCACGCACTTCTGCATAATAGCCTTCTTGCTCTCGAACTCCTTGCGGTCGTGGTCACGGATGATGTAGGTGATGTCCGCTTCTTCAACCGAACCGTTGAATCCGACGATATGGAAGAATCCTTCGTACCCTTCGGTATATTCAGGTCTCTGCTGAACAGGAAGCAGTCCGTTTAGTTCGGTCGCGATCAGAATGGCGTTCTTCATCTTCCCTTTGGCATATCCTGGATGAACGTTGCGGCCCTGAATATGAATCTTCGCTGAAGCCGCGTTGAAATTCTCGAACTCCAGCTCTCCGATCTCGCCGCCGTCCATCGTGTAGGCATATTCAGCCCCGAACTTCTTGACATCGAACTTGACGACACCGCGTCCGATCTCCTCGTCAGGCGTGAACCCGATCTTGATCTCGCCGTGCTTGAACTCCGGATGCTCCACGATGTACTGCACCGCGTCCATGATCTCGGCCACGCCGGCCTTGTCGTCCGCACCCAGAAGGGTTGTGCCGTCGGTGGTGATGAGCGTCTGCCCCACATAATGAAGCATCTCCGGGAACTCCGAAGGCTTCAGCGCCAGGCCCTGAACTCCTTTTAAAGGAATATCCCCGCCGTCATATTCATTGATTATCTGAGGTTTGATGTCCGCACCCGAAGCGTCCGGAGCGGTGTCCACGTGGGCGATGAATCCGACCGCCGGCACTTTCGCCTCGATGTTCGAAGGGATCGTGCCCATCACGTAACCATATTCATCAAGAGTGGCTTCCACTCCGAGAGCCTGAAGCTCGTCGCGCAGCATCCGCAGCAGATTGAGCTCTTTCGCCGCCGATGGCTGGCTCTCTGATTCCTCGTTCGACTGAGTGTCAACGCTGACATACCTCAGGAACCTGTCCAAAACTTTTTCCATTGTTCTTGTTATTTTCTGGTATCTGAGCCTGTCGAAGCGACTGTCATAACGGTACTTCGGCAGACCCCGTGACCGTTTGTTTATTCCTTAGCCCTCAAAGAAGCGATCACCGTGTAGGCGATGATTCCGATGAACGGAATGATCGCGATGGCCTCACCGTACTGAGCGTTCCAGCCCGCCATAAACCAATCCACGTTGAAGAACTTCAATAGCGCGCTCACAACGCCCATCAATGCGCCGCCGGCGATGAAACCGGAAGCGATCAGCGTACCCTTGTTCAGACGAGCCTCGTTCAGAGCCTTGTCCTTCGAGCGTGTGCTCACGTACCAGGAGATCGCGCCACCGACCAGCAACGGCAGGTTAAGGTCGATCGGAATGAACATTCCAAGCGCGAACGCCAATGCCGGTATCTTGAAGAAAGTCAATATGATGGCCAGCACCGCTCCGATTCCGTAAAGCAGCCACGGAGCGCCGCCACCGTTCATCATCGGCTGGATCACGGCCGCCATCGCATTGGCCTGAGGAGCCACGAGAGCCTGGTCGCCGACGAATCCATAAGTCTTGTTCAGCACGAGCATCACACCACAGACCGTCGCCGCCGCGACAGCCACGCCCACGAACTTCCAGCCTTCCTGCTTTTTCGGCGTGCTGCCGATCCAGTAACCAATCTTGAGGTCGGTGATGAACGAGCCTGCGACCGAAAGCGCCGTGCAGACAACTCCACCGATAATCAGTGCCGCTGCCATACCGGCGTTGCCCTTAAGTCCCACAGCCACAAGGATAAGCGCGGCGATGATCAGCGTCATCAGCGTCATTCCGCTCACCGGGTTTGTACCCACGATGGCGATGGCGTTGGCCGCCACGGTCGTGAACAGGAATGAGATGATCGCCACGATCAGCAGCCCGACAACCGCCTGCCAGATGTTGTTCACAACTCCACCGAACGCGAAGAAAGCGAACACTGCCAACAGCGTCAGCACTATGCCGAACACAATGGTTTTCATAGGAATATCCTCCTGTGTCCTCTCGGTGTTCTCGACTTTTCCACCCTTCTTGCCGAACTCGCCGACAGCCAGCCCGACAGCCGACTTGATCACGCCGAACGATTTGATGATGCCGATGATTCCGGCGGTCGCGATGCCACCGATGCCGATGTGCCTTGCATAATCCTTGAATATCTGGTCAGGGCTCATCTCCCCGATTGTCATTGTCACTCCGGTGTTCATCAGGTCAATGACCTGTCCGCCCCAGATGAGGTTCATCAGCGGGATGATCACCAGCCACACCAGGAAACTGCCGCAGCAGATGATGAAGGCATATTTCAGGCCCACGATGTAGCCGAGGCCCAACACCGCCGCGCCCGTGTTCAGTTTCAGAACGACCTTCGCCTTGTCAGCGATAGTCTGTCCGAATCCCATAACGGTTGTGCTCACAGTGTCCGCCCAAGCTCCGAAAGTGCTGACAATGAAGTCATAAAGACCTCCGATGAGGCCGCTCACCAGAAGCGTTCCCGCTCCTTTGCCGCCGCCTTCACCGCTCACAAGGATCTGTGTCGTCGCCGTGGCCTCAGGGAAAGGATATTTCCCGTGCATCTCCTTTACGAAATATTTCCGGAAAGGAATTAGGAACAATATTCCCAGAACGCCGCCGAGCAGCGACGAGAGGAACATCTGCATAAAGTTGACGTCAACCCCAAGGATGTAGATGGCAGGAAGTGTGAATATCGCGCCCGCCACCACGGCTCCGGAACAGCCTCCGATGGACTGGATGATGACATTCTGGCCAAGCCCTTCCTTCTTGCCGAGGGCGCTTGTCAGCCCCACCGCTATGATCGCGATCGGGATTGCCGCCTCGAACACCTGTCCCACACGCAGCCCCAGATAGGCCGCCGCCGCGGAGAAGATGACCACCATCAGCAATCCAAGTGTCACAGAATATGGCGTAACTTCCGCCCATTTCCTTTCCGCCCCCAAGAGCGGCTTGTACTCTTCGCCCGGTGCCAGCTCCCTCTGAGCGTTTTCCGGTAAAGCATTTCTCTTTTCTTCCATTGGTCTTATTTTGTTTTTATTTTATTTTGTCCGGCCGCTGAGCTTGTCGAAGCGCCGAAAAGTACGTCACGGAAAACAAAGATACTATATTAAGGTTAAAATTCACTGTCGTGAAAAATTTTTATCAAAAAAAGTTAAAAAAAATTTGGAGGTAAAGAAAAAGTGCGTATCTTTGCAGCCCGTTTCGGAAGAAGCGGTACAAAAACAAGTTCATTGACAATACTGAGAGATTACAACGAGGTAAGTGAAAAAGATAAAAGATTAGCCGAGAAATAGAGATATGTAAGGTTGATACAATTTCACAACAACGAAAGATTCACAGAGGAAGAGAAGTCAGAGC
>ENA-OUQO01000197-OUQO01000197.1-human-gut-metagenome-genome-assembly--contig:-NODE-197-length-26063-cov-3.953322_pt1 | contig 26063 bp, 18 predicted proteins | sample MGYA00237944_ERZ548825 | MGnify/ENA primary metagenome ERZ548825 (study PRJEB26490, sample SAMN05194700) | human gut metagenome | biome: terrestrial biome; feature: human-associated habitat; material... | reverse complement strand
TTTCCAAGTATGCACGCTCGGGGTGTAGCACAGTTGGCAGCGCGCCACGTTCGGGACGTGGAGGTCGGAAGTTCGAGTCTTCTCACCCCGACAATAGTTGCTTGCAAGTCATTTGCAGGCAACTATTTTTTATGTCGGCACATAGTGTGTTTAGACGAATACAGAGAGTGGACGCCTAAGATTAGCGGCGAAACCCGGAAGGCTTCGCCGCTGTGTATATATGGATAATATGTTATATAGGGCAAATTAAGATGTCTAAACTCAGACTGTTTTAAGTTGCCGTAGGGCGGACTAATTGACGGCTAATTTGGTGGTTTTGCCGGCTACGCGTACGATGTAGATGCCGCGTGTGGGTGCGTCTATGGCCGTTTCTTCGCCTGTGTAGACGTGCTTGCCGTCGATGGAATATACGTCTACCATAGTGCCGGCCTTGGTGCCTACGACGATGATTTGGCCGTTGGAGGCGTATACCTTGGTGTCGTTGTCGGTGACGTCCTCAACGCCTTCACTGCGTTTTTTTCCGACGATGTTCTTGAACCTTCCCCAATTCTTATGATTTTTGTATGCGGACACAGAGCCGGTGGGGACGTATAGAGTGGATCTGTTGTATGTGGCGGTAGTCACGAATCCGCTGTCTTCGACATCCGGGGGTGTGGTTGCCCAACATTCGATAAAGTCCCATGTTTTCTCACTGCTAAGAAGCGCCTGCCCATTTAACGTCTTCATTGTCGAGGGAAGGGTGATGGACTTGACCTCGGGGATGTTATAGAGCGCATGCGACGAGCGGATTATGGTTGCACCTTCGGGAATGTCGATATGTGTGACGGGGTGGTCTTTGTCACCTATATAGATTTTGGAATAGTAGCAGGTGGGAGACGAGGTGGGCCAATAGCCGGCAACGTCGGATGTCTTAAATTCGGCTTGGACGAATGTCGCCATATCGCGGATGACTATGTCTCGTTGGCTGAAATAAGCCGTATTCCAGAATGCACCCTCGCCGAATTTTGCGACAGACTTGCCGATAGTAATGTCGGCGAGGTCGTAGCATGCACGGAATCCGTGGACATCTATTTCTTTGCAGGCATCATTGATTACGACCTTTTTAAGGCTGGAGCAGAGCTCGAATGCGCTAAGTCCTATACTTGTGCATGTCTCGGGAACAACAAACTCCGGACCGAAGCTCGAACACTCTTTGAAGAACCGCTGGGGTATATAAGGGATGCCTGGATAGAGATTAACCGTTTTCAGCTTAATACATTGTTCGAACATTCCCGTGCTAATTCCATCGGTTTTTTCCGGAAATGTGAAACTTTCCAGCGATTCACATCTATAGAAAACGTCATAGCTGAATTTTATAGGGCTGTCTTTGTCCTCGAAGACCACTTCCTTCACCTTTGTGCAACCACGAAATGCCGAGGAGCCAATTCTCCTTACGCCTTTCTTGATTACAATTTTGACAATGTCCTTGCTCCAAGGTCCATATGGTTCGCGGAGAAAGTTTTGCATATACCCTACGAACCCTGTGGAGCTCGGAGTCCATTCGCCGGATATTGTCAACACCCCGTTGGCATCGACACTCCATGATACTGTGTTTTCGCTACCGCCACCTTCGCCGCAATATCCCGAAGCCGGGGTTACGGCGTAAGCCGGTACGGCCGATAGTATTGTAGCAAGGGCTGAGACTGCGAGTAAAGTTCTTAGTTTCATACGCGTGTAGTGTATTTTTAATCGTGAGTAATTGCGTAATCGTTGGGTGGTTTTTTTGTGGAGCAGGAAGCGCCCGACAAACATCGGAACAAAGATAGCAAGAGCCGGGTTTTGTTGCCAAATATTGTAAGGTATTTTTTTTGCCCGACAAAAAACATACCTGTTTTTCCGTTAAGGTGGACTCGCGAACTGCCGCTTAAGGGAAAAAACAAGGCCGACGCATCGGAGCATCGGCCTTGTGTCATATCGGAATGTGCTCGGAGGATTAGTCCGGCATCATTGTCAGTTGTAGTCGGTTTGCAGTCGGAATTACGCTCTTGGCCCACTCGGCAAGGCTTTGCGGAGTCATGGCCTTGACCGTGGCCGGGAAATCGGCGTTGAGGTCTTGGCCGTAGAAGTCGATGCCGCGAAGTACGCTCATCCAATATCCGTTGTCGCGTTGGGCTTCGTCCCAGTTTTTGAGCATATAGCTGCGAGCCTGGTCTACGGCATCCTGCGAGATATTGGCCGGATCGCAGAGGCTCTTGACGATGCTGTCAACGATATTCATAGTCTCCTTAGCGTTTTCGGGCGCCACGCGGACATATACCGGCATGATGAAATACTCGCGTCCGTCGCCGTTGATGTGCGAAGGAATGCCTATGTGCGTCTTCACTCCGTAGGTCCAGCCGCGTTTTTCGCGCAGCTCCTTGCGCAACATGTCGCCGGCCACCGAGCCGAGTGCGCGGCCGGCCACCATAGAGTTGATGTCCCAATGCGAGTCGTTGTTATAGAAGGTGTAGCATATAGCTTGCTTGACTTCGGCGGGGTGGTGCAGTACTTTGGTGACTTGGCCTTGGACGTATCCCAGCCCTACATCGCCTTCTTTTTCAGGTTGTTTGGCGCGTGCGCCCGATGGCAGCGATGCCAGGTATCGGCATACCAGCGGACGGATGCTGTCGATGTCAAACTTGCCCACGATATAGAAGGTGAAGTCGCCCATATCATCAAAGCGTTCGTGGTACAACTGCATAATTTTGTCGTAATCCACGTCCTTGAGGTCGCCGGCGCGGAGCTTGCGTTCGAGGGGATGGTCGCGGAACACGTTGGAGTGTATCGAGTCGCCCATAGCATATGTGATATTGTTGCGATTGCCCTCGAGTTTGACGCGTTGGTTTTCGATGGCGGCGGTGAAGGCGGCGCTGTCTTTGCAAGCTCCCGTGGCCTTGAGGTAGAGAACCTGGAAGGCAGTCTCGAGCGAAGCCGGGGTGGTACCCACGCCGAGGGTTTCCTCGTTTTTGTCGATAGCGATGACGCTTTTTATATTGGTTCCGGCAAGGCGTTTGCGCAGAGCCGTAGCGTTGAACTCGCCGAAGGCGCCGGCGCCGATGATTTCGTTGGCCATCTTATAGTTGGCGAACATTGCCGGGTCATATTTGGCGGCAAAACCGCCGGTGCTGTAGCCCTGTATGGTTACGCGGTCGGGGTTGTAGTCTGTGGGCATGAGCACCACGTTGATGCCGTTGGATAGCTTCCAACGACGGCTATTGTACGGGCCGGCGGTGTCCTTGACGATTTTGCCGGCTTTGGGCTGCTTGGCCAGTAGGGGAGCATCCACAACCTTGTCTACCCAGGGTGTAAGGGAGGCTGTGTCCACTCCGGTCCAAGCGTCCACGAGGCTTTGCTCGATGGAGGTGTTGGCTGTGCTGTCCGTTCCGGGGATATAAGCCAGCATCGTGACATTAGCGTCGTCATCGCGGATGATGCTGCGCAGATAGACTGTCACCTCGTCCGTGGTGATGGAAGCGAGGACGCCGCGCAGCATCTTGTGGCGTGCTATGGCATCGGGCAATGCGCCTCCGTCGAGGTAGTTGCGCACATATCGGCGTGCATATTCCGTATTGGAGACCTTGTCACGTGTGGCAAAGCGCGAGTCCTCGTCGGCGCGGAAGTCTGTCTTGGCGCGTTCCAATTCGGATTGAGCGAAGCCCAGACGAGCGGCACGTTTCAGTTCGGTGGACCATTGGCTCATAGCCTCGGCTTGACGTCCGGGACGAGCCACGGCGCGCATCAGCAGTGCCGGGGTGCTGCGTACCAGCATCATCGTATTGTCGCCGATGCCGAGGTTGGTGAACGGGGCGTCTGCACGGCTTTCGATTTCGTCAAGACGGTCGGCGAGCATCGAGGTAAGCAGCGATGATACCACTTCGCGGCGTAGGCCGGCTATGGTAAGTGCACTGTCGACCGGCAGGTCGCTGTGCTTGATATATAACATCAGCATCGGGGTGGGTTGTTCGCCGTCATTGACGGCCACGGCTATGGGTTTGGGGTTGGAGGGCAGCTGGGTGGGCGTGAAGCGAGCATCTTCGCGCAGAGGCACATCGGCCCACAGGCGTTCGATTTCGTTAATGACGTGCCGGGGATTTATGTCGCCTACAACGATGACACACTGGTTGACAGGGTGGTACCATCGGTCGTAGAATGTGCGCAGGGTGTCTGTCGGGAAATTTTCGACGACAGACATAAGTCCTATGGGCAGACGGTTGCCGTATTTGCTTCCGGCGAGTATGCGCGGAGCGGCACGCTCAATAAGTCTGTTTGAGGCCTGGGAGTGGCGTTGGCGCCATTCGCCGACAATGACACCGCGTTCCTCATCGATGTCCTTGTCGTCAAGGGTAACATCGCGGCTCCAGTCGCGCAGTATCAGCAGGCACGAATCCAGTGCCGTTGGGCGCTGAGAGGGCACGGCGCAGATGTTGTATACCGTCTCGTCCGTTGATGTGTAGGCGTTGAGGTTGGCGCCGAACTTGACGCCGAGGCCTTGTAGATATTCGATGAGCGAATTGCCCGGGAAGTGCCGTGTGCCGTTGAAGCACATGTGCTCCAGAAAGTGGGCAAGGCCGCGTTGTGACTCGGTCTCGTTGACCGAGCCGACGCGTTGGGCTATGTAGAAATCGACTTGTCCGGCAGGTTCGTTGTTTGCACGAACATAGTATGTCAGGCCGTTGGGCAGAGTGCCGCGGTGTACCGCAGTGTCCAAGGGCAGCGGGCGCAGAGTGGCCCATGCGGACGTCGAGACCATGAGTACGGCGGCGGCCGACATCAGGATTTTTTTCGAAAAGATGTTCATAATTACGTATGTATGAGATTTGTGCTTATGTATATTGTCTTTTGGAGCAAGGTGTCGCATCGTGTTCAGCTCGTCAGAAAGCGATGGTTACTGCGGCTTCGAGCGCATCGCTATCGGCACGTATGCCGTTGTAATGTCCGTGCGCGTATCGCACCTGCGGACGCAGCGCTATACGACCCACGGGAATTGTTACAGCAACGGCTGCATCGAAGGCCGAGGTGCCGGCGGCGAGGACATCATATTGCGACATCATGAGCATGTGCAGGCTGTGGGGGGCATTGGCGGCCGTATACTCAAGGTTGGACGACAATACCGGAGCTACGGAAGCTCCGATATTGAGATGCCCGAGTATGCGGCCTTTCAGCGGTAAGGTGGCGCCCAGGTCTGCCGAGGTAAGCCAGCGCTCGGCTTCCATCTTTTGTCGCGGGCTGATGTACAGTTGCATGGAACGTTGGTATTGAGAAGACAGACGTGCGCTGAACACCGTCATATGGTCGCGTTGCATCACCCAAAGCATTTCGGCGCCTGCATTGCATAGGCGGTGACGGTACATAGACAGGGAGCCTATTTGAGGATATATGCCTGAGGCCGGGTCGCCGAAGATATTCTCAGTGCCTTTGCGCAGACTTGTCGAAGCAAAGGCCATAACGCTCCAAGAATTCAAGTTGCACCGCCATGTGTATCCGGCGCGAGCGTCCAAGGCATAACTTGTGATTTTGGCCATGGGTAGCTTGTTGAGGTCGGTGAGCAGGATATTCATGTTCATGCCGTCGTAGGAGAACGAAGCCGAAGGGCCGGTGCCACCGATGCTGTCGGGTCGCAGGTCGATGCTGACGCCCCATAGGTCGGCGTTGTAATGCGTGGACAATCCCGAGCCGGCAAAGCGTTGATACTGTGTGCCAAGACCGGTGAGGTGGTACACTTTGTCCTGACCCATTTCGCTCTCAAACTTGATGGACGAGGTCTGCTTGTATCGCGTGTAACGTGCGGCAAATCCTGCTATAGCCTTGGGCGACAGAGCCCAAGCGATGCCGGCGCGAGTGCGCAGGTTGGCGGTTACGTTTCGTGGTCGCGGGTCACGACTGCGCCAATGCAGTCCGGCAGTGTAATCCAGCGATACGCCCCATAGTAGCCGTCCGCGACGGTCGCTGTACGACCCGCCGAAGTCGTAAATCTCGTTTTGAATGTCTCCGCCAACGCTGTCCGCCGCCATATATGGGTAGATCATAAAGATGTCCGCCGTTTCGTTCCATACAACATCTCGTGTGGTGCCGCGATGGTACGAGGCGTGTCCTTCGAGTACCATATCGGTGCCGACGCGCGTATACGTGGAAGCACCCACGCCATATCGGTCGAAGCCGCGTCCCAGTTGCGGGGCGATGATGCTGTCGCGGCGCATAGTGCCGTAGTCGATGCCGAGTATGGTCAGTCCGTAGGGATGAGCAAAACTCCGCAAGGCCGGGTTGTCGCCACTGGTAGCATACAGCGCCGGGACGCTGTCGCCTACCCAAGCGGCCACGGCATCGGGCTTGGCATCGGTGGAAGTCGCCGATACGGACAATGCCGCCAGCGTTGCCAGTGCAAAGGTGGTTGTTCGCTTCATTTTATGGGCGTTACTCCGTCATAAGTGCGAGTGTCGGCCGTTTTACCGCTGACGTCCACGGCAGTACCTTGGTTTTCGATTTCGCTGGGAGTGACATGTCCGTTGAAGTCGAGGCTGCTGTTGTTGGTGTCCTGGAATATGGCACGGCCGTTCTCGGTGATGTGCAACAGTTTGCGTCGTACGGCGTGGAAGTAGCGGGTCTTGTCCTTGTCGATGGTGCCGCAGTATGTCCATCCGCTGTCCAGAACGGGTGCGGTTACGGTCCATTTGTAGTCCGATTCGATGCTGAGGTTGACTACATCTACCACCCATTCGTTAGGCAGTCGATAGGCAGACTGACTCATAGGGAAGGTGCCGGCGGAGGTCACTTGGTCGTAGTTGTAGGTGTAATAGTAATCTTTGAGGTAAGTTTCCTTGTCTACGGGTATTCGAGCGATACCGTAAGCCTTAAATCCGCGGTTGTGCAGTATAAAGTAGCTCTTGGTGTAGCAGTACCATTTATCAAGGTTGGGCGTGGGCGTGTCGATATCCATATTCGAGGGACTTGAAGAGATGTCATACCACTCGAAGTTGGCGTGTGAGAGGTTGAAGCTCAGCGGGTTGCCGTTGCGGTGGTCCATGCCTGCATCGGCGAGGATAAAGTATTCGCCGGGTTGCACGGGGTGGTCTTTACCGCTACCGGGAATGGTATAGAGGGCATCTACGGTGATGGCTTGGGCCATGATGTCCGGCTCGAAGTTGAGCTTTTGGGTGGTCAGGAATTTGCTTTCGAAGAATGTAAGTCCGTCGGCATATATTACGTGGTCGGTATTGTTGTACAGCTTGACGTATTGATCTCCGTTGTATTGCTTGCCTGTGGAAGTGACCGTCCCGGTGTAGAATATCTCGGAAATTATCAGGTCGTCTGTTTCGATATTGGAGTATGCGGACAGGGCTATGGACGTCTGTCCGGCGGTGATGTTGACGCTTTGGGCGTTGGCACGCAGGGTTGCTTTATTGCCGTTTGGCAGGGTGTAATGAGCTTCAAATGCTACGTCATATAGTCCGGGCAGGACGCTAAGCGGCTCGTCCTTGCCGAAAGTGTAGTCCTTGCCGGTTGAAACGTTGTGAAAGGTATAGGAAGCGTCTGTCAGGGCGGATGCGTCCACGTCTGACGGAAGGGTGAGTATCACGGACACCCCGATGTTTTGTGCCCCGGGGTCATCATCGCAGGATGTAAGTGTCGGTGTGGCAATGGCGAGCCACAGTAGTGCGAAAATTTTTGTGGGTTTCATATCTTTGATTCTGTGTTTGTTTCGGTGTGTATGTATGTTTGGCGGTGTTGTGTACGGTTGCGCTTCGTTTATAGAGACGTCCTGTTGTTTAGAATGTCAGGTTGGCCTCCATCCCGAAGTATGCCGATGAGTAGCGGCGCAGCAATATGCCGTTGCTGTGGTATGAGGGCAGGTAGTCAATTATGCGGTTTACGAAGGCCGAAATCTTCATCCAATTGCCTATCTTCTTTGTAGCCTTTAGGTTGACATATATTGCCGGTGCCACTGTCTGAGTACGGAAGCTTTCATCGTTGTAGCTGATGATGAGTGTGCGCAGTACAGGGTCTTGAGCATCGGCTTTGGTGTACGTGTGGTACAAGCCGTCGTAGGCGCTGAGATATTGTGAAGGGACGCCGTTTTGGCGCAAGCGGCGTGTCTTGAGCCACCATTGGCATTGGACTGTAGTGGTAAATATAAGACCCCAGCGCCGTATTTGGGTGTCGAACATGAAATTGGTGCTGAATTGCTCGTTGATGCGTCCGTCGTCGGTGGGGTATACGCCAATAAACTTGTCGCTTACGGCGGTATTGCCTATGGTGGCGGAGACGGGCGTCATCATATCTTGCGAGTTGCTGTACCGAGTGCGGAACCATGCGCCGGTGATAATCAGCGACGTTTCGAGGGCCTTCCATCGTACGGTGTTCAGCTGGAACTCGATGCCGCGCTTGTCGATGCGGCTGCCGTTGGTGACGCGCGAATATCCGCCGAGGATGCTCGTATCGGTGTATGGCAGGTCTTCGAGGGCCGGCGGTGCCGTGAGCGTGGTCGGGTCAATGACCGTGGCATCGTAGAGGCGGTAAGCGTAGGCACTGTAACGGGGCGAGTAACGGAAGCCCGAGGACATGTGCTCGTCAAAATAGGTGACGGAGAACTCGTTGCCACGCCAGTTGAAGCCCGCGCGCACTTCCCACTTGCGGTTGCGTGCGGCGCGTAAGTCGTTATTGACGGGGGACTCGACGTATGTACGCAGGTTGATGCGGCTCAGCTTTGACGGGTCGGAGGAACTGTAATAGTTCAGTTGCATAAAGTCCAGGTAGACGTCCTGGGGATACAACTGGTCGGCGGTGGGCATACGCGTTGTCAGGCCCCAACCGCCGGCAATCCAGGGTTTGAAACCGTCGTCGTTGGCTGCGAAACGCCATACGGCATTGACGCGCGGGTCGAGGTATATGCGCCCGCTGAGATACCGTTCGCCGGGCAGTCCGGCCAGTTGGATGGTGCGCAGACCGCCTTGCAGTTCCAAGGTGTTGCGTCCTATCATGGCGGTGAAATTGTCTTCCAGGAACATCGAAACGACGTGCAGCGCCGGGATGTCCTTGAATGCGCGCGGACGTGTCTGCCATGATGCCGAAAGCGGACGCTCGAGGTCGTAGACCTGTCCGTCGCCGATATTTTTCGAGAGGGTGTATTCGGCGCCGAGCTTCCAAGCGTGGCGTGCCACGTCCGAGCCCAGAGCGCCTCCGGCGCGAGCCTTCAGGTATAGGCTTAGCGGCTGTCCGTCGTTGGTGTAATCGGCGATGTATTCGCCCAGCAACAGCTTGCCGTCATGCACTCCCGAATCGTAAGACGTAGGGGCCACGGCGGCGCGGCGCGGCGATACCAGCAGCGTGCGTTCCAGCCGGTCGTGCTGGTAAGAGAAGGCTGTGGAGATGTGCACTGCGCTTAACCACAAAGTTTTCTTGAAGTTAAAGTTTAGGTTTGAGGTCAGGGCTATGCGATTGTAGCGTGTTCGGTATTCGTCTACGCGGTTATAGTTGATGTCGGGGTCGACTTTGGCGTTGTCGAAACTGCCGGTGTAGTCGGCGCTGATATTCCAAAGCGTGGTGACGGCCGAGGCGTCCCAATGCAGGTGCGAGCGCAGCGAGGCGTTGGCACGTTTGTAGTTCTCGAGGTTGTCGCGCGGGTCGGTCTTGCTATCCAGCCATCCGGCATCGATATTGAGCACGTGCTTGCCCAAGGCCAGACCTTTGCCGAAGGAGAAGAGTTTGGAATACTCGTCCACCTTCAGACGTGCCGTGAACGGTGTGGCACGCGCTATGCGCTTGATATTGACTACGCCGGAGGTGAGGTTGCCGTATTCGGCCGAGGGAATGCCGCGCACAATTTCTACGCTTTCGATGTTGTCCGTGGATATGGTGCGCATATCGACACCGCGGTTGGTAACGTCGCGTCGGCTCTCGGGGTCGGAGGTCGTAGACCCGGGTATGCCCTGAATATTTGCATCGGTATTGATGGGCGCTCCGTCTACCACAAATGCGGTGCCCATAGAAGTTGTGGCGTATTGCGAAGACAGCGAACTGCGCTCGCCGGTGGCGCTTACGGCGCCTGTCTCACGCAGCGTGATGGTGTTGGCCGATCCCATATCGGGATTCTTGGATATTCCGCCGGGCAGCAGCTCAAGGATATCGGTGAAACTGGTGGGTTGCAGATGTTCCATAGCCGAGCGGTCGATGCGCGACGAGGTGGTCATACCGCGATTTTCGCGTGCGGTGACGGTTACTTGTCCCAAGACGGTAGTGGAGGTCTCCAGCTTGATGTACAAAGCGACGGCATCGGCGAGCGTAACGGTTTGGCTCTTGGTGGCATAGCCGACGTAGGATGCCGTGACGGTGTATTTGCCGCCGGGGATGTCCATATTCCAACGTCCGTCGGCATCTGTGGCCATGACATGCTTGCCCGGATTGACTTCGATGGAGGCAAAGGCCAGCGGCTCGCCGTCGGCTTTATCGACAACGCGTCCGCTAAGGCGCACGGCCAATGCGGCGGGTATTGCGGCTGTTAGGACAAGTATTATCGCGAATATGCGCTTGATAACAGGGGTGCTCATGTGTATGTTCTGTGGCAAAGTGCCGTTAAGTGCGGTAAATCAGCGGCACCAAGAGCCGAAAAATTCTTGAAAATAATGCGCCTGAATGCCGAATACAAAGTTACGTAAACTATGTAAAACGTACAATCATTAAATGTCGGTATTTTCGGCCTTTTGCCGAATTTTTTTTAGCGTCGTCATACCTACTTTTATGTATGGTCGTGCCTGTGGTTAAGTTCGGCGCCGTCTTTCGTTGCATCTGCGGGCAAACAATGTCGCTTGTACAATGCCGCGGCACAGCAGGTAGGCGTTGAAGGCCAGCCATAGCAAGTCGTTGGAGGATAGCGCAATGCCGCTGTATCCGAGAGCCGGAATTCCGGTATCTATGGCAAAAAATACAAGCATGGCGGCGGCCATAGACACCAGCATCTGCCGGGTCAGTGTCAGCCCTACGAAAACCCCGTCCCAAACAAAGGCCATAAACCCGCAAATAGGCACGGCTGCGGCCCACGGGAGATACTCGGCTGCTGCGGCGCTGACCGTTGCATCATCGGTCAGTAGTCCGAGTATGGCGTTGCCGCCTACGGCATATAGCAATGAAACAACAGTCGAAAGCGCTATGCCCCAAAGCAGCAGCATACGCACACAGCTGCGTAACGAGCTCTTGTCTCCGGCACCGTAGAAGTGCCCGGCCAGAGCCTCGCCCGCAAAGGCAAAGCCGTCCATAAAGAACGAGAACAGCATAAACAGCTGCATAAGTAAGGCGTTGGCTGCCAGAACATCGGCACCTATGCGTGCGCCTTGGCGTGTAAACCATAGGGTGACGCAAACCAGGCATAGTGTGCGCAGGAAGATGTCGCCGTTGACGCGAAAAAATCGCCCGAGCGAAACTCCGGCGTGGCGTATGGCCTTGCGTAGAGGAGGCAAGACTGCCCGACGTCGCAGCTTTGCGCTGATTATCAGCCCGGTGACAGCACCTATCCATTGAGATATTGCAGTGCCCAAGGCGACACCTTCGATGGCCATGTCGAGCGCGTATACCAGAGCAAGCGACAGTATGACGTTGAGAACGTTTTGCACCACGGCCATCAGCAGCACCGGACGCGTGTCCTGCATTCCGGTAAACCATCCGGACAGCGAATAGGTGGCCAATACCGCAGGCGCGCCCCAAATGGCGGTGCCGAAGTACAGCCGTGCTTGCTCGACGGTGTCGCCGCCTTCGGGTGCCATGAAGGCTTGCATCGCATTGGCGATAAGCCCCGAAAAGGCAATCATAGGCAATGATAGCGCCAGTGCCACGGCCAAAGCACGAGCCAACGTGCCGGCCATGGCGGCCTTGTCGCCGCTGCCGTGGGCTTGCGCCGTGAAGCCCGAGGTGCCCATACGAAGGAAGTTCGTAAGCCAATACAGCATATTGAACATCGCGCCGCCCATAGCCACGGCTCCTATGGACGTCATTCCGCCCAAATGTCCCACGATGGCCAAATCGACCATAGCCATCAACGGCGTGGTGACGTTGGTGGCTATGGATGGCCATGCCAGCGCGATGATGCGCCGGGACATGGCGGGGGATTTATGCGATGTACGGTTGTTCGTCGGTTACTTGGCCTTGCGGGATGAAATGTAAAGGTAGGCGATGATACATGCGTAGGCGACTATGCCGAGTACCTGAGGCTGGAATTCGCCGCCGTTGGTGGGCGCTTCGTGTCCGCAAAGTACGGTGATGGCCGAGAATACGCCGAAGAGGGCGCCGCCGGCGATAAGTCCGGAGGATATCAGCGTGCCACGGTCGCTACGGCGACGGCAAACTTCTTTATCTTTGGACGAACGTCCTACAAACCAGGATATCAAGCCGCCGACAAGCATCGGGGTGTTGAGGTGCAACGGCAGGAACATACCAAGGCAGAATGCCAGGGCGGGGACGCCTAACCAGTTGAGTAATATGGCAAGTATGGCGCCGACGATATACAAAATCCAGGGTGTCGAACCGCCCATCATCATGGGCTCGATGACACTGGCCATCGCGCTTGCCTGAGGTGCGGCCAGGCCGTTTTCGCCGAAGCCGTAGACCTTGCTCAGCATCAGTATAACGCCGCCGACGGTGGCTGCACTTACCAGAGTGCCGAGGAATTTCCAGCTTTCCTGCTTGCGCGGGGTCGAGCCGAGCCAGTAGCCGATTTTGAGGTCGGTGACGAAGCCGCCGGCCATGGACAGCGCGGTGCAGACCACGCCGCCGAGTACCATAGCAGCCACGATGCCGCTGGTGCCGTTGAGACCTATGGCGACGAAGACGGCGGAGGCTATGATGAGCGTCATCAGGGTCATACCGCTTACGGGGTTGCTACCTACGATGGCTATGGCGTTGGCTGCCACGGTCGTGAAGAGGAAGGCGATGACCGTAACCACCAGCCATGCGATAGCGGCCTGCCAGAAGGTGTGGATTACTCCGAGCCAGAAGAACAGCAGCACAGCCACCAGCGCCAGAGCTATGAAGTAGGTGATGTGTTTCATCGAGATGTCCAGTTGCCAGCGGACGGGCTTTTGGGCGGCTGTTTTGCCCTTGAATTCCTTGGAGGCGAGACCCACGGCTTCGCGGATGACGCCCCAGGACTTGATGATGCCGATGATACCGGCCATGGCTATACCGCCGATGCCGATACCGCGTACTTGCTTGAATATCTCATCGGGCATCATCCCGGCAAATTGAGGCGAGCCGAATTCGCTGCCCATCAGCGTAATGATGAACCACCATGCGAAGATACTGCCGGCAAAGATAACGAAGGCATATTTGAGGCCTACGATGTATCCTAAGCCGAGGACGGCAGCGCCGGTGTTGCACGAGAAGACAAATTTGAATTTGTCGGCTATGGCGTGTCCCCAGCTGTAGGCTGTAGTGGTGATGGTTTCGGACCATACGCCGAAGGTGGCAACGATATAGTCATAGAGACCGCCGATGAGGGCTGCGACAATCAGCACGCGCGACTGCGACTGAGCACCGGAGGCGTTGCCGCTGATAAGTACCTGCGTGGTGGCCGTCGCTTCGGGGAAGGGATACTTGCCGTGCATATCCTTGACGAAGTAGCGTCGGAAGGGGATGAAGAAGAGTATGCCCAGCACGCCGCCGAAGAGCGAGCTCAGGAATATCTGTAGGAAGTTGACCGAAATATCGGGGAACTTGGCTTGCAGGATGTACAGTGCCGGCAGGGTGAATATGGCGCCGGCAACGATGACGCCCGAGCATGCGCCGATGGATTGGATGATGACGTTTTGGCCCAGAGGATTTTGGACTTTACGCCAGTTGCTGAAGCCTACGGCTATGATGGCGATGGGTATGGCGGCCTCGAATACTTGACCGACTTTAAGGCCGAGATATGCGGCTGCGGCACTGAATACCACTGCCAAAATCAGGCCCATAATGACGGAGTAGGGCGTGACTTCGGCGTATTGGCGCGCGGGGTGCATCACGGGACGATAGTTTTCGTCTTTGCCCAGTTCGCGGAAGGCGTTTTCGGGCAGGTCGACGGGGTCGGCGTCCGCCGGAGGACAGGACTCCGTCGTGGTGTAAGGCGCTTGTGTCTTTTGCTCGAAGATGGCATCGGGGTCGGATGCCGGGACTTTTGTACTCATAATACTATATGGAACTAAGGTGCGTATATGCGTTTAGAATGTGGTTGTCGATTAGCGGCGACGACGGCGGCTTTTCTTCTTGGATGAGCTCTTTTTGTCTGACTTGACGTCCTTGGAGGGTATGGTAAGCGTCTGCCCGGCTCGGATGTCGTCTCCGGAGATGTTATTGGCGCTACGCAGTTGTTCGACGGTGACGCCATATCGCTTGGCTATCTTGGTGAGGTTTTCGCCCGAGGAGACTTTGTGCTTGACGGGTTTGCTCTCGGTCTTCTTGCGCGAGTTTTTGCGGCCGTTGTCATTTTTCTTGTCGTTGTTTTTGGCGTTGGACATTGCATCGGTCACTTGACGTGTCTGAGGCGTGGGCTCGACTGTCTCGTCGGTCTTGGCGACGGGCGTCGTATCGGCCTTGGTGTCGGGTACGGCTACCTGCGGCTTATTGTCGGTCGTTGTGCTATCGGTTTGAGCCGGGGCGGGTACGTAGCGGCGCTGTACGGTGTTGATGCGCAGTGTCTGGCCTCGGCGGACGCGGCGGCCTATGCCGTTGGTGCGTCGTATGGATTGCTGGCTGACACCGTAGCGGCGTGCAATGGACGCAAGATTTTCGCCGCGGCGTACTTTATGGTATTTGACAATGACTTCTTCGATATATTGTCCGCCGTCTTCGGAGGTAATGGAGGCGCCGGTGGAGGGCTCGACGACATCGCGACGTGCATACAGCCCTGCATTATGGTTGACGATGGAGTCTTCGTTGGCTATGTAGCAATAGGCTTGGATGTTGGGGAGGATGAGCGCGTAGGGATGTATGTCTCCGGGGATGACGTCGGTGCGGTACTGGGGATTGAGTACGCGCAACTCGTCCATGGATATGCCCATGACGTCCGAAATCTGCCGGAAATGAACGCGTTTGTTGACGTGTACGGTGTCGGTGACGATGGGTCGCGATGCCAGTGCCGGCGAGATGTTGTGGTGGTTGTAATAGGTCATAGCGTAGTTGGCGGCTATGAATGCCGGGATGTAGTCGCGTGTCTCACGGGGTAGGAAGGGATATATCTCCCAGAAGTCTTTTTTGCCTCCGCCGGCGCGGCGCAGTGCTTTATTGACGTTGCCGGGGCCGCAGTTGTAGGCGGCTATGGCCAGCGACCAATCGCCGTAGCTGTTGTATAGTTGTTTGAGGTAGCGTGCCGCAGCGTCCGAGGATAGGTAGGGGTCGCGGCGCTGGTCTACCAGCGAATTGATTTCGAGTCCCATGCCTTTGGCCGTATCAAGCATGAATTGCCATAGTCCGGTGGCGCCGACACGCGATACTGCCGTGGGGTTGAGTGCCGATTCGATAATGGGCAGGTACTTGAGTTCCATGGGCATGCCGTACTTGTCCAGTGCTTGTTCGAAGATAGGCATGTAATAGAGGCTCATGCCAAGCATCGATTCGACCAACGACTTCTTGCGCTCGACATACATATCTATGAAAGCACGTACAATCTTGTTGTAGGGCATTTCCATGACGGTAGGCATCCGTTGCAGGCGGTCGATGTATTCCCGGTCGGTGGTGGGGACGTTGGCGCGTCGGTCGGCGTTTCGGTCGAGTACGGCGTAGTTGGTCAGATACCAGTTCTGCATCATCTTGTGCGTATCGATTTCGAAGCTTTCGGGAACAACGATGTTGTCGGCGCTGATGGTATCGGCGGCTATGGAGCGCACGGTCAGTGCGGCGGAGGATGCCGTGGTGCCGAGGATGGCGGCAACGGCGGCGGCTATAAGTTGTGTCTTTATTTTGGACATTGGCGAGGGATTGGTTTTTGCTTTAATGGTTGGTTAGGATATGTGGGAATGTGGGCTTGCTGTTGTATATCAAAAACTTATGGCCCAGCAGAGCCCGAATCCCGGGAGCCGTGATCGTGCATCGGGTATTACGGCCGGGTGAACGTCCATGGATAGGTCGGGAGTGATGTCAAAATGCGATAGCGAGGCATCGACGTAGGCGTCGAGCATCGCCAGCAGGTACACTCCGACCATAGATATGATGCAGAGGTCGCGGTTGCGACGGTAGAAGTCTTTGCGGCTTTTGAGCAGATTGGTGAGCCATTGCTTGTCCAGCGAGTCTTCGGTGGTGGTGGGCGGAAAGAAGTTCATGTACGACCGTGTGGTTGGGTCGTTGTCCAAGATGTCGCGATAGGCTTGCTGGTAGTCCTTGAGCATCTTGTTGTTCCAGGATACGCCGTAGCCCAAGCCCATAAATCCGCCGGCTACGAGTGGCAGTTTCCACCACCGACGGTTGTAGATTTGGCCCAGTCCGGGGAATAGTGCCGACATCCATACGGCGCGGGTGGGCGAGGGATTGAAGGCGACTTCGCGCTCTTCCCATAGGTCGTAATCGCCGAAGGGGTCAAATTCGCCGACGACGCTGAGTGTGTCCGAGCCCAGGATGCTGCTGTCGCCGAGGGCCACGGGCTTTTCGACGGTCATAGGCATTTCCATGACCGCGGTACGCAGCGTGTCGCTTTCGGACGGGGTCTGGCTGCCGGCCTTTGCGGGGACGGCGGCACAGAATACCACGGCGACCGTGGCAATCAGTCGTAATAATATGTGTGCCCGTCGGCTCAATTTGCTGCGGGTTTTAGCGAGTCGAACATTGTGATGAGGCGTTCCAGCTCGTCGTCGTTGGCAAAGGGGAAGGATATTTGGCCTTTGCCCGAGCGGTTGCAACTGAATTTGACCTTGGTATGGAAGGTTGAGGACAGTTGTTTGCCCAGGACGTCGAAGTCTCCGGCGGAGTAGCGCGAAGCGCCTTTATGCGTATCGTCGCCGGCCTTGGCGGCGGAATCGCCTTCTTGGTACTGACGCGCAAGTTCCTCGACGCGGCGCACGGACAGTCCCTTGCGCAGGATTTCGTTGTACAGTTTGAGCTGGAGCGCGGGTTTGTCTATAGTGAGCAGGGCGCGCGCGTGTCCCATGTCTACTCGTTTGTCCCGCAGGCCGAGTTGCACCTCGGCGGGCAGGCGCAGCAGGCGCAAGAAGTTGGCGATGGTGGCGCGTTTCTTGCCTATGCGCTCGCTCAGGCGTTCCTGAGTCAGATTGTACTGGTCCAGCAATTTCTTGAAAGTCAGGGCTATTTCGATGGCGTTGAGGTCTTCGCGTTGGATGTTCTCAATCAGCGCCATTTCGGTGAGCTCGGCCTCGTTGGCGGTGCGTATGTACGCCGGCACATGGGTGAGCCCGGCACGTCGGGCGGCGCGGAAACGGCGTTCGCCGGCGATAATCTGGTAGCTGTCGGGTCCGGTCTTGCGCAACGATAGCGGCTGGATGATGCCCAATTCGCGTATACTTGCGGCCAGTTCGTCCAAGGCGTCTTCGTCGAAGGTGGTACGGGGCTGGTCGGGATTGGGCTGTATCTGGGACAGGGGTATGTCGTTGATGGCCGAAGATCCGCGTGCGGGGACATCGTCCATGGTGATGAGCGAGCCTAATCCGCGGCCTAAGGCGCTGTGTTTCTGTGTCATGATGGTGCTTTCGAATAGAGGTTCGGTGATTAGGACTGCTTGGCGGCGTGCTTGGCGATGATTTCTTTGGCCAAGGCTACGTGCGAGGTTGCGCCGCGGCTCTCGGGATCGTACATCAGCACGGGCAGTCCGTGGCTGGGAGCTTCGCTGAGCTTGATGTTGCGCGGTATTACTGTGTCAAAAATCATGTCGGCGAAGTAGGTCTTCAATTCTTCGTAAATTTGGTTGGCCAGGCGCAGACGCGAGTCGTACATTGTCAGCAGGAAGCCCTCGATTTCCAATTCGGGGTTGAGACGTTTCTTGATTATACGTATCGTGTTGAGCAGCTTGGAAATACCTTCGAGTGCAAAGTATTCGGCCTGCACGGGGATGATGACGCTGTCGGCAGCGGTGAGGGCATTGACCGTAATCAGGCCCAGCGACGGCGAGCAGTCTATGAGGATGTAGTCGTACTTGGCGCGTATCGGCTCGAGAAGTTTGGAGAGCACGCGTTCGCGCTCGGGTTGGTTGATGAGTTCCAATTCGGCGCCTGCCAAGTCGATGCGGCTGCCTATCAATTCGAGGCCTTCGACGCAAGTCTTCACCTGAGACCCGTCCAAGGGATAGCCGTCTACCAGGCATTCGTATATGGACGATGTCATCGATGCGGGGTCGATGCCGTAGCCGCTGGTGGCGTTGGCCTGGGGGTCGGCGTCGATGATAAGCACCTTTTTGCCCTCGGCAGCGAGGCTGGCGGCGAGGTTGATGGTCGTAGTGTTCTTGCCCACTCCGCCTTTTTGGTTTGCTATTGCAATGATTTTACCCATATATATACTATGTGATATGTCCGGAAATATGTGCGTGTGCATTAGGTGGATGCCGCGTGGACATACCCCGAAATGCAGTGTGTGTAGTTCCGCGCCTATATTGCGGACGCCTATGCGTCGCTACCGAGCCGAAACTCCGGGACGGACTTTGCGGCATAAGCGCGGCAAAACAGGTTTCGCCGCGTGGAACGCTATGTTCCACGTTTTGGCACCGCAAATGTAGTTAAAAATCGGACAAGTACAAACGGCTGACACCCCTAATGTTGATAAATTGCCGTGGGGTGTAGATAACTTTTTTGCACTTTTCAAGTTCTTTCAAACTACGTAAGCTATTTTCACGCTCACGACGTGTGTTCCGGACGGTTTCGGTGGGGTGTATATGCGGCTAAGACATTATATAAAGACGCCGACAAGCGCAATAAAGACGCCGACAAGCGCACCGGGACATGTGTCCGTGTGTGCCTGTCGGCGTATGACGTGTCGGGACTGTACTCGGCCTTTGCGATGAGTGCCGCATAATCGAGGTCGAGCCTCGAGCCGGGGATGCTTAGTCGTCGAAGTCCGGGAGCTCGTAGTAGGGGATGTCTACCAGACGGAGGTTGAAGCGCAGTGCCGTGTAGGGCTTGATGACGCCGTTGCTTTTGGTGCCGTATGCCTGGGCGTAGGGGATGAGCACTTCGACGCTGTCGCCTACGTGCATGTTTTGTACGGCAAGTTTCCATCCGGCAATCATAGCGTCGTCGTTGAGGCGTGAGCGGAAGATGCCGTCTCCGTAGGTCTTGACGTTTGTAGACGAGTCTACGGGTGTGCCGTCATATAGATGCAGGTGGTAGCGGACATCGGTGGTCGAGGTGGACAGCGGCACGAGGTTCTCGGTGTGCGGTCCGTCGATGGTGTGCATCAGGACGTATGCGGAGACATCCCACGGCGCCACCACTTTTGTGTAGTAGGGCGTTCCGTCGGTATTGGTGCGCTTGGCCTGAGCCTCTATCCAGGAGATATTGGCGTTGCGCCACTCGGCGTATTGGTCCCAGAGCTGCTCGTTGTCGTTGTCGCTGCATGCGGTCTGGAATACGGCGGCTCCGGCAGCGAGTGCTATGAGGAGTATTGAATGTATGCGTTTCATTGACAGTGTCTTGTGTGTGCGTTGTGTGTCGCGACAGTGATGTCGCGTGGTTTTAGTCGTCGAAGCTGACCGTTACGGCTTTTTGGGCGCTTGCATCGGCTTGGAAGCCTTGCATCTTGTCAAATCCGAAGAGCCCGGCAAAGATATTGGCCGGGAAGCGGCGTATGGCGACGTTGTAGGTCTTCACGGCTTCGTTGTAGCGTGTACGTGCGGTGTTGATGCGGTTTTCGGTGCCTTCGAGCTGCACTTGCAGGTCCTTGAAGTTTTCGTTGGCTTTGAGATCGGGGTATGCCTCGTGTACGGCATTGACGTAAAATCCGAGAGCGCGGTTGGCGGCTTCGTATTTGGACATATCGGGGCCTTGGCTGCGCGGTCCGCCAAAGGCTTGTGCGGCGTCTTGTGCAGCCATCAGCGAGTCTTGTGCCTGCTGTACGGCGGGCGCCAGGGTGCCGGTGCGCATTCCGGTGACGTTGGCCAGGGTGCCGCTCTCGTGCTTGGCGTAGCCCTTGACGGTGTTTACCAAGTTGGGTATGAGGTCGAAACGGCGCTGGTATGATGTCTGGACATCGTTCCAGGCTTGGTCTACGGCTTCCTGCTTGGAGACCATAGAGTTGTAAGTGCATCCGCCGCCGAGTACGAGTACCAGGAGGACGAAGATGACGACGCCCCAGATGATGTTGGATTTCTTGGCGGGGGCGCCGGAAGAGGGGGAGGTGAAGCTAAATGCCATTGTCGGTATTTATTGGTTATTTAATAATGTGTATCGGTGTCGTTAGTGTCGTATCATCAGCGACGGCGTAGGCATCGGAAGCTGTTTATCCGAGGCGACGCAGCAGTCCGTTGAGGCTTACGCGGTCGTGGATAAGGCTGTGCAGGTCGGCGATGTTGACGCGTGTCTGAGCCATGGAGTCGCGCTCGCGCAAGGTGACGGTATTGTCTTCGAGCGTCTGATGGTCGACGGTGATGCAGAAGGGGGTGCCGATAGCATCCTGACGGCGATAGCGCTTGCCGATGGAGTCTTTTTCGTCGTAATGTGTGGCGAAGTCGAATTTGAGGTCGTTGACGATTTCGCGTGCTTTTTCGGGCAGTCCGTCTTTGCGGACCAGAGGCATTACGGCGCATTTGACGGGTGCCAGCGGCTCGGGCAGGTGCAGCACTACGCGGGTCTCGCCGTTTTCGAGGGCTTGTTCTTCGTAGGACGAACATAGCACGCTCAGGAACATTCGGTCGACGCCTATGGATGTCTCGATGACGTATGGTGTGTAGCTTTCGTTGAGCTCGGGATCGAAGTATTGTATCTTCTTGCCGGAGTATTTTTCGTGCTGCGACAGGTCGAAGTTGGTGCGCGAGTGTATGCCTTCGACTTCCTTGAATCCGAAGGGCATACGGAATTCGATATCGGTGGCGGCGTTGGCGTAGTGTGCCAGTTTGTCGTGGTCGTGGAAGCGATATTTTTCATCGCCCATGCCGAGGGCTTTGTGCCAGGCCAGACGCCATTTTTTCCATTGCTCGAACCACTTGATTTCCTCGCCGGGACGTACAAAGAATTGCATCTCCATCTGCTCGAATTCGCGCATACGGAAGATGAATTGGCGAGCGACAATCTCGTTGCGGAAGGCCTTGCCTATCTGCGCGATGCCGAAGGGTATGCGCATACGGCCGGTCTTTTGGACATTGAGGTAGTTGACAAAGATGCCCTGAGCTGTCTCGGGACGCAGGTATACGGTCATGGCGCCGTCGGAGGTGCTGCCCATTTCGGTGCGGAACATCAGGTTGAACTGACGCACGTCGGTCCAGTTCTTGGTGCCGGATATGGGGCAGACGATTTCTTCGTCAATGATGATTTGACGCAATTCGGCCAAATCGTTGTCGTTCATAGCTTTGGAGTAGCGCTCGTGTAGTGCGTCGCGCTTGGCTTGATGCTCGAGTACGCGGGCGTTGGTTTGACGGAACATTGCTTCGTCAAAGCTGTCGCCAAAGCGTTTGGCGGCTTTCTTGACTTCTTTGTCAATCTTATCGTCGTATTTGGCTATCTGGTCTTCGATGAGCACGTCGGCGCGATAGCGTTTCTTGGAGTCGCGGTTGTCTATCAGGGGATCGTTGAAGGCGTCCACGTGTCCCGAAGCCTTCCAGATGGTCGGGTGCATGAAAATGGCCGAATCCAAGCCCACGATATTCTCGTGAAGCAGGGTCATCGCTTCCCACCAGTAACGTTTGATATTGTTTTTGAGTTCGACGCCGTTTTGGCCGTAGTCGTACACTGCGGCGAGGCCGTCGTAAATTTCGCTGGAGGGGAATACGAAGCCGTACTCTTTGGCGTGCGAAACTATCTTCTTGAAGACATCTTCTTGTTGTGCCATATCTATATTTAATTAGCTGTGTTATTTGCAATTGGTGTGCGCCGTCATATCGACAGCGCAAAATATCGTGCAAATATACGAAAAATTCCGCCATCCCCGCATCCGTCCCAGCCGTTTTAGCCTAATTTAATAATGTAATGGTGGGTAAAGACTTGTCAATTACAGTGGCGTTTTGTAGGGATGCAATGCATTGCGCCCCTACCGGGCCTATATCCGCGCCCTCTCTGTTGAGTGTAATAAATTCCAAAGTTCTCTATTGATCTTTTTTAGTGGACACTAAAGATATAAATCCGTAAATTTACATAATTGTGTAGTTGTTTCATTGTAAAAGTTTGGTAGATCAATATATTATATGTACTTTTGCACAAAATATCTCTATTGATATAATATGCAATATGAAATATAATATTGATAAAGTAGTTGATTTTCTTGCCGAACTGACAGGTAGTGAAGTAAGGATGTTCGCTCATGAAAAAAAGAATGATAGTAAACTTGCTATAGCAATTGCTTGCTGCTATACTTTTTATGATGTTGAGCTTATGGAGACGATAGTTACCATAGCGGTGCCCACCGAGTTTGATAGCATTTCTCCGATGCAGCTATCCAAACATCAGACAAAGATGATGGAAGTATTCCACCATCCGGTTGTGTTTGCTCTTGAATCAGTCGCATCATATAATCTGTCGAGGCTAACCCATGCCAAGGTAAATTTCATTGTTCCGGGCAAACTTGTTTTCATTCCAAGTCTTCTCATCGTGCTGCGCAAAATGAGGAACAAGTCTAAGGTGATGCCAAATAAAATGCCTCCTGTTGCTCAGATGCTGGTAATATATCATCTGGTAATGAGTCCGATTGATGGTTTTAATACTTCGGAAATAGCTGAGCTTGTGGGTTTAGCGTACCCAACAATTAATGTCGCTCTAAGGTGGCTTGAAGCCAATAATATAATTACACTTGTCGGAGGCAAACAGAAATCTGTTCAAATAGTATTGAATAAGATGGACTTATGGAATAAATCCCTTCCACTGATGTCGTCTCCTATAGAACGCACTCTTTTCGCTGACATAAAACCTACGGGAAGTTTGATGTCCGGTGAAACAGCAATGGGGCATTATACCATGCTTGCAGAGCCAACAACCCCTGTTGTTGCAATTGACAAAGTGACAGCCAAAGAGAATGCTGCAATAATGAGCAAACAATACGGGGACATAAAGGTCGAAGTATGGAAATACTCTCCGTCGTTGTTGTCAGAAATCGGAATAGTAGACAAACTTTCGCTTTATCTGTGCATGAAAGATAGCGATGATGAAAGAGTACAGTTAGAATGTGATACTTTAATTGAAGATATGAAATGGTGACAGGAATTGAACGCTGGAAGGAATACTTCATTGATTATAAAGACAAATATGTGCTAATAGGTGGTGCTGCGTGCAATTTGCTTGAAGAGGAGTTTGATATGAATCCTCGTGCGACGAAGGATCTTGACCTTGTCCTTGTTGTTGAAGCCCTTACACCTGATTTCGGATTACGTTTGTGGGATTTTATCAAAGCTGCCGATTATGGTCACCGAAACAAAGGAGAAAACGAATTCAAACACGAATATTATCGTTTTACCAATCCTCAAGACAAGACCTATCCGAAGCAAATAGAGCTTTTTGCAAGAACTACTGGCATTCTAAACCTTCCGCCGGATGTACATATAGAACCGATTAGCGTTGGAGAGGACCTCTCCAGTCTGTCTGCAATTCTAATGGATGACGACTACTATGCATTCACGATTGAGCATAGCAGATATATTGACGACATCCATGTCGCAAATCCGGAGGCTCTAATTTGTTTGAAAGCTAAAGCATATACGGAGATGCTGGATAGAAAAGCAGAAGGCGAACAGGTAGATAGTCGAGATATCGAGAAGCATAAGAAAGATGTGTTTAGGCTGATTGCTATGCTGCCGCAGGATTCTCACTTTACACTTCCTGAAAAGTTGAAAAACGACATAAAAGACTTATATCAAAGAATAGGAGAACTACCAAATACCGATTTCTTCAAAAATGCAAAGCTTAGAGGCTTGAATGCCGAGCGACTTCTTGAGCTTCTCAATACGGCTTTTATAAGATAAATACTGATACATATCCCGGTACTTAATAATTTTACAAAGCGCCGTAATGTCGCCATTATTAGCCGGATTGGGATGCTTTTGTGCATGTCTGAAATTGTGGGCCTTTGCGTTGTGGGCTTTTACGGTTTTGAACACCCATCGTAAGCCCGGATGCGTTCAGCACCACCTATTTCACGCTATGGCAATGCGAATTAGCACACAAAGCGAGCGCGGATATCGGGAGGCAATAGCCGCCGACATCCGCGCTTTTCAGGTGAGTATGATAAGTGAATCAGTTCAGATTTTCAGCTTCTTGCGACCTTGCGGCGATACGAGGATGTAGACGCCGTGGGGAAGGGCATCGGCGGTGATTTCCGTTTCGTGCATACCGCTGCCGACGCGTACGCCTTGCAGGTTATACACCTCGTAGACCGCGTTCTGCGTGTCCACGCACACATCATCTACGCCGTTATACCCTAATATATTCAAGAAATCCTTCCATTGGTTGGCTGTCTTGTACTTATTGATAGATTCTTCCGGGACAAGCAACTGACAAGATGTTTTATCAACATTTGAAAATGCACCATAGCCACAGGTGGGCGGTTCAACGGCCAGAGAGACCAGCTTTGTCAGCCCGGAGCAGCCTTCGAAGGCCCGGTCGCCGATTGAGGTGATGGAGTTTGGGATGGTCACGGAAGTGAGCCCGGAGCAGTAGTAGAAGGTGTTGTAACCGATTGAAGTGACGGAGTTGGGGATGGAGACGAAGGTGAGACCGGTACAGTCACAGAAGGCGCCGTCACCGATTGAAGTGACCGAGTTGGGGATGGTCACGGAAGTGAGCCCGGAGCAGCGGAAGAAGGCGTATTCGCTGATGGCAGTGACGGAGTTAGGGATGATAGTATTATTACAACCAACGATTAATTTGTTCGTGGATGTCTCTATAATTGCATTACAATTGTCGCGAGAATCATATGTGCCATTATTTTTGTCAACTGTCACTGAAGTCAGCCCGGAGCAGCTGTGGAAGGCATATTTGCCGATGGAAGTAACGGAGTTGGGAATGGTCACGGAAGTCAGCCTGGAGCAGTCTTCGAAGGCGTGTTCGCCGATGGAAGTGACGGAGTTAGGGATAATCACGGAAGTTAGTCCGGAGCAGCCGCGGAAGGCGCTTCCGCCGATGGAAGTGACGGAGTTGGGGATGGTCACTGAAGTCAGCCCGGAGCAGCCGTGGAAGGCGCGGTTGCCGATTGAAGTGACTGAATATGTTGTTCCGTTGTAAGTTGTAGATTTAGGGATGATAATGTTACCTACATATGCATCCTTGTTGTTTGAGGAATAGAGACCTATATATGTAACACTTGCTGTTTTGTCGTCATTGTTGAGATCATAGTAAATTCTATCAACTTTGCAGTCGTAGGCGATGGAAGGGATCGATGAGGACAACAACGCGAAAAATGCTGTTAGAATAAAAAATGTTCGTTTCATGTTTAGTGTTATGTTTGCGGTTGGGAATGAATAGGTGAATGCTCTATGGCCATACCGAATGCCGTGGCGGCCTATATGCGGCATCATCGCCCGGCATTTCGATATGGTCTTTTATGAGCATCCTTTTGTCGCTTAGATTATGTCTTTCAGATTTGGATTTTCTTGCGACCTTGCGGCGACACAAGGATGTAGACGCCGTGGGGCAGGGCATCGGTGGTGACTTCCGCTTCGCGCATACCGCTGCCAACGCGCACGCCTTGCAGGTTGTACACCTCATAGAGTGCGTTCTGCGTGTCTACGCTGACATCGTCCACACCGTCATATTCGGAGATATACACAAATTCCTTCCATTGGTCGGCCACCTTGTACTTATTGACAGATCCTTCCGGGACAAGCAACTGACAAGTCGTTTTATCAACTTTTTCAAATGCACCTTCGCCACATATGGGCGGTTCAACGGCCAGAGAGACCCAATATTGTCCTAAATAAAATCGAAAAAAAGAAAAAGGAAGTAGTCACTAAGGCA
>ENA-OUQO01000192-OUQO01000192.1-human-gut-metagenome-genome-assembly--contig:-NODE-192-length-26374-cov-5.673126_pt1 | contig 26374 bp, 27 predicted proteins | sample MGYA00237944_ERZ548825 | MGnify/ENA primary metagenome ERZ548825 (study PRJEB26490, sample SAMN05194700) | human gut metagenome | biome: terrestrial biome; feature: human-associated habitat; material... | reverse complement strand
GACCACCCGCGCCACCCAGGGCGTGGCGGTGATGAACATGAAGCCCCGCTACCGTTTGCAGCGGGTGTGCGACTTCGCCGACAGCGGCATCGTGAATCTCAGCCGCTATCGGGTGCGCAGCATCCCCGCCGCCGGCGCCCTGCTGCGGGAGGAGGATCAGGGACGGGAGCAGATGACGCTGCTCTAAAACAGCGAAGCACCGCACGAACGACACTTGGAAAGTGAGGGTTTCCCATGGGATTTGACGCGGCACACGCCATCAGCTGCTTGGCAAAGTTAGCCCTGCGGATCAGCCGGAATACGCGCAGCCGTGAAGAAGACGGCTTTTTCGGCTGGCTGGATGCGGTTTTGGCCGGCGGCCTTCCGGCGGGCATAAAGGCCATCAATTTCAATTTATATGACGACGGAGGCGGCAAATGGTCAGTGGAGCTGGTGGGCACTTCCGCCTTTGACGAAAGCAGCTCCGACTGGGCCTGCCGCGAGGTCTATGCCACAAGGACGAACCCCTATGTTCTCACAAAAGACGGCGATTGGAAGGCCATAGAAGCCCTCTTTGCTTCGCTTTTACAAAAATATCTCGCCGGCGGCAAGTATTCTGACGTTTTGAAACAATACAGCGCCGTGGGAATGGGCTTTGTGGACGGCGACCTGCACATTCTCTATAAAAATCCAAGCGAAAAGCAAGCGGCGCACACGGACGCTTATTTGGGAAGGGACGAGATCTTCCGGAGGCTCGGTCATGAAGACAGCCCCGAATTGCTGCGCGCCATAAGTCAGCTGGAAAAAGTCGATTTCAGAGATGACGAGGGCACGACCTACCTGCATATTGCCGCGCTTCACCACAGGACACAGGTCATAAAAATATTGTTTGAAAAAGGCGCAGACCCCAATTGGCGGGATAACAAAGGCCGGCTTCCCATTCTTTATGCTTTGGGACGGAAAAACGAGGACAATCCCGAAATCTTAAAGCAGTTCCTCGAATATGGTTTGAATCTGGAGCTTGAAACGTCCGGCGGACAGACTGTAGGGGAGACTATTGCCTCTTTTGGCGACCCCAAATTAGACGAAGTGATTCGGGAATTTGAACCCCCATGTCCGACTGAGGACGACCATTAAATCGCAGCAAAAAGCAGAAAGGAGCGCCCCATGAAAAAAAGAATGATCCCCCTGTTTTTGTGCGCGGCGCTGCTTTTGTCCGGCTGCGGCCTGCTGCAGCGGGAGTACACCCGCACCTCGCCCCACAGCGCCACCTATTACGAGGGCAGCCGCCGGGACGTGCTGCGGGCGGAGAGCTATCAGGACTTGGTGAACGACCTGCTGCTGCTCATCAGCGCCCACGATGAGAGCGGCACGGTGTGGCTCTATGACAATCCCGCCCTGCCCGACGCCGCTCAGGCCGCGCAGGAGGCCTGCGACGAGGTGCTGGCGGAAACGCCCCTGGGCGCCTATGCGCTGGAGCGCCTGACCTACACCGTGGACGAGGGCGGCCGCGGCTACACCCAGCTGCGCTTCACCGCCGCCTACCGCCGCACGGCGCAGCAGATCAAGGCCATTGTCCACACCACCAGCATGGCGGCGCTGACCGACCTGCTGCGGGCCGTGGAGCAGAACAAAGGCTCCGCGCTGACGGTGCAGGTGAGCGGCTTTGACGGCAGCCGTGAGGCCGTTCTGGCCGCCGTGGCCGCCGTGCAGCAGGAAGCGGGGCGGGGCGAGGAAACGTGGCAGGTGCATTTTTACCCCGACACCGACAGCTGGGGGATCGTGGAAATAATTCTGAAAGAGTGAAAAAAACTATTGACAATGGTTGCACCATGCCTTATAATAACCATTGCTGTGCGGGCGTAGCTCATCTGGTAGAGCGCGACCTTGCCAAGGTCGAGGTAGCGAGTTCGAGCCTCGTCGCCCGCTCCAAAAAGAAAGACACCCGTAGGGGTGTCTTTCTTTTTGGAGCAGCACTTTTGCTCCGCAAAAGTGGTCGCCTGCGGGCGGGCGATTTAACACGCAAGGGAAACCCGACTAAGGTTTCCCTTGCATACATTCCTTTCCTTGCGATATACAGGAGTGCGCACGGGCAGCAAAACCTGTGAGCAATCACAAAAAGAAACACCATCCGTCAGGATGGTGTTTTTTTGGTCAAGTCGGGCAGAGGCTCGAAAAGGGCACGAGCAGAGCGAGAGAAACATGCCGGCGGCATGTTTCGGTGCCCGTGTGCGTGTGGCGGCGCAAAAGCGCCGCCGGCGAGCCTCGTCGCCTGCGGGCGGATGATTTAACATGCAAGGGAAACCCGACTAAGGTTTCCCTTGCATACATTCCTCTCCTTGCGATATACAGGAGTGCGCACGGGCAACAAGACCTGTGGACAGTCACAAAAGAAAGCATCATCCGAAAGGAGCCATTCACACATGAACCGCTACGCCTACACTCCCATAACCGGCGACCCCATACGGCTGTCCCTCTCCGGCTGCGCTGACTGGGGCGACCTGCACCGGCGCATCCGCGAAACCTTCGGCTTTCCCGCCTTCTACGGCGAAAACTGGGACGCCATGTGGGACTGCCTGACGGATGTGTTTCTGCCGGAGACGCCGAGGCACACCCTTGTGGAGGGCTTCGCCGCCATGCCCGAGGATCTGCAAGCCTACGCCCAGCCCATGCGGGAGATCTTCCGCGACCTGCAGGAGAAATACCCCTGGGTCACGGTGACGTACCGCTGACATACATTATATAAAAAGGACGCCCTCACCCGAGAGCGCCCTTTTTTGTTCAGTTCAGATGCTTTTCAAAATTGCCGCCCACCTGCACGCCCTCCTGCACGATGAAGAAGGCGTGGGGGTCGATCCTCAGCACCTCGCGGCGGAGGGTCTCGATCTCATACTTGTTCAGGCACACGCACAGCACCTCCAGCGGCTGGCCGGTGTAGCCGCCGCGGCCTTCCCAGCAGGTGACGCCCCGATCCAGCTGCTCCATGATGAACTGCGGCAGCTCCGGATGGTTCTCCTTGGTGAAGATCAGCACCTGGACGGTGATGCTCTGCTGGTGGAAGCGATCCACAAACAGGCTGCTGAACACCGTATAAATGGTGGAGTAAATGGCAGTGGTGGCGTCGAACAGCACCAGGCACAGGGTGTAGAGCACCACATTGCAGGAGATGCTGAACTTGCCCACGGTGAAGCCCTTGCCCTTTTTGCTCAGGTACAGTCCCAGAATATCCAACCCGCCGCTGCTGCACCCGCAGGTCAGGATCAGACCGCCGGCAAAGCCGCACACGATGCCGCCCAGCAGGCAGCTGGTGAGCAGGTCCTCGATGATAGGCTCCGCCGGCACGGGGATCACCGTGAGGAACACGGAGCAGCTCACGGTGCAGATCAACGTGCGCACCACGAAGGCTCTGCCCAGATTTTTCCACGCCAGCAAAAGCAGGGGAATATTCAGCAGCAGGTACAGTATGCCCGCCACGTCAAAGGCCGGCGTAAGACCCAGCTTTTGGACGAGTATGGTGCGGATGAGCTGGCAGAAGCCCAGCAGTCCGCTGGTATATAACCCGTGGGGGACGACGAACAGATTGATGGACGTGGCCACGACCAGTGCCCCCAGCACACCCACGCACAGCTTCAGCCAGCGGTTGTGCGACAGCTTGCCGAACATAGAACAGTCCTCCTTTTTCGTTCTTTCTTCCATTATTCCCGCTTTTCAAAAAAAAGTCAAGTCGAACTTTACAGACTGTACCGCAGCGACCTATACAGCCGCTCCACGCTGCGGGTCAGGGAGCGGGACACCGTGGATTTGTTCAGCCCCAGCTCCTTGGCAATGCCCGTGATGCTCATGCCGCCGGTGAAGCGCATTTGCAGGATCTCCCGCTGGCGGGGTGTCAGCTCCTGCTGCACCGCCAGCGGCAGGTTGCTCAGCAGGCGGCGGATGCGCTCCTGGTTGTCGCCGGACTGCTCCTGCCGCCACAGGCACAGGCTGGCGATGTCAATGGGGTCGTAGGCCTCAGAGGGTGTAGTACGCATTCTTGTGGTACCCCCTGTCGTAGTAGCGAGCAGTAAGCTCCGCCAGCTGGCGGGTCTGCCGGTGGAGCGGCTCCAGCTCCCGTATGCGCCGGCGCAGAAGTTCGGCGCTCTCCCGATCGCCGCAGCGATCCTGCTCCTGCCGCAGGAAAACAATGCGTCCGTGCAGAGCCTGCGCCTCCTCCCGATACTGCTGCGATAGCTGCTGCAATGTCATGTTTGTCGATCTCCTTTCCTGTTTTCCAAAAAATTCGTTATCCCTACAACTTTTTTATTGACAAATTTACACCTTTGTGATAGCATAATGTTCGCTGGTTGTTGTGCTGGTGTAGCTCAGCTGGTAGAGCAGCTGATTTGTAATCAGCAGGTCGGGGGTTCGAATCCGTCCACCAGCTCCAATTTCATACAAAATATGGGGGATTTCCCGAGTGGCCAAAGGGGACAGACTGTAAATCTGCTGGCGATGCCTTCGGTGGTTCGAATCCACCATCCCCCACCAAAATCGACAAAGCTCGCAAGGGTTTTGTCGATTTTTACTTCTGCAGGCTCCCCTTTCTCAGACCATTTCCCTCCGCCGCACCGCCCTTTGCCGGTGCGCTCTTTTTTTGCTGTTTTTCCCTCATTATTACAAGTTTCTTGGCTCGTCCCCTACAATATCACAAGATTTGTGTAATGTCAATACCATTTTCACAAGTTTCTTGTATTTTCCGGTTGACAAAAACAAGAAAGTGTCGTACACTGAGCCTAAGAATGTCGAAGAAAGTCGAAAACTGTCGGGAGGGCGGACTATGGGATTTGGCGAGCAGCTGCGCAGGCGGCGCAAGGAGCTGGGCTACAGCCGAGAGGAGCTGGCAAAGAAGCTGGGGGTGACGACCTCGGCGGTGGGCAACTACGAAACCGGCGTCAGCGCGCCCAAGGAGAGCGTGCTGCGGCAGCTGTTCGACGCGCTGCAGGTGGAGCCGAACTACCTCTACCGCGATTTTTACGCCGCCGGTCGGGCGGGGAAGGACGTCAGCTCCGAGGAGCAGTCCCTGCTCCAAAAATACCGCGAACTGGGGCTGACCGGCCGGCAGGCCCTGTGCGTCATGCTGGATGCGCTGGGGCTGATGCAGGCGGAGGCGGAGCAGGATCGTCCCGCCGCGGAGATACGCACCATTCCGCTGTACCGCTCGCCGGCAGCGGCAGGCTATGCCGCACCGGTGTTCGGGGAGGACTATGAGCTGCTGCCCGTGAAGGGGCAGGTGCCGCCCGGCGCAGAGCTGGCCGTGCGGATCCAGGGCGACAGCATGGAGCCGTACATCTGCGACGAGTCCGTGGTGTATGTGAACCACGACCCCCTGCGCGCCGGCGACGTGGGCATCTTCTGCGTAGACGGCGACATGCTCTGCAAGCAGTACTATCGGGATCCTCTGGGCAGCGTCTACCTGTTTTCTCTGAATCGCCGCCGCAGCGATGCCGACCAGGTGTTCACCGCCGGCAGCGGCCGCAGCCTCACCTGCTTCGGCCGCGTGATGCTGCGCACTCTGCCGCTCCCACTTTAAGCATAAAATAACGGAGATGTTGCCCAGTGGAAGGCAACATCTCCGCAAATTTTTGCGTTGATTTTGTTTTTTACGGCTTTAGAAGCCGCACAGGCCGGCCATTCACCGCCTAAACCCGTTGTAACTGGAGAACCCGAGCATATAGATGGCCATGGCAATGGATACCCCCTGCGTGCTGGCAATATTCTCCAGCTCCTTCATCACGGTGTCATTCGGGATCCTGACCTCCGCAGTATTCACCACGGATTCGATCACGCCGGGGAGCACCATACACATCTGATAAAACGCATCCTCCTGCCCCGTGACCAAAGCATAGAATCTGTCCAGGCTGACACGGCGAATACGCCTATGGGAAACCTTGCGCTTATCCACCGTAGTTTCCCATTTAATATCCTGGGATCGTTTTGCTATGGCCTCCACGAGATAGCAGGCGCAATCATCGTCCTGCAACAGCTGATTCTGCATTTTAATATAAGTTTTGCCGCCTGCGGATGAATTCATCGTATTATGCTTATTTTTCATCTCCACATAGATGGTGTGTACCTGGTCGCCCGTTTCGAGATGGATTCCCTCAGGGTCTTGGAAAATAACATCCCAGCCGCCTTCTTCTCCGTTGGCCGGAACGCGGCATTTGTCTATGTACTGGAAAATGCGCTGATGGAAGTAGCCAATGTCATTGTTGTTCGATTTGTCACGTTGGCGGAATATTTCATTCTTAACGATCTCTTCCCAGGTGGAGCGATACACCATTTTGTCGAAAATAAGCTTGATGGGGTCTACAATATTGCGGTTGAACCGGCGTATATCATAGGATTCCAGCTTTTCTCCGTACTTTTGAATGGTAGCAATAACATGACTTCTAAAGTCTTCCTCGGAAATAAAACGCAGCGGCCAGGGCATTATACCACCTCCTATATTCTCCAATGTTGATTTGATGCTTTCTCCGATCTCTTTAGCCAAATTGACCGGCACCGCATTCCCCACTTGCCTGTATCGCTCGGCAAGGCTGCCGCAGAACTCCCAATCGTCCGGAAACGTTTGAAAGCGAGCGTTTTCCCGGTAAGAAAACGGCCTTACCTCCAGCGGGTGACACCTGTCCGTTTGCTTCATGCCCGGGTTTGTGAGAACCGTCAGCGAAGGCTCGTCAAGGCTCAGCCTGCGCAGAATGCCCGTTCGTCCGCCCCCCATATCCCAGCAGGTTTTCATATAGTCCTTGGCAATAACGGGGTCAATATCTCTCCAATATCCGCCCGGAGGAACCAACGCAAAGACAGCCGCTTTTTTTTCAGAGTATCTGGCGCACTCACTTGCCGGCGGATCAACGTCGAGCTTAATATCGCGGGCAACGGGCTTATAGGCCTGCTCCGCAGGAAACTTAAAGCGGCATTTGCCAACCAGGTCATTCCGGATGCCAATGGTGATAAGGCGCTCCCTTTTTTGAGGAACGCCGTAGTCCCAGGCATTCATCACGCGGTGATAGGTTTTATAGCCCTCATCCTCAAAAATATCAAGAATGGTCTTGTAGGTGCGGCCGCCGTCATGGGACAGCAGTCCCTTTACATTCTCAAAAAGAAACATTTTGGGCTGCAGCTTATGCAGAAAAGTGGCATAGTGATAGAACATCGTGCCCCGCACATCCTGCAAACCAAGGCGCTTGCCGGCATAGCTAAAAGACTGGCACGGCGCGCCGCCGGATAGAAGATCCAGTTCGTTTTTTTTAATGGAAAACTCTTTCTCCAGATCCCTTTCGGCCGTCATGGCAATATCTTCGCAAAGAACCTTCCAGTTCGGTCTGTTCTTTTTTAATGTATCAGCTGCATCACGATTGAACTCGACAAGTCCAATGTGCGTAAAGCCGGCTTGCTCCAAGCCTAGGGCAAGTCCCCCCGCACCGGCAAAAAGCTCAATCGACGTATACATTACAATCTTGTCCCCTTAAAATAGGATAGTATTTTATTCTTATTACAAACAAGTATACCACACGGAAAAAATGTTTTCAATCCGATCTGTTTCAAGAATTTTCTTCATAAAACGGTGTTTTCTCTTTCCTACTGACTCTGCGCTTGCCGATCCGGCGCATCATTCAGCGGCACAGGAAAACCCTTTTTCAAAGAATAAATCCCCCGTCGCAGGTGAGCACCTGGCCGGTGATGAAATCCGCCTCGGGGGAGGCCAGAAACGCCACCGCCGCCGCAATATCCGCCGGCGTGCCCAGCCGACCCATGGGCGTCTGCTCCGCCAGCTGCGGCAGCAGCTCCGGCGGCAATTCATCCAGCATGTCCGTCCGAATGACCCCCGGCGCCACGCAGTTCACCCGAATGTGGCTGGGCGCCAGCTCGGCGGCCAGGGAGCGGGTCAGGCCGATAAGGGCGGCCTTGGTGGCGGAATAGGCCACCTCGCAGCTGGCGCCGCGCTGGCCCCAGATGGAGGAGATGTTCACGATGCAGCCCTCGTGGGCGTGGAGCATGGCGGGCAGCACCGCGCGGCTGGCGTAGAACGCCCCGTCCACGTTCACGGAGAAAAACTCGTGCCAGTGCTCGTCCGTCAGCTCCTGAAACAGGGACTGGCCTGCGATGCCGGCGTTGTTCACCAGCAGGGACACGGCGCCGAAGGTCTGCTCCACCCGACGCACCATGGCCTCCACCTGCTCCCGCTGCGACACGTCCGCCCGACACGTCATCACCCGACAGCCCTCGGCGGCCAGCTCCGCCGCCAGCTCCTCGGCCTTGTCCTGCCGCACGCGGTAGCCGATGCAAACCGCCCAGCCCCGACGCGCCAGCTCCGCAGCCACGGCTCGCCCGATGCCTCGGGACGCTCCGGTGACCAATGCGATCTTCTCCATATATTTCGTCCTCCTCTGGCGTATTAACTTTAATAGTATAACAAATTAAATTTATATGCGCAAGAAAACGGACTGAATTCAGTCCGTTTTCTTGCGCATGAATATATTGTTCACTTGCTCTCCGCCATGATCTCCCGCATGACATCGGCCAGGATCTTCACGCCCTTTTCGATGTCCTCGTCGGTGGAGTTGGAGTAGTTGATGCGCATGGTGCGCACGCCCCGCGCCTCCTCATAGAACGGGTCGCCGGCGCACACGGCCACCCCCCGCTCCATGGCGCGGTTCTGCACGTCCACAGCCTTGATGCCCTCGGGCATGGTGGCCCAGAGGAACATGCCGCCCTCGGGCTGGGTGTACTCCACGCCGTCGGGGAAATACTTCTTCATGCACGCGTGCATCTTCTCCGCCTTGGCCTTGTAGAGCACGCGGGTCTTCTCGATGTGCTCGTCCAGATCGTGGTCGGCCAGATACTGCGCCAGCACCATCTGACAGAAGATGTTGGTGTGCAGATCCATGGTGGACTTGTAGGCCAGCAGCTTTTCCTTCACCGTCGGCTCCTTGCAGGCGATCCAGCCGATGCGCATGCCCGGGGACACGATCTTGGAGAATGTGCCCAGCATCACGCACTGCTCGCCCAGGAACCAGTGGAAGCTGTGCCCCGCCTGACCGGAGAAACGCAGCTCGCCGTAGGGGTTGTCCTCCAGCACCATGATATTGGTGCCCTTGAGCACCTCGGCGGCCTTTTTGCGCACCTCCTCGGTGTAGGTCAGACCCGTGGGATTCTGGAAATTGGGGATGACATAGATAAACTTGGGGTCGTGCTCCTGCACGGCTTTTTCCAGCGCCGCCACGTCCAGACCGTCCCGATTCAGGGGGATGGACAGCACCTTGGGGTCATACAGGTGGAAGGTCTGCAGAGCCGCCAGATAGCTGGGGGTCTCCACCATGATCTCGTCGCCCGAGTCGATCATCACGGCGGAGAACATGTCCAGCGCCTGCTGGGAGCCGTTGGTGATGATGATGTCCTCCGGCGCAAAGTCCAGATCCATCATCTTCTTATACCGCTCACAGATGTAGCGGCGCAGAGGCTCGTAGCCCTGGGAGCCGCTGTATTGCAGGGCGCTGACGCCGCTCTGCTTGAGCACCTTGTCCGCCGCCTCGTCCATCTCGCTGACGGGGAAGGACACGGGGTTGGGCAGGCCGCCGGCAAAGGAGATGATGCTGGGGTCTGCGGCCGCCCGCAGGATACCGGCCAGAAACTCGGCCTGAAAATCGGGTTTGGACATTCTCTTGGAAATTTTGACTTGCATAGGTTTATCCTCCTTTTTTATTGCCGTTTTGTGGGCTGCGCGCATACTTTTTTATTAAAAAAGAGACCCCGCCGGACTGGCGGAGCCTCGAACTTCTGCGGTCTGGGGCAGGCTGCGTTACTGCGCCTGCGGAGAGGGGAAGCGATGCGCCGTCCTCCGGTGAACGGAAAAAATCTTCAAAGCAACAGCGGACCCCGACAGAAAGCCGGCGTCCGAAATAATGCCCGGAATGAAATGCGATGCCGCGCAGCAGGAAGCGGCGCAGGCGCCCTGCGCACGGGCGGTATTGGCAAATCGGTTCCACAGCGCCTTCATAACCACAGCTTCCTTTCCTCTTTGATGAACGGAGCATACCACAAAGTTTTTTCCTTCGCAATAGGAAAATTTATTATTCTGCAAAATACATATAAACGCACATATTTTCGCCGTGCGGCGCCGGCGCCTCTTGTTCACAATGGCGAAAAAATCAGCGTCATTCCCACGGCAAAAAAATACCGGAAAACGCAGCCCGCAGACGCCGAAAAATGCCGCCTGCGGCCAAAGATGAAAAAACGCAAGAAAAGTATTGACAAATCCACGGGCGCAGGGTATTATAGTACTGTTCTCGCGCGGTTAGCTCAGCTGGTAGAGCACATGCTTGACGTGCATGGGGTCACAGGTTCGAGTCCTGTACCGCGCACCATGAATAGCCCAGGAATCACAAGGGTTTTCGCTCAAAGGGACAAAAATTGACCAATGGGTGAAAGCCGGTACGGGGTAAGCAAAAATCCGATCATCGAATGAGATGGTCGGATTTTTGTTGTGAAACGAATACTACCGGCAGTGCCGGTAGTTCCAAAATTTTATCCTTAATTCAAAAGAGTTAATGCGTTACTACACAAGCGGTACCGCCAGGGTTATTTATGCAGTCAGCATCGGTGTATCCACTGTTGATAGACCATAATACAAGGCACCGTTTCGGCGGTGCCTTGTTCATTAGGGGTAGAAATTTTCATATTTATATGCTATAATATCAATATTGAGAACATTTCCGGTGCGGTTATAGGAGCATCAGCCCACCCGAGAACTGAACACGGACGATGATGAAGGCCTGTAACTTGCAAAAAAGTTATGGGCTTTTGCGTTTTGTAATAAGGAACTGGGCACTGCTCAGTCGTATAATAAGTGAAGGGGTCAGACGTGATCCCGGAATCAGGAGGAACTTACATGGATAACGGCGCAAGTAGCTACCGCCGTTTCCTCGATGGTGATGAAAGTGCCTTTAACGAAATAATGGAGGAGCTGTTCCGTAGTCTTGTTTTCTTCATTAACGGTTATGTGCATGACATCCACGCAGCCGAAGATATTGCTATCGACGCCTTTTCGGATCTGGTAGTACATCGTCATCGGTACAACTTCAAAGTCACACTCAAAACCTATGTCTTTATGCTCGGTCGGAGCCGTGCTCTCGATTACATAAAGCACCGCAAGGTATTGAGTTTTGTCGAACTGTCCGAAGCAGAAGGTGTTGAGGATGAAAAGACTTTGGAGGAGATCGTCCTGGCAGACGAGCGAAAGCGAACAGTACATAGTGCGATCGCGAAACTGTCGGAGGATATGCGCGTAGTCATACATCTGATCTATTTTGAGGAAATGACCTACGATGAAGCAGCCAAGGTTATGAAGAAAAACCGAAAGCAAGTGGATAATCTGTTATATCGTGCAAAGAAGGAACTTCGCATCATTCTTGGAGAGGATGGTGAGCTGTTATTATGAGAGAAATAAATGAATGTACGGCGGAAGTGTTCCGTCGAAGCGAAAAGCGCATCAAAGAGCGCAAGCGTAACCGTAACAGAATATTGATGTGCTGCATCCCACTATTGATTTGCATTACGGTGTTCTCCACGGCAATCCTGCCGGCTATGATGCCTGCAAAGAAAGGTGAAAATTTAAGCGATAATTGTTCAGATATGGCGGGCAATGCTGATGGTACTAATGTTGCCTATGTTAGCGTGGAGGTTATAAACGTCGGTACAGCCACACAGTCTACCATACTGAAGGATGATGCTGATGAGGTAGCACAAATCTGCTATACCCTGCAATCGTCCTTTGAGAACTCCGGCGGAGACAATAAAGAATCGGTCAATGACATGGAAGATGATGGGTTAGTGGAAGACAACAAGGACTTTTCTCAAAGTGGAACAACAAATCTATCTTCCGAATTTAGAATAATCTTTACCACAGAGAATGGCTCACAAACCATCTATTCTCTTTCTGGGTACAAATTGATCAACGAAACAACGAAACAAGAAACATTATTGACTGCAGACCAACTTTCAAATATTTTGGATACGCTTGGATTAACAATCACGTGGGAGGAGGAACCTAAATGAAAAGAATAATTGCCATATTACTGACCGTTCTGCTTTTGGGTATGCTCACTGCCTGCGATCAAAACGTTGGTCGGCATGCAGATGGCATAATAAAGGCCGATAAAGCAACCTTTGAAATCGGCAAGACACATAGCTCTTTTGAAGGTATGAACATTCAGATTGCAAATGCAATTTGGGATGATGAAGAAATCAAACTCGACGTCAACTGGATTAACAAAACAGGATATGATGTCGTGTACGGCTCATCATACGATATAGAGCGTGAAAACAATGGTGAATGGTCCAGTTGTGTTACTCTTGAAGACCTCGCTTTTACTTCAATTGGATATGAGCTTAAAGCCGGTGCAACTCAAAAGAAAACATATAACCTAACAGATGTTTTTGATATTTCCCAAGATGGCAAATACCGCCTTACTACAGATTGCTTTATCTATGATAAGGGGCGCGGTGGCAAAAGCACAGAGTGCGAGTTAGGGGTAGAGTTCACCGTTACTCGTATTGGTGATACAAGCGGAGATGTGAAGAAAACCTTTGTTGATTTTGTCCCTCAATACATCCGCACAAACGGATATTACGAAGATGTTGAGTATCCGGTAGTGAAAATCATTCGCTCGGTTGACGAATTGAATTCTTATTATAACGAGAACAAGGAAAAATATAGCCTTGAACGCAGAGAAGATCCTGCTTCGGACAGCACAATTGGCTTCCTTGATGCCTGTGACAAGTACAACGCTGAATACTTTGAGAAACAAATTCTCGTAATGGTACTGCTTGAAGAAGGCAGTGGTTCTGTCCGTCATAATGTAGATAATGTAAAATATGGTTCGGACGGAAAACTCTATGTTAGCATACGAAGAGATGTACCTGAAGTTGGTACAGCTGACATGGCTGAATGGCATATTCTAATTGAGATGAAGAAAGATGTCATCGTTGCAAGTGAGTCGGATGTTATTATTTATCTGGATGGAGTAAATCCTAAGACTCAGCCTGCAACAGTGCGAGAGAACGGAAAGTATGCGCCGAAAACAGCGAGTGATTTGAACAATGCCATTGCCAAGGTTCTCAACGAGAAGTATCGTGCCGAAGATCCCGATGGACTGATTCACATTGAAAATTATTATTTACTTGCCAATGAAACCGCAAGCGGTACTCCGCTTAAAGGCAACTTCGGACATATGACAAAAGCAACTGTTTATCTGCTTGTGTATCATATGAAATATTCGTTTAACGGCGACCGTATTGAAGAGTATGAGGGAAACTTCGTGCCAACAGCTATCACATTTAATGTTAGCGAATCTGGTGAATACACGTTGGAAGAATATTGGACTCCAAGAACCGGTACCAATTACGAGAAGGATGTTCGTAATAAGTTCCCTGATGATTCAGCTGACAATGCGTTAAACAGCGAAAAGTTTGCCGAGGATCTAATCAAAAAGAATTGGCGACTTGCAAACGAATATTTTAGCCAAACCAAAAGTTCATAATTAACTGTATAGTCATGACAAAAGGCGTCGCAGAAATGCGGCGCCTTCGTTCTATTCTATTATAAATGCGAGCCATTTAGCTCCGTAGGTATCAATTGCCGAATCCGTAGTATAAAGATGAGGCAGAAAGGATGGTGAACAGTTTGGACGATAGTAAAATAATTGAGTTGTTCTATGAGCACTCGGAGCAGGCAATCATTGAACTATCGAATAAGTACGGCACTGTATGCACAAGAGTAACGAAAGGTGTCGCTTCGGCGGCACCTTTCAAATACGGGTAGAAAAAGTCACAAATAAATGATATAATAAAGAAAAACTTCAAAAGGAGCGCCTATGGGAAAGCAGCACAACAGAAGAATATTCGCAGGGTTCTACAAGCGGTATGACGGCAAATTCATCTACGTTGTCGCTGTCGTCCCTGATGTAGACACCGGAGAACAAGTGGTCATCTTCCACGAAGGGGTTGATGCCTGCGAGTGCAAATACTACTCCATGACCAAGCAGTCCTTCTGCGAGATGGTGGAGGTGGACGGCGAATGGGTAGATAAGTTCATCCGTCAACCGCAGGTCAGAATCACGGATACGCACATTCAGAATCTCATCGACGGCGGCTTTAACGGCCCCGTCCGAAAGAAACAACCGGTGGACGAGGAATTGCTCGCATACGAATCGCGCTCCTATCGCCGCGCGGAAACCTATACCGACTATGCAAAAGATCTCTGCACAAATTACAAAATCGATCTGCGAAGATACAATTTGTGCGTGACTCAAAAACGGTATATCGGCGTAGACGGTAAATCCGATTTCGATATACTGAAAGAGGATCTGAAATTCCTAAATGACTGTCTCAAAACCGTTCTCAAAAGCTACGGCACATATTTCAAAGAACGGCACGTTGACGGACTATCTGTCCGCAAGTATGCCGAGGCACACAATATGAACCGTGGCAGCGTGGATCACCTCAACCGGAAATTTATTGCGGAGCTTGCCGCTGCTCTCAAAGCGCGGGACGAAGCGGACGGCGTGTGCCGACTGCATAAAAGAAAATAAGTTAATATCTCATACAGACACTTGCTTATCCAAAGCAGGTGTCTTTTTTATGCCCAAATGCCTATGACAGAATTATGTCAAAACCAATCGAATTCCCAAATACGGAATGAGAGGATAAATTTTGCCGACATCTAATATTTTCGCACTTCCCGACAGCTATATGGTGAGAGAAATATATTTTCTTTTTCCGCCGTTATGACGGAACTGTGTCAGTCGGGAGTTGGATCGGCTTGAAAAGTGAAGGGATGAATTTTCTTCTCCCTCCGCCCTTGTGACACGTTTATGTCAGTTGGGAGTTGAATTCCCATGGAAAAGTGAAAGGTACTTTTTCTCTCCTCTGCCGTTACTATGGCAATTTTATGTCACACGGATAATCGTTTCCTTTGGACGAATGAGAGGATGTCTTCTCAAACACAACTGAATAACCTGCCGACAGGATATGCGGCGGTGGACTTTGCGATGACAGCGATCCGAAGGATCGTGCCGTAGGAGAAAGGCGCAGACGATGCGCCCTCAAAAGAGGACACGGCGAGCAAGGCACAAACACCGATGCGAAACACGGTCAGAGTGAGCGTAGGAACGATGTCGGGCGTACAGGTAAAAACTGCGGAGAGCGAGGAAGGACTATGAACTTTCTCTCGTAGGACAAAAGCCGTGATCTGCAAAACTAAAAACGAATTTTTATGAAAGGTGGGATGGCTATGATTGTGCCAAACGAAACAGACCAACACAACACAGAAAGGAAAAAGATAATGAAAAAAGATGAACTGAAGCTACTCAAAATGTCGAACATCCAAGTGCGGGAAGTGGATTGGCTGTGGTATCCGTATATTCCCTTCGGTAAGCTGACGATCATACACGGCGATCCGGGAGAAGGCAAAACAACCTTCGCGCTCCGCCTTGCCGCCGCCTGCTCCACCGGAGCGCCTCTGCCGAATATGGATACCATTGCACCTATAACGGTGATCTATCAATCGGCAGAGGACGGTCTCGACGATACCGTCAAGCCTCGTCTCATAGAAGCAGGCGCAGACCAGGAACGCATCATCAATATTTGCGAGGAAGAAAAATCTCTGCATATGTTGGACGAGAGAATTGAAAAAGCCATCGTGCAGTGCGGTGCCAAGATGCTTATCCTCGATCCGATGCAGGGATACCTTGGAGAGCGTGTGGATATGAACCGTGCCAACGAGGTGCGGACGATTATGAAATCCATCGGGCAGGTCGCACAGCGGACAGGCTGTGCAGTTGTCCTTGTAGGACACCTCAACAAAGCCGCCGGTATGAGCAGTGCCTACCGTGGACTCGGATCTATTGACTTCCGCGCCTCCGCAAGAAGCGTTCTCGTGGTGGGCAGACTGCGGAGCAACAAAAATGTCCGTGTCATCGTTCACGACAAATCTTCTCTTGCTCCCGAAGGTAAGTCCCTCGCCTTCAATCTCGGTAACGAAGAAGGCTTTTATTGGCTCGACGGTTATGAAAATATTTCTCCCGAGGAATTGCTGTCCGGCTACGGCAATCAGGAAGAAACGAAAATGATGCAGGCAGAGGAACTGATCCGAACCATGCTGGACGGCGGTGCCGAGCTGCCCTGCGGTGAGATCTTTGCGGCGGCAAAGAGAAAGCAGATCTCACAGCGCACCGTCAACGAAGCAAAGAAAAATATCAAGGGCATCATCACCCGAAAGGTAGGCGTAAAGTGGATGTGGTCTATCCCGGGTGAAGATTGCAACATTGCAGAGGTGTCCTATGAAAAGGAATAGAAAACGCAGCTCTGCATGGTTCCCATGGGAGTCCCTTGCATTGTTGCATTGTTCTTTTTGCCAAGACAACGGATGCAAAAGACCGAGCGCGGGAGCGAGAACGAAGGGCGCAGAACACCGCCCTTTGAGCCACACAAACGCCCTGTGTGCCGTTTTTATCGCAGGGACGGGCAAACACCCCACCGAGCAAATATTCCCCTTTTTCTGCCGTTGTTTCGGAAATACGGAGAAGGCGAGGGCTACGCTTTTGTACTCTCTCTTTGGAGAGAGTGCGAGCATCGCATTCGACTGGTCGCGGAACGTCCGCGCCCTGCCTTCTGCTACTCGGCGGGCAGAAGCCCTGCACCCACTTTTTTGAAAGGAGCTGTCCTTGAAAAGTAAAAAAATGAGCATTCGCATCAGTGAAGAACATCTCGCCGCCATACACCGCAAGGCAGAGCAAGCGGATATGACCTTCACGGACTATGTGACCAAAGCTTGCCTCGGAAAACAGATCGTCGTCATAGATGGGCTTGACGAATTGATCCGTCAGCAGAAGGCTATCGGGCGCAACCTCAATCAGCTCACAATGCTTTGCAATATGGGTAGAGTCAGCGTGGCAAGCCTTGCGGAAATGAAAGAACAGTACGCAGAGATCAGCGCGGCTCTGACGGAACTGCTGGAGCGAAAGCGGTGGTCGGATGGCAACGGTTAATATCATGAAAAACAAGCGCACACAGTCAAGAGCAGGGCTTGCATTCATCCTCTCTTACTGTAAGCGCGACAGCAAAACCATTCACGAAGGCAAAAAATTTGTGTCGGGTGTCAACTGTGTTCCCGAATCCGCTTACCGTGAATTTATGAATACCAAGCTGCAGTATGGAAAGACCGAGGGCAGAATGTTCTATCACTTCACCCAATCCTTCCACCCCGACGAAAAGCTGACACCCAAAACTGCTCATGAGATTGCGCTGAAATTTGCACAGCAGATGTTCCCCGGCTTCGAGGTTCTCGTTGCCACCCATACCGATAAGGCACACATCCATTCACACTTTGTTGTCAACAGCGTGAGCTGCGAAAACGGATATAAATATCATTCGGACAACGAAAATATTGGGCGCCTGCGAGATGCATCGGACAAGCTGTGTATGGAATACGGTCTGTCGGTGGTCACTCCGAAGGATAGATCTCAAAAGGTCAAGCAGATGTCCGCAAGGGAATATCACTCTGCCGAGCGCGGTGAAAGCTGGAAGATGCAACTTGTGGTTACGATTGAGGACGCTATGGCTATCGCAAGATCGAGAGAACACTTTATACGCTTAATGGAAGCCGAGGGCTATGAAGTGAAGTGGACTCGTGACAGAAAGAGCATCACCTACACGACACCCGACGGAAAACGGTGCAGGGATAACAAACTGTACGAAGAAAAATTTTTGAAGGAGAATATGGAATATGAGTTCAGAATACGGCGAGAAATCGAGAGAGGATTTGAAGGGTACGGCGAGAGCGCAGATCAAGAAAGCGGAAACCTCCGTCCCCTGTACGGCGATCATGGACGTGAACTGGAAGGCGTTGATTGCGGCGATGAATACGCAGGTAGATATGCTTTCGGAGATACAGGATTCGCTGACCAAGCTGACAACGAAAGAGGAACTCACCTCGTATATGGATCAGCAGATCGGGATACTGACCGAGTACGCCGAGAGCAGTCGGGAGCTGACCGAACAGTTCACGGAGATGATGGAGCAGACGGTGACGGCATATACCGAACGGATGAGTACGGCAGCCGAGAATTTATCCTCACAGGTTGGGAGAGCGAGCGAGCAGTTCTCACAGAGTCTTGGAGAGGAGCGGAAAACAGTGAGAGCGTTCACGAAGCGGAGTATATGGATCTCGCTGATCCCGACGACGGCGCTGATCATCTGGGAATTGATACGGCATATCTTTTTGCTGACCTAACGAATATCATCGACGAGGATGCTCCCGTGGAGGATTGCACTACAATGTATCAGCCACGCAGACAAAAGAAGAATACCGGCCCCGTGATGGGCGGTATGTAAATTATGACACAGCCGAAAGGCAGAAAGGAGTTCAATGAACGAATACAAAGAATATCTTGAAACAGGAATGCTCGGCAGCTACAGACCGGAAAGCGCCATCGTTAAAAAATCCGACAGCGGTGCAGTGTTCGCTGTCTTCCGTGATTCAACCTACACCCTCTATGACGATACCTGCACCCGTGAGCGTGAGATGTTGATTAAAGGAAAGCGGTTTATTATTTCCTCTGTCTTTCCCGTGAAAGCGAAAGCAACGGCTACGGACAGAATGCTGGCTCTCATAGACGCAGACCTCCAAAAAGATGCTAAAAGTTTTTGAATTTTTCCGATTCTGAATGGACTTCCGGCAAGGGATACGGTATACTGTGTGGTACCGTATCGGCTTGCCCTGCATAAAAGGAGGATGCAAAATGACAAGCCAAAAATATACAATACTCTACGGCAGATTAAGCCAGGACGACGGCAAGAGTGCCGAGTCCAACAGCATAACCAATCAGCGGCTCATGCTTGAAAAATATGCCCGTGACAACGGATTTGAAAATGTCCTGTTCCTTGCAGACGACGGTTATACGGGAACAAACTTCGAGCGTCCCTCGTGGAAACAGATCGAAGAAATGATCAAGCGCGGTGAGGTGGAAACACTGATCGTCAAGGATCTCAGCCGACTCGGCAGAGAATATTTGCAGGTGGGTTATTATCTGGAACTGTTCTTCCCCAACATGGGAATACGGTTCATAGCGATCAACGACGGTGTGGACTCGCTGGTGGAAGGCAGTAATGATTTCAGCCCGATACGAAATTGGGCAAATGAGCTTCACGCAAAGGATTCCAGTAAAAAGGTTCGTGCGGTGAAAAAGCTCCAGGCAGAGCGCGGGGAACGGCTCGGCGGCAGACCTGCCTACGGCTACAAAAAGGTGGACAAGGAAAGCAAGGAGATCATCCCCGACGAAGAAGCCGCGGCAGTGGTACAGAGAATCTTCTCACTGTGCGCCTCCGGCAAAGGCCCCAATCAGATCGCCCGTATTCTTCGTGAGGATAAGGTGCTGACACCCAGCAATTATTACTTCCAAAAGCACAAAAAAGGGCATTTCGGATTGGATACCACCCGTCCCTATGCATGGGGGAGCAGTACCGTGACGGGTATCCTTGACAACAAGGTGTACCTCGGACACACCATTGGACTGCGTACCACGACGATATCGTATAAAAACAAAACAACGGTACACCGCCCCGAAAGCGAATGCGCCGTTGTGGAAAATACGCATCCCGCGCTGATCACGCAGGAGCAATGGGATATCGTTCAGGATGTACGCACGCACAAGAAACGCACACCAAAGCAGATGGCAGAGCCGAATATCTTTTCGGGACTCGCCTACTGCGCCGACTGCGGAAGGACGATGGTACTGCACCGAGCAAGCACGATGAAAAAGTCTGATTACAATTTCAAGTGCTACACCTACGGCAAGCGCGGCAAGGGAGAATGCACTCCCCACCACATCCGAGAGGAAGAACTGTACGCCATCATACTGGATGACCTGCGACGGGTGACACACTTCGCCCGTAAAAAGGAGCGGCAGTTTGCGGAGTATATCAACCGCAAAAATACAGCACAGCTTCGACAGGAGATCAACGCGCTGCAAATGGAGATTGACACGGCGCGTAAGCGCAGAAGCGAGCTGGCGACCTTGTTCAAGCGGCTGTATGAGGACAACGTGCTCGGCCGTGTGACCAATGAGCAGTTCCGTCTTCTCTCTGTCGATTACAATGCCGAGCAGAAAGAGATAGACGATGCTCTTCCTCTAAAAGAGGAACGCTTGGAAAAACTGAAATCGTCGGCTGCCAATGTAGACGCTTTCATTGAGAAAGCAAAACGGTACAAAACCATTGATAAATTGACACCCGAAATCGTGAGGTTGTTTATTGCGAGGATCGAGGTCGGAGAACGCACCGTGAAATACTCACGGCACTCTGCTCAAAAAATCCGTATCATTTACCGTGACATCGGTGAATGGGATTACGACGATGCGGTCGAAGCCGAACAGCAACAGCCACAGGTCGTAGCAGTAACGGTTGCACAGCCGGAACTGCTCCCTGCATAAGCACCGCACAAAACGGGATAAACGCAGTAAAGGCGGATGACAACCGCCATCCGCCTTTACCGCACCTACATTCTGTCAACTTTTGTCCCTTTGAACACTATCAGACGGTTCCTGGGCTTTTTCTTTTTTTGCGTTACAAATCGTGTTAGTAACGCGTTCGTAACCGCCGCAGGCCGCAATTGACCCGACGGGCGGCCTCGTGGTATAATAGGGCAACAATAATTTTGAGATTAAAACGCAAGGAGGCGCAGCCATGATCGAAAAAACCAATCTGCCTCTGGCCGCATTTGTGGCGGAGAATGCCACCGTTCGGGGTGACGTGACCGTGGGTAAGGGCAGCAGCATCTTCTTCGGCGCCGTGGTACGCACGGAGCTGGTGCCCATCACCATCGGCGAGGACACCAACATTCAGGACAACTGCATCCTTCACACGGACGCAGGCTTTCCCCTCACGGTGGGCAGCGGCTGCACCATCGGCCACGGCACCATTCTCCACGGCTGCACCGTGGGTGACAACACCCTCATCGGCATGGGCACCACGGTGCTCAACGGCGCGGTGATCGGGCGGGACTGCATCGTCGGCGCAGGCTCGCTGGTGCCGCAGGGCATGGTGATCCCCGACGGCAGCATGGCCTTCGGCTCTCCGGCCAAGATCCGCCGCCCCCTCACGGAGGAGGAGATCGCCTACAACCGCGGCACCGCCGCCCTCTACTGTCGGGAAGCGGCGGAATACGCCGAGTAAACGCCCGAGCGGAGAAAGGAGCCATCGCCATGAAGGAAAATCGGAAGCTGCTGCGGGAAGTGCTCAAGGACATCCGCCACGACATGACCGACGACGAGGTGCTGAACCTGCTGGCCGACAGCAAGATCTCCCAGCGCCCCGACAGCGAAAAAAGCAAATCCACGCTGGGGCAGCGCGCCGCCGACGCCATTGCGAAGTTCGCCGGCAGCTGGGCGTTCATCTTCTCATTCACCGGTGTGCTGATCCTGTGGATGGTGGTCAACACCCTCCTCGCCGCCAAGGCCTTTGACCCGTACCCCTTCATTCTGCTGAATCTGGTGCTCTCCTGCGTGGCGGCCATTCAGGCGCCGCTGATTATGATGAGCCAGAACCGGCAGGAGGAAAAAGACCGCCGCCGCGCGGAAAACGACTACAAGGTCAACCTGAAAACGGAGATCATGATCGAAGATCTATATGACAAGGTGAACCTCATTTTGGCCAAGCAGGCTGCTCTGGAAAAGCATCTGCAGGAAAAAGACGCAGACGCCGAAAAATAAGTTTCCTTTGCGCCGCCGACACACGCCGCACCCTCACACGGGGAATACGGATTCCCACGTCGCTGCGCTCCTCGGAATGACATTTTTATGAAAATCATGGCAGCATCGGGTGGGCAGCGCCGCCCGTTTTGCTGCGCCACCATGCCACAAAAAAAACAGCCACATATGTGGCTGTTTTTAATATATTTATATGTGTCACTTGCTGCGGTCGGCCTCGATGAGCCGCTTCAGCGCCTCCACACCCAGATGCACGGCGGAGCTGGTGTCCTCGGTCATGTTCTGGTCAAGTCCTGCGGCCTCCCGCTCCTGATTCCAGATCACATGGAAGCACGAGCCGCACCGGCAGCCCAGCGCGTCGGCCACCACAAACAGCGCCGCCGACTCCATCTCGCTGGCCTTCACGCCCAGCCGCTTCCACGCCTCCCACTTGTTCAGCAGCTCATAGGACACGGGCATCCGCGCCGGACTGTGCTGGCCGTAAAACGCGTCCTTGCACTGCACCACGCCGGTGTGGTAGCGGTATCCGCCGGCCTTGGCCGCCGCCACCAGAGCGCTGGTGATCTCAAAATCCGCCACGGCGGGGTACTCGATGGGGGCGTACTCCTGACTGGTATGTTCAAACCGGATGGCGCCGGTGGCAATGACCACGTCGCCGGACTGCACGTTCAGGTCAATGCCGCCGCAGGTGCCCACGCGGATGAAGGTGTCGGCGCCGATGTTGTGCAGCTCCTCCATGGCGATGGAGGCAGAGGGGCCGCCGATGCCGGTGGAGCAGACGGAGACCTTTTCGCCCAGCAGGGTGCCGGTGTAGATGGTGAACTCGCGGTTGCTGGTCACAAACTGCGCGTCATCAAACAGCGCGGCAATGGCCTTGCACCGCCCGGGGTCTCCGGGGAGGATGCAGTAGCGCCCCACGTCGCCCTCTTGGCAGTGAATATGAAACTGTTTTTCCAATTTTTGCATAAATCACGCCTCCTTTTGTGACTTTTGATATAGTATACCTTGTTTTTCCGAAAAATGCAACCTCCACTATCCTTGCCAGAACTTTCACTCGGTAGCGGCGCAAAAACAGCAGATACTATTTTCGGGATCGCAAATTTTTTGAAACGGAGAAGGAGATAGCCATGCAGAAATTTTTTTCGCTGCTGATCGTTGCCACGGTTTTGCTGAGCCTGTCCGCCTGCAGCGACAAGCCCGCCACCGCCGACGAGCGGGATCCGGCCACGGTGTACGACGGCACCGGCGGACTCGGCGGGTACAGCGACCCGAAGTACGATTACAATTCCGTGGACGACTCGAATACGCCCTCGCAGACCGACGACGGCAGCTTCGGAACGTCCTATGAAGACATGGTGGAAAACGGGCGGATCCGCGACACGGACGGCATCCTGTCCGACGGAGAAAACCCGCAGAACTGACAAAAACAGCCGCCTATAAAGGCGGCTGTTTTCCAAGACTGTCGAAAAATTCTCCTATATCAGCGGATCAAGCCGACAGGGAACAGATCGCCGCGGCCGGTTCGAAAGCCGCCCGAGCATTGACAAATTTTTTTATTCGTCCAGCGGCAGCGGATGCCCCGTGAACGCCCAGACGCTGTGGGCGGCGGCAATGACCTTCCCCTCCGCCGTGGAGATCTCCGCGCGGCAGAAGCTGGTGCGCTTGCCGATGCGGGTCACCTCGCCTCGGGCGATGAGATGCTCCGCGTCGCCGGCAGCCGCCATGAAGTCCATGCCGGCGCTCACGGTGACGCAGCTCTCCTGCCGCAGCGTCACCAGCGCAACGCCGCAGGCCACGTCCGCCAGCGCGAACAGCAGCCCGCCGTGGGGCTGCCCCCAGCGGTTGCGGCTCTCGGGCGCCATGTGCAGCTCCACACGGGAGCGCCCCTCCTCTATGTCGCAGATCTCCAGATGGTTATACGCGGAAAACGGCTCTTTCCCGTTGGAAAAACGCAGTATTTTTTCTTTCAGTTCCTGATCCATGGTTTCTCCCTGATCGCTATCTGTATAATTATATTATAAAATTACTTATCGTTATCGGTTTTTTCCTCCGGCTGAGGGGACGGCACCTGTTGGTCGCGGTGCAGATACTCGGACGCGGCCAAGGGCATATTCTTCTTTTTCAGCCGCGTGTTCAGCAGCCAGCGCACCAGCACCTGCAGGCAGGCGAAGATGGGCACGCCCAAAAACATACCCAGCACGCCGCCGAAGCCGCCGCCGATGAGGATGGCCACGATGACCCAGATGCTGGAGATGCCCGTGGAATCGCCCAGAATTTTCGGGCCGATGACGTTGCCGTCCAGCTGCTGCAGGAGGAAAATGAAAATCACAAAATACAGGCACTTCAGCGGGCTTACCAGCAAAATCAGCAGGGCGCAGGGAATGGCGCCCAGAAACGGCCCGAAGAAGGGGATCACGTTGGTGACGCCCACGATGACGCTGACCAGCGGCGTATAGGGCATTTTCAAAATGGAGCAGCCGATGAAGCAGAGGATGCCGATGATGAGGGAGTCCAGCAGCTTGCCGCAGACGAAGCCGCTGAAGATGTAGTCCACGCGGCGGAAGCCCCGCACGGTGAAGGCCGCCTTGTCCTCCGGCAGCACGCCGTAGAGCAGCTTGCAGCAGCGGGCGGCGCTCTTTTCCTTGGCCGCCAGCAGGTACACGGACACGATGATGCCGATGAGGAAATTCTTGGCGAAAACGAGGATGCTCCACACGCCGGTGACAAGGCTGCCGGTGAAGTTGGTGACGGCGGTCTGCAGCCCCGGCAGCAGCTTCGTGGTGAGCCACTGGCTGGCCTCGTTATAAAAGCTCCCCGCCAGCTCCGTGAGCTTGGGGTTGTCGCTCAGCAGGCCGGAGACCCAGTTGTAGGTGGTTTTATAGTAGCTCTCCAGATTGTTCACCAGCGTGGTCACGCTGTCCACCAGCTCCGGAACCAGCATATTGAACAGCAGGTACAGCAGCACCAGCATGGCCGCCCAGGTGAGGAAAATGCTGGCCGCCCGCAGCCAGCCCTTGTGGATGCGGAAACTCTTGCCCCGTTTTTTCTCCAGCGCGTCCCGCAGGCGGAGGATATTGCGCTCCAGAAAATTCACAATGGGCGCAAGAAGGTAGGCCATGCCCATGCCGTACAGAATGGGTGCCAAAACGGAAAACAGCTTTTCAAAGAAGGCCTGCACCGTGCCGGAATTATCGCGATAAAACACGTCGTAGAAGATCAGCAGGGCGCAGCCTGTGAGGAAAATGGTCAGACCCCAGCGGATGTATATGGAATGTTTCTTCATGGCGGCCCCCTTCATGGTTCGTTTGCTTTATCATACCGAATTTTTGCGGGCTTTGCAAGGCTCGGAGGACATCTTTGCAAAAATATAACATTTGTGTAACATTCGCACGGGCTCTATTGCTTTTTTGAGAGAAAACATGTATGATAGAAGAACCGTTCTGTGCCGTTTTTTTGTGTTGTTTGAGGAGGTATACGGTGAAAAAGCTGCTTTTGATCGTGAATCCCCGCGCGGGAAAAACCAAATCCACCGCGCCGCTGTATGACGCCATCGTGCGGCTGTGCGAGGGCGGGTATCTGGTGAACGTGAAGGAGACCAAGGCCTCCGGCGACGCCACGCGCTATGCGCTGGAGCTGGGTTCCTACTACGACACCGTGGTCTGCTACGGCGGCGACGGCACGCTGAACGAAACCATTTCCGGCCTGATGCAGCTGGCGGAAAAGCCCCTGCTGGGCTATCTGCCCGCCGGCAGCACCAACGACTTCGCCGCCACGCTGCACATCCCCGCCGTGCCCTATATGGCCGCCAACATCATCACCCAGGGCGCCCCCATGGCGCTGGACGTGGGGCGGCACAACGACAGATACTTCTCCTATGTGGCCTCCTTCGGCGCCTTTACCAAGGCCAGCTACTCCGCCCCGCAGGAGATCAAAAACGCGCTGGGGCACTTCGCCTACATACTGGAGGGCATCAAGAGTCTGGACTCCCTGCGGCCGTACCACTGCCGCGTCACCGCCGACGAGGAGGTCATCGAGGGGGACTTCGTTTTCGGCAGCGTGTGCAACTCCACCTCGCTGGCGGGGCTGGTGAAGCTGGATCCCAACCGCGTGCGGATGGACGACGGCGTGTTTGAAGTGGTGCTGCTGCGGATGCCCCGCACGGCGCTGGATCTGACGAGCCTGCTGGTGGCGCTGAAGCAGATGCAATATGACAACCCCGGCATTTTCTTCCGCCACGCCTCCAAGGTCAAAGTGGAAACGGAGGATCACATTCCCTGGTCGCTGGACGGCGAATACGCCCCCAGCACGCCGGTGGTGAACATCGAAAACTGCCACGGCGCCATTCAGCTGCTGGTGAAAAAGCCGGAGGAATAAGCGCATAAAACACATATAATTTGAAACCCGAAGCCGGAGCTTCGGGTTTCTTGCTGCTTTGGGGGTGCATCGGTTAAGTTGAAAACGGAAAGTTGAAAGTGGAAATTTTGGGGGAAGCTGCGAAAAATGGATGTGCCTTGCGTGGAGGGAATGTCCCTGCTGCGATGCCCGTGTGTCCCGCCGTTGGGGGTGCGGCGGGTATCCGCGGCGGCACACACGTGTGC
>ENA-OUQO01000188-OUQO01000188.1-human-gut-metagenome-genome-assembly--contig:-NODE-188-length-27023-cov-3.417495_pt1 | contig 27023 bp, 19 predicted proteins | sample MGYA00237944_ERZ548825 | MGnify/ENA primary metagenome ERZ548825 (study PRJEB26490, sample SAMN05194700) | human gut metagenome | biome: terrestrial biome; feature: human-associated habitat; material... | reverse complement strand
AGCCTTTGAATGCACTTTTAAAACTTTTGATTTGCTTCTTCATATCCCGAAATACAACTGTTTAAACTGCATCAAGCCATATCGTCGTCAACTATGTAGCTTGATGATGCAGGAAGACCGAGCTGTTCCATAACAAGCTCTTCTTTTTCTCTCATTCTTACTCTTTCAAGCTTTTCCATATGGTCATAACCGAGAAGATGCAGAACGCTGTGAGCGGTAAGATATCCAACCTCTCTCTGGAGGCTGTGACCGAAAAGCTCTGCCTGATCTCTTGCCTTTTCCATAGAAATTACAACATCGCCCAAAATCTGTGCGCCGGTTTCGGGATTGGTGTCATAAACACCGTTTTCGCCCATCGGGAAAGAAAGAACATCGGTTTCAATGTCCTTGTCACGATACTGCTTGTTAAGAGCCTTAATACCTTCGTTATCCGTGAAAGTAACGCTGATTTCAGCAGAACCTTCAAATTTTTCAAGCTGGAGAACCGCATTGCAGCAGCGGCGAACCAACATTCTTATACCCGTCGGAATTTTAACTGCTTTTTGTTTGTTTGTGATAATTACTCTGATTTTATTGTGTTCTGCCATATGTGATCGTCCTTTCATTATTTTTAATCCTAAGGTTCGGATTAGTTATACAATATTAGTTTTTGGAGTTACTGCCGCGCAAATTGTTATTGCTGCTTTCAAACCTTGCGTACGCCTTGATAATATCCTGAACAAGGCGGTGACGGACAACATCCTTTTCATCAAAGAAACAAGTGCCGATATCGTCAATATTTTTTAGAATTTTTATACAATCCTTAAGACCGCTCTTTGCACCGTTCGGAAGGTCAATCTGCGTAATATCGCCTGTTATTACCATTTTCGAGTTAAAGCCGAGTCGGGTAAGGAACATCTTCATCTGTTCTCTCGTAGTATTCTGAGCCTCGTCAAGAATTATAAAGCTGTCGTCAAGCGTTCTTCCTCGCATATACGCAAGGGGCGCAACCTCAATGTTGCCCCTTTCAACATACTTTTGATATGTTTCTGCACCCAGCATATCGAACAATGCGTCATACAGAGGACGGAGATACGGATCAACCTTACTCTGCAAATCACCGGGAAGAAAGCCAAGCTTTTCACCGGCTTCAACGGCAGGTCTTGTAAGAATAATTCGGTTAATCTGCTTGCTTCTGAAGGCCGTAACAGCCATTGCAACGGCAAGGTAGGTCTTGCCCGTACCGGCGGGACCTACGCCGATTGTTACGGTATTTTTCGCAATCTGCGAGCAATAGCGCTTCTGACCGATGGTTTTCGGCTTAATGGGCTTTCCCTTTGAAGTAATACAGATGCAGTCGCCCGCAAGCTGTTCTATTTTGTCCTCGCTGCCTTCATTGACAAGCGAAATGCAGTAGCGGATATTTTGCTCGGAAAGTGCTTCACCACGGTTGATGAACTGCAACAGGCTTTCAATAACCTTGCAGGCTTTCGATGTGTTTTCGGCATCGCCCTCAACCTTCAGTTCACTGTCGCGACAGGTGACGCGAACATTAAATTCCTTTTCAATCAGCTTAATATTCTCGTCAAAACTGCCAAAAAGTGCTACAGCATTTTCCATTCTGTCGATATTTATAATCTGTTCCGTAAAGCAAAACTCCTGTTTCTTCAATAATTCAAAACAATTATAACACATTTCACCAAAAAATACACGAGAAAAATAGCCTTTTTTACTAAAAAATTAAATTTTGTTAAAAATGACGAAAACTAAACTGCACATAGCCCCCTCATTTGTAAAGGTTAGAAATATAATCATCAATTATTCGTAATTTTTATCAAAATCACATTGTAACAGGCTCGTTTTAATTATCGGATTTCACCAAAAATTCTACAATATCGTCTTTTTTATGACACAACCGTACAATTTCTGATAATTTTTTAAAAATTTGTCAAAATTTATTCTGTTTTTGTCATTTCGGTAAACGCATCGCAGAAATCCGCTTTAAAGGCTTGACAAACAGTCGAGCATATATTATAATATCACAGGTGTAAAGAAAATCTCTTTACAGACACAGACCAATCACGGGAGCTGTCAAATATGGAAAAAAACATTGAAGTATCCCTCTTGTTTGATTTTTACGGCGAGCTTTTAAAGCCCTCGGGCAAAAGGGCGGTTGATCTTTATTATAACGAAGATTTGTCGCTTGCGGAGGTTGCCGATGAAATGGGAATAACAAGGCAGGGTGTGCGTGACAGTATCAAGCGCAGTGAGCAGCAGCTTTTTGAGTTTGAAGAAAAGCTCGGTCTGTTCAAACAGTTCAGTAAGCTTGAGCAGGGGCTTGACGAGATTTCGGCTCTTGCACTTGAAATAAAAGAACTTTCACAGGATATGCAAATCACAGAGCTTGCGGATGTTATTATCCGAAAATCAGGCTCGCTGAAGGATTAAAGGAGTTTTTATGGCGTTTGAAGGACTTGCAGATAAGCTTGGCAATGCGTTCAAAAAACTGAAAAACAAAGGCAAGCTTTCTGAAAAAGATGTTAAGGAAGCAATGCGAGAGGTTCGACTCGCACTTCTTGAGGCCGATGTAAACTACAAGGTTGCAAAGGACTTTACAAACAAAGTAACAGAGCGTGCCGTCGGTCAGGATGTTATGCAGAGTCTTACTCCCGCACAGATGGTTGTTAAGATTGTTGACGAGGAGCTTACAAGCCTTATGGGCGGCGAGGACGCACGAATTGAGTTTGCGTCAAAGCCACCGACAGTCATTATGATGTGCGGTCTTCAGGGTTCAGGTAAAACAACCCACACGGCAAAGCTTGCAAAAATGCTCAAAAAACAGGGCAGAAGTCCGCTTCTTGCGGCTTGTGATGTTTACCGTCCCGCCGCTATTGACCAGTTGAAGGTTGTCGGCGAAAAGGCAGGCGTTCCTGTTTTTGAAATGGGAAAAGCAAATCCCGTTAAGATTGCAAAAGAGGCAATTAAGCGCGCAAAAGACTACGGAAACGATGTTGTTATTCTCGATACCGCAGGTCGACTTCATATTGATGAGGCTCTTATGGATGAGCTTAAAAACATCAAAAAAGAAGTTGAGCCAAACGAAATTTTGCTTGTTATCGACTCGATGACAGGTCAGGACGCAGTTAATGTTGCGAAGAGCTTTAACGAACTTCTTGACATTACGGGTGTTATTCTCACAAAGCTTGACGGTGACACTCGAGGCGGTGCGGCACTTTCGGTAAAGGCTGTTACAGGCAGACCTATTAAATTTGCAGGTACAGGCGAAAAGCTTGACGATATTGAAGTTTTCCACCCCGACAGAATGGCAAGCCGTATTCTCGGCATGGGTGATGTGCTTACTCTCATTGAGGACGCACAGAATAAAATGGATGCCGAAAAAGCCGAAGAAATGGCTCAGAAGATGATGAGCAACAAATTCGACTTTAACGATTTGTACGATCAGTTTGAGCAGGTCAAGAAAATGGGACCGCTCAAGGGCATTCTCTCAAAAATTCCGGGCGTTGGAAAACAGCTTGAGGGCGTTGACATTGACGACAGGCAGATTGACTGGGTTCAGGCAATTATCCTTTCAATGACCCCCGAAGAAAGAAGTCATCCGCACATTATGAATCCGTCAAGGAAGCGCAGAATTGCGGCAGGTTCGGGCAGAAGCATTGAAGAAGTCAACCGACTTATCAAGCAGATTGACCAAATGCAGAAGATGATGCGTCAGATGACAAAGGGCGGAAAAGGCTCTAAGAAACGAAGAAAAATGAAAGGTCTTCCGGGGCTCGGCGGTATGCCGATGAACGGAATGGGCGGTCCTGACGGAATGCCTCCGTTCAAATAATTAACATTTATCAAACATTAAACAAAAACAAAGTTTTTCATCCAATTACGGTTGGTGAATATAAATTAACAATTTTTATGAGGTGAACATTATGGCAGTAAAGATCAGACTTAGAAGAATGGGTTCAAAGAAGGCTCCTTTCTACAGAGTAGTAGTTGCAGATTCAAGATATCCGAGAAACGGTCGTTTCATTGAAGAAATCGGCACATATGATATTCTCAAGAAGCCTTCAGAGTTCAAGGTTGACGTTGAAGCAGTTAAGAAATGGATTGCTAACGGCGCTCAGCCAACAGACACAGTAAAGGCTCTTCTCAAGAAGAACGGCGTAATTGAATAATTGCGCTTCGGAAAGGACAAACAATGAAGGATTTACTTGCAGTTATCGCAAAGGGTCTTGTTGACGATCCAGATTCCGTATCAGTTGAAGCAGATGCTCCCAACGAAGAGGGAACAGTTGTTTACCATATTCATGTTGCAGAAAACGACATGGGCAGAATCATCGGTAAGCAGGGCAGAATTGCCAAGGCTATCCGCACAATTGCCCGCAGTGCAGCTATCCGCAGTGAAGAAAAAATTATGGTTGAAATTGACTGATTAACGGTCATAACCGAACAAAAGCCCCCGAAATTTCGGGGGCTTTTAATATTGCTCAAATTTTATTGAGCAGACATCTGACATACAAAAAGCGGTCGGCTTGAACAAACCGACCGCTGATATTTTGCAATTATTAAATAAATTCAGAAATTATTTGTCCTCTTTAACGACATCTCTGACAACCTTTGCGATGTGCGGCTGTGTAAGACCGAACTTGTCAAGAAGCTCAAGAGCCGGACCGCTGTAACCGAAACGATCGTTTACACCAATCTTTGTAACCTTAACAGGGCATTCTGCGCTTACAACATCACAAACAGCGTCGCCAAGACCGCCGATAACATTATGCTCCTCAATTGTGATGATTCTGCCTGTTTCCTTTGCAGCCTTAATAATGATATCTCTGTCAATAGGCTTGATTGTGTGGATATTGATAAGGCGAGCGTTGATACCCTCTGCTTCAAGCTCCTTAACAGCCTTTAAAGCCTCGTTTACAACAAGGCCTGTTGCGATAACAGCCACATCGTTGCCCTCGTGAAGAGTAATGCCCTTGCCGAGTTCAAAAGTATAGGTATCGGGATCGTTAAAGCTGTCGATTGCAAGTCTGCCAAGACGGATATAAACAGGACCCTTGTACTCAATTGCTGCCTTTGTAGCAGCCATCATTTCGTAATGATCGGCAGGGTTAAGAATAACCATACCCGGAATTGTACGCATAATACCGATGTCTTCAAGGCACTGATGAGTAGCACCGTCTTCGCCTGTTGAAATGCCTGCGTGACTGCCGGCAATCTTAACATTGAGGTGAGGATAAGCAACAGAGTTACGAATCTGTTCGAATGCTCTGCCTGTTGCAAACATTGCAAATGATGCTGCAACGGGGATTTTGCCTGCCGCAGCCATACCTGCCGCAACACCTACCATATTGCCCTCGGCAATACCGCAGTCAAAAAATCTGTCGGGAAATTCTTTCTTGAAAATTCCTGTCTTTGTAGCAGCTGCGAGGTCTGCGTCAAAAACGATAATATCCTTATTTGTCTTTGCAAGCTCACAAAGAGCCATACCAAAGCTTTCTCTTGTAGCCTTTTTAATAACCTGTGCCATCAGCAGTTGCCCTCCAATCTGTCAATTTCAGCCTGAAGCTCGGCAGTAGCCTGTTCATACTGTTCCTTGTTTGGAGCAGTGCCGTGCCAGCCAACCTGATTTTCCATAAATGAAACGCCCTTGCCCTTGACGGTCTTTGCAAGAATTGCAGTAGGCTTGCCCTTTACTGTCTTAGCCTTTTCGAGAGCCGATTCAATCTGATTAAAGTCGTGACCGTCAATTTTGATTACTTCAAAGCCGAAGCTTTCAAACTTTTTATCGAGAGGTTCAATGCCTGCAACCTCTTCAACAGTACTGTCAATCTGAAGTCCGTTCTGGTCAACAATTACAACGAGGTTGTCAAGCTTGTTGTGAGCGGCAAACATTGCAGCCTCCCAAACCTGACCTTCTTCAACTTCGCCGTCACCGAGAACCGTATATGTGCGATAGCTCTTGTTATCAAGCTTAGCCGCAAGCGCCATACCGCAGGCAGCCGAAATGCCCTGACCAAGCGAGCCTGTGCTCATATCAATACCGGGAGTACCCTTCATATCGGGATGGCCCTGAAGCATTGCGCCCACATGGCGGAGCTTAGTAAGCTCGTCCCATTCAAAAAAGCCCTTGAGTGCAAGTGTTGCATAAAGAGCCGGACAGCAGTGACCCTTTGAAAGAACAAAACGATCTCTGTCCTGCATATCAGGATTTTTAGGATCAACATTCATTTCCTTAAAGTAGAGATATGTGAAAATATCTGCTGCAGAAAGCGATCCGCCGGGATGACCTGATTTGGCGTGATAAGTGCCGAGAATTGCGCCCATTCTTGACTTTGCAGCAAGGATTTGGAGCTGCTTGATTTCTGAACTATCCATTTAATAAACCATTCCTTTCAGAATTTTGCGCAGTACTTGACCGTGTCTGCGCACCTATTTTAATTATACACAATCCAACGCAAATTTCAACAATTTTTTTGGATTTTCCAAAAATCGGATAAATTCCTTAAATTCACCCTTGAAGAAATAATTTTTTATGATATAATAAGCAAAGTAAAGTACGATTAAATCTAAACTTTTGTAAGAGCTTATTTATGAAAACCGTTTGGAGGGAACAGTAATGCTGCTTGCGGCCGATGTCGGAAACACCAATGTCAAGCTCGGTATTTTTGACGGAGATAATTTAAAATTCAAACTCCGTTTTTCAACCGATGAAAACAAAACAAGCGACGAGCTTGCCGTTGAGCTTTACACTTTTTTGCAGATTTACAACATCGACGCAAAAAGCATTGACGGCGCTATTATAAGCTCTGTTGTTCCGAAATTTACATATAACCTCAGAAGTGCGATTATGACCGTTACAGGCAAAAAAAGTCTGCTCATAGGTCCGGGACTTAAGACAGGTCTTGACATCAAGATTGAGCATCCCGAAACTTTGGGCGCAGATATCGTTGCGGGCTGTGTGGGAGCGTGTGAAAAATACGGCGGCCCTCTCATTATGATTTTTATGGGAACAGCAACCGCAATTGTTTATGTTGACGCAAGCAACGCGTATCACGGCGGTGCAATTGCCCCCGGTATGGGGATTTCGCTTGACGCACTCACAAATCACGGCGCATTGCTTTCATCGGTTGATATGAAAGCTCCAAAGAAGGTAATTTCATCAAACACATCCGACTGCATTCGTTCGGGAATTATGTTTGGAACAGCCTGTATGCTTGACGGAATGGTTGATATGTTTACCGAGGAATGCAGGACAGAATGCAAGGTTATTGCAACAGGCGGTCTTGCTCCGCTTGCAATCAAAAACTGCCGTCACGATATTATCTTTGATGAGAATATTATTCTTGACGGACTCAAAATTATTTACGGGAGAAATAAAAAATAAAGACAATTTAATATACAACTTGTTTTTGAATTATCAATTTGATGCAACGGGGTTCTCCCCTTGTAAATATTATTTGCGTTTCACCTGCGGAAAATGAGCAGGGAAACAGCAGGAGGAATTTTTTATGAATAAGACAGAAACACAAAAGACTTACAAACTTGTAGGACTTGCAATTCTTACAGCGCTCATCATTGTTGTACAGGTACTTGCAAGCTTCTTCCCGATGAAACCCGTATCAATCACACTTGCACTTATCCCGATTGTAATCGGTGCGGCTATTTACGGCAAGGGTGCAGGCGCATATCTCGGAGCGGTATTCAGCGCGGTTGTAGTTCTCATGTGCATCTTCGGCGTTGATCTCGGCGGTGCAATGGTATGGAACGCAAATCCGTTTATGTGCATTGTAGTTTGTATGCTTAAAGGTACAGCCGCAGGATTTTGCTCGGGTGTTGTTTACCGTGCAATAAGCAAAAAGAACTCAATTGTTGCAGCCGCACTTGCAGGCATTGTTTCACCTATTGTAAACACAGGCATCTTTATTCTTGGCTTACTTCTCTTCTTCAGACCTGTTCTCGAAGTATGGGCAGGTGGCACAGACATTGTTTACTATGCTCTTATTTCACTTGCAGGTATCAATTTCATTATTGAACTTGGCGTAAACCTTATCGTAAACCCTGTTATTGTAAGAGTAGTCGATGTTGTTCAGAAGAACCGCACAAAATAATTAACATTCAAAAACGGGCGATTTTGTTTAGAATCGTCCGTAATTTTTTACATTATATTTTAAAATCGGTGATGTTATGCAAAAGAAAATTCTTGAACTTTTAACAAAAACAGACGGTTATGTTTCGGGCAGTGAAATTTCTGAACAGCTTGGTGTGTCAAGGCAGGCTGTGTGGAAAGCGATGAACAATCTCAAGGAACAGGGTTACAAAATCGACTCTGTAACAAACCGCGGATACTGCCTTGTTGCCTATCCCCCGCACCTCAACGAGTCTGCAATAGAAAAATACCTGAAAACCTCTGTAATCGGCAAAAACCTCATCGTCCTTGACGAGGTGGGTTCAACAAACGATTACCTCAAAAAGCTTGGCGCAGACGGCTGCGAAAACGGCACGGTTGTCGTTGCCAGAGAACAAACTCAGGGCAAGGGCAGGCTCGGCAGAGTTTGGAAAGCAAAAAAGGATGACAGCATCACCTTTTCATTCTTGTTAAGACCTAAGATTGCCCCGTCAGAGGTATCGTCAATCACCCCTCTTGCAGGTCTTGCAGTCTGCAAGGCAATCAGAGAATTCACGGGACTTGACTGCCGTATAAAATGGCCGAACGATATCATCATCGGCAAGAAAAAGCTCGTCGGTATTCTAACCGAAATGAGTGCCGAATTTGACGCCGTTGAATATGTAATTACAGGCATCGGAATCAATGCCGATACTCAGGATTTTCCCGATGACATCAAGGAAAAGGCAACTTCAATTTATCTTGCAACAGGCGGTCATTTTGACAAGAACAAATTCTTTGCCAGTGTACTTAATCACATTGAGGAAGAATTTATCAAAAACGGTTTAAAACTCTCCAACATTGCGTTAAAAGAATACACAAGCCTTTGCGCAACAATCGGCAGAACCATAGCATTCAGCCGCAACGGCAGATCCGTAAAAGCCAAAGCCGTAGGAATTAACCGTAACGGCGAGCTTATTGCCGAGCTTCCCGACAAAACCACCAAGCTTATCAATTCAGGCGAAGTCACCGTTCAAGGCATCTATTAACGGCGTGTCGCCGTCCCCCGTTCGCCGCTACAATAACAATACAATATTATTGCGTACTATACCGCACAAACAACAAGGACATCCGAAAAACGGATGTCCTTAGTTTTTATATAAAATATTCGGTTATAAATTACTTGAAGTATTTTACGCCGCTTTCAAAAATCTGCTGGTCTTTTGCAAAAGGAACATTTTTGTAAAGGTTTTCGCCCTTTCTCTCGCTGTGTCCCATTTTGCCGAGTACTCTGCCGTCAGGTGATGTGATACCCTCAATTGCGCAAACAGAACCGTTGAGGTTGAACTCAATGTCGCTGCTTGGGTTGCCGGCAAGGTCAACATACTGTGTTGCAATCTGACCGTTCTTTGCAAGTTCTTTTACAGTTTCAACATCAGCCATAAATCTGCCCTCACCGTGTGACACGGGAACAGCAAACACATCGCCTGCGTTGACATTTGCAAACCACGGTGACTTAACGGAAGTAACTCTTGTATACGCCATATGTGAAATATGTCTGCCGATTGTGTTGAATGTGAGCGTCGGATCATTTGCTTTAAGCTCTCTGATTTCGCCGTAAGGAACAAGTCCGAGCTTGATAAGAGCCTGGAATCCGTTACAGATACCGAGCATAAGACCGTCACGATTCTTGAGAAGGTTGTTAACCTGCTCTGCAATTCTCGGGTTGCGGAATGTTGTTGCAATGAACTTACCTGAACCGTCAGGCTCGTCACCGCCTGAGAAACCGCCCGGAAGCATAATCATCTGTGACTTTGCAATGAGCTTTTCCATTTCGTCAATTGTTTCCTCAATGTCATTTGAAGAAAGGTTCTTGACGATGAGCATTTCAACATTTGCACCTGCTTTTTCAAATGCTCTTGCCGTATCAACCTCGCAGTTTGTACCCGGGAATACAGGGATAAATACAGTAGGCTTTGCAGTTTTGATTGCAGGTGAAGATGTATTTCTCTCGCTGTAAAGCGGAACATCAACTTCGATTTCAGGCACTTCAGCCTTTGTCGGGAATACCTTTTCAAGCGGAGCAGTCCACTTTTCGAGGAGTGCGGAAAGTTCGATTTCCTTGCCGTTTACCGTAATCTTTGCATCGTTTGTAACAGTACCGAGGTCATAGTGAAGAACATCGTTTGAAAGCTCTGCACCGTCTGCAAGTTCGATAACAAGCGAACCCGAAAGCGGAGCAAAAAGCTCGTCATTTGTAAGTTCGTTTGCAAACTTAAAGCCAAAGCCGTTACCGAAGCAAGCCTTACATACGCTTGCGGCAGTACCGCCCTCTTTAACAACCGATGCAGAAAGCACCTTGCCGTCCTCGCAGAGAGCATAAACAGCGTTGTACATTTCGATAAGCTTATCCCATACAGGCATAAGTGTTTCTTTATTTTCGGGAACGGGAACAAAGATAACCTTTGAACCTGCGTTCTTGAATTCTGTTGAAATTGTCTTTGATGCCTTTGTCATTGCAACGGCGAAGCTTACGAGTGTAGGCGGAACATCAATATCCTCAAATGTACCCGACATACTGTCCTTACCGCCGATTGACGGAAGTCCGAGCTTGAGCTGAGCCTGCATAGCACCGAGGAGTGCTGCGGCAGGTTTGCCCCAACGGGAAGGGACATCTTTAAGTCTTTCAAAATATTCCTGGAATGTAAGTCTTGCTGTCATCGGGTTTGCACCGATTGCAAGCAGCTTTGAAAGCGACTCAACAACTGCATAAGCAGAGCCGTGGAACGGACTCCAGCGTGAAACACCGGGGATATAACCGTAACTCATTGCCGTTGCATCGTCTGTTTCGCCCTTCTCAAGCGGAATCTTTGCAGCCATAGCCTCCTGAGGAGTGAGCTGATTCTTACCGCCGAACGGCATAATTACCGTAGCCGCACCGATTGATGCGTCAAATCTTTCTGCAAGACCGATCTGTGAGCAAACTTCAAGTCTTGACATATTTTCAAGGAATGCCTCGTCAGCAGGCATATCTTTAAGCTTTGCGGGAGCAACCTTACGGTAGCAGCCTTCCCACTTCGGAGCCTCGATATAAGCCTTGGCAACCTGAGTAACACCGTTTGTGTTGAGGAACTCACGGCTGAGGTCAACGATTGTGTCGCCTCTCCAGTTCATTGTAAGACGAGGACTTTCGGTTACAACCGCAACGGCTGTAGCCTCAAGGTTTTCTTTTGATGCAAGTGAAATAAACTTGTCAACATCTTTTTTATCGAGAACAACAGCCATTCTTTCCTGACTTTCGGATATAGCAAGCTCCGTACCGTCAAGGCCGTCATATTTCTTTGTTACCTTGTCGAGGTCAACCGTAAGACCGTCGGCAAGTTCACCGATAGCAACGCAAACACCGCCTGCACCGAAGTCGTTGCATCTCTTGATGAGCTTTGCAACTTCGGGATTGCGGAACAAACGCTGAATTTTTCTTTCTGTAGGAGGATTACCCTTCTGAACCTCTGCACCGCAGGTTTCGATTGAGCTTTCATCGTGAGCCTTTGAAGAGCCTGTCGCACCGCCACAGCCGTCACGGCCTGTTCTTCCGCCGAGAAGCACGATTACATCATCGGGAAGAGGAGTTTCACGGATAACATTTTCCTTTGGAGATGCACCGATAACAGCACCGATTTCCATTCTCTTTGCAACATAGCCCTGATCGTAAAGCTCGGTTACCTGACCTGTTGCAAGACCGATCTGGTTACCGTATGAGCTGTAACCCTGAGCGGCACCTGTTGTAATTTTGCGTGAAGGGAGCTTGCCGTGCATTGTATCCTTGAAAGGAATTGTCGGATCGCCCGAGCCTGTAACACGCATAGCCTGATATACATATGAACGGCCTGAAAGCGGATCACGGATTGCACCGCCAAGACAGGTTGCGGCACCGCCGAAAGGCTCGATTTCTGTCGGGTGGTTGTGAGTTTCGTTCTTGAACTGAACAAGCCACTGTTCTGTTTTTCCATCTATAGTAACGGGAACCTGAATTGAGCAGGCATTGATTTCTTCACTTTCGTCAAGGTCGGGAATGAGTCCCTTTTTCTTGAGTGACTTCATACCGATGAGAGCCATATCCATAAGTGAAACGATTCTCTTTGTATCCTTGCCGTAAACCTCGTCACGGGTTGCATAATACTCGCTGAGTGCGTCCTCGATAACCTTGCCGAGAGCAGACTTTTCAATCTCAATCTCTTCAAGTCTTGTGAGGAATGTTGTGTGACGGCAATGGTCCGACCAGTATGTGTCAATTACACGAAGTTCTGTAACCGACGGATCACGGTGCTCTGTATCTCTGAAGTAATCACGGCAGAACTTGAGGTCTGCAAGTGTCATTGCAAAGCCCATTGAATCGTAATACTTCTGCATCTCATCGTCATTCCAGCCGTTGAAGCCCTCTACCCTCTTAACATTTTCGGGAACGGGAATTTCCATATCAAGAGTCTTTGGCTTTTCAAGAGATGCAAGACGGCTTTCAACAGGGTTGATGAGGTACTCCTCAACCTTTACAAGCTCTTCATCTGTAATATTGCCCTTGAGAGCAATTACTCTTGCTGTAAGAACTTTGCAACGCTCACCCTGAGTAAGGAGCTGAACGCACTGCTCGGCAGAGTCGCCGCGCTGATCGTACTGACCGGGGAGATACTCCATTGCGAATACCTTCCAGCCGTCCTCAATCGGGAGAGTTTCTTCATAGATTACATCGGCGTTAGGCTCTGACAAAACAATGGTTTTCGCCTTGTCATATTCTTCCTTAGTAAGTCCCTCAAGATCGTAACGCACAATGTAACGAAGATCTTCGACAGACTTCATACCGAGGTTGTGGCGGATGTCCCAAAGCGTCTGCTTTGCAAGAACATTGAAGCCATCCTTTTTTTCAACAAAAATTCTGATTACTTCTGACATAATTCATTCACCTGCTTAATTAAGATATAAAACAAAATAAATCCCGTCTGATAACCTGTATCACATCACATAATACCACATTCGACTATTTTTTTATTTCATTTAAGGCATTAAAAGGTATTCTGTAAAAGTAAAATTAAATGCACACAGAAAAAGCGGTCAGACAAAGCAAAATGCCGTCTGACCGCACAATATAATCATATCAATCGCCTTTGAGAAAATCTTTGTAAAATTCCTCAAAACTGCCATTTTTGTAGTCTGAATAATCCTTATTATCTCTGTTCACAATTGTGTCGGTAATAAGGTATGTATCAAAGCCGAGTTTTGCACTGCACAAATCCTCGTCAACATCGTTGCCGATCATAATGCTGTCTTCGGGCTTGATATCCTGCTTTTTGCAGATTTCTTCAAAATATTTCAGATTCGGCTTGCAGCAACCAAAGTTTTCGTATGTTGTAACAAGTTCAAAATCGTCGGGAGAAACTCCTGCCCATTCAAGTCTGCGTTTTGTTGCAACAAACGGAAAAATCGGATTTGTTGCGGCAATAAGTCTGCCGCCGTTTTTCTTTATGAAATCAATACTTTTCTTTGCATAAGGAGTAAAGCTTGTAGCATCTTTCGGAACGATAAACTCGTTTTCGTAATAATCGGTAAAAAGGTCATCAAACTTTTCAAGGTCGGCACCGCTGACTTTGCCCGCTGTTTCCCAGAAAACTTCACGGTTTGTACGGCTGTTATCGTTCTTTGTCATAGCGTCAGTGCCTGCCCACATCGCCTTTATAAGGGTGTCGGGTTCGATTTTTATAACAGGAGTGCAACGCTTGCAGAGCGATGAAAAATACAGCTTTACGAATTTTTCCATGTCCATGGGAAGCAAAGTTCCGTCCAAATCAAAAAGATAATTTTTATACATTAACATACCGTTCCTTTCAATTTATGCACAAATATTATACAAAATTTCGATTTGGATTGCAAGGAAAAAATTTTCGGTATATACTATAGTCAGTAAAAAACGAGGTGATAAGATGAAAATAGTTTTAACAGACGCGCAGACTGTTCTTGACGATATTGTAAATGCCGATGTGCTTAATCGGTTCGGCGAGGTTGAGTCATTCGGTCTTTTGAAATATGAAGAAGTTGCGGAGAAAATTGCAGATGCAGATATCGTTGTGTGCAACAAAACTCTGCTTGATTCGCACACAATGCGATTTGCGAAAAATCTGAAATATATAGGACTTTTTGCAACAGGCTACAACAACATTGACCTTGACTACTGCACCAAAAACGGTATAACCGTCTGCAACGCAGGTTCATATTCTACAAATGCGGTTGCACAGCACACATTTGCACTCATTCTTGAACATTTCAATCATACGGCGGAATACAATCGGTTTGTTCAGGACGGAAAGTGGAAAAGGAGCAAAACTTTTTCACCGTTTGTATATCCGCTGAATGAACTTGCAGGCAAAACGCTCGGCATTGTCGGACTCGGAAACATCGGAAAGGCTGTTGCAAAAATTGCAAATGCTTTTGATATGAATGTAATCGCATCAAGCAGAACTCCGAAAAATATTGACGGAATCAAAGATGTTTCATTTGACGAACTTCTTGAAACAAGCGACATTGTAAGCGTTCATTGTCCGCTAAATCCACAGTCGGAGAATATGTTTGACAAAAATGCCTTTGCCAAAATGAAACAGGGTGCATTGTTCGTAAACACGGCAAGAGGCGGTGTTATGGTTGAAGAAGATTTGCTTGAGGCACTCGAAAGCGGTCACCTCGGCGGTGCGGCAATCGACACTCTCAAGGTTGAGCCTATGGTTGAGGACTGTATTCTTATGGGTGCAAAAAATTGCATCATCACCCCCCACATCGCATGGGCGCCCGTTGAAACCAGAGAACGCCTTATGGGCATAGTTTCGGACAACATCAAAAATTTTCTGAACGGAACTCCGACAAATAAAGTAAATTAACGGTGAGCCGACTTTTTATGTTCGTGAAGACAGCTTTAATTAAATGTAAAATTGAAAATTGAAAATGGAAAATTAATGTCGGGAAGACAGTTTGTAATGTCAAAAAACATATTATGCCCGAGCGTAACATTGCAACCGTTCGCACAATTCTGTAGGGGCGTTCATTGGACGCCCGCCAAGTAACGGCAGAAAATTTATGATGAAAATAAGCTGTATAAATGAGATACAGTTACCGAAATAATGCAGGGGCGAACCGTGTTCGCCCGTTCGTGTGCATTGCACACGATTGCACGCAATGCGTGCAAATTTGAATACACAGTTTATGTTATATCAAAACATATTATATAAACATAAATATTCATCAACGCGGGCGTCCAATGAACGCCCCTACCGGTTTGCAACATTTACAAAATTTGTTTTAACATACAAATTGTACGATTACTTGCGGGAGAACACGGTTCTCCCCTACAGATTATACACTGCTTTTATTGTATAAAAAGCTATGTGTATAAACATAAAAATTCATCAGTACAGGCGGATGATATCTGCCCAACAGAACGACAACCGCATATCAAAAAGCAAACAACCGCCCACCTTTCGGTGAGCGGTTGTTTTGTGTAGTGTAGTATTAGGAAATTAGGATTAGATTACAATTACTGCTGTCTTTCGCAATAGCTTGAAAGGCCTGTGTTAGGATCTGTGTATTTGAGCATATCATTGTCAGCGTCATAGGTGTAGTTAAACTGCTGTTCGCCTACTGTCATAACGAGATCTGTACCCTCAAATGTGTAATTGCCCGAAACAGTCACACCGCTCATTTCGCCTGAGAATGTACCGTCATCTGCAAATGTGTATGTACATTTCAAAGTTTCGGGTTCAACACCGTTTGCTGTTGCGTAGTCATCAATTGAAACGGCTGCACCGTCCGTACCCTCAATTGCTGTTACAGTCCAAGTACCTACAACGCTTGCCGATGAATCGCCGTCCTTTGAATCAGCGGCGCTGTCATCTGCACTTTTTGCATTGTCGTCAGCAGTCTGTGATGCCGAACTTTCGTTTTTGCTTGACGAGTCACCGTCATTACCGCAACCTACAAGACCTACTGTACCTACCATACAAATTGCAAGCAATAAAGCTAACTTCTTGATTTTTTTCATAGTTGATTACCTCTTTCCGATATTTTTTACTTTCCGATTTTGATTTACGGAAACACCGCAATTTTCGTGTTTCGCTTTCATCACCTCAATGATAGCCAATTTAATGCAACATTTCAACAAGTTGGCACAAACATCAATCTTTTGGCAAAAACATATGACAATCGGATATAATATTTTTCAAATTTATGGTATAATCTAAGTGCAGTTAATCATTGCTCCGAATTAAATTATTTCAAAGGAGGCGATATCTTGAAAATTGCAGTTATTGACGACGAAAAGCCTCAGGCAGACATTCTCTACTCAATCTGCAACGCATATTTTGGCGGACACAAGCAAAATGTGCAGATTGATTGTTTTCCTGACGGAATAGCTTTTTTCAATTCATTCAAGGAAAACACCTACAAAATAGCCTTTGTAGATATTTTTATGGAGAAGATGAACGGCATTGCCGTGGCTGAAAAGCTTCGTGAAAAAGACCATGATATTCTTATTGTATTTGTCACAACAAGCCCCGATTTTATGATGCAGGCATTTTCCGTTCACGCCTTTCATTACATAACAAAACCCTACAAAGCTGAGCAGATTTACAAGGTACTTGATGATGCCTCGTCATATGTATCGGATAATTCAAAATACATTGAAGTTATGTGTGACCGTCGAAACACGCTGATTTCGCTTAAGGAAATTGTTTCTGTTGAATCCGATGCACATTATATCAACATAGGTGTTGTTTCGGGACTTAGATATCGCACACGAATGACCATTGCAGAGTTTCTCAAGCTTGCAGACAACGACAACCGTTTCATACCCGTAAACAGGGGAATCGTGCTGAATGCCAATTACATAAAGGACATTGAGGGCTCTGTATGTGTTACAGGCAACGGTGAAAGATTCCCGATTAAAATTCGTGAAAAAACTCGGATTGAACAGAGTATCCGTGAATATATGTTCAAAAAAATCAGAGAAAACCAGCGGAGGTGAACATGGACGCATTCATAAAATTTCTTCAGGCATTTTTCAGCTTTGTCATAATAATACCGTTAAGTTTATTCTGCCTTTTACCGTTAAAAAATCAATTAAAATACCCGATTTCAAAGATAGTAACGCCCTTTTTGTGTTCATTTATCATACTCGGTTCTCTCTCGTCAATTGTGATGACGGCTTTTGACATTCAGAATTTAAACTTTGTTCTCTTCCCCGACCTTGTAATATTTTTCTTCCTTATTAAAAGCGTTACAAAGGCCGGAACAGCACGCTGTTTGTTTGTTTTTATAAGTGTGTGCTGTTTGATTTCATTCTTTTCGCTGTATTCATATTTTATCAACTCATTTTTTCAGGAAGAAATCTCACGAGGAGTTAACACCTCATATAGCCTGATTCAAATGGGGCTTTCGGTTGCGGCAATGGGAGCGCTTGTTCCGCTTACAAAATACTATGCATGGATGATTGACAACATAAATATCGGCAAGGTGTGGTATTTGTTTTCAATTTTGCCCATTGCACTTATGGTGTCAAACATCTATATCATACCGATTTCCTACGCAAATATTCGTGTTAGAAAGGTTTATGCAAAAGGATTCATCATTACAATATTTGAGCTTGCATTGTATCTTATAGTATTCATATTATTCTACATTTTCAGCAAGACTACTATTGAAAAAACAAAGCTTACAGAACGAAACAACATTCTTGAAATTCAGAAAAGTTACACAGAATCGTTGCAGTCGTACATAAAATACACCTCAAAAGCAAGGCATGATTTTAAATATTCAGTTCATGTTATGAGCCGACTTGCAGATGAAGGAAATCTTTCGGCGCTGAAAGACTACATTGCCCAGTATGAAAATTCGCTTACTGTAACAGCACCTGTGCGAATCTGCAAGAGTGAGGCGCTGAACGCATTGTTCAATCATTATCGTCAACAGGCGATTGAGAACAATGTTGACATTAACTGGCGGATTGATTTGCCCGAAAATTCACGGATACTCGATGTTGACCTCTGCAGTATTTTCGGCAACATACTCGAAAACGCAATTGACGGTTGCTGTACAGTTGAAGAAGGCAAAAGATATTTTAATCTGACTTCCGAAATAAAAGGCGACTGTCTGTACATTGTATCAACCAACAATTACGGCAAGCCCTTGAGAATGGACGGCGAGGAATTTTCTTCAACAAAACATCAGGGCAAAGGAATCGGACTTTACTCAATGAAAAGCATAACAGATGTTTATGACGGTATTTTTGAAGCAGGCAACAATGACGGCGAATTTTTCGTAAATATCGTAATGAAATACTAAATATTAAAGGGTATGCACAAGCGGCATACCCTTTTTGTATTCGGACAATTGCAAAAAAACACGCCTTGCAGACACAAGGCGTGTTTTTGTTTTCATCGTCAACTGATTATAAGAGTTTTCTGAATTTCTGTTGCGTCAAGAACATTGACCACACCGTCCCGATTGAAATCCGCAAGCTTCATCTGAACATCGGAAAGTGCCGCAGTGGAAACGGCAAACTTGCTGATTTCGGTTGCGTCAAGAATATCAACACTTCCGTCAAGATTTACATCACCGATTGCAAACGACACTTCACCGTTTGATGCAGGAGCTGTTGTTGGCTGAACAGTTGCTGCCGGCTGTGTGGCCTTAGCCGTTGTCGGCTGTACTGTTGCAGCAGGAACAGTTGTTGCAGGCTGTGTGGCCTTGGCTGTTGTCGGCTGAACAGTTGGCTTTGCAGTAGTCGGCTGAACCGTAGCTTTGGCTGTTGTAGGCTGTACAGTAGGTTTTGCTGTCGTAGGCTGTACCGTTGATGAAGAAACAAAAGTACAAAAATCAAGAGCAACCCAACCTGTCTTGCCGTTGTACGAGGTGTAACCCCATGTGTGACCGCCGGAAGCCGAAACCTTTGTTACATTAAGAGTAACATTGCTCGGAACAGATGCTACAGATGTATAGCTTGTACCCGCACCGCTTCTCATATTGAGATAATCGTCAACATCTGTTTTATATGTACCTGTTGTGTAAGTTACCTTTTTGGTTGTAGCCTGAGTAGTGCTTGTACTGCTGTTGAAATTGCCAAGGTAAATGTAGCCCTGAAAATTCCACCCTTTGTTACCGCCAACCTTCGGGTCGGAGATACTCGCTGTGGAAATGTAAAAATTAGCACCGCTGTATGCAGAGTTTGAAAGTGTAATCACACCGTTTTCAACCTTTTCCACAACAGCAACATGACCGCCGCCATAGCTGTATGACCAACAGGCAATTGCGCCGACCTTCGGGGTCTGGCCGTACTTATAGTAGCCGTTAGCCTTGTTGTAGCCGTACCACTGCTCTGCATTGTTCCACGAAAGCTTCGGCTCAGAGCCGAGAATCTCATAAGCTCTGCCGTAAGCATATGCTGTACAGTTCGGCATACCGTAATTGTACCTATAAAAAACATTTAAATTACTGTAATAATACTTGTTACTTGAACTCGGGGCAGAAAGTCTCGGTGAAAACGATGCCGCACTCGCAATCATCGACATTGAGAAGACTGACACAAACAGCATTACAGCCGTGAGAACTGCCGCAGAAACCTTTTTGTTAAAAATTCTTTTTAAAACATTTTGCAAAGAAACACTCCTTTTTTAAATTTCAAAGCGGTTGTTACCAATTTGTAACCACTTTCTTATATTTTATCATAAAATGCTTTGAAATCAAAGAGCAGAAATGCCGAATTTAGAAATTATAATCCGCATTTTTAAGCCAATCTATACAATGAATTACATTTTCTGTTCCAACCGTTGACACAAAACGGCAAAAAATAAAAGGCGGTTAAAAAACCACCTTTATTTGGTCGGGATGACAAGACTTGAACTTGCGACTCCACGCCCCCCAGACGTGTGCGCTACCAAACTGCGCTACATCCCGATGCAACATTATTATTTTAGCAAAACAACAGGCTGTTGTCAAGGCATTTCTAAAATTTTTTCTGCTGATCAACAGAAATTGCAATTAAGACGAACACAAACAGCAAAGCAAAACGGACACTGCCATTCGACAGTGTCCGAAAAATGCTTAGATTAAAGAAAAATCTTTTAAATTATTCTTCTCTCTTCTTTCTTGCAAGGAACATAACGCCTGCTGCTGAAACCATAAGACCTGCCATTACGAACACGATTGTTGTTTCAACGCCTGACTTAACTGCACCTGTGCTTGAAGAACCTGAGCCTGATGAGCCTGAACCGCTGCTGCTTGAGCCGCCGTTTGAACCGTTACTGCTTGAGCCTGAAGCTGAACCTGAGCCTGAGCCAGAAGCAGAACCTGAACCGTTGCTTGAGCTTGATGAGTTCGAACCCTTGTTACCTGTCTTCTTAGCGTTGTCGAGCTGAGCCTTGTCAACCTTTTTACCACCTGCTGTAGGATCTGTGCAACCTGAGAGAATCTTCTCAACTGCAGGAGCAATCGTATCCTTATCAGGGCTGTTTATAGCGTTGAGTCTATCTGTTACAGCACCCATAACCTTTGTTGGGCTAACCTTGAGTTCGTTAATAAGGTCCTGTGTATGACTTGTCTTAGCGTCATCGTTGTAGTAAGCAACGAGGTATGTAGCCAGCAATGTTACATCTGATTCGCCCTCAGGGAAAGCAGAACCGATGATTTTACCTGTTGAAGTAATCTTCTTTTCAGGACCGCAGTCTGGATTGTTTTCCCATTTAGCTTCGTTTGCCTTCTTTTCTGAATCCTCAGGGTTTTCAAGCTGATTACCTGTGCAATAAAGTGTGTCGCCGATGCAGTTACCGTTCATAATAGCGTTGTATGACTGCATACCTGTGTTAGCACTGAAGATTACACAGTATACTCTTCCGTCTGACTTAGAGATTGTGTTGCCTGTCTTTGAAAGATCATATGTAGCGATACCTGTTGAAGAATCGTACTTACATTTTTCTTTCTTTGACTGCCATGCCGGCCAATCGCCTGAACCGTCAGCCTTCCAAACGTGACAGAATACTGTCTTAACATTATTCCAGCCTGACTTCTTAACATTAAACTTAATAACATTACCTGCTTCAACCTCTGAAGAACCGTTAGCTGAAACATCTGAAGAACCGTCAGCTGAAACTTCGCCTGACTGATCTGCTGCAGCAACAGCAGCGTCATCCTCTGCTTCTGCAGCGCTTGCTGTGATGGCAGCTGAGCTGCACATTACTGCGGCTGCAAGAAAAAGACCTGCAATTTTCTTGAACATTTTTAATCTCCTCCTAAAATTGTTCATAAATATCCAAGATAGATTTTCATATCTTAGTACTGCTTATTATACTATAAAAATAACAAAACTGCAATAGTTTTGGTTTAAAACCGTTTTTGTTATTTGCACAAGGTTTTATGTGACAGTTTGGCTATTTTCCACAATTTTACTTTTTAACACGCCATAAATGCACATTAAATGATTATTTCAACATTGCGTAAACAGTTTCTTTTACGCTGTCAAGAGCCTCTTCAATCTTTTCGGGCTGCTTAGCGCCTGCCATAGCCATATCCGGCTTACCGCCGCCGTTACCGCCGGCTTTCTGAGCAACAGCCTTGACTATTTTGCCTGCGTTAGCACCGAGAGCAAGAGCCTCCTTACCGCAGGCTGCGGCAAATGTTACCTTACCGTCATTTTGCGTTGCAAGAACGCATACGCACTTTGGAGCAAAATCTCTTGCCTTTTCACACATTGTGCGAAGAATGTCGGCATTAGCCTTGTCAACCTTGCCTGTTACCACTCTTACACCGTGCTCCTCTGTTGTGCCTGCAAAAAGCTGTCCAATCTGAGCAACGGCAAGCTTAGAGTTAAGCTCGTTGATTTCTCTCTGCTGTTCCTTGATAATCTGTTCAGCCTTTTGAACGCCCTCAACAACCGCCTTTGGATTCGCAATCTTGAGCAATGAGCAAACATCCATAATAACAGCGCTCATACCGTTGATGTACTTGAGAACGCCCATACCTGTGAGAGCCTCAATTCTTCTTACGCCTGCGGCAACCGAACCCTCCTGTCTGATTCTGAAAAGACCGAGGTTTGCGGTATTCTTAACATGAGTACCGCCGCAAAATTCAACAGAGAAGTCGCCTGCACTTACAACACGGACAACATCACCGTACTTTTCGCCGAAAAGTGCCATTGCGCCGAGCTTTTTAGCCTCTTCAATAGGCATTTCCTGTGTTGTAACGGGGATTGCCTCAAGAATCTTTTTGTTTACAAGGTCCTGAACCTCAATCAGTTCCTTTGCCGTGAGAGCCTCAAAGTGAGTGAAATCAAAACGGAAGTAGTCGTCCGAAACAAGCTGACCTGCCTGCTGAACATGGTTGCCGAGAACCTCACGGAGAGCCGACTGAAGAAGGTGAGCCGCTGTGTGGTTTCTTGTAATATCCGCACGGCGCTCTTCATCAACGGCAGTTGAAACCTCTGCACCTACATTGATGCTGCCGCTCTTTACTGTACAAGCGTGAAGGTAAATTGTGCCTGACGGATTCTTTGTTGTGTTGTCAACATCAGCTGAAAAACTGCCCGACTCCATAACACCTGTGTCGCCAACCTGACCGCCGCCTTCTCCGTAGAACGGAGTTTTGTCGAGAACGATAATAGCATTTTCGCCCTCACCGATACTGTCAACTCTCACACCGTCCTTAACGATTGCAAGAACCTTTGAAGTTGACTTAAGTTCTGTGTAACCGACAAACTCTGTATTTGCAACATCGGAAAGGTCTGTTGTGTCAGAAATCCAAGCGTCTGCACCTGCGTTCTTTCTTGCGTCACGGGAACGCTTTTTCTGCTCCTTCATAAGCTCACGGAAACGCTCAACATCAACCTTGATGCCTTTTTCCGAAAGAATTTCTTTTGTAAGGTCAATCGGGAAACCGTAGGTATCGTTAAGCTTGAACGCATCCTCACCGCTGAGAACATTTACATCTTCGTTGTCCATAATGCCGTTGAGCATCTTAAAGCCCTGATCAATTGTCTTGGCAAAGCTTTCTTCCTCAACCTTGATAACCTTTGTGATGAACTCCTGCTTTTCCTTGAGTTCGGGATAAGCTGTGAGATTTTCCTTGATAACCGTATCGCAAACCTTATAGAGGAAAGGCTCGTTGTAACCGAGAAGTCTGCCGTGACGAGCGGCTCTTCTGAGCAAACGGCGGAGCACATAGCCCTTGCCCTCGTTTGACGGAAGAACACCGTCACCTATCATAAATGTTGTACTGCGGATATGGTCTGTGATAACACGGAGTGAAACATCGCTCTTTTCATCTCTGCCGTACTCAACACCTGTAATCTGTGAGATGTGCTTCATAATATTCTGAATTGTATCAACGAGGAAAAGGTTGTCAACACCCTGCATAACACAGGCAAGTCTTTCAAGTCCCATACCTGTATCAATGTTCGGATGTTCAAGAGGAGTGTAGTTACCCTTGCCGTCACTCTCAAACTGAGTAAATACAAGGTTCCAAACCTCAACAAAACGGTCACATTCACAGCCTACATGACAGTCGGGTCTGCCGCAGCCTTTTTCGTCGCCACGGTCAAAATAGATTTCGGAGCACGGACCGCAGGGACCTGAACCGTGTTCCCAGAAGTTATCTTCCTTGCCGAGTCTTACCATATGTGACGGATCAACGCCGACTTCCTTTGTCCAGATGTCAAAAGCCTCGTCATCGTCCTCATAGATTGAAACATAGAGCTTTTCGGGAGGCATTTCAAGAACCTTTGTAAAGAATTCCCATGCCCATGCTGTAGCCTCGTGCTTAAAATAGTCGCCGAATGAGAAGTTACCGAGCATTTCAAAGAATGTACCGTGACGAGCCGTGATACCAACACGCTCAATGTCGGGAGTACGGATACATTTCTGACAGGTTGTAACACGCTTGCGGGGAGGTGTTACCTCGCCGGTAAAATATTTTTTCATAGGAGCCATACCGCTGTTGATGAGCAGAAGGCTGTTGTCGTCCTTTGGAACAAGCGAAAAGCTGGGAAGTCTTAAGCAACCCTTTGATTCAAAAAATTCAAGAAACTTTTCTCTTAATTCGTTAAGTCCTGTCCACTTCATAAAAAATCTCTCCTTATACAAATTCACAGGGGAATACAATATTCGTTCAAATTTGTTTAAAGTATGCAACCGAGCAAAATAAAAAATCCCATTGTATAAAAATACAATGGGACAGGAATATCCTGCGGTACCACCCAAATTGACGCCAAGCGTCCGCTTTGAGTAATCGTCATATAGATTACATTTCCTTAACGCAGAAATACGCTGTGCTTAATCACACAGAGCTCAGGGGCAGCGTACCGAAGCCTTACATAAAAGCCTTGCACCAAACGGCTTTCTCTCTGAAATGCTGACGCCTCGGTTAATCCCGTCACAGCCGAATATTGTAATTCAATTGTAGCAAATAATTTAAATCGGAGCAACACTCTGCTTTGCTTGCAAGGAGCAGAGTTTGCGACAGATTGCAATCAAGTGCATAGGAGCGTCAGCTCCTCAGTATTTCAGCGAGAGATTTGCTCACGCTGAAAGGCTGAATTGTTCCCCACCGTTTTTAAGGTGGGGAACATCAGTACTTAGATTATAAAACTGTTTCTTTGTGTTGTCAATAGCAAAATTTGGGATTAGTCACGCTTTTTTCTGATAACCGAGCCTGACGGAACGGGGGCACTGCACTTCATTGTGAGTCTTTGCATCGGATGCGGCGCACTTTCAACGGGCATACCCTCGTCGGTTGTAAGCGACTCACACTTGATTTCAAACGGCACTCCGCTTGGCGGAAGCACATCGAGTGTGTCGCCCACATAGAATTTGTTGCGCTGAGTGATTACTGCGGTTGTGTCGTCAATAAGCTCTTCGCACAACGCAACATTGTCATAATGACGGATATATCCGCCGTTGCCGGTAACCTGACCGGGTTCTCTGCCGAAATAGAAGCCTGTGTTGTACTCACGGTGGCTGATTTTTTCAAGTTCTTCCCTTATCCATGGTTTGAGAACATAATCGTCACCCTCTGCAAAATAATCGTCAACAGCGTGGCGGTAAGCGTTTGTTGTAACAGCGACATAGTAAGCCGACTTTGCTCTGCCCTCAATCTTAAAACTTGAAATACCTGCCTTTACAAGCTCAGGGATATGCTCAATCATACAGAGATCTCTGGAATTATAAAGATATGTGCCGTCGCCTGTTTCTTCAACGGGGAAATACTGTCCCTGACGGTTTTCTTCATAAAGATGATACTTCCAGCGGCACGGCTGAGCGCAGTCGCCGTGGTTCGCATCTCTGCCTGTCATATAGCTTGAAATAAGGCACCTGCCCGAGAATGAAACGCACATTGCACCGTGTACAAAGCATTCGATTTCAAGCTCTTTCGGAACTTTTGCACGCATTTCGGCAATTTCATCAAGCGGAATTTCCCTTGCAAGCACAACTCTTGACGCACCCATATTGTAAAGCACATTTGCCGCCGCATAGTTTGTTACTCCTGCCTGAGTCGAAATGTGGCGCTGAACCTTTGGCGCATACTTTTTAGCCGCCTCAAAAACACCGAGGTCGGCAATTATGAACGCATCAACTCCGCAAGCCTGAGCATTCTCCATAAATTCCTGAAGATGAGGAATTTCATTATTGCGTGGAAGTGTGTTGCAGGTTACATGGATTCTTGCTCCCTTTTTATGTGCAAGGTCACAGGCAGTTTTCAGCTGATCGTTATCAAAATTCTGCGGTGCGGAACGCATTCCGAACATTTTTCCCGCAAGAAAAACTGCGTCTGCGCCAAAATTTAATGCAGATTTAAGGCAATCCATATCACCTGCCGGCGATAAAATTTCGGGTTTTTCAAAATTAGTTATCATAGCTTTTAATATACTCCATATTTGCATTTTGCTGTTCAAGTGTTGATGCGTAATAAGCCTGTCCCTTGCTGTCGTGACAGAAGAAGTAATAATCCGAGCTGTTCGGATTGAGTGCGGCAATTATTGCGTCCATACCCGGATTGCAGATTGGACCGTATGGGAGTCCCTTTTTGTCATATGTGTCGTATCTGCTCTTGTATGTACTTCTGTCATTTTCGGGAACATCTTCAAGGCTTCTGTACGGATAGAACTTTGTTGAATCAAGACCGAGGCTTGACACGCCGAGACTGCTGTCAGCTGTAAGACGGTTGTGAAGAATTGATGAGATGTAGTACATATCCTCTTTGTCAGCCGCCTCTGCCTGAATGATTGACGCAATTGTCATAACCTGATCAAGCGAATACTTTGTATCGCTCTCCTCAACCATTTTCAAAACTGTTGTTTTCTTTGAATAGCCATCAACAGTCTGCTTTTCGTTTATCTTTGTTTCGTAGTTATTAAGAAGCTTGTAGATTACGGACTCTGCATTTTCGTTTCTGTAGAATTCGTAGGTATCGGGATAGAGATAGCCCTCAAGCTTGTAGTAACGCTTGTCCGCATTTGTTTCAGCCTTGATAAAATCAAAATCGCCGTCAAATTTGTCGGAATTGCACAATGAAAGGAACTCATCCCTGTCACCCAAAGCACCGTTCTTTTTAAGAGTGTCGGCAATTTCAAGAACGCTCTCACCCTCGGTAATTGTAACAGAAACCGTGTCGGTTCTGTTGTTGTTGCTTGAAAGAAAATTGACGATTGCCTCATAGTCCATATTCTTGCGGATTTCATATGTACCCTGAGTAAAATCATCGGATGACTTTGTGACATTGACAAAGAGCTTAAAATATGACGGTTCGCCTATTATCTTGTTGTCGGCAAGCACCTTTGCAACATCGTCAACCGTTGGATTTTCGGGAATCTCAATTTTGACTGTTGAAGAATCGGTTCTGTTCACGG
>ENA-OUQO01000187-OUQO01000187.1-human-gut-metagenome-genome-assembly--contig:-NODE-187-length-27046-cov-8.044422_pt1 | contig 27046 bp, 23 predicted proteins | sample MGYA00237944_ERZ548825 | MGnify/ENA primary metagenome ERZ548825 (study PRJEB26490, sample SAMN05194700) | human gut metagenome | biome: terrestrial biome; feature: human-associated habitat; material... | reverse complement strand
GCTTTGTTAGTATAGCGCAGGTGGCCCTCCTTGACAACGTATTCTTATGTCCTGTTTTTTCGAATTTTGTCAATTATTTCTGTTTATGTCCGTTTATTTTTAATTGTCCTCTCGTTTTTCTCTGATTCTTTTGTTTTCGTCGTATTTCTATTTTTTGCCCTACTTTTCTCAAAATTCTTTTGCTGCTATGCGGATTTTTCTGTTTTTCCCCGCGTTTGCTTTTCCCCTTTTTCTCCTGTTTTCTTCCGGGCAGAACGCGCTTTTCCTGCCCCATGCTCCTCCGTTTACAAAAACAGGCCCCTTTGGGGCCTTGTTTCCTTACAGCGCGGGCAGCCGCGTTTTCAGACGCGTTCACGCCCCGTATTTTTCCAGCAGCGCCTGCAGCTCCTCTTCTTCGATACCGAAATACGTTTCGAGCTGCCGGCGGATCTCCGCCCGCCTGCTGTTCAGCACCGAGCGCATCTGCCGCACGGAGCTGCGCCACCTTTCCATGCTCTTGGGCCATCCGAATCTCTCGATCTGCCTCGGCAGCTCCCTTTCCAACTCCTCCAGCATCTCGTCCAGCACGGCGTTCATCCGCTCCTTTGTGAAGTGCGTCGCCATCAGCTCCGCGTACCGCTCCACAAAGTATGCGCGCCACGCCGCGTTCTGACGCATCACGACGTTGAATATCATGCCCGCCTGTTTGCTGTTTCCGATCTTGAAATAATTCTCCAATGTCGCCTCATTCTCACTGCGCTGCATGAGCGTCATATCGTTGTCAAAGAATATGCAGCGCAGTTTCCCGCCGTCCGCGCTCCAGTACCGTTGGTTGTAGAAATCCACGTCTGAAAAATACGTTTTCAGGATCAGCTCGTCCGTGAAGCTCGCAATGTCGATCCTTTCCGCGAGCGACGCAAAGCCCGCCTCCGAGCGAAATCGTCCGCTTTTGGCCAGCCGCAGCGCCGATTTATAGGTTTCCCCGCTGCCCGTCAGCACGCCTTGCAGCCGGTCTGCGATCTCGATCGTGTTCTTCTCAGCGCGCGTGCGTGCCGCGAGCCAGTCCTCGTTCATCTGTTCCGTCAAATAGTATACGCCCTGATACCGCGCGTTTCGGTAAACGACGACAAGACGCGTCCTTGCCGCTTCGACGTTCAGACCCTGTGCCATGCGCGAGCAGAATGCGTCCCGCACGCGCGTGGAACCGCCCTCCTGTCCGCTGTTGCGCAGCGCGAGCGCGGTCACCGTGTCAAATCCGCCGCCGAAAAACGGATAGGAGACCTCGCCCTGCCCATATGCCGCGCGAAGATGACACACGATCGATTTCTGCGGATAGGCTGTCGAGGACGACTGGTTCCCCTTGATGCGCATATCGGCAGCAAACGCCGTGCCGAGCGCGCCGTCCGCCTCATAGAAAACGACCCGCACGGGGTACTCCGGCCGGATCGACAGGCGTGACTTCTCAAAGATCGACCGGATCTCCCGCGGATCGCCCGTCACGCAGATCACGGGAACGGTATGCGGCGTAACAAACAGATAGGTGCGCGACAGCTCGCCGCTCACGAGCGCGCCCGTGCGGCAGGCAACTGCGCGAAGCGCCGTGCTTTTCTCGATCGCGATGGGCTCCGTATAGAGCGGCGACGCGTCCCCCGGTTTGCTGCCGTCCAGCGTATAACGGATCTCCGCTTCCGCATCGCGGCAGGTCAGAGTCAGCAAAAACGGCTTCTCATGGTACAGCCCGTTCTCGGATGCAGCCGGCACGGGCGGCGCGGCAAGCAGCGCCGCCGCGTTCTCGCCGCCCGGCGTTTCCGTCGTAAAATATGCCCGCTGCGCTCCGGCGTTCGCAGGCCGTCCCGACGTCACCCCCGCATGCAGCGCACCCGTCGAAAACACGTCGCACAGCCTTCCCTTCGCGTCGGAGAGCAGCAGCGTCTCGCCCGAGGCCGACAGGTGAAACGGCGCGTCGTCCCCGAGCGATATGACCCGGTACGCGCCCGGTTCGATCGTGCCGGAAAGCGGCAGTCTCGGGCCGTCCGGATCGTCCCGCAGCGACCAGCCCGTGAGATCCGCGCGTTCCGTTCCGCCGTTTCGCAGTTCTACCCAGTCCGTCCTTCCGGTTTTCGGCACGTTTGCTGCGCAGACCTCCGAGATATATACGCCTTCTATATCAAAATAGCCGACCCCGTCGGCTGTCGAAAACGACTTTGCGTTTTCTCCGCCGGGCGTCGGCAGACCATAATAGCAGACCGATCCGTCCGGCGTTTTTCCGACGGATACATTCTCCGGAAGCTCCGGTTCGAAAGCAATGCTGTCCGTTCTGCCGGCCGCCGCATCGGTCAGAAGCAGCAGACCGTCCTTTTCGGACAGGCGGAAATTCGTATGCAGCTCTGCATCCGTGCGGTCTTTGCCCGACAGGAACACGACGAGGTATTCGCCCGGCCCGATCGGCACGTCCGGAAACGCCCAGCGGTACGGATCGTCCGCTTTGTCGGACAGATAGTAGCCCGCAAGCGACAGCTCATCCTCCGTGCCGTTGTACAGCTCGACCCACGCGCCGCGGTCGCCGTCCTCGTCCGCCGCGGAATAACGGTTTTTGATCAAAACCTCGCTGATACGCACGGGGTCGTCCTCCTGCATGGCGGGCAGGGGTGTGCTCTCACGCTCGTTTCTCACGCGCTTTGCCTCGTCAAGCGACGAAAGGATCGCTGCGTCGTCGTTCGGCTCTCCGGGCGTCGGCACGCCGCAGTACCCGTAGTCGCCGTCGGTCTTTCGCGCATACGAAACGTCCGCGGCAAGCGCGGGCAGCGTCAGCGTCTGTATGGTCGTGCGATCCGGTGCGGTCAGGCAGAGCGTCTCGCCGTCCTTGGACAGGGCAAAGCCCGTGCAGCGTCTTGCAAACGGCGCATGCAGGCTCTCCACCTGTTTTGCATATACGACGATCGTCTGTCCCGGTTCAAGCGTTTCCTTCCCGAAAATGTATTTCCCGGGCTCTGTCGTGCGATCCGACAGGCCATATCCCTCAAGCTCCAGCGCAGTGTCGCCGATATTTTGCAGCTCGATCCAATCCGGCGCGCCGAGCGCGTCGACCGGCAGCGACTCGCGGTTGCTGCTCACGACCTCGGAGATAACGAGCGCGGGAAGCTCCCGCCGCGCGGCTGCGGGACTTGCGCCGCATGACGAGAACAGCAACGCTGCCGCCAGCCCCGCAAGGATCAAGCCCGTGCCTCCGACCTTCCGTCCACCCGGTTTCGTCATGCCTTTATCGATCCTCCTTTGGTTTCACCGGACCCTGTCTCCGCCGCATAGATGCGCGAGGACTCTCCCCAGGGATGGTAGCCGGTGCCGATGTGCGTAAAGCCGTAGCGCTCGTAGTAGCCGATGTGATCGGTGCAGAGGTATACATGGGAAAAGCCCGCGTTCGCCGCGTCCCGCTTTGCGCGTTCGAGCAGCAGCGCGCCATAGCCGTGGCCTCGCATGTCCTCCTCGACATACAGTGCGCAGCACCACGGATACAGATCCATGCGGCTGATAAAATCGTTTGTGATAAGACCGGCGCAGCCCGCGATCCGCTCATTGTCATCCGTCAAAAGGTACCATTCCGGCAGGGGGTTGTCCGAGGCCAGGCTGCTTACGATGCAGTCCTCGTAAACCATGCGGCTGTTCTCGTTCGCCCACTTGGCCTGGAAATACTCGATAAACGTCCGGCAGAGCTCCGGCCGTTCGCGCGCGGATAGGATCTTCATGTTCGTCCCCCTTCCGGGTCTATAACAGCGCCCCGAGACAGCCGTGATCGCCGGGGCGCATGCGTTTACAGTATGCGGATTATTTGATGGGCTTCATTGTCGGGAACAGCAGCACGTCGCGAATCGAGGACTCGTCCGTAAGAAGCATGACAAGGCGATCGACACCGATGCCGATGCCGCCCGTCGGGGGCATGCCGTATTCGAGCGCGAGACAGAAATCCTCGTCGATCATCATGGCTTCGTCGTCGCCCTTCTGCCGTTCGAGCGCCTGCTGCACAAAGCGGTTGCGCTGATCGATGGGGTCGTTCAGCTCGGAGAACGCGTTTGCATATTCATGGTTCGCAATGAACAGCTCAAAGCGCTCCGTGATCTCCGGGTGTCCCGGCTTGCGTTTGGACAGCGGCGAGATCTCGACCGGATAGTCGGTCACGAACGTCGGCTGCACGAGCTTGTCCTCGACGAACGCGTCAAAGGCCTCCGCAAGCAGCTTGCCGCGGGTCGCCGTCTTGTCCTTGATCTCAAGGCCGAGCGTCTTTGCCTTCTCGCGTGCTTCCTCGTCGCTCGAAAGCCCGTAGAAATCCACGCCCGTGTACTGCTTGACCGCATCGTTCATCGTGACGCGTGCAAACGGGGGCGTGAGATCGATCTCCGTTCCCTGATAGGTGATCTTCGTCGTACCGTTCACCGCCGTGCAGCAGTGCGAAATGAGCGACTCCGCAAGCTCCATCATGCCGTACAGATCCGTATAGGACTGGTATGCCTCGATCGTGGTGAATTCGGGGTTGTGCGTCGCGTCCATGCCCTCGTTGCGGAACAGACGGCCGATCTCATAGACGCGCTCGAGGCCGCCGACGATGCACTCCTTGAGGTGCAGCTCCGTGGCGATCCGCATATACATATCGATATCGAGCGTGTTATGGTGCGTGATGAACGGGCGCGCAGACGCGCCGCTTGCGGTCGTGTTGAGCACGGGTGTTTCCACCTCAATAAAGCCGCGGCCGTCCATGAACCGGCGGATCTCCGCGATGATCCTGCTGCGCTTTTTGAACGTGTCGCGCACTTCGGGGTTCACGATGAGATCGACAAAGCGCTGGCGGTAGCGGAGCTCGGGGTCCTTGAGTCCGTGGAACTTCTCGGGCAGCGGGCGCAGCGATTTGGACAGCAGCCGGATCGCGGACGCGTGGACGGAGGTCTCGCCCGTGCGCGTTTTGAACACGGTACCCGTGACGCCCACGATATCGCCGATATCAAACTGTTTGAACGCCGCATAGCTCTCTTCGCCGACGTCGTCGCGCTTGACATAGATTTGAATGTCGCCTTCGCCGTCGAGCACGTGTGCAAAGCTGGCCTTGCCCATGATGCGTTTCGACATCATGCGGCCCGCGATGCTCACCGTTTTGCCCTCGTAGGCTTCGTAGTCGTTCAAAATATCGGCGCTGTGCTCGGCCTGGTCAAAGGTCGTGATCTCATAAGGATCCGCGCCCGCCTGCTGCAAAGCGGCGAGCTTTTCCCTGCGGATCTGCAAAAGCTCGGAAAGCTCCTGCTCGGCCTGTTCCTGTGCCACGGGAGGCTGTTGTTCCATGATGATTTCTCCTTGTCGTTTGTTCCTCTTTAACAAAACGGGGCGTTTCTTTGTCCGAAAGCCCCGTCAGGATCCTTGGTTGCGCTTACTTCTTGATCGCTTTGATGCGCAGCTTCATGAGACCGCCGGGCGTTTGCACTTCGACGATCTGTTTCAGCTTATGTCCGAGCAGCGCGCGGCCGACGGGCGATTCATTGGAGATGCGGCCGGCAGCCGGATCCGCCTCTGCGGAGCCGACGATGCGGAACGTCATTTCCATATTGGTCTCGGTATTCACAAGGTCGACCGTAGTGCCGACGCTGACGGTCGTGGTATCGATGGAGTTTTCGTCGATGACCTTTGCATTTTTCAGCTCGTTTTCAAGCTGGATAATATCGTATTCGTTCTTTGCCTGCTCGTTCTTTGCGGCGTCGTACTCCGCATTCTCGGACAGGTCGCCGAAGGCGCGCGCGGTCTTCAGCATTTCCGCGATCTCGAGGCGGCGCGGTCCCTTCAGGTATTCCAGGCGTTCCTCGCGCTTTTTGATCTCCTCTGCGGTCAGCCAAATCTCTGCCATGATGAGCCCTCCTATCTTCTATGCACGATGTGCTTTCCCATTATATTCACGCTGTCGGCAGGTGTCAAGCAGTATTTCCGCCATTTCCTCGGCGCTTGCCGCCGCCTGAAGCCTTGTGCGGAGCTGCGCCGCGCCCCGAACGCCCGCGAGGTAGCAGACGATGTGTTTTCGAAGCTCCAATACGCCCCGCTCGCCCTTATGGGAAACCGTGGCTCTTGCGTGCTCCGCCGCAGTCTCCATGCGCTCCTGCCAGTCCGGCGGCGTATACGTCCGACCCGACAGTGCCGCACGGATCTCCTGAAACACCCAGGGATTTCCGAGCGCGCCCCGGCCGATCATGATGCCGTCGCAGCCCGTTTCCCGCATGGCTCTCGCGCTTTCCGCGTCCTTGACGTCGCCGTTTCCGACGACGGGGATGCGGACCGCCGCTTTGACCGCCGCGATGGCCGCAAGATCGGCCTCGCCGCCGTACATGGCCTCGCGCGTTCTCCCGTGTACGGTGAGCATGGCCGCGCCGCACGCTTCAAGGCGCTTGGCGAACGCAACGGCGTTTTCGCTATGCGCATCGTAGCCCTTGCGCATTTTGACCGTCACGGGAACGGGCACGCTCTTTGCCATGGCTTCCACGATCCGTCCGGCAAGCTCCGGCTCCTTCATCAACGCGCTGCCCTCGCCGTTGCCGGTGATCTTCGGTGCGGGGCAGCCCATATTGACGTCGATGGCAAGGATCGCGTCGCCATACGCCTGCACGAGCCGCTTTGCGGTATCCGCCATGATTGCCGGGTCTCTTCCGAACAGCTGCATCATGACGGGACGTTCTTCCTCCGCCGTTTCGAGCAGCTCACGGCTCTTGTCGCTGCCGTAATGCAGGCCCTTTGCGCTGACCATCTCCGTGACGGTGACGTCTGCGCCGTGACGTTTGCAGAGCGTGCGAAAGGACATGTCCGTAAAGCCCGCCATCGGTGCGAGCAGCAGGGGCATGTCCCATTGTTGATCTCGTAGTTGCAGCAAAGCGTTCGTTCCGTTCTGTCGAATGCGCCGCGGGTGTCACGGCAGGGTGATGAGCTCCGGCGCGGGCGTCGGTGTGGGCGTCGCCATGGGCAGCGGGCTTTGATTCGGGTCTGGCGTTCGGAGCGCATCGACGGACGGACGTTCCTCCAGCAATTCGATCTCGGACAGATACCAGCGCTCTCCGTTATTCACAAAATGGAGTTTATAGCGTCCGCTCGTCCATTCCGGAACGGGATAATCGGCGGACGTTTTCCCCTCCTCGATGAGATCGGGGGAGATCGCGCCCTTGATCGATACGATTTCCACGGCGGTCACGGTCGCTGTCTGCGACCACGGCGCGACGGAGATGTTCTCCACATCGAGGTCGTAGTTATACGAGCTGATCGTATAGTTTTTATACCGGTCGTCGTCCAGCCGTGCATCTTTGTTGATGCAGGCGAGCAGAAAGTATTCCTCAAGCGCTGCGCGATCCTCACCGCCGAGGATGCAGGCCGCCCGAAGCGACATGCCCTCCGACGCAAGGATGTACAGATTGCTCATGCGCGCCGCCGTGAAAAACGCAAACGCGCAGACCATGACGCCGGCGATGACGAGCATCAGTGTGCGCACGATATACAGCATGGTTCTCCGCGCCGTATGGATGCGCATGTATTCTCTTTTTTCGCGTGCCGCGGCTCCTCGCTCCATTGGCTCACTCCTTTGCCTGTCATGATACCATATTCGGCGCACGCTTGCAAATGGGCAACCCGGTCGGATTTTGCTTCTTCCTTTTCTTTCCGGGAAGAAAAGGGAACGGTTCTTCTTTTCTTTTTAGAAGAAAAGAAGCAAAAGAAAATCATCTGCGGAACGTATATTTTCCGCTGCTCCTGACGGTCTCGCCAACGTGCAGCGCAAAACGGACGGCTCACATACGAGCCGGCCGTTTTTTTGTTTCAAGCTGGCTGTGCGCGAAAACGCCTTCTGTCCGAAATATTCCCCCTCAGCCGCGATGTCTTTTGTTTCTTTTCTTCAAGAAAAGAAATCGTTCCCTAAAAGAAATCGTACCCCCCTCAAAGCTGCATGAAAAAGCAGGCCGCTCGTTTTTGAGCGGCCTGCTTTGTTTCGCTTTCGCTTACTCGAGGATGTCTGACACAACACCGGATGCGACCGTGCGGCCACCTTCACGGATTGCGAAGCGCAGTCCCTTCTCCATTGCGATCGGCGTGATCAGCGTGATCTCCATGCGAATGTTATCGCCAGGCATGACCATTTCCACGCCCTCCGGCAGCTTGATCGTGCCGGTTACGTCCGTCGTGCGGAAGTAGAACTGCGGACGATAGCCCGAGAAGAACGGCGTATGACGCCCGCCTTCTTCCTTCGTCAGCACGTACACCTCAGAGTTGAAGTGCGTATGCGGATGGATCGTGCCCGGCTTTGCCAGAACCTGGCCGCGCTCGATCTCCGTGCGCTGTACGCCGCGCAGCAGCACGCCGATGTTGTCGCCCGCGATCGCCTGATCCAGCAGCTTGCGGAACATCTCGACGCCCGTTACCACGACCGTACGCTTTTCTTCCGTCAGTCCGACGATCTCGACGCTGTCCTGCACCTTGACCGTTCCGCGCTCAACGCGTCCCGTTGCCACCGTGCCGCGGCCCGTGATCGAGAACACGTCCTCGACCGGCATCAGGAACGGCAGGTCTGCCGCACGCTCAGGCGTCGGAATGTAGCTGTCTACCGCGTCCATCAGCTCGAAGATGCACTGGCACTCCGGCGTCTCCTTCGCGTTCTTCCCTTCCGTCAGCGCTTCCAGCGCCAGCAGCGCGGAGCCCTTCACGATCGGGATCTCATCGCCCGGGAAATCATACGAGCTCAGCAGCTCGCGGATCTCCATCTCCACCAGCTCCAGCAGCTCCGGATCGTCCACCTGATCCGTCTTGTTCATGAATACGATGATGTACGGTACGCCGACCTGCCGCGCCAGCAGAATGTGCTCTCTCGTCTGCGGCATCGGACCGTCTGCTGCCGACACCACCAGGATCGCGCCGTCCATCTGCGCTGCGCCCGTGATCATGTTCTTAACATAGTCCGCGTGCCCAGGGCAGTCCACGTGCGCGTAGTGACGGTGCTCCGTCTCATACTCAACGTGTGCCGTGTTGATCGTGATTCCACGCGCTTTCTCTTCCGGCGCCTTGTCGATCTCGTCGTAGCGCATTGCCACTGCTTCGCCAGACTGTGCCAGCGCCATCGTGATCGCCGCGGTCAGCGTCGTCTTGCCATGGTCAACGTGGCCGATCGTGCCGATGTTGACATGCGGTTTCGTTCTCTCAAACTTTGCCTTTGCCATTACAATAGACCCTCCTGAAATAATTTGTTACCCGCTTGCGGAAGTTCCTGTAACGGCAGCGGGCAGAATTTTTGCCGTCATGGCGTGTTGGAGCGGGTGATGGGAATCGAACCCACATAGCCAGCTTGGGAAGCTGGAGCTCTGCCACTGAGCTACACCCGCACACCTCCACAACAGCACATTCTATTTTACTAACTTTCCGGCCGGGTGTCAAGAGATACGGGGAAAAAGGGGCGCTTACTGCCCGTCTTCCGCCGTTCAATGCTGCGCGACGTTCGGAAGAACGCCCGCAACATCCACATAGTAACGATCCATCGTATAGGGATCGACATAGACCTCGACCGTATCGGAGAGAAACAGCCCCGTCGGATCAAAACGAAGATTGTCGCTCAAAAACTCGTGCACCGTGCCGGCCTCGTCCGTATAGCGGCAGCGGACGCGGTACGGAAAGCGGCCGTTCAGCTCAAAGGCGCGGTTCTGTTCGACGCCCGTGATCTTCGCGTGCAGGATCCTGCCGTTTGCAAGCAGTTCCTCGCGCCGTTTCGCCTTTGCCCGCGAAAGCAGCAGGAATACCAGCCCGACCGCAAAGAAAATGCCGCCGACGAGCCCGAACACGAACGGAAAGATCCATGCGTTTTCTCCCGTGCCGGCAAAAGCGATGCCGCCGCCCGCCGCCGCAAGCAGAAACGCGCCGCCGAGCGCCGCGAAGGGAATACCGATCAGCCGGTAGAATTTGATTTCCATGCGTCCGCCTCCTGCTGTTTCATACGTTCTTCCAGTTTTTTCTTGACGCGCTGGATCGCGTTGTCCACGCATTTGGTCGAACGTCCCAACACCTGCGCGATCTGCTGATAGGACAGTCCCTGCAGATACAGCGCGAGCGTCTGCTTTTCCAGCCGGGAGAGCGTGCGCTCGATATCCTCCGCGATCGCCTCGTAGTTTTCACGCCCGATGAGCGTCTCCTCGGGGTCGCTCACATGCGCGCTCGACAGCACGTCGATGAGCGTGCGCTCCGCGTCGCCGTCCTCGTACACCGGGCGGCTCAGAGAAACATAAGAATTGAGCGGCATGTGCTTCTTTCGCGTCGCGCCCTTGATCGCGGTGATGATCTGCCGGGTGATGCACAGCTCCGCAAAGGCGCGGAACGACGCCTGCTTGCCGAACTCATAGTCGCACACCGCCTTATACAGCCCGATCATGCCCTCCTGGATGATGTCCTCACGATCCGCGCCGACGAGGAAATAGGTGCGCGCCTTGCCGCGGACAACCTGCTTGTAGCGCGTATACAGCGTCTCCTCCGCAAGCGTATCGCCTGCGCGGATCAGCTCGATGAGCGTTTCGTCCGTCATTTCCTCGTACTTCTTCATCGCGTGCAACGCCGCCCCCTTCGAATCGTCCGGCTCAGTCCCCGATCGCGTCCTGCCTGCGCTTTTCAAACATCAGCACCGCCGCGGCGACGCCGGCGTTCAGCGAATCGATGTGTCCCTTCATCGGGATGGACACGAGGAAGTCGCAGCTTTCGCGCACAAGCTTCGAAAGTCCGTCGCCCTCGCTGCCGATCACAAGCGCGAGCGGGCCGTTCAGCCCCTGCTTCGTCATGTCCGTGCCGTGCATGTCCGCGCCGGCGACCCAGAGCTTTGCGCGCTTCAGCTCCTCGATCGCACCGGAGATATTCACAACGCGCGCGACCTTCATGTATTCCGTTGCGCCCGCCGCCGCCTTGACCGCCGCAGCGGTGACGGATGCGCTCCTGCGCTTTCCGATCACAACGCCGTGTGCGCCCGCACATTCCGCGCTGCGGATGATGGAGCCGAGGTTGTGCGGATCCTCGATGCCGTCGAGCACGATCACAAAGGGATCCTCGCCCTTTTCCCGCGCGCTCTTGAGAATGTCCCCGACCGTGCAGTATTCCACGCCTGCGGCATACGCCACGACGCCCTGATGGTTCGCCGTCTTTCCGCCGTGGCCGAACGGCATGCACAGTTCGTCCAGTTTGCGTCTGTCCGTTTCGCGCAGAACGAGGTTGCGGTCGCGCGCCATGCGCACGATCTCGCCGAGCGAACCGTCCTGCTCCTTGGTCACGAGGATGCGGTCGATGCTGCGGCCGTTCTTGATCGCCTCGCGCACTGCGTTTCTGCCGATGAGCAGATAAGGCGCTTCATCCGCGCCGCCCTGCTGCATGGCCTCTTCCGGCTCTGCGGGGCGCTCGCGGCGGGTGTCAGCGGGCTTCCGTTCATACGGCTTGTCGCCGTAAGCCTTCTTTTCGCCGTAGGGTTTGCCGTAGGTGCACTCGCCGTCACCATAGCGCTTCTTATCGTAGGGCTTATCCCCGTAGCTGCGTTCGCCGTAGGGCTTTCTGTCCCCCTGCGGCTTGCCGTAGGTGCGCTCGCCGTCACCATAGCGCTTCTTGTCGTAGGGCTTGTCCGCGTAGCTGCGCTCACCGTAGCTTTTTTTCTCGCCGTTGGGCTTGCCGTACCCGCGGCCCGCGCCGCGCTGATCGTATGCCATGTGTTTTTCCCTTCCACCCGTGCCGGGTTCGTCATACTTTGTTGTAATCCGCTGCCGTTCGAAATAGTGCAGCGGTATCCGTTTTGCTCTTTTGCCGGTCACGCATATTTTCAGGGGGCTGCAGCGCTCGTAAAGCGCCGCCGTTCCCGCAAATCGCCGTCAGGCTTTTTCTCCGTTGTCCCCGCATTCCAGCGCCGTCCGCATCAGCTCGGACAGGCGCGCATCCTGCCCCGTCCAATAGAGAAAGCCGACGAGCGCCTCCACGCCGGTCGCGATCCGATAGTCGGAGAGCTGCGCGTTCTTCGGCACGGTGCCGCTGTGCGCATTGCGTCCTCTGCGGAACGCGGCCTGCTCCTCCTCCGAGAGCAGCGGCTCGATCCGGCGGTAGGCTGCGGCCTGCCCTGCGGCGCAGACGCGCTTTGCGGCGGCCATGTGCAGCGCGTGCGCATTGCCGGAAAGCGTATGCAGCAGGTAGGTGCGGACATAGAGATCGTACACCGTGTCGCCGATGTAGGCGAGCGTCAGGGCGGGAAGCTGGCGCGCGTCCCGCGGCGCGGCGTCCGGAAACGCCGCATGGATGATGTCATGCGTTGTCATACGGAAATATTCTATTATATTTGAACGAAAAGCGCAAGAATCGGCGCGGCTTCGGTGCGAAAAAGGGGAACGTTTTCTTTTCTTGAAAGGGAGAACGATTTCTTTTCTTGAAGAAAAGAAACAAAAGACACTGCGGGACAGATGATTTGTCTGAAAAAAACGTTTTCCCTCACGTCCTGCCCGAAACGAAATAAAACGGACGGTTCACATACGAACCGTCCGTTTTGTACAGCACGTTGGCAGAAGCAACGATGGCAAAGAAGAATACCTCTCCCGAAAATGACTTTCTTTTGCTTCTTTTCTTTCTAGAAAGAAAAGAAGAGAAAAGAAGAAGAAAAACCGCTCACATCCGAAGCTCGCGGCGCAGCAGCGCGTCAAGATCGTCGAACAGCCGGCCGAGCAGCGCATCCAGCGCATCCTCCTTGGCAGCGTTTGCGCCGATGTAGAGCTTGAGCTTCGGCTCCGTGCCGGACGGACGCACGACCACCCACGCCCCGTCCTCGAGCAGGAAGCGCAGCATATCGGAACGCGGCAGCTCAATGCGCTCCGGCGTTTTTCCGCGCGCCATGCGAACGCCCGTCTTGTATTCTTCAAACACGTTGACCCGCACGCCCGCAAACATCTCCGGCGGCGCGGCGCGCAGTCCGCTCATGCAGCGCGCGATGCGCTCCATGCCCTCCCTGCCCTCGAGCGTATAGCTCGTCTGCTTTTCCTTGTAAAATCCATAGCTGCGGTAGATCTCCTGCAATGCGTCATACAGCGTCATGCCGCGCTCCGCATAGCACAGGCAGGCCTCCGCAGCGAGGACGGCGGCGCAGATGGCATCCTTGTCGCGGGAGAATCCGCCCGCAAGGAAGCCGTAACTCTCCTCAAAGCCGAAGAGGAAGGTCTTTTCGCCGCTTTTCTCGTATGCGTCGATCTTCTCCGAAATGAAGCGGAACCCCGTCAGCACGTTTTCGAGCGCAGCGCCGTACCGCGCCGCGATGGCGTCCGCAAGCGTCGTCGAAACGATGGACTTCACGACCACGCCGTTGTCCGGGAGCGTTCCCTGCGCTTTCCGTCCGGACAGGATGTGCTCGAGCAGGATGCAGGCGATCTGGTTGCCGCTCAGCACCGCCCATTCGCCGTCATGCCGTTTGACCGCAACGCCCAGTCGATCCGAATCCGGGTCCGTTGCAAGGATGACGGTCGCGCCCTTTTCGTCCGCGAGCGCTTTTGCAAGGCGGAACGCATCTGGGTTTTCCGGGTTCGGCGCGGTGACGGTCGGGAACGTGCCGTCCGGCAGCTCCTGCTCGGGAACGACAAACACCTGCGTCATACCGGCCTGCTGCAGCAGCGTCCTGACCGGGATGTTGCCTGCGCCGTGCAGCGGGGTGTAAACGATGGGAAGCGTCGCGCCCTTTTCTTTCAGAAGCGCAGGCGCAAGCAGCACGGAGCGCGTGACCTCGTAGTAGGCCGCATCCTCCTCCGCGCCAATCATGCCGATGCGGCCGTCCCGCACCGCGGCGTCGAAATCGCAGGTCTTTGCCGAGAAAAACGGCACCTTCCCGATGCACGCATAGATTGCGGCCGCCTGCTCTGGCGCGGCCTGGCCGCCGTGCGCCCAGTAAACCTTGTAGCCGTTGTACTTGGCGGGGTTGTGGCTCGCCGTGATGACGACGCCCGCCGTGCAGCCTTGGTGCCGCACCGCATAGGAAAGCTGCGGAACGGCGTGCAGCGTTGAGAACAACCGCACGCGAATGCCGTTTGCCGCGAGCACCGCCGCCGTCTCATGCGCGAACAGCTCGGAATTGATGCGCGAATCGTAGGCGATGCACACGCCCTTCTCAGCGGCGCCCGGAATGCCGTTCATATAGTCCGCAAGCCCCTGCGTCGCTCTTCGCACAACGTGAACGTTCATGCCGTTCGTGCCGGTGCGGAGAATGCCGCGCAGTCCCGCCGTGCCGAAGGTCAGCTCGCAGTAGAACCGCTCCTCGATCTCCGCCGGATCGTTCGCGATCGACAGAAGCTCCTCGCGCTCCCGCTCCGACAGGGCTTCCGACGCGCACCAGGCGCGATAGGTCTCCGTTGCGTTCATAACGATACCTCCTTGTATTCTTTTGAAATACGCGTCAGGCGCGATCCGCGCCGTTCTCTCCGCGCGCTTTGGGAAAGGGCAGTGACTTGCAGCTTTCAAACACATGCCCCTCCGCCTCCATCCGCTTGCAAAGCAGCTGCTGCGTGCGGCAGCGGAAGCGGCGGTTCGTTTCCCTGTCGCCGTATTTGTCGTCGCCGAGTACGGGATGCCCGATCGCCGCCATCTGCACGCGGATCTGATGCGTCCTGCCCGTATGCAGATCGATCTCGACGAGCGAACAGCCGTTTTCGCTTTGCAGCACGCGGTAGTCCAGCTCCATGCGCTGCGCGCCGGGCGCATCCTTTGCGGCAAGACGCACCGTCGCTTCCTCCGCGTCCTTGACCGCGTAGTGGACAAGGCGCCCGGACTGCGGCGGTGTTCCCGCAACGAGCGCGTGGTAGATCTTTTTCAGCCGGTGCTCGCGAAACAGCGTCTCCAGCGTGTCGCGCATCGCGGGCGTTCGCGCAAAGAGCACGAGTCCCGTCGTGTTCGCGTCGAGCCGGTGGACGGGATACAGCTCCGGAAACAGACTCGAAAGCTCCGAGAGCAGCTCGCCCTCGACCTCAACGCCCGCACGTTTGTCCACGACGAGCATGGAATCGTCAAGGTATACGCCGCTGCACACGGAAAATGCGGGCAGCACCGCCATGCCCGCGGGAAAACGATTCCAGAATGCACCGTGCGGCACGGAGAAAAACGTCATGCGTTCTCCGAGCGTCGGGTGCTCGATGGTGAGCGCATATGCCCAGAGGCAGATCTGCGTGCGCACGGGCGCAGCTTCGCCGCGCGCAGCGGCAACGGCCGCGGGATGATAGCGCTGGTCGCCCACGATCGGCAGTCCCGCATGGGACAGCTGCACCCGGATCTGGTGCGGGCGGCCCGTGTAAAGCGAAATGTCCACGAGCGACTGCCCGTTTGCAGTACCGATGGTCTCATAGGACAGCTTTGCGAGCTTCGCGCCCGCCGTTCCCTCCGGCACGACGAAGGACGAATGCGTGCGCTCGTCCTTGCAGAGCCAATCCGTGAGATAGGCGGCGGGTTTCGCTGCGCCGTCCGTGATCGCTGCGTAGCGTTTCTTTGCGGTATGGGATTTGAACTGCGCAGTGAGGCGCGCTGCCGCCTTGCTCGTCTTTGCAAAGACCATCACGCCGCCGACCGGGCGGTCAAGACGGTGGACAAGCCCGAGATAGGCCTCGCCCGGTTTGTTGCCCGCCTCGCGCAGATACCCCTTTGCGATGGAGAGCAGGTCGGGGTCGCCCGATGCGTCCGCCTGCACGGGCAGGTTCTGCGGTTTTTCGAGCACAAGCAGGTGATTGTCCTCATAGAGCACGGTGAGCCCATGCTTTTTTGCAAGGTCTCGACGTTCGTTTCGATCTTCCATCGGCGGATCCTTTGCTGCGGACATTGCCGCGCGGTTTTGGCTTTTAGAGCGATTTCGGCGTCCAGCGTCCGCTTGCGCCGCAGGGAAGCACGAGCCCGTCGCGGCGGATGGGAAGCCCCACCTCGCCGGAGGCGGCGTTCCCGCCGGGAAGCGCAACGTCCAGCACGTTTTTCAGCACCTGCGGGGCAAGCCCCGTGGTGTACGAATTGATGAGGAAGAACAGCGGCTCGTCCGAGAGCAGCCGCACCGCGTCCTGCACGAGCGCATAGAGCTGATCCTCGATCTTCCACATTTCTCCGCCGGGGCCGCGTCCGTAGCTCGGCGGATCCATGAGGATACCATCATAGCGATTGCCGCGGCGCTGTTCGCGCTTGACGAGCTTGACGCAGTCGTCCACATAGTAGCGCACCGGCGCATCCGAAAGCCCGCAGGCGGCTGCGTTGTCCTTTGCCCAGGCGATCATGCCCTTGGCCGCGTCCACATGCACGACCTCCGCCCCCGCACGAAGGCAGGCACAGGTCGCGCCGCCCGTATAGCCGAACAGATTCAGCACGCGCGGCCGGCGTCCCGCCTGCACGGCGGGCTCGATGCGGCTGCGCATCCAGTCCCAGTTCACCGCCTGCTCCGGGAACAGCCCCGTGTGCTTAAAGCCTGTCGGCCGCACCACAAACGTCAGATCGCGATAGCGGATGCGCCAGCTTTCGGGAAGCTGCCGGAAAAACTCCCACGCGCCGCCGCCCGTGCTGCTGCGATGGTAGACCGCGTCGCAGGGCGGATCGTCCCGCATGGGCCAGATCGCCTGCGGGTCGGGCCGCAGCAGCGTCACATCGCCCCAGCGCTCCAGCTTGTTGCCGCCGCCCGCGTCGAGCAGCTCATAGTCCTTCCATCCATCCGCAAGATACATCCGTGGTTCCTCCGCTCTTTCAGGCGTTTTCGTTCGTGTCGGGCTTTTTCCGCTTGCTCTCGCGGAAGCCGTCGATCAGCACGGCGAAAAGGCCGAGCAGGATCGTAAGATAATAGGTGAGCGCGCGCCAGATCAGCATTCCCACAAGGCGGGAATCGCCGAAATACCGCGAAAAGATCGCATAGAACCCGCCCTCGGTCGCAATGGATGCGCCGGGCAGCGGGATATACGCCACGCTGATGGACAGCGCGGCCTGCATGAGCGTCATGATGCAGACGTTCACCTCGGAAAAACCGAGACCGCGATACACAAAATACGTCGTGGAAAGGTATGCCGCGACCTCAACGAGCGCGGTAAACACGATAAACACCATGTCGCGCCTGTGCTGCAGGGCAAACGTGACCGCCTGCTTATAATCGGACACAAAGCCGTCCCATGCGGCGCGCATCTTCTCCGCGCGCTCCGGACGCTTTTTCAGCAGCGTCCGGCCGAGAAAGCCGATGACCCCGTTGCCGCCGCGCTGCACGATCGCAGGCCGGATCATGAGCAGGATGCCCGTAAACGCGCAAAAGGCGTGGAGCAGGTATCCGAAAATGAACATGATGAAGATCGTCGTGCTCTCCGATAGCAGCAGACCGCTGCAAAGCACAAACCCGAGCGCGCCGAAGACCGTGAGCGCGATGTGCCAGGCCATGAACTTGACCATGAGCACGCTCGTCGACGTGCCGACATTGATGCCGCGGCTGCGCATCTGAATGATCTGGAACGGCTGCCCGCCCGATGCGAGCGGGGTCAGCGCGCTGTAAAAGAAGCCGATCATCGTCGTGATCACGCCGTCGAACAACGACTGCGGCACGCCCATGTCGCGGCAGGCGATGAGATACATGACCGTATCCCCGAGATAATAGACGAGCACAGCGGCAAGCGCGCCGAGCAGCCAGAGCGGCGACATTTGCCGCAGCACGTCGTCGATGTTCTGAACATCCGGATCGAGCAGCGCAAAGCCGACGAGCACCGCGACGGTGAGCAGCACGACGAGGATCCGTTTGAGCGTTCCCTTTTTCTTCTGCTTCGTTTCCAATCGTTCTCCCGGCCGTCCGGTCCGGCAAACGCCCGCGGGACGGCATTGTTTCTTCCTTACCCAAATATCTTAGCATAGAATCCCCGCACCGTAAAGAATCGGAAGCGGCCGGGGGCATTGAAAGAATCTTAAAGTTTTGTTACAATTAGATGAAAATGGGGGATTTTGTGGGAAACGTTGGAGGTGGCTGTTCAAAATGACTTCCGCAAACTGGCTTGGGATCGCGGGCGGCCTGTCGCTCTTCCTGTACGGCATACGGCTCATGTGCGACGGCATCGAGCTCATCGCGGGCGCGCGGCTCAAGTCCATTCTCGAAAAGCTGACGCGCAACCGCTTCCTTGCGCTGCTGGTCGGCGTTTCGATCACGGCGATCATCCAAAGCTCAAACGCGACCACCGCCATGACCGTCGGCTTTGTCAACGCGGGGCTGATGGAGTTCTCCCGCGCTTCGGGCATCATCTTCGGCGCGAACGTCGGCTCCACTGCGACGGGACTTCTCATCGCGCTGAACATTGCGGACATTGCGCCGCTGCTCTCCTTCCTCGGCGTGGTCGCGATGCTGTTCTTCAAGGAACGCCGCGTGCGCAGCGCCGGCCAGATCGTCGCGGGCCTCGGCATTCTGTTCCTCGGCATGACGCTCATGAAGCAGAACATGACGCCGCTGTCCACGGAGACCTGGTTCACGAGCCTCATGCTCTCCTTCTCGGAAAAGCCCCTTCTTGCAATTCTCACGGGTGTGATCTTCACCTCGATCGTGCAGAGCGTTTCCGCCTCCGTCGGTATTCTGCAGGCCATGGCCATGGCGGGCGCCGTCACAAGTCTCGGCCAGGTCGCATACGTCATCCTCGGCATGAACATCGGCTGCTGCATCGCGGCCGTCACCGCAGCCATCGGCGGCACGCGCGACGCAAAGCGCACGGCCTGCATCCATGTGCTGTTCAACGTGTTCTCCTGCATTCTCTTTCTTCTGCTCTGGAGTCTTTCTCCGCTGCCCGCCTGGATCGCATCGCTGTCGGGCAACGTGGTGCTGCAGATCGCCTATTTCAATACGATCGAAATGCTGGGCGGCGTCATCGTGTTCTTCCCCTTTCTGCCGCTCATGGAAAAGCTCGCCTGCGTGCTCATCCGCAGGGAGGACAAGCCCGCGGAGGGCCCGCGCCTCATGCATATCCGCAGAATGGATCTCGGCATGACCTCCATTGCGGTCGAGCAGGCGCAGGCGGAGGTGGAGCGTATGTTCCAGCTTGCCTGTAAGAACCTGCACATGGCCTGCGCTGCGATGTTTGACCGACGGCGCAACAGCGATGACCTTACGACCATCGAGAAAAACGAGGAAACGCTCGACTTTTTGAACCGCGCCATCACGGAGGCGCTCATCGAGATCAACCGCGTCGAGCTGTCCGGCGAGGATGCGGCGATCATCGACCGAATGCACCACGTCATCCGCGACTATGAGCGCATCGGCGATCACTCGAACAACATCGCGGGCTATGTCGCGCACTGCCGGGAGAACGGGCTCCAGTTCTCGCAGCACGCGCAGCAGGAGCTTTCCGCGCTGACCGACCGCGTATACAAGATCGTCGATGAAGCGCATTCCTACATGAAGGACCCGCAGCTCGGCGGCATGGCGAGAATCGAGCGGGAGGAGCAGGACATCGACGACGAGGTCGAGCGTCTCCAGAATAACCACATCCGAAGGCTCGACGAGGGCCGCTGCACGGCAGACGTCGGAATGCTCTACATCGAGATCCTGACCGACCTGGAGCGCGTCGCGGATCACGCGCTGAACATCGCGGAGGCCGCCATCGTCAAGGGCGGCAAGCTTGCGAAAACGAAATAACGGCGCCGCGTTTGCGGATGCACGGACGGAGGATGCGGCATGGCACACACACCGGAACAGATCCGGACGATCCTTGCGGCGGAGGGACGAAAGGCCAACCGCGCGCTCGGGCAGAACTTTTGCACGGACGGCGCGCTGCTCGCTTCCTGCGTGGACGCGGCGGGGCTCGACGGGCTCCCCGTGCTGGAGATCGGCCCCGGTCTCGGCGCGCTCACGGCGCCGCTGCTGCAGCGGGCGAGCCGGGTGGTCGCCGTGGAAAAGGACGCGGCGCTCGCTGCTCTGCTGCCCTCTCTGCTGCCCTCCGAACGCCTCACGGTCGTAACGGGCGACATCCTGCGCACGGACGTCGGCGCGCTCATGCAGGGCGAGGACTTTGCGCTCTGCGGGAATCTGCCCTATTACATCACAACGCCGATCGCGGAACAGTTTTTGCCCATGCTGCCGCGCGTGCTGCTGCTCATGGTGCAGCAGGAAGCGGCCGCGCGTTTTTTTGCCGCACCCGGCGATCGGGTCTACGGCCCGGTCGCGATCCTGTCCGCGCTCTACTATGAAGCAGCACGGCTGTTTTCCGTGCCGCCCGGCAGCTATTACCCGCAGCCGGATGTGGAGTCCGCGGTCATCCTGCTCCGGCGCAGGGACGACGACGCGCTGAAAGCCCTCCCCGCGGCGAACGCGATGCTGCGGTTTTCCCGTACAGCGCTCTCCATGCGGAGAAAGACGCTCGCGAACAACTTCCCGCGGGACGGGCGCATGTCCGCGCTGCTTGCAGAGGCCGGCCTCGACCCCGCCGTCCGTGCGGAAACGCTGCCCCCGGAAACGCTCGCAGCGCTCTGCACCGCATATTCGGCGGACGATGCACGGGGCGTCCGGTAACGCTTCGCAGCTTCGCACGATTTGTGGTATACTGTCACAAAGAGATTACAGCAAAGACACGGCGCGGATACAGTTTCGCGCGATAATGAAACAGAATTTGTCAAATACAGAAAGGAACGGCTTATGGAAGAGAGTCGCAGGCCCAGAACGGACGCAGAGCGGGCGGAGCGCCGGAGAAGAAAGCGCCGCAGAGCCCGCCGGAAAAAACTGATCATCTGGGGATCCGTGATCGCGCTTCTCGTTGCGCTGTGTCTCGGCGGGTTTTTCTATTACAGAAATCTCAGGCACAACACGGCGTCCTATTTCACCTCGCAGCCCAAGACGACCGAAGCGCCCGCCGAAACGCCCGCGCAGGACGCCCCCGAGAGCAGCGCGCCCGCGGAGGCCGCTGTCACAGCGACGCCCGCGTCGGGCGATTATGACGCACTGAAGCAGCAGGCAGATACATCCATGATGCAGAACATCGTGAACGTTCTGCTCGTGGGCGTGGACTACTCCGAGGAGCGGCTCACGGAGGAATGGCTCGAATCCGGCGGCTCCACAGCGGAACATGCGGACGTGATGATCGTGCTTGCGATCAACTTTGACAAGCAGACCGTGGATATGATCTCCCTGCCGCGCGACACCTACGCAAAGATCCCCGGCGTGCAGGGTCTGTACAAGCTGAACGCATCGCTCGACTGCGGCGGCGGCCTGTTTGAAAAAGACGAAAACGGACAATGGATCAAGGACGCGAACGGCAAGTATAAGGTCAACAGCGCCGGCTTTGACAAGGTTTGCGAGGCCTGCTCGTGGATGCTCGGCGATATTCCGATCAATTACTACTATGCGGTCACCATGCCCGCGGTCAAGCAACTGGTCAACGCCATCGGCGGGGTCGATTACAATCTCGACGTGTCCTTCACCATGCAGGGCAGAACCTATGAAGCGGGGCAGCAGCACATGGATGGGCAGGCCGTGCTCGATTATCTGCGCGTTCGCAAGGGCGCGAGCGGTCTTGACGTGGATGAAACGGGCGACGGAAAGCGCGTGAACCGGCAGAAGGACATGCTCGTTGCGATCCTGAACCAGCTGCGCGACAAGGGGATGCTCCTGAAGATCCCGGACATTCTCCAAAGCTTTGACGGACAGCTCTTTACGAACTGCTCGTTCGAGCAAACGGCGGCGCTGGCGCTCTACGCCTACGACATGCCGAGCGATAATATTCGGATGTGGTCCATGGACGGTATCTGGTCATCGAAGAAGTCTGCAAAGCTGAACTTCTGCTTTACCGATCAGGAAAAGCGCGTTTCCATCATCAAGGAGGTCTACGGCGTCGATGTGCCGGAATACCGCGACTGCAAGATGGCCTACGCCTACTATTTCTGGAACGATCTGCAGGCGGAGCGGTACATTTCAACGACGCACCCGCTGAAAAAATACGTCAAGGAGCTTGGCGGCTATGACGATTTCCTGCATGACTACGACAAGGTACGGTCCCTAAAGGCTTCCGCAGAGCGCGCGGCGGAGGCGTATCTTGCGGGCGAGAGCAACTATCTCAGCGAACCGACCGAGCAGCTCGAGGAAGCGCTCGAGAACCTGCGTGTCTCCGCAATCGCAGCCAAGTCGGCCAGCGGCTACTCGCGCTCGCTCGATTTCTACAGCACGCTGAAGCGGTACAACGAGATCGAGGTCGACCCGAGCTGAGCGTTGGCGCAGAACGGAACGGCGGCGCGCCGGGGAAACCCCGGCGCGCTTTTGCGTCCCCCCGGCTTTCGCGTTCCTCCGGGGGCGGGCAAAAGCCTGCCGCGGCAGGACCGCCGCAGCCTGCGGCGGCAAACGAAACCGCGGGCGCCCGATGCTCGCACCCGGCGCCCGCGGTTTCGTTTCTTTTGCCCGCCCCGCTCAGCGGCGAACGGGAAGCAGCATCATATCGCCCGACATGATGTGCGCGGGATCCTTGATCCCGTTGATCCGCGCGAGCGTGTCAACAGAGACCCCCGCCTCCTTGGAAAGCGCGTACATCGTATCGCCGCGTTTGATGAGGTACAGCCGGAAAGCGTCCCCCTCCTTCATGCCGCGAAGATCGCTCTCCGTAACCGTAAATACACGTTCTGCCATCGTTGTTTCCTCCTCCGTCGCTTTAGGCGTACATCTTCGCCAGAATCCAGTTGTACAGCCGCACGGGCAGCAGCTTGCCGAGCAGCAGGCACGCCTGATACTGAATCCCGCAGGAATACAGTCCCTTCGGATTGCGCTTGCGGCTGATGCGATAGAGCCGGTCCGCAATGCGGACGGGGGACATGCCGTTCTGCTCGTCGTGTTCCATCGTAGAAACGGAGCGCAGCAGCGCGGGATATACCTCCGCACCCTTGCAGTTCTTTTCACGCGCCGCGGTAAAGCCCGTTTTGACGTCGCCTGGCAGCATCGCCGCCACACGGACGCCGTAAGGGCGCAGTTCGTTTTGCAGCGTAAGCGTCAGCGCGTTGACCGAGGCCTTGACCGCCGAGTAAAAGCTCTGAAACGGAATGGGCAGCACGCCCGCGACCGAGCTGAGATTCAGGATGCAGCCGCCGCGCGCTTCCCGCATCGCGGGCAGGACGGCCTGAATACAGCGCACCATGCCGAAAAAATTGACGTCGAACTGCCGCCGGATCTCGTCCATGGCGGTAAATTCGATCGCGCCGGAAATGCCGAAGCCCGCGTTGTTCACCAGCACGTCGATCCGCCCGCATTCCGAGAGAATCCGCGATACCGCAGCGCGGACCTCGCCGTCGCTTGTAATGTCCGCAGCAATGGAGCGGATGCCCGAAGTCTCAACCGGATGGCGGGACAGTCCGTAAACAATGTCGCCCGCGGCGGCAAAGCGTTCCGCCGTCGCAAGCCCGATCCCGCTCGACGCGCCCGTTACGAGCACGATGCGGGGGGCGAGCGCTGTCTTTGTCATGGTCGATCCCCCTTTTCTTTTATTTCACATGCGCTTTGACGACCCGTTCGATCACGTCGAGCGCCTCGTCGAGCAGCGCCTCCGTGTGCGTCGCCATGTAGCTCGTGCGGAGCAGACACTCCGTTGCGGGCGTGGCGGGCGGCAGCACGGGGTTGACGTAAACGCCCTCGTCGTACAGCGCCTTTGCGGTCTCCAGCGTGGTGAACACGTCGTAAGTGTAGATCGGGATGATCGGCGTTTCACTGTCGCGAATGGCAATGCCGCGGGACTTGAGGCCGCTTCGCATATACATGGAGAGCGCATGCAGGCGGGCGGGCAGCTCGGGCTGCTCCCGCAGGATCCTGAGCGCTTCGCGCGCCGTCGCTGCGGATGCGGGCGGGATGGAGGCGCAGAAGATGTACGGGCGGGAAGCGTGTCGCACGTAATCCACAACGCGCTCGCTCGCGGCCATAAATCCGCCAATCGATGCGAGCGACTTGGAGAACGTCCCCATGATGATGTCCACATCGTCCGCAAGGCCGAAGTAGTCCGCGGTGCCGCGGCCGCCGTTGCCCAGTACGCCGAGGCCATGCGCGTCGTCCACCATGACCCGTGCGCCGTACGCCTTTGCAAGCCGCACGATCTCCGGCAGGTTCGCAATGTCGCCGCCCATGGAGAACACGCCGTCCGTCACGATAAGGATGCCCGCGGTGTCCGGCACCTTTTTCAGGCACTTTTCAAGATGCTCCATGTCGTTGTGCCGATAGCGCAGCATGGTCGCATAGGAGAGCTTGCAGCCGTCATAGATGCTCGCGTGGTTTTCGCGGTCGCAGATCACATAATCGTTCTTTCCGCAGATGGCGGAGATGATGCCGAGATTGGACTGAAAGCCCGTTGAAAAGGTCATAACGGCTTCTTTGCCGAGAAAGTCCGCAAGCTCGCGTTCAAGCGAGGTGTGCAGTGTCAGCGTGCCGTTCAGGAAGCGGGAGCCGGAGCAGCCGGAGCCGTATTCGCGCAGCGCCTGCACGCCGGCCTCGACGACCCGCGGATGCACGGTCAGGCCGAGGTAGTTGTTGGAGCCGAGCATGATGCGGCGCTTTCCCTCCATGACGACCTCGACGTCCTGTCTTGATTCCAGCTCATGGAAGTAGGGATAGATCCCGCGTTCTCGAGCGATGACGGCGTTCTCGTTGAGATGCTTGTCAAACAGATCCATGAATAGTATGATTCCTTCCTTGGTGATGCAGCGAACGATCCGTTATTCTTTTTCAAATTCGCTGATATGAATGGTTTATTATATACGATTTCAAACCATTTGGCAAGGAAGGGCTGCGTCCGTCGCGGCCCGTCCTAAATGCGGACCTTGCGGAACGCGCGCGGGCGCGCCGAACCGCGCGGCGCGGACGCATACCGGCGCGCATGACCGCGCAGGGCGGAAGCGATGCTGGCGTTGTGCCGATCCTCCCGTGCGTTGAGCGCATCAATGCGCTGCGCTTCGGCTGCGTCCCTTGCGGCGTCTGCCGCGGCCTGCACATACTGCTCGATCAGGTATTGCGTATTGTGGCGCTTCGGCGGCAAGCCGCAGGTGATGCGCACGCGCTCGGAGCAGAAGAGGTATGCAAGCCAGGCGACCTGCCCGAGCAGCGGCAGGCATGCGTTCATTTGCCTGCTGCCTGTCGAAAGAATCCAGACAAGCAAACACACATTCAGTGCGACGACCGCAGCATAGCACCAGCGAAATGCGATCCTGTGCCGAAGCAGAAGAATGAGTGAGGCCAGCAAAAGGCCGAGGTATACGAAATCGACAAGGCACGTGAGCAGGAGCAGCCCGTTGTGGGCGGAAAACAGTATGCTCAGGATCATGAACGCTTGGATGAACAGAGGAACCGTATTGAGGCCGAGCACAATCGCAAACACGAGCAGCCAGCCGCCGACGCCGTTCCACTTGACGCGCGGGTCAAAAAGCGAACGATCCATCTCCATAGAGAGCCCTCCCTTGATGCCGCAAAACTCTTCTATTGATCAGTATAGCACAAAGGCGCCAGGGAGAGAAGCAATGAAAAACAGAGCGCCGCGCTTGCAATTCTCTTGCGGGTATGTTAAAGTAAACGGAGTGAGCGGAACGCACACTGATAGCAGCTTGCCGGAATGATGGAATTGGCAGACGTGGCGGACTCAAAATCTACTTCGCCATCCCCCGTGACATTCGGCAAACCGCCCGCATTTAGGGCATTTTTGACAATCGAATATCCGATTTTGCTTCTACATCCCTCCTAACATCCCTCCGTTTTCCGAGATTTGTTCTGAGGGATTGAAGGTACGCCGGTGTGATGGAATTGGCAGACGTGACGGATTCAAAATCCGTTGTTGGCGACAACGTGTGGGTTCGAGTCCCACCACCGGCACCATGCCCGAAAACCAGCATAACATCTAAGGTTTTCGGGCTTTTCTTATCCCTCCAAAATCCCTCGCTTTTAAGAAAAGTACAGTTATTTCGGCTGTATCCCTCCTGCTTTGGAGGAATATTAGGTCGGAAAAACACTTAAAATCGCATTCGCCGAGGACACTTTTGAACTGTAATCCAAGTGGGTGTAGATGTTGGAAGTCGTGGATATATCGCTATGCCCAAGCCATTCCTGAATCTCTTTCAAGCTCACACCATGTGCGTACAGGAGACTGGCGCAGCTATGCCCTTACGGTATAATTACGACAAACCGGAAAAGCCCCGCATATCAAGGGTTGTAGGTTTATGGCAAGGTTTTTCATCCTTTTCCAAACCGAAAAATCGAGCCGTGAAGTAGTTATATCGTAGGGGGTGTTATAGTAACGACAAAAATAAAATACTGTTTGGGCGGGCTGTCAGCCCGTCCAAGAAATCAGGACATTTCCTCTGAAAAGAAGAAATGTCCTTTTTTTGTACCCAAAATCAGATGCCGACAGGAGGAACACAATGCCTGAAAAAGCAGTGCAGAAAGAACCGGGCAAAAAGCCGAAACCACAGCAGGAAGTGATCGTTCATGTTCCACTTTCCAAGCTGCACGACTTCCCCCACCACCCTTTCAAGGTGCGGGACGACGAGGCCATGCAGGAAACGGCGGAGAGCATCCGGCAGTACGGCGTACTCGTCCCCGCCATCGTCCGCCCCCGCGAGGACGGCGGATATGAGATCATCGCCGGACACCGGCGTAGGCACGCCTGTGAGCTGGCAGGACTGACTACCATGCCAGTCATTGTCCGCGACATTGACCGGGACGCTGCCACGATCATCATGGTGGACAGCAACCTCCAGCGAGAAAACATTCTTCCCTCCGAACGCGCTAAAGCCTACAAGATGAAGATGGAGGCCATCAAGCGGCAGGGCGCACGAACGGATTTGACTTCGCCGAAAATTTCGGCGAAGTTCAGCAGCGATGATGAAGTTGGTCAGGATGCCGGTGTGAGCGGAGATACCATGCTCTCCATTATGATGGAGCAGAAGAAACCGGAGAAAAACGACATTACCCTTTCCGGTGAAAAGCTCCGCAAATACTTCCCGCGTTCCTATACCCCGTTCCAGATTGAGAACACCATCTTCAAATTACTGGACGCATGGCAGAAAAAGCGCCAGCGCGACCAGAGCCGTTGAGCGGACAAGCAGTTTGTTTGTC
>ENA-OUQO01000183-OUQO01000183.1-human-gut-metagenome-genome-assembly--contig:-NODE-183-length-27712-cov-5.026792_pt1 | contig 27712 bp, 22 predicted proteins | sample MGYA00237944_ERZ548825 | MGnify/ENA primary metagenome ERZ548825 (study PRJEB26490, sample SAMN05194700) | human gut metagenome | biome: terrestrial biome; feature: human-associated habitat; material... | reverse complement strand
CCGCACAGCTGGTCATCCTCGCCGATGTAGCACTTGGCGCAGGTGGAGCAGTGCGATTCCTCCATGCACTCCGCACACTTGTAGCACTCCTCACACCAGTATGGCGTGTCTCCAAAGCACACACCGCAGTCGTTACAATGGGTTTCAACCCAGCACTCGTAGTTGCAATCAATGGTGCAGAACAGGCAGTCACACATATTCTCACCCCAGTGGTAGTGATCGCAGTTAGGGCACTGGAATCCGTCGTCGTAGTCGTCCCAAAAGGCATGGGCGGGAACCACCAGACTCGGCATCAGTGAGACCAGCATCACAAGCGCCAACAGGACGCTGACGATGCGACTTCGTGTGTTCGTTTTTGCCATACTTCATTTCCTCCCTTAAAATCATTTTGAAGATTTTTATGCGTTTTGTGTTGCCTGATTTAAACACTGTCGATGACCGAAGCAAAGTAGTTTTCGGATACCGAGCCGAAGAGAAAAGCGTCGATCAGACCCTCGCGCTTTGCCTGCCATACCTTTTCGGTCAACTCTTCGTCTGTATCGTCATCCACAAAGAGAATGATACGGCAGTTTTCCGTGTTCCGTTTTACCTTGTCACGGATTGCCATTCGTTCTTTGAACATCCATGGCGAAAACGCCTTGACCTCCATTAAAAGCACATCCGGCCGATGCGTTTTGCACCACTCGGCGGTTGCGTCCGACGACTCGGAAATCACAACTTGGCAATCGTCCAATTTTTGCATCAGCATTCGCTCCATGGTGTGCGCATGGATATTGCTCTGAATATCCAGAATGATCTTTTTTATCGTTTATTACTGCCTTTTCGAATTAAAACAATTGCCAAAATACCCCCGCCAATCACCACTGCGGCGATAACGGCAACGATCCACCACGGGAAAGAGGCTCTCTCGCTCTCCGCAGGAGAAGTTTGTTCTGTATCTTTTTCATGGTTTTCTTTAGAATCGGTACTCTTGTCTTTATCCGGGTCAACGCTGCCTTTTTCATCATCGTCACCTTCAAGACTTCCGCTGTATTTTACCGGCTCTGTCTTCGTTGCCTTACAGACAAGGCAGGTATAGGTCTTTACGCCGTCTGCCTCAGCGGTAGGCTCACGGGTTATTCTTCCCGCATCCCAACTATGTCCGACGGCGGGAACAGCTGCCCGTTCGGTAACGCCGCAATCACATTCCCGCGTCTTGATACCTTCCTCCGTGCAGGTTGGCTTCGTGGTTACCATCCACTGGCCGAAGCTGTGGGTATGGGCAGGGCTGTTTTCATAGAATTCCACCCGGATCAGGCGGCTGTATGCAGGCTCGCTTTGTGCGCCTCCCGCCACATTCCACGCAGCATAGCAGTACCATTTCACACCCAATTCCTCCGGCACCTGATAGCTGTCCCCCTCGGCGTAGTCAATGGCACGAATCATCGCCATGTTTTCTATATCCGTGACATACCACTGGTATCTCAGCACACCGCCGTCGGACGCACTGGCATTGGTATACAAGGTAATACCGTTACTGCCAATAGGCATATAACAATCCGGCATTTCCGCTACGATCACGGGCTTCGCCGGGCCCGCCGCCCAGGCTGCGGTGACCGTTACTCCCACAAGTATCCATGTAATAAAAACAATAACAAGTCTTTTCATCCTCTTTCTCCTCTCAGAAACCGTTATCGTAAATCCTGCCGCTTGGCGGCAATTGCATCGGGATAAAACGCATACCCGTTTACACCCCGGAGGCTTTCCACGATAGAAAGCTTATCGCCTTCATAATTTTTCCAAAGTCCCAGCGCCTCCTCCGAAACCTCAGCCGCATAGGAGGCAATGGCGTAATTATCCCGGGCCGTAATAAACCGCACATCCTTCCCGGATATAAGCCGCCCGACCTCTATTCGTCCCTTATAGGAATCCGGTGCATAGCCGTATGTATCGTTATCGATTATAAAAAATGTGAGATTTCCTCCATCGGTTTTATCAACATAAAACGCCACCTGGTTTTCGGAAAAGCTTGCCGTAACGGTACCCACCCAGCTCTCCGGCAGCGTGATCTCATAGGTACCTTCGGAAAACCGCACCGAGCTTATTTTTTCGGTCGTTATGAGATTACAAAGCTCCTGGGCAAATGACGAATAGTTTTTTGGAAAGCGGTTGGTTCCCCGGGCGTCTATCTCCGTCCCGTCCGCCAGCACGACCTCAAGGCACATACCGCTGCCGTCAAGGGCCTGGGAATCGTAGCCTCGAAAGCCCGCCCATTGCGCTATTTTGTAGCTGCCGAATACTGCGCACAGCTTTTGAAAAACGCTCTCATCTGCGTCAATCGCGCGAACAACATTGCGGCATTCCACATTTCCGGAGGTCTTATCATCCCACATTTCCGTGCTGATGTAATACTCCAGATGAACTCCGCTCTCCGTTTTGTATCCCTCGTAAACACGGCGCTGCGCCGTCATATCGGTTTGCACCAGCTTAAAGCTTTTGAAATCCATAGGCTCCCCCCCGTAATACGCATTGCCGTTACCATTCGCATTATTCTTTTTGGCGCAGGCGGAACAGAACAGCAGCAGTAAACCCAGGCACAGACCCCATAAAACCAGCTTTTTCATGGATTTTTCCTTTCCGAAAGGCACCGCAAGCCGTTCGGTGCCCTTCGGAAAGAAGCTTGCCGCAGCAAGCCTCTCCCGTTTATGAATTGTGAATAGGGTGAATAGGGGTTATCCGCATCCGGCTCAGACCCTTTCCAGCAGGATCATTCCCAGCCCGTACAGCAGGCACCCGTCCTCCGTGACGGAGATCTCTGCGAAGGGATCCACCGGCTCCCCCAGTGTCTCGCCCTGGATCCCGGTATCGTAATAGAACTTGCCGTCCGCTTCCTTCCAGGTGGTGCTTTCGATGGCGGCGTAGCCGTCCTCCCGGACCTCTACCCCATGCTTGGCAGCCTCCTGGCGCATCTCCTCCGGCACGAGCATAAGCGTGTTGAGCACACCGTCCTCGGCAAACTCCGTCCGGTAGCCCATCAGCTCGGCGCTGCCCTCAAAGCGCTCCTCCTGCGGCGGGTTGTCAGGGGTAAAGACCTGCACTCCGTCCGGCGTAGGCACACGGACCTCCTTGACCTTCCAAATTCCCCGAATATCCATATTTTCCCTCCTTATCAAGCCATCATGCCCACGGATCGGCAGCCTTCGGTGTGCGCACGCCGGTCAGCAGATACTGCTCCCACAAAAACCACTTGCCGTCGCTGCCCCGCTGACGCATCTTGATGGGGCGCGGATCGTCTGCTCCGCCGCAGGGGATAAACAGCTTCATATACCCCTGCTCCTCGCCGGACACATGATTGCTCTCAACGGTGATCGTATACGGCTGGGTGGGTGTGTAGTTGTTGTCCGGTGTGGAGCCGGCGAAATAGGTAAAAGGCAGGTAGGTCTTGCCGTCGCGGAAGCGGTCGTTCAGGAAAGAAATTTCTTGTCCGTTCAGCGGGCGAGGTCCGCGCAGCCAATTCAGCATCTCCGTTCCGATGCCCTTATCTGCCGCATACGCACACAGAGCGAGAACCGTAAGTGCCGCCGTTTTGAAGGGTGTGTCGAGGCTTGCCTCGGGAAGCGCCTGCATTTCGGCAAGGCTCTCCGGCAGCGCAGCGAAGGTAAATGTTTCCCGCTTACTGCCCAGGGACTGTGCGGCGGCGTTTACCGCCTGCCCGGCTGTACTTTTCAGCTTTTCAAAGATACTCACAGGTAATCTCTCCTTTATAAAGTATTTTTTTCAGGGGTGAACCCGCATCAGAATTTACCGCCCCCGCCGCCGTGGGTCGTGCCGGAAGAAGAGGTGTGGGTGCTGCTCCCGCCTCCGGAATCGTCGTCCTTGGGCTTCGCTTTGCGCGTAACGGTGTTATACAGGAACAGATCGCGTCTCTCGTTAATATTCAGACTCCCGTTCTTTATGTAGTTGCTTGCAGCCGCCTGGAAGCGGACCGTTTTCAGCTTCGCCTTCATACTGCCCACTATAATGAGGGATAGCACAAAGCCCACAACGATGGCAATGGGGATCCAAATAATGGAAAGGGGCTCCTTGGGCAAATTCTTTACATCGTAAGGCGCACCGGTCCTTGCCTGTGTGATGAATTCATCGCAAAGATCGGCGAATTTATCAAAGGCGCCCGCAAAATCGCCGTCGGACAGCTCGCCCTTTATCTGCTTGCCGATATACTCAATGCCCGCGTCCGTAAAGACCGTAATGCCGTAGCCGCAGGTGGATATGTACCAGTCATTGTCCTCGATACTGATAAGCAGCAGCGCGCCGTCCCTGCTTTCGCCGTAGCCGAAGTTGCCGTAATCATAGGTATCATCGGCATAGTCCCGCGGAGTTTTCCCGTTCAGCGTGTCAGTGGTCAGCACGATAATGTCCATTTTCTGACGCTCGCTGAGTTCATTAAGCTTTGTCACGAGCGACGCTTCCTCGTTGCCGGAAAGCAGTCCCGCCAAGTCCTGCACGCGCTCGTATTCACTTGCAAATCCGTCCGTCTGCGCAAAAGCGGGCGTCGCTATACAAAGGCACAGAACAAGCGAGAATAACAGTGTCAGTACTTTCTTTTTCATTCCGTCCCCTCCTTAAATCAGCCCCATCAGATGCAGCGCCCACGCAACGCCGTAGGAAGCCGCCGAGAATATCGCCGCCAGCAGGAATGTCCAGCGCTTGGCCGCAGCCTTATCCACCGGCAGATCGCCGACGAATTTTCCGGTCTGCCCGTTCATGGCAAAGGTGTATTGGTTTCCGTTCCAGGAGGTGTTCAAAAGCCACACCGGATAAAGCGCATACCGGGCCTTTCCGCCGTGGAACTGCACACTGGTGTTTTCCGGCGTAACGGTGGTATATCCTTCTACCGTCTCGGCAAATACCTCCTCCGTAGACCGCTTGACCCGCTGGTTTGCTCGGTCAATGCTTTCCTCGGCGGTCACATCATACTTATCCGCCACATAGCCGGCAAGATAAGCCGTCTGGAAATGCACCGCATCCGAAATATTGTACGGCTCAATGGATTCCATCAGGTCATCCGCCATTTTAGAGGAGCCGTCCACCGGAACATGCTCGAAGCCGACGCTGCCGCCCCGATGCACTAAGAAGTGGCTGGTTTCGGTGTAATCGTAGTCGCTGTCGCTCCATGTATGGACCTTTGTGGCCCGGTAGCGCACCTGCGCATCCACATCGGTGTCGAAGAGCCAGAAGGGAACATAGACCCCCTTGATCTCGTCGATATGGTTCTGATCCTTGAAAATCTTTGGCAGCAGCCGCTTCCCGGTCAGATGCTTCATCAGCCCCGCCTTTGCCGCCTTTTTATCCAGCTTGAACGGGATCACAAGATCCGGCTTGAGAGCGCCCGAGAACTGACCCATCATCACCACGGGATTGCCGCAGAAGGGGCAGGCGGTAGCCGCCGTGTTGGCATCGCCAACGATCTCGCCGCCGCAGGACTTGCACACATACGAGCGCAGGCCGTCGGTTTCTCCCTCCTGCCAGTCTCCACCGGCCGTGGTTTCCCATTCCATATCGTCGGATTTTTCGCTCTGCAGCTCGGCGTCGTAGCCCTCCAGCGCCTCCATTTCAAACTCTGTGTCGCAATAAGGGCACTTCATTTTCTGGAGCGTGCTGTCAAAGGCTATCGCGCCGCCGCAGCAGGGGCATTTATATTCCTGCAAGGTTTGCATGAAAAGATCTCCTCTCTTAAAGAATTTCACCCATTAAATGCCGCAAGGGCCGCATCTGCTTTCTGAATCCACTCGGTGCGGTCTCCGTAGATTGCGGCATCCAGGGAGTCGATTGCCTGCGCCGCCTTGTCGCCGGCATCGGCCTCTCCCTTTACCGTGGCAGAAAAGCCTGCCGCTATATCCTTAACCGCCGTCATCTGCTGCTTCCACACATTCGAGGCGTTGCCGAGTGTATTCTGTATGCCAAACAGCGTGTCGAAATATTTTTTAAGTCTGTCAAAATCCTTGCTGTTGTTCATGGGGAGAACGATTTCGTAAAGGCCCTGCGTATTGGTAAAGCTGAGTCTTGCAGCGGGCTTTTTCTCGGTCTTATCGCCGTTTTTAACAAGCTGCTCCTCATACTTATAGCTGCGCAGGTCGGCAATGCGGTACACGCAGGCGCGGGTGGTCTTGCCGAACATCATAAACTTGTAATCGTTCTGCACATACGCCATCAGCCCGATATCCTCGGCCACATAGAGATAGGTGCCGAAACGCTTCAGTTTTTTGCTCTTATCCTTTGTTTTCATCCTCGGAACGAAATAGTGGTCCCACAGCTTGGTGCCGCGCTCCACCTGTGCAAGATGCGCCTTAACACCCGGAAGATTGCCATGCACATAGTCATATACCTTGAATCCCTTTTTCCTGCAGTTTTTGCGGCAAATGCAGTTGCCGTCCGACAGCTTTTGGGTTTGGATCAGATTGATGTCCGCACCGCAGATCGCGCATTGATTGGCCATAATTCTCCTCCTTTTTCCGACTGTGTCGGTTTATTTTTTATGGGTTTTCTTGCTTTGGCAGGGTGGTGGTCGTTCCGTTCATCGCCGTACCCGCCGGGGTGTCCGCCGCACTCTCAGCCGCCCTGTAATACCTGTCGGCAAGGCCATAGAGATAAGCAAGCACCCTTTCGCCCATTGCAGCCTTCTTCTCCACCGCGCTTCCGTCGGAGAAGGTCATTTGGGTCATGCGCGCCGGCGCGTCGGATGAATGGAAAAAATGTATCGGATTCCGATGCTTTTTCAGTCTTTCTATCTCGCCGTCCTCGCTGATGATCCGAAGGAGCTCCGCCGCATCCTCCGCCGGCATGGGAAAAGCCGTGAAGGAGGTGTAATGCTCCTTCTGCTCTCCCACAAGGCAGTCCGCAGAGAAAAGCCATCCATTTTCTTCCTTTTTCAAGGCAAAGGCGTATACCGGGTCCCTTGCCGTGCCGTAATAAACGGTACTGAGCATAATAAGCTCATCGGCAGTATGCTTTTCGCTCCCGCCGCAGCCGAAAAGTCCGAAAACAGGCAAAAGCGCAAGCATAACCGCTGCGGCCCTGCGCGCCGTGCGCTTCATAATTTACTGAAGCGGTCTGCCACACTCCGGGCAGAATTTCGGCATAGCCTGTCCCGCCGAGGGTCTCCACCCGCAGTTTGTACAGCCGGAGCTGACTACGGGCTTGGCTGTGCCGCAGTTTGCGCAGAATTTTCCGCTGCTTTGTGCGCCGCAGGACGGGCAGACCCATGTCTCACCGCCCATGGCAGTCGGCGCGGAGGCAGGTCTTTCCTGACGGATACCCGTGTTATCCACCCGATTCATCGTGCCGCCGCCGTCCCAAACCCGGTTTCTGTTATCCCGGCGCATCAGAATATCCGCAAGCTCGTGCATTCTCTGCTCATATTGGCGGTACAGATCGGTATAGGGGCTGTCGGGGCGGTTGCCGTCGCTCAGCTCCAGCTCTATCTCGTCAAACCACGGGGAATCCACTCGAATCGTCACATTGAACTCATAGTCGCAGGCATAGCGGGGCGGCACATAGCTCTTCTCGTTTCCTTCGGAGTCCTCGTAAAAGATCTCCTCCTTATTCTCCCGGATATCCGTGTCAACCCCCAGCACCTGGGAAAATGCAATGAGGTCGGGGTTGCTGCTGCGCCAGTTGGAGGCCCCGGTAACAATAAACCGCTCTCCGATAGGATCGATGTATACCTTTTTGCTCCCGTCAAAGGTCATCGACGGGGTAAAGCCGGCAAGCTTCTTTTCATTTTCCGCACGGTAAGCAAGCTGGCGCTTGATGTCCTCCACGGTCGAGTTCCGCCGCTCGCTGAAAAACGGCGAAAGCTTTCTTGCGCAGTCCTTGCAGAGATTGCCGTCCTCCAGCTTGCGGTTTCCCAGAAGTCCGATTTTCTCCCCGCAGATGTCGCAGTATTTTTTGTCAAATAATCCCATGCTTTGATCCTCCGTTTATTGATTTTTTTTAACAATCCATTTTGCATTGTTGACCTGTAAGCCGTAGCCACAGAACGAACAGCAGTGGTTTTCATCAGGCATGAAGTTGGCGCCGCAGGACGGGCAATCCTTTTCGGCAAAGAACTCGCCGTCCGCTTTTCGTTTTTCGGGATATCTTGCCCTTTGCAGGATCAGTCTCTTTTTAAATTTTTCTGTATACGGCTTCTGATTTTCGGGAAGAAAGGTTTCCGTTCCGAAAATGTCAGCCGTAACGGTTGTTGTTTCTTCTGTGTGGGCAACTTTTAAAAGTTTAATTGTACCAACGCTGAAATCAAGCAGGTCTTCGTCGTTTTCGTTCTCCCAAAAGTGTTCGTTTAAGCAGGCTCTGAGATAATTCTCGGAATATCTTACAATTTTTCCGGCAAGCTTTTCTTGCTTGATATTCCCGCAGATAATCGGTGTGATGATTCCTCCGAAAGTCAGAACCGCTGCACCAACGCCGGCTGCAAGGGAAATCTCGGTGTCCTCAATTAAATATAGGCACAGAAAGACACATAAGAAAAGTATGGAGGCGGACACAAGAAGCTGTAAAAACCTTTTCAGGTTTGTACCGATCGCTTCATAAATCTCAAACGCCTCGGTCTGCCAATCGTAAAACTCGCTTTTAATAACGGCGCCGCAGTATTCACAGGTCACCTGCTGACTATCAAGCTTGACTCCTGCACCGCAGGACGGGCAGGTTATGCTTAACATATCATTATAATAACTTTTCTTTTTTTCTTTTTGATCGGTGCGGCGAATGTGCCTTGATTGAAGTATTCTGAGATACGAATTCTTGCGGTATATCTCATGCTGAACCTTGTTGTCTTCGGTTGTCTCAAAACGCTCCAGTGTGCTGCACTTTAAAACCGATTCACGCCATTCTCTGCCATCATCGTTCCATGTTTCAAAGTCATTTTTAGGAACGGGAACAACATCCGTAATGTAAATTCTGCGGCAAAGCTTATTCCTATTAAGTCTGTTGATTTGACTGACGATTTTATTTCGGAATGCCAGGTCCATTCTTGCCGGAAGGAGGTCCTGATCCGCATTCCCCAGCGGTATCAGAATTCCTTCAAAGGCTTTTCTTATATCTCTTCGGATTTTTGAATTCTGAAGGGGAGTGCCCTTTTTCACAAGCAATCTTTCCAGTTTGGCTTTTTTGGAGTTTTTGGAACTGTATTCTGAAAAATCTATGGTAAGTATTCTTTTCCCGATATAGAATGTACATAATATCGCAAAGGAAGCCGCAATAATCAGTGCTACTGATAAATCCATAAAAGTACCTCTGATTTATTCCTTGCTGATCATTTCGTTTTCGCTTTTCTTTTTTCGGTTGTCTTTTGCAATGTCGCATATCATTATAACAACAAAGAACAAACCGACGGGGATTGCCGCACAATAGAGCAGAAAATCAACGGGATTTCCCTCAGGAGAAAGCTTGTAATCACCTTTTGAGTTTTTATAAACCTCGACGTCTATTGTGTCGTCTTTTCTCAATTTATCATAGGTATATTTTTTTTCGTAGCTGTTCCACCAGACACGTTCTTCATAGTTTCCCTTATAGGTTTTTCCGTCAATAACATATGAAACTTTAAATTTATATGTTGTATACTTTACATCACCGGAATCATCCTTATCGTCTTGGGTTGAAAAGTCAACAATGACAGCGGGAATTTTCCGTATATCGGTTGAGCTTTTATATTCCTTGCTGGCGATTCTGCTTGTAACAATTCCGATCACACCCGCAACTATCAAGCCGATGCCGACGACCATAATAAATATGGTCATTTTAATGTCTTTATTTTTTTTACTCATAACAGGATCTCCTTTTGCAAGCAAATATAAAACCGCTCCTTAACAAATCATACGAAAAATTCTTTGTCGTTTCGCCGGCAGGGAAACTTATCCTGCTGCGCAAAAACCTTTCGGCGGTATGAACGGCTTTTTTGCTTAAGCCGTTCATACCTGACCGAAATAACACTTCCGTTAATACGGTTCCCGCTAAGCGGCAGCTTTATTTTTTATCGTTATCGTCGAATACATCGCCGCATTCAGGGCAGAACTTGGGCGGATTGGTAGGATCCTCCGGCTCCCAGCCGCACTTATCGCAGCGGTAAAGCGGTGCACCCTCGGGCTTTTTTGCGCCGCAGCTCTGGCAGAATTTTCCCTTGTTCACCGTGCCGCAGGTGCAGGTCCAGCCCTCGGTGTCCGCCGGCTTAGGCGAGCCGCACTCGGGGCAGAATTTACCCGTGGCCGTGGCGCCGCACTTACACCTCCAGGCGCCTGCTTCCGGCTGCGGCTCCGGCTTCTTTGCGCCGCAGTTCGGGCAGAAATTGCCGCTGACCGTAGCCCCGCAGGCACATTTCCAGCCGCCTGCCGCCGGAGCTGCCGGGGCCGCCGGAGCCTGCTGCGCCTGCTGCTGTTGCTGCTGTCCCATGGCAAACAGGTTCTGTGCGTTCATGCCGCCGCCGGCATTCATGGCCATACCCATGCCCATAAAGCCGGTCATAGCGCCTGCCTGGTTGCCTGCCGCCGTCTTCATGGCATCGGCCTGCGCGCCCACCAGCGTGGCTGCCGCCATGGTGGGATCCCGCATGATGGCCGTGCGCTGGGCCTGCTTGATCATCTCCGCATCCTCTTCCGGCAGCGTGACCGAGCCCAGGGCAATGCTCACGACCTGCAAGCCCCGCAGCTGTCCCCACTTTTCCGACAGCGCCGTGTTCATGGCGTTTTCAAGCTCGGTGTTGTGGGTCACAATCTGGTTGGGACGCAGCTCCAGATCGGACAGACGCCCGAATGCCGGCTGCAGCGCGCTAACGAACTCCGCCTTCAGCTGGCTGTCCAGCTCGTCCCGGGTATACTCCTTCTCCACATTTCCGCAGACATTGGTGTAAAAGAGCAGGGGATCTGCGATCTTGTAGGAATAAACACCGGAGCAGCGCACAGAAACATCCAAATCCAGCCCGATTTTCGAGTCCACCACCCGGAAGGGAATGGGATTCGGCGTGCCGAATTTGTTGTCGATAAGCTCCTTGGTGTTGAAATAGTACACCCGCTGGTCCTTGCCGGTGTCGCCGCCGTAGGTAAAGCGTTTGCCAACGGTCTTAAAGGTCTCCATTATACCCTCGCTCAGGCTCCCCGAAAAAATGGAGGGCTCCGTGGAGGTATCATATGTAAATTCTCCGGGCTCGGCGCAGACCTCCACGACCTTTCCCTGCTCCACAATGATCATGCACTGCCCGTCAGCCACGGCAATGCCGGAGCCGTTGGTGATGATGTTGTCACTGCCCTTCGTGTTGGAGGACCTGCCGCTGACGCGCTTTTGTCCCTTGGTGACCAGCACCTCCTTGGGCATAGACTCGCAGTAGAAAAATTCCTTCCACTGGTCGGCAAGAGTGCCGCCCAATGCACCGATACTCGCTTTAATAAGTCCCATAATAATAGCTCCTTTCCAATTGTGCGAATGATCCATATATTTTTCCGACCGGAGCCGGCAGATCACTTCTTTTTTTCGTGGACCCCGCGGAATAGAAATACTTGTTTTATTGCCTCGCGACGGCAGACCATGTATCACTTATGGCATCATAGCCATAGACGAGATTGTCGCATACGCCGTAATAGCGCTCTCTGACAAACTGCTCCTCGCTGTCGGTGCCCAGGGCAAACAGCAGGCAGGGGCGCCCCTCGATCCACTGGGTAGTTCCGGTATACATCACCTTCATTCCCTGCTTGACCGCCTGCTTTACCTCCTCCGTTTCCAGAAGAAGCTCTGTTGCGATCTGAACCGAACGCTCATCGGGCGCTTCCTCGTATGCAGAGAAATCGTACACCCCGGCTATCTCCTGCAGGTGCCCGTTTTCCATGGACAGCGACGGGCGGAAATCAATGGCCCCGCCGCCGTCAGTAGCAGCAATCAGCACATTGGAGTATATTTCGCTGAGGTTGCACCGCAGCAAAAGAGGCTCGCCGGGTTCCCCCGCATGGAGCGGGTTACTCTTGTCATCTGCATACCCGCCGTCTTCGGTGATCGTGGATGGGTACACGATTATCGTTCCCTTGTCATTCGGCGGTACAATGGCATACAGCTCCTGTCCCTCAGCCATGTAAAGCGGCGCACGGGAGAGGCTGGGATATTCCTTTCCCGTTTCGCTGCCCGCAACATAGGCGCGCAGATCCACCTCAGAGCTTTCGCTATCCACATAGCCGATAAAGGCGATGGCGACTGCGCTGCCGCTCTGTGCGATTTTCTTTTGCAGCGCCGTGAAAGCGGCATCCTCTGTGCCTGTACCGTCCGGATCCTTCACGGTGCTGCCGCCGGGAGTCTTGTCTCCGCCGGGGTTTTTCCCGGGCAAATTCACACACCCGCATAAAGAGCAGACCAGTAATATGACTGCGCAAATCAGCAAAGCGGTTTTCTTCATGTCGACCTCCTCTTTTTCTTTTATTCTGAAATATTTCCGCGGCAAAGCATCCAGATGGTTGCTTTCCGTCAGCACACCCGCTGCATTACCACAGCGGGTTCGTCTTATTCACATGCTTGAGCAAGCGTGTAGTCCATGGCATGATCTGCGCCGGCAAAAAGCTGAGCCATGGCTTTTGCCTGCTGGTTTCCGTTTTTCTTTCTCCCTTACAATTTTTGAATAGTCGTTTTTTAGACGGATATATTCACGGATTGCGTTGCCGCATTGCCTTTCCAAAGAAAACCAATTGTTTGATTTTCTTTGGAAAAGCAAAAGGGCGAAGGCGGATGGCTTCCGTCCCGCCCTTTGCTTAAATCCTTTGTCTCGGTTTTCCGATATTAGCGGTTATTCGCTCTCTTTTTACGGGAATACAGAGTTGTTCCCGTGAGTGAAGCGGCGGATACAAACAACAGAGCGATCCAAAGTCCCGCCATGTTGCTGTCACCGGTCTTGGGAGACTCGGGCTTCTGCGGTGCGGGAGGAGTTACCGGCTTCTTGGCATTATAGCTGTTGGTGAAGCCGATTTCCCGGATGGGATCGTTGCGTCCCAGCTCGCCGTTCTCGTCGAACTTGAGGAAGGACCAGCCCCTAACGCTTTCGTAGCTGTCCACAAACACCGGGGTAGCGTAGAACTTAGTCTCGTCGTAAGTCCAGCCCGCAGCATTGCCCTTGACCTGGCGGATAACGAAGCCCTCGGACAGATTACCGGCCTCATCGTCGCGGATGGTGAAAATGAATTTGCCTTCATAGGTCTTTTCGCCATTGGTCTCCACGGTATCCTGCACCACCGTATAGGTGGTGGGGGCGCCGAATTCCTCGACGGCAAACTTGAAGGTCTCCTGGCCGGGATCCATTTCGCCGGTCTTCTTCACAGTGAGCTTGAAGGGGACCTCAACACGAATGCTGCCGTGCACCCGCTGCTGCTCAAGCACATGGCCGCATTCGGTGCACTTCACAGCGTAATCGTAGGTCGCTCCGCCCTCATGGTCGGGCGTATGGGGCAGCACTGCATCATAGGCATCGTGATACTGGCACTTGTGGGCGTGACCGGTCTCACCGCAATCGACCCACTCATTGCCGTAAACATGAGCGCCCTGCTCGCCGTTATAGAACTTATCCGCAGCGGCGGCATCATCCTTGGCGCTGTGGGTTGCGTCATTGGCGCAGGTGTACCAATAGGTGTCAAACTCGCGGCAATCCGCAGCGGTGGATCTCTTGTGAGCCTCATCGCTTTTTTGCACGGTGTAGCTATGACCCGTCTTGGGAAGCACCACACTGCTGTGGTCGGTAATCTCCGTAGCGGCGGCGGCATCCTCGAAGAACTTGCCGCAGGTGCACTGGTAGTACTCCTTGTTGCCGTCAGCGGTGCAGGTAGCATCCTTTTTGTCCACCTTAGTCAGATGGTCGGCATGGACATGGCCCGTTGCAGCCTGCATCACAAATCCGCACTCCGTGCAGGTCTGCGGTGTGGTTTCCGTTGCGGCAGGTCCTGCCGTGTGAGGCACTACGGTATCATGGTGCGCCGCGTTGCGGCTGCAGACATGGGCGTGGCCGTCGGCCTCCTTGTATCCCCAGGCCGTAGTGTCAAAGTCGTGGTTGTCGTTGAGAGCTCTGTACGGGATCTCGGTAAGGGGATTATCGCTCATGTCAAACAGCTTGCCGCAGAGATCGCACTTCTTATAAGCGTCCCAGCCCTTCTCGGTGCAGTTCGACTCCTTCTCCGGGAAGAGGGTAAAGGAGGCGTGACCACAGTTTACCGTCACCTTGCAGGTGGCCGTTTTTGTTCCTGCCGTTGCGGTAATGATCGCTTCACCGGGGGCTACGGCAGTCACCTTGCCCGTGGCGGAATCGACGGTTGCAACATCGGTCTTGCTAGAAGACCATACCACCGTGTCGGTAGAGCCTTCCGGTGTGACCGTCGCTGTCAGAGTCTCATCCTCACCGGCAGTCAGCGTCAGTTCACTCTTGTTAAGAGTGATACCGGTTGCCGGCTTCGGTGCAGCGGTGATGGTGACCGGAGTTTTAGCAACAGAAAATCTGTCTGTATGGTACTCAAATGTCTGACAAGAACCAAACTCAAGATTAGTCAAGCCGACTTCTAATGAACCTGTAGCACCGTCATCTACTTTACACTGAAATTTTGCAAGTTCAGTGTCTGTTGCGCTTTCATAGTCGGCAGCCGAGGCTCCACCGTTAATCATCTTTGATACTTCTGTCCAGTCAAGAAGATCAAAACCGAGTGTTGTCTTCAGATTAGCGGCTAATGTTGTGGAATTCTCAACATAGGTTAACCCAGTCGGAATATCCAACACCATCTGCATAGATCCCATATCGGATACCGGACCCATTACAATGGTGTAGGTGATGATATCACCTGGGGATGCTTTTGTTTTATCGGGGATTACTTTGAGCTGCGTGGACTCAATCGGCGCAGCCAGTGCAGGCACTGCAGTTGCCAGCATTACGAATACCATGACAAAACAAAGCAGTAGGGATGTGATTCGCTTGTTCATGATCAAGCTCCTCCTTTAAAGAATATATTTGCGGGACGTCCCTTTACACACCGCTTACGGGGTCTCGCTTAGTCCCGAAAACGGCGGCGCAGATTTCTCTGCTATTTTGTATATTCTTAAACCTCCGCTTCCGCCTCATATGGCTTATGAGGCGGGAACTTCGGTATTAAGACAAATAAAGTATGCTTACCAAAGTTTTGAGGCACCTTTTGCATGCGCATTTATGCGTATGACATCCATTGTCGTAACAGTTCCGTCTGTACCCACAACATCTGCACATTTCAGAGCATAATCGGTAAGAAGAGTTACACCCCGCGCATGAGAATTTGCACGGATAACATCCATGGTTGTTACCGTTCCGTTACCATCAATGTCTCCTTTCAGGTGGATCTTCACATTCTGCGTCACATCCGCAGAGCCAACCGTTACGGTGTACTCCCGTGTAACATGGTTCTGCTTCATCACCTTCATGGTGTAGGTGCCGGCGGGAACATCTGCGATGGAGTAGCTTGCAGTGTTACCCTTGACAACAGCCTCATAAGAAGCTTCGGCCGCACCGCTTTCGGTGAGCTGAATAATCACTTCATCGGTATCGCTGTTAAAGCTCGTTGCCGTGCCGGAAACGGTGTAGCCCACGATCTCCGTTTCCGGGAAGGTGTAGACGCCCTGGGCCTGGGAGGTGCTCAGCGGCGTGTCGATGCCGTCCAGCTTCAAGGTAAAGGCGGTATTGTCGATGCGGCCGTCCTCCGCTTCCACGGCGAGGGTCACAAAGGCGCTGTATTTCTTGCCGCCCATAAATCTGCCGTCCTGGGTGAAGCCGTTTTCTGGAGCGCACCGTTCGCCCTCGTCCAATACGCCGTTTTCGTTGGCGTCGATGAACCAGATGAGGCCGGAGACATACATCTTGTCGCTGGTAACGCCCGCGGAGTCTTTGCCGGTGACGGTAAGGTCATCGGCGGTCTGGGCTACAGCTCCGGTGACGGGTGCATTCAGGCCTTCGATGGTGCCGCTGATGAGGGAAGGTCTGGGGTCGGAGACGAAATAGTAGCCGAGTTCCAGGGAATCGCCATTGTAGCCGGGGTTGCCGAGACTGTCGATGAGCTGTACCTCATGGCCGTTGACCAGTACCCGCACATCCGGAGAGAAGTAATACTTGGTGCCGGCAGCGCTCTGATTTGCCAGATAAATCCCCAATTCATGGGCATAGGTGGCTGCCTCATAGCGGGCATTTTCCAGCTTTTCACGGCTGAGATTGTTTTCCTCGTCACGGAACACAGTAAAACCCTCAAAGGAGTTGCCGTTGTTGGTGGCCTCACCGTCTGCCAAAGGCGTATAGGGTGTGCCGGAGCCAAGGAGAGGCGTGGAGATCTTGAACACATTGCTGCTGCTGGCGAGGAGAGGGCTTCCGTCCTGTGTCGTCTCGCCGCTGAGGGTGAGGACACGCACGCCCATCACGTCATTGGGATGCCAACCCGTCAGATCATCGGGAACCTCGCCGGCGTAGCGCAGGTCGCCCTCACGGGGCTCGGCGGTCTCGATGGCAACGAGATCCACATACACGGTGTTGGGCTCACGCAGCAGCTCCATCTGATAGGAGATGACGATGCCGCATACGCTGGGCGTCTGCTGGGTGTTGGGATTCCACTCTCCGGAGGCCCAATAGCCAAACTTGTCGGCGGTATTCATGTCGTCAGAGCCCACACGGTTGGTGCGGAGGGTGGCGGTGTTGGCCCTATACAACCCTCCACCGCTGAGGGTGGACGCCCACAGGGGGAACTGGTAGCCCGTCTTGGGCTTGAGGAAAAATTTTATATAGTAGTTGTCGTTGTAGGATACCCGCTTCTCGGAGGGGCCCCAGCCGTGATGGCCCTCGTAGAGGGCGATGCGGGCCACGGTATTTTCCACATAGCCACTACCGGACTGCCACTCGCCGTTATAGCTGCGGACCTGAAGACCACTCAGCTTCACCTGGGAATACATCAGGTTGAGGCTGTTCTCCCAGATGGGTTCGTCGAACTTCACCTCGGCGATGGGAACGGTCACCTTGATCCGGCGGGTGAAATTGAGGGTCTCCTGCACGCCGCTCTTGTTGACCAGTTTGCCCCGGTAGGTCATGGTGATGACCGCGGTGCCGGGCCGGTAGGCGTACAGCTGGCCGTCCTTCACCTCGGCAATGTTGCGGTTGGAAGAAGACCAGGAGATGTTGGCGTCATTGCTGCCGGGAATGTTGGCGTTGTCGGGGCTCATTATGGCGGAGATGCTCACCTTGCTCACCGACTCGCTCATGGTATAGACGGGGGCGTTGTCCTGGGTGTGCACCACGCCGTTGGTGAGGTTCTTACCGTTGATGGCGATATCCATGCTGGTGACACGCTTATTCACCCTCAGGTTGATGGGGTCGGCCTTCACCAGCTCGGAGGCATAGACGCCACCGCCCAGCTCCACCTTTACATAGGGGATGAAGGTATAGCTGCCGGGTACCATGGCTTCCTTGTTGTACATGATGGCGGGGGATGCGTAGAGCTTGAAATCCTTGGGGGTCGTGCCGCTGCCGTTTTTGTTCATTCCGACAAGAACGCCGCCGTCAGGCAGTTTCTCATTCGCCGACGAGGCATACATAGCGTCATAGAAGACCTTGGGCACATTGCCCTCATAGACGATGACGCCGGGATACCATCTGACGCCCCAGTCGCCGCTGTTGTGGACGGGGGCATAGGTGAAGATGGCACTGTTGTTCTTGTCCACCTCCATGGACTTGCAGTCGGAGGTCACCTCCAGCTTCTGGCTTGCGGAGTAGTCCTTGCCCTCCACCACGGCGGCGGGGGAATACCAGCGCTGGCCGTTAAACTCCACGCTGGCCCGGTAGGTGCCGGAGCGGCCGTCTATCAGCTGCAGGTTGCCCCAGCCCTCCTGGATGCCGGGGGTACTGTTGCCGTCGAGAATCTCCCACTTGCCGGTGTTTTGGTTGAGCATCTCCCACCGGACGCTGCTAGGGGTCATGCCGATCTCCCTCAGCTGCTCATCAGTGGGGGAGCGCAGCCAGACGGTTTGCCCTTCGGAGGAAAGCTCCAGCCGGTCGTTGGGATAACTCCGGTAGTAAGTGTCCGTAAGCATGAACTGGATGTTGGGCATCACAAAGACTTCCTGACGGGCATAGAATTTGTGGCGCATGCCGGTGAAGTCCACACCCTCCATACAGCCCATGATGGTCTGCTTTCCCCCGGGCAGCTTACTGAGGGGGATCCATTTACCCTCTAAAGCAGGTCCGAAACCCGCCACAGGCCGATACTCATCGCCGCTCTGGTAGCCTAAGGTGTACTCACGGTCGGAAATGCTGGTGCTGTAGTGCGGGGTTATATCCTCACCCTTGACCTCCAGAGTGAACTCGGGTGTATTCATGACCTGCCGGACGCCGGTAATGCCGAATTTGATGTGGGACTGGTCGAAGTCGGAGGCGTAGAACCGGAACGTCGTGTTATCTATCCGGGTGGATGATTTCTTATCATAGCCGAACCAGCTCTCCATCAGCAGACAGCGCACATCATACTGCTGGCCCTGTTTCAGCAGGGGCACGCCGGTGCCGTCCACGCTCTGGAAGGTATGCATATCCACGCTCTTATCCAGTTTAGCAAAGCTGTCGGCGGTTTTCATGATCTCCTCGCTGACGGGTTCGCCGTCCATGTCGAAGATCTGCCAGATGGCCGTCACATGGTAGTAGCTTTTGCTGTTATAGTCCTGGCCCAGCCGGTGCTCCTGCCCCTTGTAGTGGGGAGTGTAGCTGGCGGCGTCCAGGGTAAGGATGCGCTCGTTGGAACCCAGGCCGCTGTAGCCGAAAGAGAAGGTATCCCAGTCCGTGGGCGTAAGCTTCACGCCGGTGGACTTGGGGGTGACCTTGATGGTCTGGCGGTCTTTGTTGCCGCCGGTGCCGGAAATCGCCACATCGGCGTTGGGGTTGAAGGTCACTTTCGCTCTATTCTTGATGGCGAAGCCGTAAATGCCGAAATAGAACTCGCCCTTATTCGCCCAGAGGCCGTCATCGTTCCTCATCAAGCGGTCATTTTTATGGGTATCGAACTCACCGCCGTTGATGATGTAGGTGCCGGTGGTGTCGTAGATGTCGATCCACAGGGCGTCGGCGCCGGAAAAGCCCTTGAAGTAGCCGCCGTTGATGATGAGCTTGGCGTCGCGGGCCCGTATGGCAGCACTATGACCATCATAGTCACCACGGCCGTAGAACTCGCCGCCGTTGATGACACATTCGCTGCCCGGCTGCAGGTCGATGGCGCTGCCGGTGATAAGATGGCGGATGTTGCCCGTCCATATATCGATATCTTGCCAGGTGTCACGGTCACCCTGACTGTCGACATGGTAACTTTCATTCCAGGTGCCGTAAATCTTCTTGGAGCGGCCGGCCTCCAGCTCGCCGCCGTTGACGAAGAGCTTGCCGCCGTCTTCGACGCAAATGAGGCTGCGATTGACGTAAGCGGTCTTGCTGTCCAGCTTGCCCTCGTAGTGGATGTAGCCGCCGCCGTTCTGGGAGTCATAGATATGCAGCTCGCTGCCGCCGCTCACCGTGATGAGGGGTTTCGACCCCCCTTTTTTATTGTCCACACCGTAGATGAGCTTGTGGCCGTTGAGGTCCAGATGCACACATTCGTTGACCTCCATGAGCAGGTTGAAGTCATCGTCGCCCACATACTCCAGGTCGCTGGTGAGGCGGATGTACTTGTTGCGGTAGCCGGGACCGGTTGTGCCCATGAGACCCTTGAGCGCGCTGATTCCCTTGTAATTGCCGTTTGCTTTGTTGATCTCCACCCACTTGGGGTTAGGGTCATAGGCATAGCTGCTTGTGACCTGCACATCGCCGAAGCCGGCGGCCATGGCCGGAATGACCGAAAACGGCACCATGCCGACGAGCATTAAAAGCGCCAGCAAAAGGCTTAATATTTTACTTCGCTTTTTGGTTTTCATTGCTTTTCCTCCTTATATTCATTCAGATTGTTGTGTGAAAGACCGCCGTGCGGGGTCTTTCAGCCGACAAAAGCTTTCAGGTACAGTGACTGCCCGCAGTGGGGGCAGAATCTTGCGTCGGCGGCAAGCACCGTACCGCTCTCCATGACCTGCGTACCTTCGCTTACATTGATGAACTGATAATAGAACTCCTGTGCAAACTTGCCGATCAGGGCACTGCGGATACGAGCATCATCACTGCCAGCAGAAGGCTAAGCCATTTTCTTTTTTTCATTGCACTTCACCTCACCTTTCTTATGTCGTCCTTACATCGCGTAAATCTGATCCATCAGGTATTCAGCGGTCATCGACCCGTAGAAAAACTGGTCAATGACGCCGTTTTTCTTGGCATCTCGGATGTCCTTCGCCGCCTGTTTTTCGGTGTTGGAATCCACAATGAGGGCAATTTTGCAATCCGGGCACACCGTCTTTACCGCATCCCGCAGCTTCATCCTCTCGCAAAGCAGCCACGGGGTATAGGCGGTAACCTCCATTAAAAGGACAAACGGTTTGAACACTCGGCACAGTTCGATGGTATCTCGTGGAGACTCCGCACGAACCACAGCAATATCATAGTCCGAATTCTTGAAAGCAGTCGCTATGGAATCGGCAAACAGAAAATTCTGCATATCGACCACGATTTTCTTCATCGAACCATCCCTCCTTTTTCATGATATATAGGACGGAGCCGCTCCGCCCTACTTTATGGCTTTATTGTAGCAAGGATCGCCGGCTCTGTCTGTCCTCAAAAGTGAGGACAAATGCCCCTTTAATTGTAAACAAATTATGAACAGACACCCATTTTTCGCAAAAAAAATACCCGGCCTTTTGAAAGTCGGGTAATTTTTCGTGTCGAAGAGGGTTTTTCGGCACGCTGTCTTGTTCACTTTTTCACTGGTTTTCTTCCTGCTCCTCGATCCAGCAGCCGGGCACGACCATCCGTTTGCCCACGGCTGCGATCATCAGGCGGTTGCGGTTTGTGTAGCCGGTTTTTTCCAGCATTCGGTTAATATAGGTCCGCACCGAGGACTCGCTCACATGCAGCTTTACGGCGATCTCGGCATTGGTTTTTCCCTCACAGAGCAGGCGCAGGGTCTCTATCTCCCGGTCGGACAGCTCGCACGAGAGCGTATTGCCGAGCCGGACACTGGGCACGCCGTCCGGCCAGAAGTGCTTTCCGGAAAGGGTTCCCTCGATCACACCCACAAGGTCGCCGGAGGGGGAGTCCTTATACCAGAAGCTGTCTGCCCCGATCTTTCTGGCCCGATCAAGAAACCGTCCCTCCAGCATGGAGGTCACCATAACGATTTTTATCTGCGGGTAGATCTTCTTAATGGATTCGGCTGCGGCCAGTCCGTCCGAGTCGCTTTCGGTGCATATGTCCATGAGAATCAGATCAATGGGCCCCTCATTGCAGCGCTGAAGCGCCGCGTCAGCCCGGAACAGCGTGCCCGCCACCTGGCAGTCCGCGCATTTTTCCACGCAGGCGCACAGATAGGTTCTCGCCAGCGCCTGATCCTCCACGATCAGTATTTTTCTCATAGTCACAGGTTATTCACCCCCGAATTCCCGGATTTTGGTATCTCGATTGCCAGAGAAAACCTCGGCAGGCTCTGCACCGTCATCTTCCCTCCCGAATTTTCGATCCGGTGGCGCAGGTTGGTAAGTCCGCCGCCCTCGGTGATCTCCTTTTCCGGCGGCTTGCCGTTATTGCGTATCACCACCGTATAGCTGCCCTCGTTTTCCCAAATATTTGCGGAAATCTCCGTGGCCTTGGCATACTGAATGGCGTTGTTCAGGCAGACCTGCATAGCCGTGTACAGCAGCTCCGCCTCCCCGTCCGTGGGCTCCTGGCCTCTTATCCGCACGGTCACGCCGCTGGCCTTGGCGCTGTCCAGCAGCTTTTTCCTGGCCGGCAGGCGGATCGTATCCCGGAAGGCAATGACCTTCTCCCATTCGCGGCATACAACGCCCGCATCCATGCCGTCAAATTCCCCCGTTATGTACTGTTTTGTCAGTGTAATGCAGGCGGCAAGGCCGTCGTGCATGGCAGATTTAGCGTCCAGCAGCTCCTTCTCCCGGGCCAGAGCCCCTGCATTATCGGAAAGCTGCTTCAGCTTTTCCGCGTCCTCCTGCAGCTTCTTGCTGTCCACGGTAAGCTGCACCAAGGCGCGCTGCAGGTCGGTGACATCGGCGGCAGTGAGTTGTATATAGCTCACTCCGTACCGGTCGGTGACCTCCGTTTTTTCAAATCTCCACACGGTCTTATCCGGAAACCGATAGGTGTTGTCTATATCCGGGATCCGCACAACACCTCCGGTCGGGGCAGACAGTGCCTCCTGTACCTCGCCCAGATACTGCATATCGCTGTCAAGCAGGAATCGGCTCAGCTGATACATCCGCCGGTTGCACAGAACGATGCTGCCCGTTCGGTCAAAAAAGCACACGCCCGTGGGAAGCCGGTCAAAGCTCTCCTTAATGGCATTAAAGCCCAGGTGTTTTATTCTATGCACCGCTCCCGCCTCCTATCCGTGTGCGCACAAGCCACAAGCCGTCCTCCCGCTGAACCGTTACATCCGGAGAAGCCAAATCGGACAGCTCGGCGGCACACTCCGCCGACAGATCCATTTCGCCGTCGGACACGGAAATAAACAGGGAATAAAGCCCTCCTATCGTCGCTTCCGTCACGGTCTTCAAAAGGTCAAGCAGCCGCGCCACCTCTGTCGAGCGCATAGGTCCGGTCGTGTGGTAGACCACACTGCATTCCGTGCCGCAAACGGTTATCACCCGCACCGCCTCGTCTACGGTCAGCCGTAGCTCCTGCTGCGGCAGAAGCTCATATTCCTGGCTGAGAAAGTACAGGTTAGCGCTGCGCTTCATGTAGGTGCCGAGCAGCAGAATCCTTTTCAGTGCGCTTTGTATTTCCTCGGGTGCGGCCCCCTCGCATTGCCGCAGCAGCTGCCCGACTCTGCCTATCTGCTCCCCGTACCTTGCCTCCATCTCGTCGTAAATGCGGTTTTTCTCCGTCAGCTCATGCAGCTTTTTCTGTATGATATAGGCCTCCTGCAGCTTCTCTTTGTTGCTGTTGATTTTGGCCTTGTTCTCGCTCAGTCTTGCGCGCAGTTCCGTCAGCGGGCGCACATTATCCTGCCACACGGCATATCCGCCGCTGATAGGTGCCGAGGAAATGCGTATTCCGTTGGGCCGGATGAGCGGAACACCCTCCCTCGGGCAAACCATATCCTCCCCTGCGGCTCGGGAGCGGAGAACGATGCTCCCGCTGCGATCCGCAATGCACGCCGCCAGCGTTGTCGCCTCAAACAGCTCCACATAGCCCGTATTGGACTGTATCATTCGGCAGCGTATACAGCTTTCATAAATTGCCGCATATAAAAGGCAAAATGTCACATTCATATCCCCGAGCCACTGGCGTATAGCCGGCAGGCCCGATAGATACAAAAGCCCGTACAAAATCGTTATGCAGGCTATCACAAACGGCCTTATCCTTTTTTCGCTGCCGCTGGGGACGCGGCTTTTCTTCAAAAGGAGAGCAAGGGAAAAAATCATGCACGCAACCATCCAGGCCATGCTGCAGAAGTAAAAAATGCCGTGGGAATAGCCATAATTGTCCGGCACGCCCGGCACACCGCTGTCGAATGCAAACACCTGCTGGTGCAGGTCGTTGGTAATCACCAGCAAAAACAGTATGCCCGGCACAGCGGCCAAAAAGCCGGCCTTTTCGGTCAGACGGTATTCCTCCGATTTTCCCAGAGACAGCGCAATATACACTCCCAGCAGCGGTATAAACAGCATGGGCAGATAGTAGAGATACCAAATATACCGCGCCACTGTCAGGTCGGTGACAAACTCATATTTCAGCGTACGCAAAATAAGCCACACCAGCATCAGCGCCGCGGTCAGGCGCAGGCAGTGCAGTGCCTGTGTCTGTATAATGCGTCGGTCAAGGGAATAGCCCCACAGGGAAAACAGCAGCAAATACAGTGCCGCGCGGGTATAGCTCATCCAAGCGCCGCCGATGTCGAGCATGGCCAGCATCCGGCAGGAATAGGCCGCCGCAATGATTGTAAAAACCAGGATCATAGGGAACAGCTGTTTCGTATTCCGTTTCATAGGGGAAATCTCTCGCTTTCTCTCTCGCAGACAAGGATCGCTTCCTTGGCAATTTTATGCGTTTTTCGGCAGGGCGATTCCGAATGTGCATTTACCAAAGACAGTATACTAAAGCATTATCAAATCTCACTGTCGGATGTGAATTCCATTATGTCATTCGGCGTACAGTTCAATGCTTTGCAGATCTTTCCCACGGTTTCAACCGTGATATTTTTATTCTTGGTCATTTTGGAAATGACATAGTTGCTGATGCCCGCAGCCTTTTCCAGGTCTTTCTTTTTCATATCCCTGTCAATCAGCAATTTCCAGAGCTTTTTATAGCTTATATCCATACCGTCAGCCTCGATTCAAACAGGATCAACTCGCAAAATAGGAACAGTCGGTCTTGGCCGTTTAGAATATAATATCATATTTCTTGCAAAAACGCAACGGTTTATAAAGCGATGGATTTAATTCTTGCGTTTTTGTTTCTTTCCACGGGGTAGAGAAATAAGGCATGACGATCGGGGACTCTTATTAGCCCTCATTTGGGCTTCTGTCCAGATCGGTATGTAATATTGTGATATATCCTCCTCGTGAAATAGAAAAAGCCGAATGAGGTTCAGTTCTCATTCGGCTTTTCCGTGTGACAGGTTATTCAATATGTTTTGCTCGGCTGCCTATAGATCGGATCCTCCTTTCGGGCATATTAAAGTCGAATTATGCCCGGGTCTCGAATCTAATTCTTGGACAAAATCAGCAAAACCCCGGTGTTTATGCGGCATAATCCTCTTTGTGTTATTATACCGCAATCATCTATTCGGCGTACGATTCCGGTTGCTTTCATATATAAAAACTCCTTGCTGCATTTAGTAGTACTCCTATTATCCGTCAAATTTCCGGATTTATGCCGCAAGGGTCAATTTTTTCCGCCGTTTATCGGGGAGAGCGTCGTCATTAATTGCAGGAAAGTAAACTTTATTCAAAAAATTGATAGCCAGAAAAAATGGCATCCGGACGGCGCTCTGACCGTCCGGATGCCTTGGTATGCGGAGCGTTTATTTTACGCCGAACAGCAGGTCGCCGTATGTGGGGAAGGGCCAGTAGCCGGCAGCGGTTTGGGTCTCCGACTCGTCGGCCACGGCTCGCAGCTCGCCCATGGCGGGGATGATCTCGCCGCAGATGAAGGCCGCCTCCTCGGTGGCGCTGCGGAGGGTATCCAGCTGCACCAGCTTTTCCTCCAAAGCGTCCACCCGTCCATCCATGGTGTCCACCAGAGAGGTCAGCCTGTGCAGCAGCTTTTTCTCATAGCCGCAGGACAGTTCTGCCGAAACGGCGCGCTTGGCGGCGGCAGCCGTGGCCAGGTCGGATACATATTCCTCCACCGCCGGCAAAATCTCCTTTCGGGCCATGTCCACCATGGTCAGCGCCTCGATGCGGACGGTCTTGCAGTAGTTTTCCAGCTGGATCTCATAGCGGGAGCGAAGCTCGGACTCCGTGAAGACCTTGTGTCGCATCAGCATGGCCATATTGTCCTTCTGGATCAACATGGGAATGGCGTCCGGCGTGGTGCGCAGATTCAGCAGACCCCGCTTTTCGGTGGCCTCCTTGATCCAGGCATCGTCATAGCCGTTGCCGTTGAAAATGATGCGCTTGTGCCGGCGAATGACCCGCTGGATCAGATCGTGCAGCGCCGCGCTCAGGTCAGAGGCAGACTCCAGCTCGTCGGCGTACTGCCGCAGGGATTCGGCCACCGCCGTATTCAGCATGATGTTGGCACAGGCGATGGAGTTGCTGGAGCCAAGCATACGGAACTCGAACTTATTGCCGGTGAAGGCAAAAGGGGAGGTACGGTTGCGGTCGGTGGTGTCGCGGAAGAAGTGGGGCAGCACATCCACGCCCAGCTTCAGCTTTTTCTTTTCCACGCCGGCGTAGGCCGTGTCCGTCTCCAGCGCCTCCAGAATGGCGGTAAGCTCGTCGCCCAGAAACACGGAGACCACGGCGGGGGGCGCCTCGTTGGCGCCCAGCCGATGGTCATTTCCGGCGGTGGCCACAGCGGCTCGCAAAAGCCCCTGATAATCGTCCACAGCCTGCACAACGGCCACCAAAAACAGCAGGAACTGGGCGTTTTCATAGGGCGTCTCCCCGGGAGAGAGCAGGTTGACGCCGGTGTCGGTGGAGAGGGACCAGTTGTTGTGCTTGCCGCTGCCGTTGACGCCGGCAAAGGGCTTTTCGTGGAGCAGACACACCAGGCCGTGCTTGGCGGCCACCTTCTGCATGATCTCCATGGTCAGCTGGTTCTGGTCGGTGGCGATGTTGGTGGTGGTGAAAATGGGCGCCAGCTCGTGCTGGGCGGGAGCCACTTCGTTGTGCTCCGTCTTGGCCAGAATGCCCAGCTTCCAAAGCTCCTGATTCAGATCGGCCATGTAGGCCGCCACCCGAGGCTTGATGGCGCCGAAATAGTGGTCGTCCAGCTCCTGCCCCTTGGGAGGCTTGGCGCCGAACAGCGTCCGGCCGCACAGCCGCAGATCCTCACGGCGACGATAGTCCTCCTTGTCGATAAGGAAGTACTCCTGCTCCGCGCCTACCTGCGGGATCACGTGCTGGGCCTCGGTGTTGCCGAACAGCCGCAGGATGCGGATGCACTGCTGATCCAGCGCGTGCATGGAGCGCAGCAGCGGCGTTTTCTTGTCCAGCGTATTGCCGGAATAGGAGCAGAAGATGGTGGGGATATTCAGCCGCGCCGCCGCCATCAGCAGGCCGAAGGCTGTCACCCAGCCCCATCCCCGCACTCCAAACCGGCGCAGATCAAAGGAGTTTACAAATTTCGTGATGCCGGAGAACAACAGCCACATACCCAGAATATAGGGCAGGGTCATCATGGTGAACATCTGGTTGCACAGCAGGAAGATGGACAGCAGCACCGTAAGGATGCCATCCACCAAAAACCATCCGGAACCGTAAATACTGCTGCCCGCCGTGGCAAAAATGATAATATCTACCACACCGGAAAATAACATGGCCATTCCTAACAGGAAGGACAGCCCGCTCAGGGCAGCGCCGGGATGGAGCATACACGCACCACCCGCCACGATCAGCAGCACACCTGCCACGATCCACAGCACGCGGGAAACGGTTTTATTCATACATCATGCCTCCTAAGGAAAAAGAGGGGGATCCAACTTTCCTCCCGTCGATCCATTCGATCTTGTTTCGTATCCCCGCCCGGAACCCGGACGGAAATACGACGCAGGACCGCCGTTAAAAGAAACCGGCCCGTCCTTGCGGGTCCCGGCCATTTGGTCACTCAATGGCGATAGCGGTCTGAGCAGGCACCTGCTTGACCTCGGCCTTGGGGACGAACAGCTTCAGAACGCCGTTCTCATACTTGGCCTTCACATCCTGAGGCTCCACATCCTCGCCCACATAGAAGCTGCGGCTGAGAGAACCGGCGTAACGCTCCTGACGGATATAACGGCCCTTCTTATCCTCCTCGTCCTTGTCCAGTCCCTTGGCGGCGCTGACGGTCAGGCAGCCGTCCTGCAGCTGGATCTCTACCTCGTCCTTCTTAAAACCGGGCAGGTTCATGTCGATCTCGTAACCGTTCTCGACCTCCCGCACATCGGTGTTCATC